>Ga0315912_10001693_pt1 | contig 25933 bp, 26 predicted proteins | sample VfabasoilMG_FD_204469 | JGI IMG/M metagenome (GOLD analysis project Ga0315912, IMG submission 204469) | Garden soil microbial communities collected in Santa Monica, California, United States - V. faba soil | ecosystem: Environmental > Terrestrial > Soil > Garden | place: USA: California... | reverse complement strand
CGCGCCGTACATCTCCATGTGCAGGATCGGGTAGATGTTCGCCGGGATGTAGAGGACCAGCGCCGCAAGCGACAGCGCCGCAGTGATGTGCAGGCTGGCCGAGCTCTTGCGCACGCCGAGGAACGTGCCGCAGCGGAAGCATTCCGCTGCCGCGCCTTTGGACAGCGGCTCGACGCGCTGCACCAGCCCGCAGGTTTCGCACGCCACGACGTTTTCGGCAGCCATCAGGCACGCCACTTGCAAACCGCATGCCCGCCCCGATATCGGGCTGAGGTAACCTTGGACTACACGGAGGTAACATGAAGCGTCTGGTCGCCTGTCTCGCTGCCCTCCTCGCCCTTTCGCTTTCCGGCTGCGGCTACAACACCCTGCAGAGCCAGGACGAGCAGGTGAAGGCGGCATGGTCCGAGGTCGTCAACCAGTACCAGCGCCGCGCCGACCTCATTCCCAACCTGGTCGCTACGGTGAAGGGCTTCGCCGCGCAGGAGCAGCAGGTTCTGCTCGGCGTCACCAACGCCCGCGCCAAGGTCGGCTCGGTGCAGGTCTCGCCGGAGACCGTCAACGATCCACAGGCGCTACGGCAGTTCTCCCAGGCGCAGGGCGAGCTGACCAGCGCGCTCTCCCGCCTGCTGGTGGTCGCCGAGAACTATCCGCAGCTCAAGTCGGACAAGAACTTCCTCGAGCTGCAATCGCAGCTCGAAGGCACCGAGAACCGCATCACCGTCGCACGCAACCGCTTCATCCAGGCGACGCAGCAGTACAACACCACGGTGCGCTCGTTCCCGAGCAACCTGACGGCGATGCTGTTCGGGCACAAGGAGAAGGCGCAGTTCGCGGTGGAAAACGAAAAAGAAATCGCCAAGCCGCCGAAGGTCGATTTCTCCAAGTAGCTCGCGGTGCGGCTCCTCAAGCACCTCCTCACGCCGCACTGGCTGGCGCTGAGGGCTTTCCCGACCGGGACCCTGCGCGAAATCGAAGCGGCGATCAAGGCGTCGGAACGGCAGCATGACGGCGAGCTGAGGTTCGCCGTCGAACCGTCACTGCCTTTTTCTTTTTTGAATCTCGACGCAAGAAAGAGAGCCGAGACGCTCTTCGCCCAGCTCGGCGTCTGGGATACCGAGCACAACAGCGGCGTGCTCATCTACGTGCAGCTCGTCGACCGCCGCATCGAGATCGTCGCCGACCGCGGCATCACCGCCAGGGTCGAGCAGTCCGAATGGAACGCCATCTGCCGCCAGATGGAGCAATCGTTCAAACAGGGGCAGTACGGAGAAGGCGCGCTGCGCGCGATCGACGCGGTCACCGGCCTCCTGGCACGCCACTTCCCGCCGCGCGGGCGCAATCCCAACGAACTTCCGGACAAGCCCGTTGTTCTTTAAGGCGCTGCTCTTCGCCGCCATCGCACTGGCGCAGGTCCCGGTGCCGCCGCTCAAGGCGCGCGTCACCGACCTGACCGGCACGCTGAGCCAGCAGCAGCGCGCCGCCCTCGAACAGACGCTCGCCGAGTTCGAGTCTCGCAAGGGCAGCCAGATTGCGGTCCTGCTGGTGCCAACCACAAAGCCGGAGGCGCCAGTCGAATACGGCGTGCGCGTCTTCGATTCGTGGAAGCTCGGCCGCAAGGGGATCGACGACGGCGTGCTGCTTTTGGTCGCAAAGGACGACCGGCGCGTCTGGATCGTCACCGGGCGCGGCGTCGAAGGCGTCCTGCCCGACGCCATCGTCCGACGCATCATCGAGGAGGACATTACCTCCCGCTTCAAGCAAGGCGACTTCTACGGCGGCATTCGCGCCGGCGCCGACCGGATGATGCGACTGATCGAGGGCGAGAAATTCCCCGCGCCACACGCGAGCCCGCAGATGCCGCGCTGGCTCGACGGGCAGATGCTGGTCATCGCCTTCATCGTCGTGATGCTGCTCGGCGGGATCCTGCGCACGCTCTTCGGCCGCATGGGGGGCGCGACCGTCGTCGGCGGCATTGTCGGCATCGCCGCATGGATCATCCTCAGTTCGCTCGCAATCGGAGCGATCGCGGCGATCATCGCTTTCTTCATCACCCTCCTCGGCGGCGGCAGCAGGTCCGGCGGCTGGTCCTCCGGCGGCGGCGGCGGGTGGTCTTCCGGCGGCGGGGGCTTCAGCGGCGGTGGCGGCGGATTCAGCGGCGGGGGCGGCAGCACAAGCGGCGGCGGCGCGGGAGGGAGCTGGTGAGCTATGACCTTTACTACTGGCCTTCGATCCAGGGACGCGGGGAATTCGTCCGCCTCGCGCTCGAGGACGCCGGCGCGGATTACGTGGATGTCGCGCGAGGGAAGAATGGGGTTGCATTGATGGTAAGGAAACTCAAGCAACACCATGTCTTCGCGCCGCCCTTCCTTTGCCACGGCAAGCTCGTGGTCGCGCAGACCGCGCTGATCCTCCACTACCTCGGGCCGCGGCTCGACCTGGCGCCCAAGGCCGAGGCGGCGCGGCTCCGCCTTCTTCAGCTCCAGCTCACGATCACCGACTTCCTGGTCGAGGTACACGACACGCACCACCCGATCGCCAACAGCCTCTACTACGAAGACCAGAAGGCCGAGTCGCTGCGGCGGGCGAAGCTGTTTCGCGAGCAGCGCATTCCCAAGTTCCTCGGGTATTTCGAAACACAGGCCACGCTGCCCTTCTCTTATGTGAGCCTGTCGCTCTTCCAGGTGATGGAAGGGCTGGACTACGCCTTTCCGGAAACGATGCGAAAAGCGAACGCCAAGAATCTCAGAAGGCTTCAGGAAAGAATCAGAAAAAGGCTGACTGCCTATCTGTCTTCGCCGCGGCGTGTCCCCTTCAACCAGTCAGGCCTGTTCCGCCACTATCCCGAGCTCGACGGCTGATGGCGCAGCCGTCCTTCTTCGCGCTGCGCCAGCCGGTGTTCCGCGCCTATTTCTTCGGCGCGGCCTCGGCGATGATGGCCGACAGCATCGAGCACGTCATCAGCTACTGGATCATGTTCGAGAAGTTCCAGTCGCCCGCGCTCGCCGGCTTCGCGGTGATCTCGCACTGGGTGCCGTTCATCCTGTTCTCGCTCTGGTCCGGCGCGCTCGCCGACCGCTACGACCCGCGGCGCATCATCCAGATCGGCATGCTGCTGTTCATGGCGGTGTCGCTCGGCTGGGGGGTGCTGTTCATCACCGATACGCTGGAGATGTGGCATGCGGCGGTGCTGCTCACGCTGCACGGGCTCGCCGGCGTGCTCTGGAACCCGGCGGCGCAGCTTTTCATCCACGACATCGTCGAGGACGAGCGGCTCCACAGCGCGATTCGCCTCACCGCCACCGCGCGCTGGCTCGGCCTGCTCATGGGACCGGCGGTCGGCGGCGTGATCCTGCTCCTGATGGGCCCGGCGTGGGGCATCCTCTTCAACGCCGCGATCTACGTGCCGTTCATCTTCTGGCTGTGGAAGGCGCCGTACAAGCGCAAGGGCATCCCCGCCGAGCGCAAGGTCCGCGCGGTGGCGGACGTCGTCGCCACCTGGCGCGCAGTGGCCGGCAACCCGGTGATCGCGTCGATGACGATCCTGGTCGGCGCCGCGTCGCTCATCGTCGGCAACGCCTACCAGGCGCAGATGCCGGAGTTCGCCCACGACCTCGGCCATCCCGACGGGGGGATCACCTATAGCGCGCTGCTCGCCGCCGACGCGGCCGGCGCGCTGGTCGCGGGCTTCGTCCTGGAAGGCCGCGGCTTGTTGCCGGCCAATCCCCGCAGCGCGTTCCTCCTGGCGATGCTGTGGTGCATCGCCATCGGCGCCTTCGCCATGGTCACCTCGTATCCGCTGGCGCTCGCACTGCTCGCGGTCGCCGGGTTCCTCGAGCTGTCGTTCTTCGCCATGGCGCAGACGCTGGTGCAGGTCAACGCGCCGCCCGCAGTGCGCGGGCGCGTGATCGGCCTGTTCGCCATGGCTGCCCTGGGCGCGCGGGCGTTCAGCGGCGTCACCGTCGGTCTCGGCGGCGCCGTGATCGGTATTCACCTCTCGCTCGCCCTCAGCGCCGCGCTCCTGCTTATACTCGCCACCGCGTACTTCTTCCGGACGAGAACATGAAAGATGCAAAATACTTCCTCGCAGTGCGCTTCTCGATCGAGCCTCAGGCCGAGGCTCAGGTGCTTCGCTGGCTGGACGGCGGCCACGCCGCCGAGGTCGCCAAGCAGCCGGGGTTCCTCTGGTGCAAGCGCATCAAAGGGGAAAACCACACCTACATGATGCTCTACGGCATCGAATCGAAGGCGGCGTTCGCGGCCTATGAGAACAACAAGCCCTTGAAGGCGAAATTCGCCGACGAGCGTGCGCCGTTCGAGAAGCACATGAAGATCGATCGCTTCCACGGGGAGGTCGCCCTCTCTCTATGAAACTCGACTGGAACAAAGGCCTGTTCGCCTACCTGGGCATCGAGCTGGTCGAGGTCGAAAAGGACCGCGTGGTCGCGACGCTCAAGGTGCGCCCCGAGCTCCTGACGGTCACCGAAGTGGTTCACGGCGGGACGCTCATGGCCTTCGCCGACACCATCGGCGCCGCCGGCACGGCGGCGAACCTCGCCCCCGGGCAGAACACCGCGACCATCGAGTCGAAGACCAACTTCTTCGCCGCCTGCCGCTCGGGGACGCTGCGCGCGGAGTCGACGCCGCTGCACAAGGGCAAGCGCACGCATGTGTGGCAGACGCGCATCACCGACGAGAGCGGCAGGCTCCTCTCGCTAACCACGCAGACCCAGATGATCCTTTGAGGGTCGTCGCGGCAGGCATTGCCCTGCTATTCTCGCTCCCCGGAATCGCCATGGACGTCCAAGGCCACCGCGGCACCCGCGGCAATCTGCCCGAGAACACCCTGCCCGCCTTCAAGCGCGCGCTGGAGATCGGCGTCGACACGCTCGAGCTCGACTGCGGCATCACGAAGGACGGCGTGGTCGTGATCCACCACGACCGCCGCCTCAATCCCGATGTCGCGCGCGGGCCCGACGGGAAATGGGTGACCGCGCCCGCGCCCACGGTGCATGAGCTCACTTTCGAACGGCTGCAAAAATACGACGTCGGCCGCATCCGGCCAGGCAGCGAGTACGCCAAGCGCTTCCCCCATCAGAAGCCGATCGACGGCACGCGCATCCCGAGGCTCGCAGACCTGTTCGCGATGACGAAGGACGCCAAGGTGCGCTTCAACATCGAGACCAAGCTGCTGCCCACGCATCCGGACGAAACCGCCGGCCCGGAAGCGTTCGCGCGCGCCCTGATTGCCGAGTTCCGCAAGGCCGGAATGACCCGGCGCGCGGTCATCCAGTCGTTCGACTACCGCACGCTGAAGATCGTCGAGAAGGAAGCGCCCGAGATCGAGACGGTCTATCTCACCGAGATCACGGAAGCGGTTCCGGCGAAGGTGCACGCCCTCGGGGCGAAGATCTGGTCTCCGGACTTCCATGCGATCACCCCCCACGTGATGAGCGAGGTGCGGCGGCTCGGCCTGCGGGTCGTGGTGTGGACGCCCAACGAGCCGGCCGACATCGAGCAGATGATCGATGCCGGCGTCGACGGCATCATCAGCGACTATCCGGAGCGGGTCATCGAGGTGCTCGAGAGGAGGAAACTGCGATGAGATGGCTGGCAATCGCGCTGGTTTCGTTCAGCGCATCGGCGCAGCAGTATCCCGCCAAGCCGGTGCGGATCGTGGTCGGCTATCCGCCGGGCGGCTCGGGCGACTTCACCACGCGCGTCATCGCCGACGAGATGCAGAAGAGCCTCGGCGTGCAGGTGATCGCCGAGAACAAGCCCGGCGCGGGCGGCAACCTCGCCTCCACCGAGGTCGCGCGCGCCGCGCCCGACGGCTATACCGTGCTGAACGCGTGGCATCACTCGATCAACCTCGCGCTCTACAAGAACCCCGGCTACACGCACAAGGATTTCATCCCCATCACCAAGATCGCCACCGGGCCGACCATCGTCGTCGTCAACCCGAGTCTGCCGGTCAACAACCTGAAGGAGCTGATCAGCTACGCGCGGCAGAACCCGACGAAGCTGTTTGTCGCCTCGGCCGGGTTCGGGTCGACGCCGAACCTCTCCGCGACGCTCTTCTCCGCCGCGGCGGGCGTGCAGCTGACGCAGGTGCAGTTCAAGGGGGGCGGGCCGGCGATCCAGTCGGTGCTCGCCGGCGACACGCAGGTCGCGTTCTCGACCGCGCCGACCGTGATGGGGATGATCCGCGCCGGCCGCCTGCGCCCGCTCGCGGTGTCGATGAGGAAGGGCTCGCCGGCGGTGCCCGGGATTCCGGGAACCGAGGAAGCCGGCGTGCCGAACTACGAGTCGACCTTCTGGTTCGGCCTCTACGCGCCGGCGGGGACGCCGCGCGCCATCGTCATGCGGCTGCACGAGGCCGCGGTGAAGGGACTGGCGCGGCAGGAGGTGCGCGACAAGATCGCGCTGCAGGGCATGGACGCGACGCCCAACGCGTCGCCCGACGCGTTCGACGCCGAGATCCGCGCCGAAGGCCCGATGCTGGAGCGGCTGATCCGCGAATCCGGCGCGAAAGTGGAATAGCCTTGCCGCCGGCGACGCAGGCGCTGCTGGGCATCAACGTCATCGTCTATCTCGCCGGCGGTTACAGCGGGATCAATCTGATCGACTTCATGCTGTGGCCGCCGGGCGGCATGGACTCGCGCTTCGGCCCGTGGCAGCTCGTCACTTACGCCTTCCTGCACGGCAGTTTTTCGCACATCTTCTTCAACATGTTCGGCCTGTACATGTTCGGCAGCGAGATCGAGCGCCTGTTCGGCTCGCGCTTCTACCTCTGGTTCTACCTCGCCAGCGTCGTCAGCGCCGCGATCACGCATCTGGTCATCACCGCGCTGATGGGCTCGCCTCCGGTGCCGATGGTGGGCGCCTCGGGCGGCGTGTACGGCCTGATACTCGCCTACGGCATGTACTTCCCCAATCGGCGGATCGTTCTCCTGATACCCCCCATCCCGATGCGGGCGCGCACGTTCGTGATCGTGTTCGCGGCCATCGAGCTGGCGCTCGGGGTGACGCAGACGGCCGCCGGCGTCGCCCACTTCGCGCACCTCGGCGGCATGCTCGGTGGCTTCCTCATGATTCAATATCGCCGCGGCCGCTTTCCTTTCGGAAAACCATGAAAATCATCGCCCTCGAAGAGCACTACTGGGACGCCGAAGTCGCCTCGCACTTCGACAGCTTCGGTCCCGAGATGCGCAACCCCGCGCTGCGCGAGCGCCTGCACGACCTCGGCGCGCTGCGCATCAAGGAAATGGACGAAGCCGGTATCGACGTGCAGGTGCTCTCGCACGGCGCACCCGCTACCCAGCGCCTGGATGCCGCTACCGCCGTTCCTGTAGCACGAGGTGCCAACGACCGCTTGAGGAAAGCAATCGAAGCGTCCGGAGGACGACTGGAAGGCTTTGCAGTTCTCCCAAGTGCGGATCCGAAGGCAGCCGCCGATGAGCTTGAGCGAGCGGTCACCAGGCTGAATTTCAAAGGCGCGATGCTGCACGGCCTCGACAAGCAGGGCCGCTTCCTCGATCTCAAGGAGTTCTGGCCGATCTACGAGCGCGCGGCGAAGCTCGATGTGCCGATCTACATGCATCCAGCGGTGCCGCACAAGGCCGTGGTCGACGCCTACTACAGGGACTATCTCGAGCAGTTTCCAGGGCTCCTCACCGCGGCGTGGGGATTCACGGTCGAAACCGCGACGCAGGGGATCCGGCTCGTGCTCTCCGGAGTGTTCGACAAGTATCCCGGGCTGAAAATCATCCTCGGCCACCTCGGCGAGGGGCTGCCTTTCTCGCTGTGGCGCATCGACATGGCGCTGCAGCGGCCGGGCAACACCCGGACGCCGTTCCGCGACACGTTCCGCGAGCACTTCTGGATCACGACCAGCGGAAACTTCTCGACGCCGTCGCTGCTCTGCTGCGTCATGGAGATGGGCGCCGACCGCGTCATGTTCTCGGTGGACTATCCCTTCGTCACCAATCCCCCCGGGGTGAAGTGGATGGCGGACGTCCCGCTCTCGCCCACGGACCGGGAAAACATCCTCGGCGGAACCGCGAAGAAGCTGCTGAAGCTCTAGTCATCCCCGCGCAGGCGGGGATAGGCGCGGATCTTGCAGCACGCCCGGCATGTCCGGGCATCGACGCAGTCTCATAGGCATCCGCGTGCCGGTCGATCGTCGGCCTGTCGCCCGGCGGCGTCGGTTCGCGACCGGCACCCCGATTCCGTATCTCCGCTGAAGGAACGCTCATGACTCGCTTTCTCCGTTCACTGATCGCCGCCGCCCTGCTCGTTCCCGCGCTCGCGACCGCACAGACCACGCCCAGCGCCACCGTCGGCGTGCCTCCGTCGCTGCAAGTGAGTCGGCTCGGGCCGCAGCTGGTCTTGTTTGCCGGCGGGCAGACCAACTTCGACAGCCTGGTGAACGGTCTCGCCCTCGGCCAGTCGGTGACCTTGAGCACCGTGCTGCCGAACGGCCTGACGCAGGTCGTGACCTTTACCCCCGCGGGCACGCTGACCACGGCGCAGATCGCGCAGACGCTGGAAAGCGCGCGCCAGAACCTCATCTCGCGCGGTATCGCCGCGCCGACTTCGCAGCAACTCGCGGTGTCGCTCACCGGCGGAACGCTGCCGACGCAGACCGGCGCCGTGACCGTGAGCGCGCTGCTGCCGGCGAACGTGGTACCGACCCCTGCTGCCGCCGCGGCGGGAGGCACGCGCGACGCAGCGGCACCGACGACCAGCACGGGCGTGACCACGACCGTCGTGCAGCCGAACGGCGCGCCGAGCCCGAGCGCCCTGATGCAGGGCCAGAGCGGCGCCGGCGGCACCACACCGCCCAGCCCGGCGGCGATCCTCCAGCAGCAACGCGGCGTCAACATCAGCGACACGCCGACCTTGGGCAACACCAGCAACACGCCGACCACCGCCACTACGACCACGACGACCGGCGTCGCCTCGCCAGCGGCGACCACCGGCATCGAGCCGAGGGCCACGCAGCAGCAGGCCGCCCCGCCTCCGGCACGGGAAACTTCCGCACCGGCATCGCCGTCAGCGATCGGCCGCTAGCGTCCCTCGGTGGGCAGTGTCGTCTACCTTGGCCGGGGTGAGCGCCGCAATCACGTAGCCACGGCGCCGCGCGAAGAGAAGTCGCTCCTTCGCCCCGGCTACAACGTCTGGACGGTGGCGCAAGCGGAGCGCGTTGCGCTGCTGGTCGATGCGAAGGACTATTTCGAGGCATTCCATCGCGCGGCGTTGAAGGCCGAGCGCTCGATCGTCATCCTCGCCTGGGATTTCAACAGCCGCACCCGCCTGCACTTCGATCCGGTGCCGAAGGGCGGCCCGCCCGCCGAGCTCGGCGAGTTCCTCAACTTCCTGGTGCGCCGGCGCCGCGGGCTGCACATCCATATCCTCAACTGGGATTACCCGATGGTGTTCGGCGCCGACCGGGAATTTCCGCCCCTGTACGGCTTCGGCTGGAAGCCGGCGCACCGCGTGCACCTGCGCTACGACGACACTCACCCGCTCGGCGGCTGCCAGCACCAGAAAATCATCGTCATCGACGATGCGCTCGCCTTCTCCGGCGGCATCGACCTCACCGTGCGCCGCTGGGATTGCCCCGAGCACGCAGCCAACGACCCGCGCCGCGTCGCTTACGGAAAGCCGTATCCGCCTTTCCACGACCTGATGATCGCCGTCGACGGCGCAGCCGCAAAGCAGCTCGGCGCGCTGGCGCGCGAGCGCTGGCTCGCCGCCACCGGCCACGCGCTTCACCCGGTCGCGGCCCGCCACGACCCGTGGCCCGAGAACCTCGCCGCCGACGCGAGCGGCGTCGAGGTCGGCATCTCGCGCACCATGCCGCCGCGCGGCGAGGTGCCCGCGATCCGCGAGGTCGAGCGGCTGTACCTCGACATGATCGCCTCGGCGCGCGACACGCTGTACATCGAGAACCAGTACTTCACCGCTCCGCGCATCGGCGCGGCGCTGGAAAAGCGCCTCGGCGAGCCCGACGGACCCGAGATCGTGCTGGTGGTGCGGCTCCTCAGCCATGGCTGGCTCGAGGAGGCGACGATGCACGTGCTGCGCACGCGCCTGATCCAGCAGCTGCAGAAGGCGGACCGCTACGGCCGCTTCAAGGTCTACTACCCGCACGTGCCGGGCCTCGCCGAGGGCAGCTGCGTCGACGTGCACTCCAAGCTGATGATCGCCGACGACCGCCTGCTGCGCATCGGCTCGGCGAACTTGTGCAACCGCTCGATGAGCGTCGACAGCGAATGCGACCTGGTGCTGGAAGCGCGCGGCCAGCCGCAGGTCGCCGGCGTGATCCGCGAGTTCCGCGACCGCCTGCTCGCCGAGCACCTCGCCGCCTCGCCGGCGCGCGTGCGCGAGGCGCTGGGCGCTGCCAACGGCAGCCTGCATGGCGCGATCACCGCCATCGGCACCAGCGAGCGCACCCTGCGCGAGCTGACCGAAGTGCCCGACTGGCCCGAGGCGCTCGTGAATGTCGCCTCGGTCGCGGATCCGGAGGAGCCGATCGCCCTCCAAGCGCTCCTCGACGAGCGCGAGATCGTCGAGGAAACGGCAAAGTCGACCCCTGCCTGGGGGAAGCTCGCCCTGCTGCTGGTCGCGGTTGTCGGGCTAGCCCTGCTGTGGCGCGCGACGCCGCTCGCCGGGATCGTCAGTCCCGACAACGTGATCGCCTGGGCAAAGGACTTCGGCGCCCGCTGGTGGGCGCCGCTCGTGGTCATGGCGCTCTACACGCCGGCCTGCCTGGTGATGTTTCCGCGGCCGCTCATCACCCTCGCTGCGGTGATCGCTTTCGGCCCGTGGCTCGGTTTCGTCTATTCGCTGGCCGGGATCGTCGCGTCTTCAATAGTGACCTACACCATCGGCCGGCGGATGCGGCGCGACACGGTCCGGCGGCTGGCGGGCGCGAAGCTCGACCGCATGGCCGAAGTGCTGAAGAAGCACGGCCTGCTGGCGATGACGCTGCTGCGCCTGGTGCCGCTCGCGCCGTTCGCGATCGAGAGCATCGTCGCCGGCGCGATCCACATGCGCGTCTGGCACGTCGCCGTCGGTACCGCCATCGGCCTCATCCCCGGTACGCTCGCGACCACCATCTTCGGCGACCAGATCGAAACCGCGCTCTCCGGCGGCGCCATCAACTGGTGGGTGGTCGGCGGCGTGCTCGGCATCCTGGGCGCCGGCGTCTGGGCGGTAAACCGCTGGTTTCGCAAGATGGCGCGCCGGATCTCGACCGCGAATGCAGGGGCCGCACCAGAGCCTCGCTAACTGGACGGCGCTTTCGCAGGCGCTCGGTCCTGACTGCCTGCGCGTCGCATCGTACAACGTGCACGGCTGCGTCGGCACCGACGGCCGCAGGGACGCCGCACGCATTGCCGCGGTCATCGAAGAGACCGGCTGCGATACCGTCGGCCTGCAGGAGTCGGACCACGAGCTCGACCTGATCGCCGGGAAGACCGGCATGGAAGCCGTGCCCGGTCTCACCCTGCTGCGTCACGACGGGCACTATGGCAACGCGCTGCTCACGCGGCGCAAGGTGCTGGCCGTACGCCGCCTGGCGTTCACCTGGTCCGGCCGGGAGCCTCGCAACGCGCTCGACGTCGACCTCGAGGTCGGCGGTCACACGGTACGCGTCATCGTCACCCACCTTGGCCTCTGGCCGGCCGAGCGCCGCCACCAGGTCAAGGAGCTTCTCAAGCTGCTCAAGCACACGCCCATCCACGAGCGGGTCGTCGTCCTCGGCGACATCAACGAGTGGCTGCCGCTCGGCCGGCCGCTGCGCTGGCTGAATGGCCTGTTCGGCCACTCGATCGTCGAACGCTCCTTCCCGTCGCGCTGGCCGTTGCTCGCGCTCGACCGCGCGTGGGTAAGGCCGCGGCACTCGCTGCTCGCGCTGAAAGCGCATCGCTCGCCGCTCGCCATCGTCGCTTCCGACCACCTGCCGGTGAAGGCGCTGGTCGCGACGCAGGCTGGGGCTACTCAGCCGCTCGCTTCGCCGGCTTCCGTCGAGCCGTACCGCCCGCAGCGCTATTTGCAGGCTTCATCGTCTTCAGGCGCTCGAACTCCGCGCGGCTGAGCTTGCCGTCGCGGTTGCGGTCGGTCCTGTCGAAGCGCGTGACGATGTCGCGAGACCCCGCCGCTTCCGCCAGGGAGACGAAGCCGTCGCCATCGAGGTCGAGGCCATGGAACTCCTCCTGCACCTGGTGCCGGGAGACCTCGGCAGTGGTCTGCGCGAGCGCGCTGCAGGGCAGCAAAAGCAGAGCCAGGAGGGAGCAATACCGCACAGCTAGCGCTTCGCATTCTTCATGCCCGCTACAACTGGTTACACCCTGGTACAGCCGCCCGAGGGACCCGGGCCTACAGTGGGTCTCATGAAGACCTTCACCCGGATCCTGCTCTGCGCCGCGCTCCTCGCCACGGCCATGCTGGCCCGCGCCGAGCGCACCTACAACCAGGCCGAGCTCGACGCGCTGCTGGCGCCGGTCGCCCTGTACCCCGACACCGTGCTGTCCAACATCCTCATCGCGGCGAGCTATCCGGACGACGTGCGCGAAGCCGCCGCCTGGTCGCGCGGCAATCCGCAGGCGCGCGGCGACGACGCGCTGCGCCTGGTCGAGAATCTGCCCTGGCACCCGAGCGTCAAGGCGCTGGTCGCGATGCCGGAAGTACTGGCGCGCATGGACGAGAGCCCGACCTGGCTGCACGATCTCGGCGAGGCCTATCGCGTTCATGGCCCCTACGTGATGGAGACCGTGCAGTCCCTGCGCCAGCGCGCCCAGGCGTCCGGCAACCTGCGCAGCGATAGCGAGCAGCAGGTCTACTACGAGGGCAGCAACATCGTTGTCGCGCCGCTCTACCCCAACGTCGTGTACGTGCGCTACTACGATCCCTTCGTCGTCTACGGACCGTGGTGGTGGCCGGCGTATCGCCCGATCGTGTGGCGCCCGTTCGCGCCGCGGGTCGTGGTGATCAACCGGCCGGTACTCGTCCATCGCCCGGTGCACGTGCAACGCCCCGTGATCATCCAGCACCCGGTCGTGGTGCGCCCGCCAGTCACCCGCACGCAGTTCCACCGCGAGCCCGAGCCGCGCCGCTACAACGGGCCGCCGAGCCCGGCGGTTCGCGAGCAGCAGCGCGCGCACCAGCAGATCCAGCAGAACTACTACCAGCGCATGCCGGATGCGCGGCGCGGACCGACCGCGCAGCCGCAGCCGCGCGGACGCCCGGAGCAGCAACAGCAGCATCGCGACGACCGCCGCCGCGGCTGATTGACGCTAGACTCCTCCGTTGAGGAGCTAGCAGATGATCATCGAAACTCAGCAGGACGTTACCGAAGCGGTGCTCGGCGAGATGCATCGCACGCCGAATCCGAGAACCAAAGAACTCCTGTCTTGCCTGGTGAAGCACCTCCATGCTTTCGTGCGCGAGACGAAGCTGACGGAGAAGGAATTCCAGGACGCGATCGGCTATGTCAACGCGATCGGCCAGCAGACCACGCCCAGTCACAACGAAGCGATGCTGCTCTCGGGCGCGCTGGGCGTGTCGAATCTCGTCTGCCTGCTGAACAACGGCGCGAAAGGCACGCGCCCGACGCAAGCCAACAACCTCGGGCCGTTCTATCGCGCCGGCGCGCCGAAGTGTGCCGATGGAGCCTCCCTGCTGCGATCGGCCACGCCCGGTCCGAAATTGTTCTTCAAGGGCTTCGTCAAGAACGAAAAAGACGAACCCATCGCCGGCGCCACGGTCGACGTCTGGCATTCCTCGACGGTCGGCCTGTACGAGAACCAGGACAGGACGCAGGCGGAAATGAACCTGCGCGGATGCTTCACCACGCTCGCCGACGGCTCGTTCAGCTTCAGGAGCGTGAAGCCCGCCGGCTACCCGGTGCCGACCGAAGGCCCGACCGGGGCGCTGCTGCGCGCGCAGAAGCGGCACAACTTCCGTCCCGCGCACCTGCACTTCCTCATCCACAAGCCCGGCTTCAAGACCATCGCTTCGCAGGTCTACGATCCGGACGACCCCCACCTCGAGACCGACTCCCAGTTCGCGGTGACGAAGGCGCTGATCGCGAACTACGTGAAGAAGGGAGACGGTTACAGCCTCGAGTTCGCCTTCACCCTCGAGCCCGGCGAATCCTGGTTGCCGAAAGCGCCGATCACCCATAAAGTCCACGCGTAGTGGCGAAGCTCAGGCACATCGCGGTGGTGGTGAACGACCTGGAGAAGGCGGCCGCCTTCTACCAGAAGGTGTTCGACCTGGAGCGCGTCGGCGAGGAGCACCTCGAGATGGGCTCGGGCGTCTACCTCAGCGACGGCGTCATCAACCTCGCGCTGCTGAAGTACAAGAACCCGACCGCCGCGGGGGCGCACCACTTCGGCTTCCAGGTCGACGACCTGGAGGCGGCGCGAGAACGCATCGAATCGGCCGGCGGCAAGTTCTTCTTCACGCTTGGCGACACCAAGGAAGCGGCGAACTTCGAGATGAAGTTCAAGGATCCCGAGGGCGTGATCTTCGACATCTCGGAAAAAGGCTGGGTCGGAACTAAGAAGTAGTTCCCGTCGGAATATGGCGCGCAGTGCGCGTCCGCTGCTGCGTCAGCCATCGCGAACGGCCCGCGAGTCCGTAAAAGAGCCGCCGCAGCCCCTGCGGCCAGAACGTCGGCATGCCGTACAGCAACGAGATGCGCTGCGTGTGGTTCGTCAGCGGCCTCTCTTTCTCTTCCCATTCCTGCAGCCCGAATGCCACATCGTTTTTCTCGAGATAAACGGCCAACGCGAGAGCATTCATCATCGCGCAGCCGGCGCCCTGGCCGATGTTCGGTGGAATCGCGTGCGCGGCGTCGCCGATCACCGCCACCCTTCCCGCCGACCAGCGCTTGAGGCGCAGGTACTCGAAGCGATCGTAGCGTCCCTCGCTCAGCTTCTCGATCAGCGCGGCGAGGCGCGGAAACGACTCCGTCCAGACGTCCTTCCTCACCGGAAGTTCTCGCGCCTCGACGTCGTCGTGCGGCATGCTGAGGGCGATGTAAAGATGCCGGGTGCTTGCCGGGTTGTAGAGCAGCCGGCGCTTTCCCGACCAGTACTCGATCGTTTTTCCGTCCTGCCCTACGGACTCTTCGAACATTGTCCGGATGCAACCATCCTGGAGATAGCGACGGTGAGCAAGAAGGCCCAGAGAATCGCGGAGCTTTGAATTGACGCCGTCGGCGGCGACGATCAGGTCGGCCTTGATCCGACGGCCATCGGCGAGAAGCAGCTCGCCGTCGGGCGTCGCGGCCACGCCCTCGGAGTTCGGCACGATCTCGGCGCCGGCGCGCGTCGCCGATGCCGCGAGCGCGTCGATCATCCGCTGGCGCACCACGCCGTAGACCCTGATGTTCCAGTGGTGCACCGAGAGCAGCCGGTCGTGCTCGTCGCGCGTCTCGCGCATCTTTGTGACAAAACCTTCGTGCAGCGTTTCCTCCGCGGCGCCCACCGCCTGCAGGACGCGCAAGCCGTTCTCGTAGACGTTGATGCCGGCGCCCGCGGTGCGAAGCCGGTCGGCGCGCTCGTGCAGCCGCACCCGCCAGCCGCGCTGCGCCAGCGCGCACGCCGCAGTCAGGCCCGCGAAACCACCGCCGACGATCTCCGCCCTTCCCTTCATCTGCCTCAGAATACCGTGACATGCTGGAAGACCGCATTGCCAGGTTTGCCCTCAAGACCTCCAAGGGGATTTCGTATCGGGAAACCGGCTCTGGACAGGCGCTCGTGCTGTTGCATGGGATCGGTTCGCAATCGGCTTCATGGCTGAACCAGCTCGAGACCCTCAAGGGCTACCGCCTCATCGCCTGGGATGCCCCGGGCTACGGGGATTCAGAGTTCTTGAAGATCGAGAGGCCGAAAGCAGCCGACTATGCCGGCGCGCTGCATGCCTTCCTCGATCGACTGCTCCTCAAGGACGTGGTGATCGTCGGCAACTCGCTCGGCTGCCTGATGGCGGGTGCTTACGGGGCTGCACACCCGGAACGCGTGCGCAGCATGATCCTGCTCAGCCCGGCGGCGGGAAGCGCCGGCGACGAGAGCAAGCAGCGCGAGCGGCTGAAGCAGTTCGAAGAGCTCGGCCCCGAGGGACTGGCGGAGAAGCGCTCGCCGACGCTCGTCGGTAAGGCTTCACCGCGCGACGCGGTCGAGCTGATGGCCTGGACACAGCGACGGATCCGCCCGCCTGGCTATCGCCAGGCGGTGCACTGCCTGACGCACGGACGGCTCGCGGAGGACGCGCGCAAATTTCCGAAGAAAGTCCTGGTCGCGTGCGGCACCGAGGACATCGTCACGCCGGAAGCCGGCTGCAAAGCGGTAGCCGCGGCTTTCCCGCGCGCCGAGTATCGCTCGCTGCCCGGCCTCGGCCACGTGCCTCACATCGAGGCGCCGGAGGCCGTCAACGAGCTGATCAGGCGGTTCGCCTAGCCGATCAGGCGCTTCGTCTAGCCGGGGCGATCAGGCCGAGCAATTCGTCGGTCGAATAGGGCTTGGTGATGTAGTGGTCGAAGCCCACCAGCTTCCCCAGCACCCTGGCCGATTTCTGATTCCACGCGGTGACGGCGATCAGGAGCGGCCGAGCGCGACCGAGCTCCTCCCGCATGTGCCGCGCGATCTCGAAGCCGGTCAGCCCCGGCATGCCGATATCGAGAAGGACGACGTCGGGCTTGTAGGCTCGCACCTGGTCGAGCACCGCGTCACCGCGATAGACCTCCCTGACTTCATGCCCTTCCTGCAGAAGGATCGTCGCAAGGCTCAGGACCGTGTCGCGGTTGTCGTCGGCAATCAGGATGCGAAGCGCCATTGCCCGCCTGTTTACGCGCTCTGGAAATATGTCGCAATCGCACCGACGGCACTGTCGCCTCCCGGCGACAGGAATTCGGGGTCAGAGTCGTAATTCGAATCGCGCAGCTCAAGGAATTACGACTCTGACCCCGAATTCTCAGGCGGCCTTCTTATCGGCGCGCTGCTCGGCGGGCTTGGCGGCAGCGCTCAGGTTCATGGCGGTGTTGACCAGCGCGACGTGCGAGAACGCCTGTGGAAAATTGCCGAGGAGGCGTCCCGAGGCGGGCTCGTACTCCTCGGCGAGCAGGCCGACGTCGTTGGCAAGGCCGAGCAGCCGCTGGAAGATCGCCCGCGCCTCGTCGCCGCGGCCGAGCATGCACAGAGCATCGGCGAGCCAGAAGCTGCAGGCCAGGAACACGCCCTCTCCCGGCGGCAGGCCGTCGAGCGCGCGCCGCGTGCGGTAGCGCCGTACGAAACCGTCGACGGCCAGCTCCCGCTGGACCGCCTCGATGGTGCTGCGCACGCGCGGGTCGCCGCAGGGCAGGAAGCCGGTCATCGGAATGAGCAGCAGGCTGGCGTCGAGATCGTCCGAGCCGTAGCTCTGCGCGAAGTGGCCGAGCTTCGGCCGCCACGCGCGCCGGCAGACGTCGTCGTGGATGCGCGCGCGCACCTCGCGCCAGCGCGGCACGGGTCCGGGCAGCCCGAACTGCTCCGCGGCCTTGATGGCGCGATCGAACGCAACCCAGCACATCACCTTCGAGTGGGTGAACCGCCGCCGCGGGCCGCGCACCTCCCACAGCCCCTCGTCGGGCTCGTGCCAGCAGGTCTCGAGGTGCTCGAGCAGTTTCCTCTGCAGATCCCAGGAGGCATCCTCTCTGGCAATGCCCTGCTTGCGCGCCTGATGCAGTGCGTCCATGACTTCGCCGTAGACGTCGAGCTGCAGCTGCCCCGCGGCGGCATTGCCGATCCGCACCGGCGCCGAGCCTTCGTAGCCGGGAAGCCAGGGCAGGATCGCTTCGGGCAGCCGCCGCTCGCCGGCGATGCCGTACATGATCTGCATCTGCTGCGGCGCGCCGGCGATCGCGCGCACCAGCCAGTCGCGCCAGCAGCCCGCCTCCTCGTAGTAGCCGCCGTTCATCAGCGCGAGCAGCGTCAGCGTCGCGTCCCGCAGCCAGCAGAAGCGGTAGTCCCAGTTGCGAATCCCGCCGATCAGTTCCGGGAGCGAAGTGGTCGGCGCCGCGACCACGCCGCCGGTCGGCGCGTAGGTGAGCGCCTTCAGCGTGATCAGCGACCGCTTCACGGCGCCGCTCCATTCGTTGCCCGGCCGCCAGCGAGAGGACCAGTCGTGCCAGAACCTCGCGGTGCGCTCGAGCGCCGCATCGGCGTCGAGGGACGGCGGCACGCCGGCATGCGAAGCGCCGTGCGTGAGGACGAATGCCGTGCGCTCTCCCGCGCCGACTTCGAACCGGGCCACCGTGGTCAGGCCTTTGCCCTGGAGCGGCACCGGCGAGCGCAGCGTCGCCATATCGGGCCCGGCGATGGCGCGGATGCCTCTTCCGTCCTCCAGCCGCGTCACCCATGGCACCGAGGCGCCGTAGTCGAAGCGCAGGATGAACTCCATGTCGAACGCGATCCGGCCGCGCGTGCCGACCACGATGCGCACCAGATTGCAATGCTCGTCGCGCATCGGCATGAAGTCGATCAGTGTCGCCGCGCCCGATGCGGTCTCGAATGCCGTCTCGAGGATCAGGGTGTCTTCGCGGTAACGCCGGGTGACGCGAAACTGCTTTTGCGAAGGCGAGATTTTCCAGCGACCGTGCTCGGCACGGCCAAGCAGCGCGGCGAAGCACGCTGGGGAGTCGAAGCGCGGCCAGCAAAGCCAGTCGATCGAGCCGTCGCGGCCGACCAGCGCCGCGCTATGGCAGTCGCCGACGAGGGCGTAGTCCTCAATCCTCAAAGACGAGCACCGTTTTCACGTCGTTGGCGCGCTTTTCGTAGGCTTCGCGCCAGCTCTCGAGCGGAACACGCCGGGTGATGACGCGCTCCAGCCACTGGCGGTCGGCGCGCGCCAGCGCCTTCGCGGCCGCGTGGTAGTGGCGCAGGTTGGCATTCACCGTGCCGAAGACCACGCGGTTCTCGAGGACCATCGACTGGTTGAGCGTCGCGACGTCGAACGACGCGGCGTGCTGCGCGCCGCCGAGGCCGGTGAGGCAGACGATGCTTCCGGGCGCGCTGCCCGCGACCGCCTGCGCGATCACCGTCGGTGAGCCGGTGCACTCGATCACGATCTCCGGCTCGAAGGCCGGGAAGCGCACGTGGTGAGTCGCGCCGAGCTCGCGCACCAGCCGCGGCTTCGGCCCGTCGCCGTTGCGGTCCATGACGTGCACGTCGAGGCCGCGCTGCACCCCCATCAGCGCCGCCATCAGGCCCACCGGCCCGGCGCCGGTGATGAGGGCGCTTTGCGGCGCCCAGCGCGAGCGCAAGCCGATGCGCTCGATGTGCTCCCACGCCTTGGCGAGGACGCTCGCCGGCTCGAGCAGCACGCCGGCGGTGCCCAGGCGGGGATCGACTTTCACGAGAAAGCCCGGCGCCGCGCGCCAGTGCTCGGCGGCGAAGCCGTCGGCCTGCTTGATGCCGCGCTCGGTGTAGCGGCCGTTGCGACACATGTCCCACTCGCCGAGCGCGCAATTCAGGCAAGGCACCGGATCCGGGTGTCGCACGATGCCGACGACCAGGTCGCCGATGGCAAAGCCGCTGTCGGCGGGCGCCGCGCTGACGCGGCCGAGCGATTCGTGCCCCACGATGAGGCGCTCCCGTCCCGGGACGGCTTCGCCGTAGACACCCTCGACCAGCTCGCGGTCCGTGCCGCAAATCCCCACGACCAGCGTGCGCACCAGGACCGCACCCTGCTGCTGCTCCGGCTCTTCCATCTCCTGCAGTTCGAGGGAACGCGCCTGGCCCGGCGCCAGGGTGACGGCCTGCATATGAAACGGACCGCCGCGACGGCGATTTAGTTCATCACTTCAACGCTTTGTACTTGATCCGGTGGGGCTTCGCCGCCTCTTCGCCGAGCCGCTTCTTCTTGTCGGCCTCGTATTCCTGGTAGTTGCCGTTGAAGAACACCCACTGCGAGTCGTCCTCGCTCGCAAGGATATGGGTCGCAATCCGGTCGAGGAACCAGCGGTCGTGCGAGATCACCATCACACTGCCGGCGAACTCCAGCAGCGCTTCCTCCAGCGCCCGCAGCGTCTCGACGTCGAGGTCGTTTGACGGTTCGTCGAGGAGAAGCACGTTGGCGCCGGAGATCAGCATCTTCGCCAGGTGCAGGCGGCCCCGCTCGCCGCCGGAGAGTTGCCCGACCTGCTTCTGCTGGTCGGCGCCGCGAAAGTTGAAGCGCGCCAGGTAGGAGCGCGAGGGCATCTGGAATTTACCGACCTGCAGGGTGTCGTTGCCGCCCGAGATGTCCTCGAAGACGCTCTTCTCGTTCTGCAATTCGTCCCGCGCCTGGTCGGCGTGGGCGATCTTCACCGTCTTGCCGATGGTGACCTTGCCCTTGTCGGCCTTTTCCTTTCCCAAAATCATCTTGAACAGGGTCGACTTGCCCGCGCCGTTCGGGCCGATGATGCCGACGATCGCGCCGGGCGGCACCTTGAAGGACAGCTTGTCGATCAGCAGCCGGTCGCCGAAGCCCTTGGAGACGTTCTGGAACTCGATCACCTCGTTGCCGAGCCGTTCGGCGACCGGGATGAAGATCTCCTGGGTTTCATTTCTGGTCTGGTATTCCTGGTTGGAAAGCTCTTCGAAGCGCGCGAGACGCGCCTTCGACTTGACGCCGCGGCCCTTCGGGTTCTGCCGCACCCACTCCAGCTCGTGCTGCATCGCCTTGATGCGCGCCACCTCCTGGCTTGCCTCGACCTGCAGGCGCTTTTCCTTCTGCTCCAGCCAGCTCGAGTAGTTGCCTTCCCAGGGAATGCCCATGCCGCGGTCGAGCTCGAGGATCCAGCCGGCCGCGTTGTCGAGGAAGTAGCGGTCGTGCGTGACTGCCACGACGGTGCCCGGGAAGCGCTGCAGGAACTGCTCGAGCCACTCCACGCTCTCGGCATCGAGGTGGTTGGTGGGCTCGTCCAGCAGCAGCAGGTCGGGCTTCGATAGGAGCAGCCGGCAGAGGGCGACCCTTCTTTTTTCCCCTCCGGACAGTATTTCTATTTTGGAATTCCAGTCGGGAAGCCGCAGCGCGTCGGCCGCGATCTCGAGCTCGTCGGCGCCGCCGGCATTGACCATCGCCTCGAGCTTCGCCTGCTCCTCCGCGAGCTTGTCGAAGTCGGCGTCGGGCTCCGAGTAGGCGGCGTAGATCTCCTCGAGGCGCTTCTTCGCCGCCGCGGTCTCGCCCATCGCCTCTTCCACGACTTCCCTGACCGTGCGGTTCTTCGTGAGGAGGGGTTCCTGCTCGAGGAAGCCGACGCGGATCCCCGGCATGCGGATCACCTCGCCCTCGTAGTTGTCGTCGACGCCCGCCATGATCTTCAGCAGGCTGGATTTGCCCGAGCCGTTGAGGCCGAGCACGCCGATCTTCGCTCCGGGGAAGAAGTTGAGCGAGATGTTCTTCAGGATGGTGCGCTTGGGCGGCACGGTCTTGCTGACGCGCCGCATCGTATAAACGTATTGAGCCATCCCTCTATGATATCGGCTAGAGGTCTCCCGTCATGACGCGCAATTCGATCTCGGCCTCGACGATCGCGCCGAGCAGCTCGAGCCGCGCCACCGATGCTTCCAGCCGCGTGCGGCGCGCATCGAGCAGCTCGAACAGGGTGCCGCGCCCCAGCCGGTAGGCGCTCTCCGCCATCTCGAGGAACGAGGCCCGCGCGTCCGATGCTTCGCCGTCGAAGCGGCGCAGCGCCTCGCGCCGCGCGAGCAGTACCTCGCGCTGCCGTTCGTATTCCGCCGCGAGCACGGCGTTCGCCGCGCGCTCGCGCTCGCGCGTGGCGGCCGCTTCGGCGCGCGCGCGGTCCTCGGCTCCCTTGCGGCTGTCGAGGATCGGAATCTCGCTCTGCACGCCGATGAAATTGGTCGCACCAAAAGGTCCGCTCGTCCATGACCGGCTGTACGCCAGGCTCGGCACCGGATACCGCTCGCGCCGCGCCAGCTCGACGCGCGCCTCTGCCGCCGCCGATTCGTCGCGCGCCAGGCGTGCCGCGGGATTCACGACCAGCATTCCGGGAACATCGCGCACCAGGGGCACTGCGCCGCGCATCGACTCCAGGGTTCCCGCCGCGCGCGGCCGCCAGCCGGGCGCGTCGACGAGCGCCGCGAGCGCCGCGGCCTGCTCGCCGACGTCCGCCTCGGCGCGCTGCACCGTGAGCGCCGCAAGTGCAGCTTCCGCGTCCACGCGTGAGCGGTCGTAGCGGCTCGCCACGCCGCTCTGCTGCCGGCCGGCGACCAGCCCACGAATCCGCTCGATCTCGCCCAACGCGCCGCTGCGCGCCGCGAGCGTCTCCTGCGCGCGCACCAGCCGCGCAAAGCCGAGCGCCGCCGCGCGCCGCGCCTCGTTCGCCGTCAGCCGCACCTGCGACTCCGCGCGGCCGATCTGGCGATCGGCGGCGTCCATGCGCGCGCCGCGCTGGCCGAAGATCGGGATCGGCATCTCGATCGTCGCCTGCTGCTGCGAGTTGGCGTCGAACATGGTGCGCTCACCGGCGCTCGGGCGCGCGGCGCCGTAGGAGATCGTCGGGTTGGGCAACGCGCCGGCGGTCAGCCGCTCGGCGCGCGCCATGTCGGCGTCGCGCTCGGCGGCGAGCACGCGCGGGCTGCGCGCGACCATCTTCAGCAGCTCGTCCAGGGTCACGCTCGCGGGCGGTTGTGCCCACGCCGAGAAAGAGAGGAAGAGAAGGCTAAGCAGCCTCATCGAGCTGCTCCGGTGTTTCGTACTTCTCCGATGCCAGGACGTAGTAGACCGCCGGCAGGACGAAGAGCGTGATGATCAGCGTCGTCACCATTCCGCCGACGATCACCAGGGCGAACGGCCGTTGCGTCTCGCTGCCGATGTCCTGCGAGAGCGCCATCGGCAGCAGGCCGAACAGCGCCAGCAGGCCGGCCATGAGCACCGCGCGGATCTTCTCGACGCTCCCCTCGACGACGGCTTCGGCGAGCGGCGCGCCGTTCTTGCGCCTCTCCTCGATGGCGCTCACCAGCAGCAGGCCGAGCAGCGAAACCTGGCCGAGCAGCGCGATGAAGCCGACAACCGCGCTCACCGACAGCGGCATGCCGCCCAGCTGAAGGGCGAACACGCCGCCGGTGAGCGCGAACGGCGCGGTAAGCAGGATCGCGCCCGCCGCCCGCCCCGATTGCACCGCGCCGTAGAGCAGGAACAGGACCGCCGCGAGCGCGAGCGGGACGATGATCTCGAGGCGACGGATGGCGCGCTGCTGGTTCTCGAACTCGCCGCCCCACTGGAAGTAGTAGCCGTCGGCCAGCTTGACCTTGTCACCCACCGCGGCGATGGCGTCGTTCACCACCGAGCCCATGTCGCGGCCCTCGACGTTGAACTTCAGGGCGAGATAGCGGCTGTTCGACTCGCGGTAGATGTTCGCCGCGCCGCTCGCGATGCCGATCTGCGCGATCTGCTTGAGCGGTACGCTGCCGCCGCCGGGGCGCGGCACCGCGAGCTGGCCGATCGCCTGCTCGCTGTCCCGCTCGCGGGAAACGAGCAGCAGGCGCACCGGCACCGGCCGCTCGCCTTCCCATACCGTGGTGGTCACCTTGCCGGCGAGCGCGGTGCCGATGAAGTCGTTGGCCGCGGCCACCGGGATGCCGGCGCGCGCCAGGGCATCGCGGTCGAGCTTCACTTGCAGCTGGGGCACGCTCGCATCACGGTAAAGCCCGAGGTCGACGATGCCCGGAACGCTGGCGAGCCGCAGGCGCGCCTGCTCCAGCGCATCGCGCATCACCCGGGTGTCGGTGCCGAACACCTTCAGCACCACCTTGCCGCGCACGCCGGCGACCGCCTCTTCGACATTGTCCTTGATCGGCTGCGAGAAGTTGTAGCGCACGCCCGGGATCTCGGCCAGCCGGTCGCGAATCTCGTCGGCGAGCTGGCGCTTGGTCAGCCCGGGCCGCCATTCGTCGCGCGGCTTGAGGCGCACGAAGGTCTCGCTCATGTTCGGGTTCTCGTTGTCGGTGCCGTCTTCCGGGCGGCCGTTCTCGGAAAGGACCTGGCTGACTTCCGGCGACATGACGATGCGCCGGCGGATCTCGATCAGCATGGTCTGCGCGGCCTCGAGCGCGATGGACGGCGGCATCTCGACGAAGATCAGGATGTCGCCCTCGTCGAGCTCGGGCAGGAACTCGGTGCCCATCTTTGCGCCGACCCCGACCGTGATCCCCAGGAACACGGTCGCCATGCCGATCGCCAGGAGGCGCAGCGGCATCAGCCGCGTCAGGCCGTCGCGATAGCGCTCGCGCAGGCCCGTGATCCAGCCCGGCTCCGCCTGCGCCTTCCCGGTGGAGAAGCCGAGCGCGCACAGCGCCGGCACCAGCGTCAGCGCCAGGATCAGCGCCGCCACCAGGGCGAAGGAATAGGTCAGCGCCAGCGGCCGGAAGATGCGGCCTTCAACCTGCTCGAGCGTGAACACCGGCACCAGCGCGGCGATGATGATCAGCATCGCGAAGAGCGTCGGCTTCGCCACCTGCTCGGCGGCGCGGATGATGAGGCGCAGCATGTCGGCGCGCTTGGCCGGCCGCTCGTGCTGCACGGCATGCAGCACGTTCTCGACCAGCACCACCGCGCCGTCCACCAGGATGCCGAAGTCGATCGCGCCCATCGAGATCAGGTTGGCGGGAAGCTTGAGCGCGTAGAGGCCGATGAACGCGCCGAGCAGCGCGAGCGGGATCACCGCGCCGACGATCAGCGAGCCGGTGATGCTGCGGAAGAAGAGCCACGCCACCGCGACCACCAGCAGGAAACCGTGCAGCAGATTGTTGTTCACGGTCTTGAGAGTGGTGCCGACCAGCAGCGTGCGATCGTAGAAGGTCTCGATCTTCATGCCCTGCGGCAGGATGCGCTCGTTGAGCTCCTTCACCTTCGCGTGCACGCCGTCCATGACGCGCGACGGGTTCTCGGCCCGGCGCATCAGCACGAAGCCCTCGACGGCCTCCTTCTGCTCGTTGTAGCCGATCGCGCCGCGGCGGGGCGTGTTCGACTGCACGATCTCGGCGACGTCGCCGACGGTGACCGGGGTGCCTTCCCGGGTCCTGAGCACGATGCGGCGGATATCGTCGGGCGAGGTGATGTAGCCCATGCCCCTGACCGTCAGCTCCTGGTCGCCGCTGCGCAGGAAGCCGCCGCCGATGTTCATGTTGCTCTTGGAGAGCGCCTCGGAGATCTCGGGCAGCGTCACGCCGTGCGCGCGCATGCGCTCGGGCATGACCCGCACGTGGATCTCCTTCAGGTAGCCGCCGAAGCAGACCACGTCGGCGACACCCGGCACGGCCTTCAGCACCCGCGTCACGTTCCATTGCAGCTCGGCGCGCAGCTGATAGAGGTCGTGCCGGTCGCTGACCATGCGGAACTGGTAGACCTCGCCGAGCGGCGTCGCCTCGGGCGCGAGCTCCGGCACCACGCCCTCCGGCAGGTCGCCGACCGCGGCGGCCATGCGCTGCGCCACCTGCATGCGCGAGATGAACGGGTCGGCGTCGTCGTCGAAGGTGAGCGTGATGAGCGAAAGCCCGAACAGGCTCTCGCTCCGCAGCTGGATGGTGCGCGGCGTGCCGTTCAGCGCGCGCTCCAGCGGCACGGTGATCGCGCGCTCGATCTCCTCGGGCGCGTAGCCCGGCATCTGCGAAATCACCGTAACCTGCGCGTTGGTGACGTCGGGATAGGCCTCGATCGGCGTATTGAGGTAGGCGCGCACGCCCCAGGCAGCGACGATCGCGACGGTGACGATCGCCGCCACGCGCCGGTGCACGCAGACCTCGATCAACTGGTTGAGCATCTAGAGCAGCTGCTCGGCTTCGCGATCGACCAGCAGGGCGCCTTTGGTGATGACACGGTCGCCGGGCTGCAGGCCGGTGAGCACCCGCACGCGGCCGCCGCGCTCCTCGCCGGC
>Ga0315912_10001692_pt1 | contig 25934 bp, 18 predicted proteins | sample VfabasoilMG_FD_204469 | JGI IMG/M metagenome (GOLD analysis project Ga0315912, IMG submission 204469) | Garden soil microbial communities collected in Santa Monica, California, United States - V. faba soil | ecosystem: Environmental > Terrestrial > Soil > Garden | place: USA: California... | reverse complement strand
TGTAGGCGCGCGCTTCAGCGCGCGATCTTTTCGGCGCGCGCCCGCGCCGGGCTGGATCGAAAGGATCGCGCGCTGAAGCGCGCTCCTACAAAGCCGATGCAGCGTTGACGAGGGATCGGGAATCCGTTTCGGGTATGCGCGGGCGACCGCGCAGCCGGTGGATCCTTACCGCCGCTGCAACCCCAGGATGCTGACCAGGAAGCTCGCGAACACCGTCTGCACGCCGAGCGTGACCAGGGTCGCGCCGGGCACGACGTAGCGCATCCCGATCGGATACGGCAGGTCGCCGTAGCCGCCATCGGACCAGATCCACGAGGCGTGCAGGATCAGCGCCAGTCCCGCGATCGTGGCCATGGCGCCCAGGGCGATGCCGCGCTCCAGCGTCGCCCAGTGGTAGAACGCCGCGATACGGGGATCGGGGGGGATCAGCCCCTCGACGGCGGCGAAGGTCTTCGCGAAGACCGCGAACCACACGCATTGGTAGCCCGTCACCAGGAACAGGCTCGCGACGACCAGCGAGTGCGCGCCCAGGTGCCACCCGCCCAGCACGGCGCCGGCCAACACCAGGCCCATCGCGACGGTACCCAGCAGCATCAGGCTGATCCCGGGGATCAGGAACAGCCAGCGCGGGCTGCACATGAGGAAGAAGCGCAGCGTGCGCCAGCCGTCGCGCCACGTGCGCAGGTGCGGGGGATGGCTGCGGCGACCATCGGGATGCAGCGTGATCGGCACCTCGGCGATGCGCGCGCCGCCCAGGCTGGCCTTGATCACCATCTCGGTCGCGAATTCCATGCCCGTGCAGCGCTGCTCCAGGCGGTCGTAGAGTTCACGGGTGAAGCCACGCAGTCCGCAGTAGATGTCATGGATGGGCGCACGAAACCACCAGCGCGCGAGGAACGAGAACAGCGGGTTGCCCAGGTACCGGTGCAGCCACGGCATGGCGTTGGGCAGCACCGTGCCGCCGCCCGAGGGCAACCGGCAGCCCTGGACCAGTTCGGCCCCCTTGCGCAGCGCCGTGACGAACTTGCCGAGTTCAAGGAAATCGTAGCTGTCGTCGGCATCACCGATCAGCACGTAGCGACCCCGCGAGGCCGCGATGCCGCCCATGAGCGCGTTTCCGTAGCCCCGGCTCGCGACCGCCACCACGCGCGCACCGGCCGCGCGCGCCAATTCCTGGGAGCCGTCGCTGCTGCCGTTGTCCGCCACCAGCACTTCGCCCTGGATGCCGGCCAGGCGCAGCGCACGCACGGCCTTCTCGACGCACACCGCGATGGTGTCGGCCTCGTTCAGGCACGGCATCACGACCGACAATTCGATCCCGCCCGCTTCCGCTCCTGCCGCCGATTCCGCGTTCACGCCATGGTCCCCCGCCGATCCGCTCCGCGGCGAGCGCGCGCGCTGCGGCCCCGGGGAGTCGTCCGATCGTAGCAGCGGGCCATGCGCGGCAAGTCGCGCGGCGCGCTCACCCGGGATCGCGCGGCCGCCGCGGCTCTCGCGCAGCGGCGGAGGAACTCAGCTGGTGCCCGGATCGGGCTTGGGCGCGGCCTTGGGCTCCGCTGCCGGGGCCGGCTTGGACTCGCTCTTGCCCTCGGGTTTGGGCTCGGCCTTCACCTCGGACTTGCCTTCCGACGCCGCATCGGGGGCCGCCGGCTTCGAGTCGCCGCCGTCGCCCGCGAGATTGCGCTTGCCGTCCTTCTTGAAGTCGGTTTCGTACCAGCCCGAGCCGGCCAGCCGGAACGACGGCGCGGTGAGTCGGCGCACGACCTTGGGCGCGTCGCAGTTCGGACACTCGGTCGGGTCGGGATCCGAAAGCCTTTGCAGGCTGTCGAACACCGTTCCGCAGTTCTGGCACTGGAATTCGTAGATCGGCATGGCGGGTCCAGGGTTCCGGTCCCGTGGCGTCGCGGGACGGACGTTCGGGCGATGGGTGTGCGAGCTTAGGGGCGAACGCAGGGAATTCAAGCCCGGCGTCGTCGCGCGCCGGGCGGCGGGGTCGTTCAAGGCGACGGCGGGACGGCGTCCAGCGCCGCAAGCGCCGAGGTCGCGCGCGCCCGTTGCGCCGGCGTGGTCGAGGGCGCGGGTGCGTCCAGCACGCGTCGGTAGCTCGCCCTCGCGCCGGCCACGTCGCCGCCCCGCGCCAGGGCATCGCCCAGCAGCAGGTCGGTGTCCGCGGACGCGGACAGCGCGCGCGCGCGGGTCGCGGCGTCGATCGCCTCGGCCACCTGTCCATCGGCGAGCAGCGCGAGCGCGAGGTTGTACTGCAGCGTCGCGCGATCCCCGCGCAGTTCCAGCGCGGCGCGGTACGCCGCCACGGCGTCGGCCGCGCGGCTGTCGTGCATGGCGAAGTATCCGACCAGTTCCAGGCTGTGCGCCGAGGCCGGCTCCTGGGCACGCAGCTTCTCCAGGGCGGCGCGCGCGCGTTCGATCTCGCCCGCGCGCACGTGGCCCTTCGCGATGCGGTACCAGTTGACCGGCGTCGCGGGCGCGGCGGAGGTGACGAGCAGCGATACCGCGAGCAGCGCGCCGCTCGCCGCGGCGCCGGTGGCGACGCGCGCCCTGTCGCCCTCGCGCAGCCAACGCGCGAGCGTCACCGCGAAGGACGCCGCCAGCAGGCAGAACAGCGGCACGCCGTGGAACCGGTAGCGCTCCTCGGCGAAGAACACGACGAAGGTGGCGGCGATCACCACCAGCGGCAGCGCGATCACGAGTGCACGGCGATCCCGGCGCAACAGCACAACCAGGCCCGGCAGCCCGAGCGCGAACAGCAGGCCGAACATCGGCGGCAGCACGCGGATCACGCGGGAGTATTCGCGCTCGTCGGCCAGCGAGCGGTTGTTCGGCGCCTCGGTGAAGGCGCTGAACTCGCCGAGCTTGCGCGCGACGTTCGCGAGGAACCGGCCCGGATGCGCCACGATGTGGTCGAGCGCGACGCCGCGCCAGTAGCGGTCGACGGCGGCGGGTTCGAGCGCGTGTCCCGCGCGTCGCTCCGCCTCTGCGCGGTATCCGCGCCAGTTCTCCACCGGATTCGGCACCGACACCCAGGCCGGCGAGAACTGCACGGCGCGCGGGTTCTGGTCGTTGTAGAGCTGGTGCAGGACCACGCCGCCGTTCGTGGGCAGCGGCGACCAGCCGCCCGAGACGCCGTGGTTGCGCCATGCGAGACCCGCGAGGACCGGCGCGAGCCCGAGCAGCAGCCAGCCCGCGACCGCGAGCGATGGCGTGCGCGCGGAGGCGTCGTGCGAACGCGCCAGCCAGGGCAGCGCGACGACCGCGAGCAGCGCGAGCAGCAGGAAGTTGCCGCGCAAGGCCACGCCCAGGCCGGTGAACGCGCCGAGGACCAGCCAGCGCGACCGCTGCGGCTGGTCGGTGGCACGCCACGCGAGCACGCACCACCAGACCACGAACGCCGCGACCGAGGTCGACTTCAGCAGGGTCGCGACCGACATGGTCGCGGTCTGCGAGAGCGCGTACAGCAGGGCACCCCCCACGCCCACGCGTTCGTCGCCGAGGATGCGTCCCAGGCGGATCAGCCCGTACGCGGTGAACGCGTCGAGCGCGAGTTGGCACAGGAACAGCACGAACAGGTTCTGCCCGACGAGCGAGAACAGCCCGGCGAGCGCATAGGGATAGAGCGGGTCCATGAAGCCGTACGCCGCGTCCGTCGCACGTCCCTCGATCAGGGCGCGTGCGAATTCGAGGTGGTAGACCTCGTCCGGCCCGGGCTCGTAGGTCAGGGGGCTGCGCAGCGCGCTCACCACGTGCAGCAGGCGCAGCAGCACGAGCAGGCCGATCACGGCCAGCGGCCAGCGCGGGTGCAGCCGGCGCGGCGCGTCCCCGGCGCCCGCCCCTGCCTCGCTCATGCGCGCTCCAGCGCGGCCACGAAGTGCAGGCCGGTGCCGAACAGCCACTGCAGCGGCGGCACGTACAGCGGCACGTGCGTGTTCCAGGTCCTCACCCGCCAGCCCAGCGTCGCGAACGCCGACTCCCATTGCGCATGCCGCCAGTAGTTGTACGGCAGCGAGACGCCGTGCGGCGCGTTGCCGACCCAGTCCATGAACGCGAGCACCGGCACGGCGAGCGGGCGATCGGCGAGGTGGTCCTTGATCAGCACGTGGCCGCCCGACACGCGCGCCGCCTCGCGCATCACCGACAGGGCGTCGTCCGCGTGGTGCAGAACGTCGACGAGCAGGGCGAAGTCGAACGCGCCGTCCGCGAACGGCAGCCGGTCGCCGGTGATGGGCGTGACCTCGATGTGCGCGCCGGGGCGCACCAGCACGTCGGCGCCCACGATCCGCAGGTCGGGGCGCAGGCGCATCAGCGCCAGCGCGAGCTCGCCGGCGCCGCAGCCGATGTCCAGCACCTTCGCGTCCTGCGGGATGTTCGGTGCGAGCAGCCCCGCGAGCACGGCGACGCGGCGAGTGTGCACCAGGCGACCGTGGACGCTGCCGATGACGCTCACGGGTGCCGCGCCGGTCGCTGGCGCGCCATGCCTGGACTTGCCTGCGCGATTGGGGGCACGGGTCGGCGGCGACGAGGTGGGCGGCTATCGTAACGTCCCGCCCCGCCGCCTGCCATGGCGCGCCGGCCTCAGGCGCGCGCGGCGCGCAGCACCAGTCCGCCGCGCTCGAGCTCGACGCCGATGCGGTCGCCGGGCCGGAAATCACCGGCCAGGATGCGGCTCGCCAGCGGGTTCTCCAGCTGCTGCTGGATCGCACGCTTGAGCGGACGCGCGCCGTAGACCGGATCGAAGCCCGAGGCGCCGAGGTGGTCGAGCGCCGCGTCGCTCAGTTCCAGCGCGAGCTCGCGTTCGGCCAGGCGCCGCTCGAGGTGCTTGAGCTGGATGCGCGCGATGTCGCGGATGTGCTCGCGGCCGAGCGGGTGGAACACCACCATCTCGTCGAGGCGGTTGATGAACTCGGGCCGGAAATGCTGCTGCACGATCTCCAGCACCGCGCCCTTCATGCCCGCGTAGTCGTTGCGCGCGCCGTATTCCTGGATCAGCTGCGAGCCCAGGTTCGAGGTCATCACGATCACGGTGTTGCGGAAGTCCACGGTGCGGCCCTGGCCGTCGGTGAGGCGGCCATCGTCGAGCACCTGCAGCAGCACGTTGAACACGTCGTGGTGCGCCTTCTCCACCTCGTCGAGCAGCACCACGCTGTACGGACGCCGGCGCACGGCCTCGGTCAGGTACCCGCCTTCCTCGTAGCCCACGTATCCCGGCGGGGCACCGATCAGGCGCGCGACCGAGTGTTTCTCCATGAACTCGCTCATGTCGATGCGCACCAGCGCGTCGTTGGAGTCGAACAGGAACTCGGCGAGCGCCTTGCACAGTTCCGTCTTGCCCACGCCGGTGGGACCGAGGAACAGGAACGAGCCGTTCGGCCGCTGCGGATCGGACAATCCCGCGCGCGAGCGGCGGATCGCCTCGGACACGGCGCGCACGGCCTCGTCCTGGCCCACCACGCGCCTGTGCAGCTCGGCCTCCATGCGCAGCAGCTTCTCGCGCTCGCCTTCCAGCATCTTGCTCACCGGGATGCCGGTCCAGCGCGAGACGACCTCGGCGATCTCCTCCGCGGTGACGCGCTGCTGGAGCAACCTGAAGCCCTTGGTTTCGGCCTCCTGCGCCGCGGCGAGCTGCTTCTCGAGCGCGGGGATGCGGCCGTACTGGATTTCGCTCAGGGTCTTGAGGTCCTGGCGGCGCATCGCCGTTTCCATCTCGTAGCGCGCCTTCTCGATCTCCTCCTTGATCTTCTGCGTGCCGGTGACCGCGGCCTTCTCGGACTTCCAGATCTCCTCGAGGTCGGAGAATTCGCGCTCGAGCTTCGCGATCTCGGCCTCCGCGTCGGCCATGCGCTGCCTCGAGGCCGCGTCCTTCTCCTTCTTCAGCGCCTCGCGCTGGATCTTGAGATGGATCAGCCGCCGCTCCATGCGGTCCATCTCCTCGGGCTTGGAGTCGATCTCCATGCGGATGCGGCTCGCCGCCTCGTCCATCAGGTCGATGGCCTTGTCGGGCAGCTGGCGGTCGGCGATGTAGCGGTGCGAGAGCGTGGCGGCGGCGACGATCGCCGGGTCGGTGATCTCCACGCCGTGGTGCACGGCGTAGCGTTCCTTCAGGCCGCGCAGGATGGCGATCGTGTCCTCCACGTTGGGCTCGCCCACGAACACCTTCTGGAAGCGCCGCTCGAGCGCGGCGTCCTTCTCCACGTACTTGCGGTACTCGTCCAGCGTGGTGGCGCCGATGCAGTGCAGTTCGCCGCGGGCGAGCGCGGGCTTGAGCATGTTGCCCGCGTCCATGGAGCCCTCGGCCTTGCCCGCGCCGACCATGGTGTGCAGTTCGTCGATGAACAGGATGATCTGCCCTTCCTGCTTGGAGAGGTCCTTGAGCACGGCCTTGAGGCGCTCCTCGAACTCGCCCCGGAACTTCGCGCCGGCGATCAGCGCCCCCATGTCGAGCGCGAGCACGCGCTTGTCGCGCAGGCTCTCGGGCACCTCGTGGTTGACGATGCGCAGGGCCAGGCCCTCCACGATCGCGGTCTTGCCCACGCCCGGTTCGCCGATCAGCACGGGATTGTTCTTCGTGCGCCGCTGCAGCACCTGGATCAGGCGCCGGATCTCCTCGTCGCGCCCGATCACCGGATCGAGCTTGCCGTCCTCGGCCCGTTTGGTCAGGTCGATGCAGTACTTCTCGAGCGCCTGGCGCTGCTCCTCGGCGTTCTCGCTCTGCACCTTCTCGCCCCCGCGCATGGCCTCGATCGCCTGCTCGACGCGCGCCTTCTGGCCTCCCGTGGCCTTCAGCGCCTGGCCCACCTCGCCCTTGTCGTCGAGGCAGGCGAGCACGAACAGTTCCGAGGCGATGAACTGGTCGCCACGCTGCTGCGCGAGCTTGTCGGTGACGTTCAGCAACCGGTTGAGGTCGTTGCCGACGTTGATGTTGCCTTCCTGGCCCTTGACGGCGGGCAGGCGTTCGAGCGCCTCGCCCAGGCGCGTGCGGAGCGCGGCCACGTTGACACCGGACTGGGCCAGCAGGGGTCGGGTCGAGCCGCCCTGCTGGTCGAGCAGCGCGACCAACACGTGCAGCGGTTCGATCACGTTGTGGTCGCGCCCGACGGCGAGCGATTGCGCTTCGGCCAGGGCGGCCTGGAAGCGCGAGGTGAGCTTGTCCATGCGCATGGAGGGGGTTCCGGATGGGGGGGCCGGGTGCCGGCCGATGCCACCTAGGTGCGGCTGCGCGCGTGCGGATTCAAGTCGCGGCGTGCATCGGCGATGGATGCGCGAAGGCATGCCGCGCGCGGGACCGCATCGTGCCTCCGGTATCCGGGTCGCTCGGGATTGCCCTGGACCTGGCGAACGCCGCTTCAGCGCGCGTCGGGCGCGGGCGCGGGGCCGGTTGCGGGAGGGCGCCGGAGGTCGACGAGCAGGTAGGGGCCCGCCACGCGGTTCGCGATGTTGATGCTCTGCACGAGCGGCGAGCTGTCCAGGTTCGCGTGGCCGACGATGCGGCGGACCACCATGTGCGGACTGAGGACGTACAGCCCGGGCCTGGGATGGCGCCAGTCCTGCTCACCCATCGCCGAGTGGCGCGGCAGGAACGTCGAGACGGGCAGTGCCGTGTACAGGTCCACGTACGGCACCTCGCCAGGCCCCAGGTGCGGCTCCAGGCCGGCCCAGAGTTCGTTCATGGACTGGCCCCAATCGATGTTGGCGTCGTCCAGGCAGCGCATCGCGGTCAGGCTGCGGCAGCCTGCCAGCCCGTTGAAGAAGGTCATCGGCGTGGGCAGGGCGGCGAGCGCGGATCCGACCTGCAGCACGCCGGCCGAGGCGAGCACGGCCACGCGCATGCGCGGGGCCAGGCGGGTGACCATGACGCCCGCGGCGACGCACAGGAACGGGTACAAGGGGGTGAGGTAGCGCTGCCCCATGTCGGGCGCCTTCAGCATCAGGGACAGCAGGTACGCGCCGGGGAAACTCGCCAGCCAAAGCCACTGCGACAGCCGTTGCGGGAACCTCAGCTCCACCGACGCGTGCGCCCCCTGGAACAGCAGCAGCCCCGCGATCGCGGCGATGCCGAACAGTTCCGGCAGGGTGCTCTTCACCGCGAGCACGAACGGGAAATACCACCAGAAGCCGCCCGTCGCCACCTGGCCATACGCGTAGTAGCGATAGCCCTCGTTCAGGTGCTGGCCCATCAGCCCGAATCCCTCCAGGTAGTCGACGAGGGTCATCGAACCCGAGAGCAGCACGGCGCCCGCCACCACGCCCGCGAGGAAGGCCGCGACCGCATGCACGATGGCGCGCGCGCCGCCGCGATCGAACACCGCCATCTGCAGCACGACCAGGGTGAGCACGATCGGCACCACGGCCACGCCGCTGTACTTGGAGAGCATGGCCGCAGCCGCGAACGCGCCCGAGAGCAGCGCGAACGCGGGTCGCCGGTCGCACGCGGCGACATGCGCGGCCAGGAGCGCGCTGAGCGAGAACACGCCCACGGTCAGGTCGGTCAGCACCATCGACGCGCCGGCGAGTATCGCCGGACTCGCGGCGTAGACGATCGCCGTGCCCCACGCCGCCGTGCGGCCAGCGAGCCGGTACGCGAACAGGGCCGCCGCGACCAGTCCCCACAGGCCGATGGCGAGCAGCGGCAGGCGTGCGAACTGCATCAGCCGCTGGTCGAACCTGCCGCCGTGCGCGAGGGTGTCGGTGCCGAGCAGCCACTGGGCATCCCAGCGCGTGGCATCCACGGTCGCATGCGGCAACGGGGCATCGTACGCCAGCGCCATGGCCGCCCCGGCCAGGCGCTTCACCAGCGGAGGATGCTCCCGCGTGAGGCCATCGACGCCGTGCTCGTGCACGTAGCGCGCGGCGCCCACGTACGCCACCTCGTCCAGGCCCGGGGCGGTGCGGCGCAGGGGGACGGACGCGAGCGCCAGGAACACGGCGACCACGGCCAGCGCCGCGGCCACGAGCACGGAACGGTGGAGTGGCCCGGTCATCGGGGAATCATGCCACAGGCATCCGCGGGCTCCGGGACCCCGTCAGCCGCGCCCGGGCAGGCAGGCGCGCGCGAGCGGCGCATCCACGCGATCCAGCGCATGCACGCGGAAGGCGATGCGCGGCAGCGCCGTGCGATCGACCAGCAGCGTGCGCACGAAGCCTTCGGGCGGCTGCACGTTCGGATACGGCCGGCCGGACACGGGGTCGTAGACTTCGAGCCACCACACGCCTCCCACATCGCCGCGCGCCACCCAATCGCGATAGCGCGGCCAGTGTCCCACCGGGTCGCGTCCCGAAACGGCGGACACGCCTTCCACCACGAACGCGGTGGGGAACTGGAACAGGATCAGCGGGCGACATTCCCCGGCGCCGGCGCGCAGCCAGGCCAGCGCGGCGTTCTGGGCCGTGGCGACCGGCTGACCGTCGCCACCGTAGGGACGAGCCGTGGCACCCGATGTCGCGACCATGCCAACGAGCGCGACGGCGGGCGCAAGACCCTGCGGGAGGCGGATGGCTGCGAGCGTGCGCGCCAGCCCCCCCGCCGCCGCCAGGCTCAGCAATGCCATGGCCGGCAAGCCGAGCCGCAAGGTGACCGGATCCCGCAGGTCGCCCCAGGCATAGGCGAGCACCGGCACCATGAGCAATCCGGTCCCGACGGCCAGCCCTTGCGAGATGCGCACGCCCGCGGCGCGTTCCGGATCCGGCACCGCGGTCGCCGCACGCCGGGGCCAGCAGGCCACGATCGCGAGCGCCACCAGTGCGAGGCCGATGGGCTCGAAGTCGCGCCTGGCGGCGAACAGGCCCACCGCGTGCAGCAGGTTCTGGAACAGCGTGGCGGGTGCGAATGCCGGGCCACCGGTTCCGAGTTCGACCATGCTCAGCTCGAAGGCGGCGGCGCGCTGCCAGGCATAGGGCACGAAGACGATCGACACGGCGGCAAGTGCGATGCGCCAGCGGACCGATCCGGTGACCGACAACGCATGGGCCGCGAGCACGAACGCGACGGCCGCGTACAGCACCGACTCGTAGCGCGCCTGCGCCGCGAGCGCGGCGAACAGGGCACCGGCGACGACCAGGGCTGGCAGCGTGGCGCGCGCGCCGTGCGCGAGCGCGGCCCAGGCCGCGAGCAGGCAGGCGAGGTTGAGCGATTCGAATCCCGATGCCGTGCCGCACCACAGGAGCACCGGATGGGCGAGCACGAGCAGGCCGCCTGCGAGGGCGACCGCGCGACCTGACAGCGCGCGCAGGCCGGCGTAGGCCAGCACGGGAACGGCGGCGGTCGCGAGCGCATTGAGCAGGAACCCGTGTCGCGGCGAGTAGCCGAGCAGCGCGTGCATCCACGAGAGCAGCACCGGCAACAGCAGCCCGCGCTTGTCCATGCCGAAATGGTCCGCGTGCAGCACGCCCGCGGCATCGTAGTGGCCGGCGGAGGGCACCAGGGGCTTGCCCGACAGGTGCAGTCCGAATCCGGTTCCGACCTGAAGGGATTCGTCGGCCTGGATGCGGAACGCGGGCTCGATGCCGCGCATCAGCAGCGCAGCCGCCAGCACCAGCAGCAGCATGCACATCAGTTCCGCGGCCGGGAGCCCGGTGCCGGCGCGTCCCGCCGCACGGGATTGCCGTACCGCCCACGCGAGCAGCACGGGCAGCGCGAACAGCGCGGCCTGCACGATTTCGGGGCCCGCGTCCGCCCACCAGCGCACGCGCGTCTGGGGCTCGGGCAAGAATCCCAGCGCCAGGGCGATCAGGCCGGCGAGGGCGACCGCGCCGTAGCGCTCGAGCAGGACTGCGGGCGTCATGGCCGTCGCCCCGGTCATGTCGATCGGATGCCGACCAGGGTCGCGATGCGGCCGGCGTGCGCGCCCTCGCGGCGGTACGAATGGAACAGCGACGCCGCGCCATAGGTGCAGCGACTTCCGCCCGAGACTTCGTGCACGCCAGCGCGCTCGAGCACGCGGCGCGCGAGCCCTGGCAGGTCGCACAGCGCGTGGCCGGGACGCGTGGGCACGAACGCCACGGCATCGCACAGGTTCCGTTCCGCGTACGTCGCGAGCACGTCCTCGCCAACCTCGAAATGCGCCTGGCAGATGCAGGGTCCGATCCAGGCGTGCACGCGTCCGGCCGGCGTCCGCATGGCGGCCAGCGTCGCCTCGATCATGCCCGCGGCGAGTCCACGCCAGCCCGCGTGGCAGGCGGCGACTTCGCTGCCGTCGTCGCTCGCGAACAACACGGGCAGGCAGTCGGCGGTGAGGATGGCGAGCATCCGACCCGGCGTCCGCGAGACGGCGGCATCGGCGACGATGTCCGGCGACCAGGCGTGCAGGTCGGCGTCGGCAACGCCGATGCCGTGGACCTGCCGCAGCCAGTACGGTGGCTCCGCGAGCCCCAGTTCCCGCTGCAGCAGGTGGCGGTCGTCGGTCGCGACCGCGGCGTCCGGCTGCGCCGGGTCCGCGACCGCCGAGGTCGCCCAACCCAGCCGCCACCCGGACAAGCGCGTCGTCGTACAGGCACGCACGCGTGCCGGCGCGTGCCATTCCGGCACGAGCCAACACGCGTCCGGGGGTCGTGCTCCAGGCTCGGGGCAGCGAGGACTCATGGCGCTGCAGGCGCGTCGGGTATCGCGCGCGGACAGCCGGCGCGCCCGGGTACCAGCGGCTCGGCCGGGTTGTCGATCGCGAACAGCCTCAGGCGGACGGTCTCCGACACGGGTGCGTCGAACAGCGGCGCGCGCAAGAATGCGCCCTGCAGTTCGGCACCCATGCGGGCGACGGTCGCCCCCTCCCGCGTCAGGTCGACGAAGACCAGCGCGTCGGTGCCAGCGCGCTGGGCCAGCGAGCGGGCCCAGCCCCAGTAGCCCTCGATCATGCCGGTGGCGTAGGCGTCGACGCCGTGCGCGAGGAAGTACGCGCCCGAGGTGGTGACGGCACCGAGCCGACACCCGGGGTAGGCGGTCGAGAACCAGTCCCGCGCCGCATTCAGGGCCGGCGCCATTTCCGAATGTCGGCGATAGAGCCAGTCGTCGAGGGCGATCCGCGCGCTCCAAACGACGCCGACGAGGGAGACGGCGAGCACGAGCACGGGCGCGCGAGGGAGTCGCGCGGCGAGGGTCGCGAGGCCGGCCGGCGCGAGCGCGGCGAGCATCGCGTACAGGGGCAGGCCCAGGCGCGCGGTCTGCGGATTCCTAAGGTCGCCCCAGGCATACCAGAGGATCACGCCGATCGCGGCGGCGAGCCCGGCAGCGACCGGCACGGTCCAGTCGAGCGCGCGGAGCGCGGGAACGAGCCGCGCGCGCCCGGCGTAGGCGAGCGCGAGCGCACCCAGGGTCGTGAGCGGCGCGATCGGCAGGATGGGGAGCGGCACGACGAGCACGTGCGCGAGCGCGAGGAGGTGGGACGGCAGGTAGGCGAGCGAGAACGGCTCGGTCAAGCCGAGCTGTTCGAGTCCGTGGCTGAACGGCACCGCGCGCTGCCAGAGTGCGGGCAGCAGGAACACCGGCATCGCCGCGAGCACCCAGCGCGCGCGCGCGAGCCCGGCATGGGCGCCGGTCCTCCACGCGCCCCAGGTGAGCAGCGCGAGCCCGAGCATCAGCGACTCGTAGCGTCCCTGCGCGAGCAGCGTGCCTATCGCGCCCAGGAGCAAGGTCGGCGCCAGCGGCCGCGTGCAGTGCTGCACCCAGCGCGCCACCACGGCGGCCCACACGACCAGGGCGAGATTCACCGGCTCCAGCCCGATCGAGCGCACGCTCCACACGAACAGCGGACAGGCCAGCAGCAGGAGTACCGCCGCGGCACCCGCCCAGCGATTCGCGCGGCCGCGGGCGAGCGCGTAGAGCCCGAGCAGCGCGAGCGCCCCGAGCGCTAGGTTGACGCCGAGCCCGTTCGCGGGACCGACCATGCCGGGCGACGCGGCCCGGATCAGGATCGGCAGCAGCAACCCGCGCTTGTCGAGGTGGGTGTAGACGATCTCGACCGTGCCATCGGGCAGGAACGCGCCCGAATCGACCACCAGGGGCGCGCCGGTGAGCTTCAATCCGATGGCCGTGCCCAGGATCAGGTACTCGTCCGCCTGCACGCGCATCTGTCCCGGCACCGCCCAGCACAGGGCGACGAATGCGATCGCGCCCGGCAGCAGGGCCAGGGCGTCGCGCCCGTCCCACGACGCGCGCGCGGGGTCGCGCGCACGTTCCAGCAGGCACCAGCCTGCGAGCGCGAGCACGAGCACGAGGTTCAGCGTCACCATCGGCACGCCGGCCGAGAGCAGCAGGCCCGTGCGCGCCGCGTCCGCCGGCAGCAGGCCCGCCGCAGCCACGAGTGCGAGACCGCCGGTGAGCGGTGCCAGCAGGCGCAGCGCAGCACCCGGCTCGGGTGCCGTCGGGATCGCGCCCGCGCGTTCGCTCATCGCGCGCGCGTAGCCGGCCGCGCCGCGGCGGCGGCCTGCGCGTCGCGGCGAAGGTGCGCGAGCAGGGAGGCGAGGTCCTCGGGCATCGGCGCGTCGACCTCGACGGCACGACCGCTCACCGGGTGGTCGAACGCCAGCCGTTCCGCGTGCAGGGCCTGGCGCCGGAATCCGCGCAATGCCTCGATCAACCCGTCGCTGGCGCCGCGCGGCAAACGCATGCCCGAGCCGTACATCGGATCGCCCACGATCGGACGCTTGATGTGCGCCATGTGCACGCGGATCTGGTGCGTGCGCCCGGTCTCCAGCTCGACCTGCAGCAGGGTGTGGCCGCCGAGCCGCTCGCGCACGCGGTAGTGGGTGACCGCGGGGCGACCGTCCTCGCGCACCACCATCTTCAGCCGGTCACGCGCATTGCGCCCCAGCGCCGCGCGCACGGTGCCGCCGGCGATCACCTCGCCCTTCACCAGCGCCACGTAGCGCCGCTGCACCGCGTGCCGCGCGAGCTGCGTCACCAGCGCGGTATGCGCGGTCAGCGTGCGCGCCACCACCATGGCGCCGCTCGTGTCCTTGTCGAGCCGGTGCACGATGCCGGCGCGCGGCACGCCGGCGAGCGCGGGGTCGAGCGCCAGCAGCGCGTTCTGCAGCGTGCCACCGGGCACGCCGGCACCCGGATGCACGACCAGCCCGGGCGGCTTGTTGACCACGAAGAACGACGGGTCGGCGAGCAGCACGTCGACCGGGATCGCCTCGGCGACGTCGCGCGTGTCGAGCTCGATCACCGGCTCCACGCGGACCACCTCGCCTTCGGCCACGGCCTGTCGCGGTTTCACCACCGCGCCATCCAGCGTGGCGTGGCCGGCCTTGATCCAGCTCGCGAGCCGGCTGCGCGAATACTGCGGGAACAGCTCGGCCAGCGCGGCATCGAAGCGGCTGCCGGCGAGCGCCCCGTCGATGGTCGCGGTCAAGGGGCCGGCCGAGGGCGCATCGGGCAGGTCGTCGGTATCGGGATCGATGTCGGGGTCGTGCATCGCGGGATTGTAGCGAGTGCCTGCCGGGCGATACCGGCGCCGATCGCGCCGGCGCCGCTCATCGCGACCCGTTCGGCGCGGCGGCGAGGCAGCGCGCGGGCGCGCTCCGCGATTCCGACTCCGGCCACAGCTCGACCAGTCGCACGGCCGCGTTCTCCGACACCTGCAACTCGACCAGGGCGTGCACCGCGAAGCCGGCCGGCAGGGCGTTCTTCGCGAGCAGCGTGCCCTCGGGCAGGGAGGCAACCTGCAGGCCGACGACGAGGTCGGCGTCGCCGGCAGCGATGGCCTCGCGTACCCGGCCCCAACCGCCCGCCAGGTCGGTGTATGCCAGTGCACCGTCGCCGTGCACCAGGAAGTAGGTCGAATACGGCGTCGCCCAGACCGGACGACAGGCGGGCGCCTGCGTCAACATCCAGCGACGTGCCTCGAACAGCGCCTTGGAGGCGGGCAGCTTTTCGTAGGCTTCGTCCAGGCGTGCGACCGGTGTGCTGACCAGGGCGAACAGCAGGACGGCGGCGGCCGGTGCGAGGTAGGCCAGGCGTGCGCGCGCCGCGACCACGCGGTCGAGACCCAGGGCCGCGAGCGCCGCCAGCGCCGCCATGAGCGGCAGTCCATACCGGTGCGTGAGCGGATTGCGGATGTCGCCCCAGGCATAGCTGAAGACGACCAGCGAGGCGATCACGGTCGGTGCGAGCGCGACGATGGCGGCGACCCTGCGACCGGGATCGGGCCGGCGTTCTCGCACGAGCAGCAGCACGCCGACCGACGCCAGCAGCGGGATCACCGGACCGAGCGGATTCGCCGAGTCGGGCAGCGTCAGCAGCCTGGCGGCGTGACCGAGGTTGTCGAACAGGAACGAAAGCGTGAAGGGCGCCGGACCGTGCTGGGGATCGAGTTCGAAGTCGAACGGCTGGGCCTGATGCCAGAGGAACGGGGCGTACGACAGGATGGCGCCCCCCAGCAGGACGCGGGCGCGCGGCCCGGGCTTTCCGGCCAGGACCCAGGCCGCCACGGGGACGATGAGCGCGCCGAGCAGGACCGATTCGTGCCGTGCATGTCCGGCCAGGACCCCAAGCCAGGCCGCGAGCACGGCCGCGTCCGGATCGTCGTCGCGCACGGCCCTGGCGAGGCAGGCCGAGATGCCCGCGAGGCAGGCGAGGTTCGCCGGCTCGAGACTGATCGAGCGCGACACCCACGCCACGACCGGATAGCTCGCGAGCAGCACGACGCCGGCCAGCGAGGCCGGTCGCGACAGCCATCCGCGCAGGGCGACGTAGAACGCCGCGAGCGCAAGCCCGGTCAGCACCAGCACGGCCGCATAGGCGCGCGCGGGTCGATATTCCCCGACGGCGTTCGCGCCGCCGACCAGCACGGGCGTCAGTGCGCCACGCTTGTCGGGCCCCCAGGTCGCGTCCGCCAGTTCGCCGGAGCGGAGCCAGAGACCCCGGGCGGGCGCCTGCGCCCTGCCCGTTTCGCGCACGCCCAGTGCCAGTCCCGCGGTCCGGTAGTCGTCGGCGATCACGCGCAACCGCGGGGGCAGCTGGCTCGCGTAGGTCGCGAGCAGCGCGACGATCACCAGCGGAGCGAGCAGGGACGCGGGACCCGACTGCCAAGCGCGTTGCAGCGCCGCCCGCAGCATCGGCAACGACAGCCACAGGGCGACGGCCAGCGCGAGTGCGACCAATGGCACGGCGCCTCGCGCATAGAGCGCCACGCGCAGGGCACCGGGCAGTGCCAGGCCCAGGGCGAGCGCGACCAGCCCCACGGCGATCCACCCCCCCGACTCGCGCAGGAACCGGTGCTGGCGCCCCTGGACCTGCTCGCTCACCGGACGTCGGCCGAGGGACCGGGACGACCGCGCCCGTCCGAACCTGAACGCGGGCCCGGGTACCGAAGTGGTGGCTCTGCCGGGCCTTGGGCTATCATCGTCGCTGGATTCTATCGACAGCGGCATTCGTGCTGTCGTCGGCAGGGACGGGGGCGCGCCGCCCGGAACCTGCCAGGCCGGTTCCTGGCGATCGGATCGGGCTGTTCCGAACGGTCCAGACGCGAATGATGCGATCCACCCTCCCCGCGCGCTCCCATCTCGAGGTACCTGCCGCTTGAACCCGTCCTCCGTGCCCGTCCCGACCCGCCTGCTTGCCCGCTGCGCCGTCGCGCTGCTGGTGCTCACGCTCGGCGCCTGCGGCCTCAAGAACCGCACCGACGCGGCCGACCTGCTGCCGGTGGACCAGCTGTACGCGGAGGCGCACGAGGCGCTGCAGTCGGGCAACTACGACCGCGCCAGCACCTATTTCCGCCGCCTGATCGCGCGCTTCCCGTTCGGCAAGTTCAACGAGCAGGCGCAGCTGGAGCTGGCCTACGCCGACTACAAGTCGGGCAAGCCCGAGGACGCGATCTCGGCGATCGACCGCTTCATCAAGCTCTATCCCACGCACGGCCGCATCCCCTACGCGTACTACCTGCGCGGCCTGATCAACTTCAACCGCGAGTCGGGCATCCTCGCGCGCATCATCAACCGCGACGAGACGCGCCACGACCTCTCCTACGCGCGCCAGGCCTTCCAGGACTTCGGCGAACTGCTGCGGCGCTTCCCCGACAGCGAGTACGCGCTCGACGCGCGCCAGCGCATGATCTTCCTGCGCAACGGCCTTTCCCAGGCCGAGCTCAACGTGGCGAGCTACTACTTCCGGCGCGAGGCCTACATCGGCGCGATCAACCGCTGCCGCTACATCCTCGACAACTACGAGCAGACCCCGCAAAGCGCCGATGCGCTCGCGCTGATGGCCGAAAGCTACAACCGGCTGGGCCAGGAACAGTTGTCCGTCGACGCGCGCAAGGTGCTCGAGCTGAACTATCCCGAGCACCCCTACCTGGCAGGTGCCTGGCCGGCGAGCCGCAGCATCTGGCGCCGGCTGATCCCGTTCTTCGGCAGGGGTTGAGCGCCGGACGGCAGCCGCGCGCCGATTGCGCGCGGTCGCCGGGGGTTCGCGTCACCTGACGCCGGTATTCCAGGCGCAAGCCGGACGCGCGGTCGCGACCAGCGGCGCGGCAGGGGCATCGATCCGCCCCAGCCGCACCAGCGCGTGGCGATTCACGACCTGCTCCATCATCGGCGTCTCCACGTAGCCCTCGGGCACGGACTTGCCGTCCACCTCGACGCCCAGCACGCGATCGACGACGTGGACGCGCACGACGCCGTCGATGTTGCCCGCGCTTGCACGCCGCAGGACCTCGGGCCAGGTCGTCGCCAGTTGCGGCGGCGTCAGCGCACCGATGCCGTGCACGAGGAAGTACGGCGAGGCCTCGGACACGACCAGTACCCGGCAGCCGGGCATGGCGTCGCCCAGCCAGGCCCGGGCGGCGTTCAGGGCCGGGCCGGGGACCAGGCCGTCCTGCAGGCTGTCGGCGCGCATCGCCGGCACGCCGATGGCGAAGGCCGCGAATGAGGCGACCAGGGCTGTGGGCGCTGCGATCGGCACCGGCAACAGCTGCTTCCAGGCGGTCGGCACCGCGGCACACAGCAGCAGCAGCCAGGGCAGGATCAGGCGCGTGGTCGTCGGTTGGCCCGGGTCCCCCCAGGCGAACGAGAGCAGGAAGACGCCGATCGCGACCGGCACGGCGACGACGGCGAGCGTGGCCACGGCGAGGGGCGTGCCCGGCATGCGCACGCCGCGGCTGCGGTACGCCCAGGCGCCGAGCCCGAGCGCGACGACGAGCAGCGGGACGATGCCCAGGGCATTCACCTCGTCGACCGTTCCCAAGAGCTGACCCAGGTTCGACGCGTGGCGGGACAGGTGGTCGAAACCGAACGCGTGGTCGGTGTGTGCTTGCGTCAGCTGGAAGTCCGTCGGCAGCGCGCGTTGCCAGACGGAGGGCAGGTAGGCGATCGGCAGCGCGAGCAGGCTGACCGTACCCGCGCGGGTCAGCGGTGCGCCGGCCAGCACGGCCCAGCCCATCGGCAAGGCCACGAGCGAGAGCAGGATCGACTCGTAGCGGGCCTGGGCCGCGAGCGGCGCCAGCCACAGCAAGGCATGCGCGAGGCGCACGTCCCGGTCGCGCACGGCGCGCAGCCCCACGGCGCCCGCGGCGGCGAGCAGCGCGAGATTCCCCGGCTCCAGCGCGATCGATCGGATCGACCAGGCGAACAGCGGTTGCGCCGCGAACAGCAGCGCGCCCGACAGGGCGAGCGCCGGTGTCAGGTACACGCGCAGCAGCAGGTACAGCGCGACCAGCGCCGTCCAGCCCAGGATCAGGTTCAGCGCGTAGCCGTCCGCGATGCGGAATCCGCGCACGCGATCGACCAGACCCCAGGCTGCCGAATAAAAGATCCCACGCTTGTCGAACATCGCGAGCGTGGGCGCGATGCGACCGTCGTCCTCCGCGTATCCGGCGGCGACCACCAGCGGCACGCCCTCCTGCGCGATGCCCAGTGCGGTTCCCGCGATCAGGTACTCGTCGGCCTGCACCCGCATGCGCGCGGGCACGACCTGGGCGATCACGGCGACCGCCACGGCCAGGACGGCGATGGCCGCGAAGCCCGCGCCAGTGGGCGCGCGCGCGCGCTGCGGATCGGCCGGCTCGGTTCGGCGGAAGCGCGCACCGGCGAGCAGCCACGCCAGCGCGACCAGCACGCTGCCCAATACGATGGCCGGCCCCAGCGCCGAGAACAGCTGCAGGCGGGTGTCCGGTGCTGGAAGGAACGCGAGAGCGAGCGCCGGCAGCCCGGTGGCTGCCAGCAGGACCAGCGGTCGTACCGCGTGCGCGCTGCGCGTCGTCACGACGGCCGCGCGCCGTCGCGGCTATCGGGACATGGCGGCGGCGATGGTCGCGCCGAGGTCGGCAGGCGACCGCACGGTCTTGACGCCCGCGGCCTCGAGCGCCGCGAACTTGCCCGCCGCCGTGCCCTTGCCGCCCGACGCGATCGCGCCCGCATGGCCCATGCGCTTGCCCGGGGGCGCGCTCGAGCCCGCGATGAACGCGACCACGGGCTTGGTCACCGACTCGGCGATGAACTCCGCCGCGTCCTCCTCGGCCGAGCCACCGATTTCGCCGACCATGATGATGCCCTCGGTCTGCGGGTCATCCTGGAACAACCGCAGGCAGTCGACGAAGTTCAAGCCGTTGATCGGATCGCCGCCGATGCCGATGCAGGTGCTCTGGCCCAGGCCCACATTCGTGGTCTGGAACACCGCCTCGTAGGTCAGCGTGCCCGAGCGGCTGACGATGCCGATCCGGCCCGGCTTGTGGATGTGGCCGGGCATGATCCCGATCTTGCACTCGCCCGGCGTGATGATGCCCGGGCAGTTCGGCCCGATCAGCACCGTGTCGGGGAACGACTTCAGCGCCTGCTTCACGCGCAGCATGTCGAGCACCGGGATGCCCTCGGTGATGGTCACGATCACGCGGATGCCGGCATCGGCCGCCTCGAGGATCGCATCGGCCGCGAACGGCGGCGGCACGTAGATCACGCTCGCATCGGCGCCGGTGTGGTCGACCGCATCGGCCACGGTGTCGAATACCGGCAGGCCGAGGTGGATCGCCCCGCCCTTGCCCGGGGTCACGCCGCCGACCAGCTTCGTGCCGTAGTCCAGCATCTGCTCGGAGTGGAAGGTGCCCTGCTGGCCGGTGAAGCCCTGGCAGATGACCTTGGTGTTCTTGTCGACGAGGACGCTCATGCTTCTAATCCTTGGGGTGCGCCGCGCGGTGGTTCCGCAGGGCGGATCGCGCGCTTGCGCGCGCTCCTACAGGGGAATGCCCGGGTGGAATCAGGCGGCGACCGCAGCGACGGCCTTGCGGGCGGCGTCGTTGAGGTCGTCGGCGGGCGTGATCTTCAGGCCGCTGTTCGCGAGCAGCTCGCGCCCCTTCTCCACGTTCGTGCCTTCCAGGCGCACGACGACGGGGATCTTCACGCCCACCTCCTTGACCGCCGCGATGATGCCCTCGGCGATCATGTCGCAGCGCACGATGCCGCCGAAGATGTTCACCAGGATGGCGCGCACCTTGTCCGAGGAGAGGATCAGCTTGAACGCCGCCGACACGCGCTCCTTGGTCGCACCGCCGCCCACGTCGAGGAAGTTCGCCGGCTCGCCGCCGGCCAGCTTGATCACGTCCATGGTCGCCATCGCCAGGCCCGCGCCGTTCACCATGCACGCGATGTCGCCGTCCATGCTCACGTAGTTGAGGTTGTGGTCCGCGGCCTTCGCCTCCGTCGCATCCTCCTGCGAGATGTCGCGCATCGCCTCCAGCTCGGGATGCCGGTACATGGCGTTGTCGTCCGCGTTCACCTTGCCGTCGAGCGCGATCAGGTCGCCGTTGCCCACGATCGCGAGCGGATTGAGCTCGATCAGCGAGAGATCGCGCTCGTTGAACAGCCGGTATACGCCCAGCATGATCTTCGTCAGCTGCGTCACCTGGCGCGCGTTCAGGCCCATGCCGAAGCCGACCTGCCGGCACTGGTAGGGCTGCAGGCCCTGCACGTAGTCCACCGTCACCGTGTGGATGGCGTCGGGGTTCTCCTTCGCCACCTGCTCGATGTCCACGCCGCCCTCGGCCGAGACGATGAAGGTGATCGCCTTGCTCGAACGATCCACCAGGCAGCTCAGGTACAGCTCCTTCGCGATCTCCGTGGCCTCGCTGATCAGCACCACGTTCACCGGCATCGCGCGTCCGGCCGACTGGTAGGTGACCATGCCCTTGCCCAGCATGCCCGCCGCAGCCGCCTTCACCTCCTCGAGCGACCGGCACAGCTTCACGCCGCCGGCCTTGCCTCGGCCGCCCGCGTGGATCTGCGCCTTCACCACCCAATGGTCGCCGCCCATCGCGCGCGCGGCTTCCATCGCCTGTTCGGGCGTCTGCGCCGTGCGACCGGCAGGCACGTGGATACCGAAGGCCGCGAACAGCTCCTTCGCCTGGTACTCGTGGAAGTTCATCGGGGGCTCTCGATACGGAGGAGTGGACGCGCGGCCCCGGCGTCGGGACGGCGGCGCGGTATTGTGGCTAAGGTCGCGCGCCTTGGAAAGTAGCGATGCGGGCGGTCGGTGCTCGCGCCTATACTTGCGCGTGGTGAGCCGACCAGCCAACCCGTCCCCGATGCCGGCAGCGGGCACGCGCGTCCCGTCCCGAGGCGACCGGCTCGTGAACGCCGACCCGCTGCGGCGGCGTGAACTGCGCGTCTTCGACTACTACCGCGTGGTCGAGGCGGTGATGCTCACCGCGCTGGTGTTCAGCCCGGCGAGCGACAAGCTCGGGCTGCCCACCGCGCCGGGCATCGGCGGCATCATGGCGCTGGGCTTCCTGTTCGGCGCCCTGGCGCTGGCGCTGCTCACGCGCCGGCGCGTGGGGTCGCTCGGCAACCACGTGGTGCTCGGGCTGTCGCTGGACCTGCTCGCGGCAACCACCGCGATGACCGCGCTGCCCACGCTCTCGCGCGCCGTCGCCACCCTGCTGCTGGTCAACGTCTCCGCCGCCGCGCTGCTGCTCGAGACCCGGCTCGCCTTCCTCGGCGCCGCGGTCGCCGCGAGCGTGACGCTGATCTCCTTCGGCGTCACGGCCGAGGGCGTGGGCGCCCAGGAGTGGCTGGAGGCGGGCCTGTTCGGGATCGGCTACTTCGCCGCCACGGCGCTGTGCCAGGCGCTGTCGCGCCAGGTGAACGAGGCACGCGAACTGGCGGAGCGGCGGCAGCTCGACCTCGCGAACCTCGACTACCTGAACGAACTGATCATCAAGCGCATGCGCACCGGCGTGCTGGTCGTGGACGCGCACAACAGCATCCGACGCTACAACGAATCGGCCTGGGCCCTGCTCGGCAGCCAGCTGCTGGAACTGCGCCACCTGCCCGACGTCTCGTCCGAACTGGCACACCGCCTGCAGCATTGGCGCCAGGGCCGCGCGCATTCCGAGGTGCCGGTGAGCCTCGCCAGCGAGCAGCCCGAGGTGGTGCCGCGGTTCCAGCGCATCGGGACCGAGAACGACAACGTGATCGTGTTCCTGGACGACACCTCGCTGTTGTCCCAGCAGGCCGAGCGCCTCACGCTGAATTCGCTCGGGCGCCTGTCGTCGAGCATCGCCCACGAGATCCGCAACCCGCTCGCCGCGATCAGCCATTCCGCCCAGCTTCTGGCCGAATCCGAGGACGTGGTCGAGGCCGACCAGCGCCTGCTGGAGATCATCAGCAACCAGTGCTCGCGCATGAACGCGATCGTGGAGAACATCCTGCATATGGCGCGGCGCGGCCCGTCGAGGCCCGAACGGATCGAAGTCGGCACCTGGCTCGCCGCGTTCGTGGACGAATACCGGACCACGCATCCCGTCGACCACGACGAGGTGCGCGCGGTGCTGCCCGCGCAGCCCCTGTACGTGGTGATCGATCCGGGCAACCTGCACCAGACGGTCTGGAACCTCGTGCAGAACGCCGTGCGCTACGGACGCTTCCCGGAGAAGCCCGCGCGCGTCACCGTCCAGGCGCGGACACTGTCGGAACCCGCCGGAACCGTGGTGATCGAGGTGATCGACCGGGGACCGGGCATCCCGCCGAAGATCGCCGCGCACATCTTCGAGCCGTTCTACACCACGCACGAGTTCGGCACGGGCCTGGGCCTCTACCTCGCGCGCCAGATGTGCGAGGCGAACCAGGCGCTGCTCGAGCACCACTCGGTACCAGGCGGCGGCAGCTGCTTCCGCATCCGGTTCGCGCCGTCGACGGCACGCGGAGTGGCCGGCAGCTCGGAGTTCGCGGCGGCCTGATCCGCTGCGGATGCCTCGAACCAGTCCATCCCGGACTTGTCGGAGCGCGAAAGGCAATAGGCGTGACTTTTCCGCCCCGGAGCAGTCGCTTGCGCGACTGCTCCGGGTGGGCGCATCCCTGCACCCAGGGGAGCCCTGAACTGGTTCAGGGCTTCCCCAACGCTCCCCTCGCAGCGCGGCCCGGCAACCGCAATAATCGCCCCCGGGAATCCTGCAGGCCGAACACCGATGAGCAATGCCACCGCCCTGGTCGTGGACGACGAGCGCGACATCCGCGAACTGCTCGTGCTCACCCTGACCCGCATGGGCATCCGCGTGCAGAGCGCGGCGAACCTCGCCGATGCGCGCGAGCAGCTCGCCGCCCAGCGCTTCGACCTGTGCTTCACCGACATGCGGCTGCCCGACGGCTCGGGCCAGGAGCTGGTCGAACTCATCGGCCGGCACTATCCCGATACGCCGGTGGCGATGATCACGGCCTACGGCAACGTCGAGGCCGCGGTCAGCGCGCTCAAGGCAGGCGCCTTCGACTTCGTGTCCAAGCCGGTGGACCTGGCCGTGCTGCGCCGGCTGGTGCAGACCGCGCTCAAGCTGCGCGAGGACCGCCGCTCGGAGAACCTGAGCACGCCCAAGCTGATCGGCAGGTCCGAGGCGATCGAACAGGTGCGCCAGACCGTCGCCAAGGTGGCCCGCAGCCAGGCGCCGGTGTACATCTCGGGCGAGTCGGGCTCGGGCAAGGAGCTGGTCGCACGCCAGATCCACGAGCAGGGGCCGCGCAGCAGCGGGCCGTTCGTGCCGGTGAACTGCGGAGCGATCCCCACCGAACTCATGGAGAGCGAGTTCTTCGGCCACAAGAAAGGCAGCTTCACCGGCGCCAACGCCGACAAGGAGGGCCTGTTCCAGGCCGCGACCGGCGGCACGCTGTTCCTCGACGAGGTCGCGGACCTGCCCGCCCACATGCAGGTCAAGCTGCTGCGCGTGCTGCAGGAGAAGGCGGTGCGGCCGATCGGTGCGCGCCAGGAAGTCGCCGTCGACGTCCGGGTGCTTTCGGCGACCCATCGCAACCTCGCGAACCTGGTCCAGCAGGCCCAGTTCCGGCAGGACCTGTACTACCGCATCAACGTGATCGAGGTGCGCGTCCCTCCCCTGCGCGAACGGCGCGAGGACATCGCGGAACTGGCGGCGCGCTGCCTGGACCGGATCGCCCCGGACTTCGGCGTGGAGCGCCCGCAGTTGGCACCGGGCGCGCTCGAGGCCCTGATGCAGTACGACTTCCCGGGCAACGTGCGCGAACTGGAAAACGTGCTCGAACGGGCCGTTGCGCTGTGCGACAACAACCTGATCGGCGCCGAGGACCTGCGCCTGGTCAGTCGTCAACCCGGATCCCCCCAGCCGATCCCCGAACCGCGCGTCGCGGGTCTGCCGGCGCCGCCGGCCAACCTGTTGTCCGGCGCGCAGGCCGGCTCGCTCGACAACTACATGGACAAGCTCGAACGGGACGCCATCAACCAGGCCCTGCAGGAAACCCGCTTCAACAAGACCGCCGCCGCGAAGAAGCTCGGCATCACGTTTCGCGCACTCCGGTACAAGCTCAAGAAGCTGGGGATCGAGTAACGCGCCCGGAAGCCATTGAAAAGGTCACCTTCCTGACGGCTTGCGTCGAAAAGTGACAATTTGCGTCATGGTCTCGATCGAGATCGAAATCGTCGCATCTCGGTCCCAATCGGGAGGACGCCAGCAGACGGCGTCTCTAAGCCCTTGAACCGCCGTAGCCGAAAGGTGCAGCCCGTCACGGATTGGAAATCGTGCGCCCGCGACGTGTGCCGAAACGGGAATTCCTGGGTATCCTTTGGAACAATTCTTGCTTCCCGAAGAATGGCAATCTCTGTGCGCGACGCCGGCATCCCGGATCCGGAAGCCCGAAGTCATGCACGGGGGTTGTGAGACAGATCCAGGGGACGACTGACTACCAACGGGGTTTTATATGAAGAACGTACAGGGCTTTACGCTTATCGAGTTGATGATCGTGATCGCGATCCTGGGCATCCTGCTCGCCATCGCCATCCCGGCCTACAACGACTACTCCATCCGCGCTCGCGTCTCGGAAGGCATCAACGTCGCGGCAGCCGCCAAGCTCGCCGTGTCCGAGTACACGCTGTCGAACAACGTGCTCCCGGCGTCGAACTCGCAGGCCGGCTACAACGGCACGATCACCTCCAAGTGGGTCTCCTCGATCACTGTCGGTGCCAGCGGCACGGTGCTGGTCTCGCTGACCGCGAATGCGCAGCTGGGCGGTGCCGCCAGCAGCCAGTTCGTGTTCACCCCGACCTGGGCCGCCGGCGCGACGAAGGTCGACTGGCGCTGCCTGGCCGGCTCCACGGCCACGGCGATCAACAACCGCTTCCTGCCGGCTTCCTGCCGCTAAGCGGTACCTGCTCCAGGCTCCACGAAGAACCCCGGCCCAGGCCGGGGTTTTTCTTTGGGGGTTCGGACAGGTCCGCAACCCAGCTATTGGCACGATAACTGCTGTGTTATCACCGGACCACGTTTTCCCGCTGCCGTATCTGCCAGGATCCGGCGTCTTTGGTACGGGGCGGCACGTGGTTCAGGCGCTACACCCGGTCAGTCGAACCCCAAGGGGATTTTATGAAGAACGTACAGGGCTTTACGCTTATCGAGTTGATGATCGTGATCGCGATCCTGGGCATCCTGCTCGCCATCGCCATCCCGGCCTACAACGACTACTCCATCCGCGCTCGCGTCTCGGAAGGC
>Ga0315912_10001689_pt1 | contig 25950 bp, 31 predicted proteins | sample VfabasoilMG_FD_204469 | JGI IMG/M metagenome (GOLD analysis project Ga0315912, IMG submission 204469) | Garden soil microbial communities collected in Santa Monica, California, United States - V. faba soil | ecosystem: Environmental > Terrestrial > Soil > Garden | place: USA: California... | reverse complement strand
AGGGAGGACTGTGCCCCATGATCTACGGGCTGCACCAGGATCAGCGCACTCATCCGGTACATTCAACGTAAAAACTCGTCTCACCCGTTAGTTTGTCAACAGCCTGCTAGACGCCTTCGTCGTGAAGCTGAACGCCGCGGGCTCGGGCCTCGTTTATTCGACCTATCTGGGCGGCAGCGGTACGGACCAGGCTTGGGGGATCGCTGTCGACACAGCGAACAGCGCCTATGTGGCGGGATTCACCAACACGTCGTCCGGCTTTCCAGGCATCACGGGCAGCTCGATCCAAGGTACGTTTGGCGGCAGCAGCGGCAGCAACTATGGCGATGCCTTCGTCACGAAGTTGAATGCGGCAGGGACGGCCATCGTGTATTCGACCTATTTGGGAGGCAGCGGCGATGATGCAGCTTATGGGAGTGGAATTGCCGTTGACACAGCTGGCAATGCCTACGTGACCGGATTCACTGACACGCCGGGGTCCGGCTTCCCGGGCACGGCCGGAAGTCCCATCCAGAGCACGAAAAGCGGGGGCCAAGACGTTTTCGTTACGAAGTTGAACGCCGCGGGAACGGCCCTCGTCTATTCGACCTATCTGGGCGGCAGTGGCATTGACATAGGCTACGGCATCGCTGTCGACACGTCCGGCAACGCCTACGTGACTGGGCACACCACCACACCGGGATCAGGCTTTCCGGGCACCGTCGGCAGCTCGATCCAGAGTGCGAATGCGGGTGGCGCGTGGGACGTCTTCGTGACGAAACTCAACGCGACCGGTACCGCACTTGTCTATTCGACCTATCTCGGTGGCAGTGGTGTTGATCAGGGCAATGGGATTGCTGTGGACACAATAGGTCAGGCTTATGTAACCGGTCAGACCAACACGCCGGGGTCCGGCTTCCCGGGGACGGCTGGGAGCCCTATCCAGAGCTCGAACGCCGGCAACTTTGACGCCTTTATTACGAAGCTCAATGCGGACGGCACGGCGATTGTCTCTTCCACCTATCTGGGCGGCAGTGGCATCGATACTGGTTCGGGGATCGCCGTAGACACGGTCGGTAATGCATATGTGTCCGGATTTACCAACACATCGGGATCCGGCTTTCCAGGAACAGCAGGAAGCTCTATTCAAAGTACGTCCGGTGGGAGCCACGATGCGTTTGTTGCGAAAATCGCCTTCATGCCCACGGCCAATGCAGGTCCAGCTCAATCGGTGCAGGAAGGGGCGCTCGTGACCCTCGATGGCACGGGCTCTTCGGGCGGGTCCCTGACCTATACCTGGACGCAAGTGGCCGGCCCACCGGCTCCTTTGAGCGGTGCGACCACTGTACATCCTACTTTTTCGGCACCGCATGTTCCTGCAGGCGGAGGCACGGTCACCTTTAAGCTGGTGGTCTGTGAAGGCACCACGAGCAACTGTAGTCAGCCCAATATTGTTAATGTGCATATTAGCAATGTGAATCAGCCGCCGGTGGCGGATGCGGGGCCGGATCAGACTGTGCAGGAAGGTAGTTCCGTCCAGCTGGACGGAACGGCGAGCTATGATATTGATGTCGAATCTTTGACGTATCAATGGACGCAGATCCTTGGCCCAGTGGTCACGGTGGTGGGCGGGAATACCGCTCTGCCGACCTTCGTCGCGCCCTCGGTGGGGTCTGCTGGAGCCACCATCGTCTTCGATCTGACCGTGACCGATCCGCACTTATTCACGGGTACAGATTCGGTTTCGATCCATCTGACCAACGTGAATCAGATCCCATTGGCCAATGCAGGGCCGGATCAGACTGTAAATGAGAATACGCTGGTCACTTTGAACGGCACGGGCAGCACCGATCCGGATTTGGACACGTTGCATTTTAATTGGAGCCAGATCGCCGGACCGCCCATCGCCCTGACTGGTGGCTCGACCGCCAACCCGACTTTCACGGCCCCATCCGTGGCGGCCGGAGGGGCGACGCTGACGTTCCAACTCGTTGTATCAGACGGCCATGTGAATGGTGTCTCCGACACCGCCAACGTTCGTGTGCTGGATACCAACGATCCACCAATCTGCAGCCTGGCGAAGCCCAACGTTACAAGTCTATGGCCACCCAACCATACTATGGTGCCAGTGAAAATTCAGGGTGTGACTGATCCGAATAACCAGGCTATCACCATCACCTTTCCAGCGGTGACACAGGATGAACCGGTTAACGGCCTGGGCGATGGCGACACAAGTCCCGATGCCGCGGTCTCGGGCAACCAGATTCTGCTCCGGGCGGAGAGAAGCGGGACCGGTAATGGTCGAGTGTACGCTGTACATTTCACCGCGACAGACGATCAAGGTGCCAGTTGTAGCGGAATAGTCAAAGTCAGCGTGCCGCACAGCAAGAAGGATCCGGCGGGCGAAGGGCCACAGACGTTTAATTCATTCGCGCCTTGACGTCTGGCAAAAACACGGGCAAGCCGCAGAATTGTGGCGGCTTGCCATGCTGGGCATGGCCGTAGGCGTTCACGACGAAGCCAGTTTCGACGGCGTACCGGATCGGCACGTATCTCCCTAGCAGGTCTCGATAGCATGCCCTCAGCGCTTTGATCGATGAGGGTATGCTTGGGATGCCTCTTTGACGCTTCCAGGCGATCATCAAGGGCAGCTGAAATTACTCAGCAGCGTAATAAAATAGGGGGTCGGATTTTGGACCGTGCATTCGCTTCTATGATTCAACCCCATGCCGGGCAAATGGGTTCGGTCGGCAAGAATGCTGCACCCGCCTACGCGGGAAGCCACGGCTGTCAAGCCGTAGTGAGGAGGGCACGCTCCTGCGAGGTGTCGCCGAAGACCTGAGAGGGGCTACGGCTGTGAAGCCGTGGGGCTCCACCCAAAGGGCGGGCGAGGATTGAGTTTCGACTGTAGGGGCTATGACGCGGCGGGCTAGAACGGAGGGCTTTTCTCACTGCCGGGTATCCGGAGCTCGATGTCGTCCAGTCGGAGGCTGACAAAGTCCCGCGCATTGAATGTGAGCAAGACTCTGACTCGCGCAGCCTTTGCGCAGGCCGCGATCACCCAGTCGTATGTGCGTCCGCCCGCCACGTCGTGGGCGGCAGCTTCTCTCAGCGCAGATCGATAGGCCTTACCATCCAGTACAGCCAGCGTCCCTTCGGCGAGAAAATTTGTCTCGATGAGCGTGTGTGCGTCCGGTGGTGACAGCCGATGGGGTGGTGGAAGTCTGGTCAGTACGGCGTACGCTTCAACCAGGGCTGGTGCAGCGACGACAAGAGACTCTCGCGCCGCCAGTCTGCGCTCCAACTCGGTGAGGGCCAGCTCGTGGTGCTCATGCCATGCGCACACCGCGGCGATCATCACACTGGTATCCGGAAGGAAACCAACCATACTCTAGGAACTCTAGGAGGAGGACGCTCTGTTACGATTGATCTGTCGGCGGGTCTGTTCAACATGCCCGCTCGTCAGCGGCTCGACCGGATGGTCCGGAACAGCGACGAGGAACCGGCCGCGTTTCTTCAGCTTGACGGGGAGCGGTGCCGGCTCGATTTCAATCAGCCCGTGTCTCCAGCGGATCTCCAACTCAGTGCCCGGTTCCAAACCGGCCTCCCGCCGTAACTCCTTAGGAATAACCAGACGCCCGGCCATATCAATGGTTGTTTTCATGGCATGAACAATACCATTGCTTGTGCCATATCGCAAATATCATCGTGGAGGCTGGAACTGTCCGTAGGGTGACCTTCCCCCCGAAAACTAGACCATTGGCTTGGAAGTTCGCCTGTGCTGAGATGGGGTCCACAGGAGGGGCCCATGACCAGGACACGGCACACGGAGGAACAAATCATCGCAGTACTCAAGGATGCCCACGCAGGTCTTGGGGTGCAGGAGCTCTGCCGCAAGCACGGCATCTCGGATGCCACGTTTTATAAGTGGCGGACGAAATATGCCGGGCTCGAAGTCAGTGATGTGAAGAAGCTCCGCCAGCTGGAAGACGAGAACCGGCGGCTGAAGCAGCTGGTCGCGGAGCACGCGCTGGACATTCAGGCGCTGAAGGCGGTCACCGCAAAAAACTGGTAGGGCCCAAGGCGACGCGAGCGGCAGCCCAGTGGGTGGCCGAGCGCTTTGGGCTGAGTGAGCGGCGGGTGTGACGGTTACTCGCATTGGATCGGAACACGCTGCGGTACCGCAGGCGGCGTCAGGAGGACGCAGGCTTGCGGACGCGAATCCGGGAGATTGCGGAGACCAAGCGACGCTATGGCTGCCCCAGGATCTATGTGCGATTGCGACGGGAAGGCTGGCAGGTGAATCATAAGAAGGTGGAACGGCTGTATTATCGCGACGAAGTGCTCTCGTTACGGCGGCGGCGACGCAAGAAGGCTGCGGCGGTGCCCCGAGTCGCCTTGCCGAAACCCACGCAGCCAGGACGGTGTTATGCGATGGACTTTGTGCATGACCGGCTGGCCAATGGCCGACGGTTCAAGTGCCTGACGATGACGGATCCCTGCTCCAAAGAAGTGCCGGTGATTGAGATCAATGTATCGATTGGCGGGGCGCGGGTGTGTCGGATTCTCGACCGGCTGTTTCTGACTCGCCCGCTGCCGGACACCTTGCTTCTGGATAACGGGCCCGAATTCGCCGGAACGGCCTTGGATGCCTGGGCGGCACAGCGCGGCGTGCATCTGCACTTCATTCAGCCAGGGAAGCCGGTGCAGAATGCGTTTATTGAGAGCTTCAATGGCAAGTTTCGGGATGAATGTTTAAACGAGCACTGGTTTCTGACGTTACAGGAAGCGCAGCTCGTGATTGAAGCCTGGCGACGAGAGTACAATGAAGAGCGGACACACAGCTCTATTGGGGATATGACGCCCCTGGAGTTCATCCGCAACTATCAAACCGGGGCCCATCGGGTACAGGAGTCAACTTCGTTGGCCGTGGTGTAATAAACGGGGGAAGGTCAAGGGAATCCTTCCTCAGTATCCCAAAGATGTAAGTGAAATTCGTAATCTATATCCCAACGCATGCCCTTATCTTTACCTCGCGTTACGGTTGGGCTAGGTCAGCGAGATTCGCCGGAGACAAAAACCCGAAGCCGAGTTGGCGCGCCAGGCGATGAAAGGCCTCCTGGGCTGCTTGGAGCAGCTAGGGCTCACCCCAGCGAGTGCCGGCCGTGTACGTCCGCTGCCGCTGGCCAAGAAAAAAGACACAGGCGGGATCGAAAGCTACTTCAACAATCCCACGAAGCCCTCGGCCTGAGCCCTGGCGAGCGGCGCCTACACGACGGTATGGCCTGACACATTCCACAATTCTACAAGCCGTAATACTTCGCGATGGCCTTTTCGAGCAAACTTCCTGCGACACCCAACCCGATTTTCCATGTCCCGTTCGCCGCTTTTCCTGCCATGGCCGCTATCCATGAAGAGACTCTCGGACCAAAACTCTGAGGTGAGGATGGCGGTTGATCGCTGTCGATGGCGGTGTGGAGCCCAGCAATGTCATCAGTTGTGATGCCGTTATCGCGCAAGACCTTCTCAAGGGACGCGAAGTCGTTTGTGAGGACATGGAACGAGACGGAAGAGTTGTGAGCGCTGCCCACTAAGTTGGCAGCGCCGCCATACACCGTAGTGTTGAATATTTGAGTGACCTTCGACGCGCCGAGACCCTGGGCGGGAGCACCTTTGGTTTCTCCAGCGAGCGGTTCCTCCTTCCACAGGGCTAGAGAGAAATCCAAGATCCGATTGCGAACGGTGTTTACTAGCTCGACAAAATGAGTAGTACTGAACTCTGCCCAAGCTTGAAGGCAACTATAGTCTTGGTACACCTTGGTGCCAAGCGCCACCGCGAGGTCTTGGGTGCTCACTTGTAACATCCCGGCCTCAGTGGTTGCTAAGGTAGTCTCGACATTGGAAACACTTTGTCTACATTCGTATCTCTCGTAAGATTTTCGGGCCTTCTCCGGGATGCAGATCAGGGGAATTGGTGCGTTCTGGATAGCTGAACCAAACGAGCCAGTAAAATGCCCTTTTACCTGAAGTGACCACACGCGGTACTCCGGGACCTCAATGTTATCGGGATAACCGTTGGACTCCCTCACGAGCCAGTCTTCTAGGGGCTGGCTACCGAGGCGCGCGGCTAGGAGCTTGCATTTGCGGAGGAGAGTTCCTAGGTCGCTTTTTGCATCGACCGCCGAGTTCTGAATATCTTCAAGCAGTGTCACAAGGCCTCCGATACGGAGACGCAATGGTCAGCGAGCAAGGGCTCTCATGGCCTCCGCGAAGGTGTATTCTAAGAGGGGGGGCGAGCAAACCACAAGACAGGGTGTGGAGGGCGCGAGGGGGTGCAGGGGATTCAGTTGCTCGATGCGGGTGGCGGAAATGGCTGCTGGACTAGGCCGCCGGTAGTAGGTTGCGGGCTCCCTACGGACTCTGTGTTCATCTCGAACTGTGCTTGAATTAGGCCTTCCTGATGCTTTGCGTATAGCTTAATCCAGATCGCAAACCCCCGTTGCTGTAGTCGGTACGTACCGCGCGCACCTTCTTTCGCCAGGATAATCTTTCGTCCAAGTAGGGCGTGAATTGCATTGTCGAGAGTGGTTGTATTGCCGTGAAAGGTTTTTCGGATGTCTCCCTTTGATACCCATTTATTACCGCTGTCTGCCATAATACGAAGAACCTGACGATAGCTGTCCTTTTGAATCTTCTTGTAGAAGTCGTCGCGGTAGTAGCGATCACCGATCTTTTCCATCGCGCCACGTGAGTTGAACGCGCCATTGATAACATCTTCTGAGTCGATGACTAGGTCCGTGTCGGCAGCAAAAGCCGAGTACCCAAACTGTTGAATGAAGTGAGGGTATCCCTCGGAAAAGTGGATCAGGTTACTACGTCCTATCTCGTCGATGGTTGTCTGTTCTTCATTCTCGCTGTTGGCTTCTTTGAGGGCTTGGTCGATGACGCGGCTGACTTCATCTTGCGAGAGCGTATCGAGCGGTAGCTCGTCAAAGATTCTGAGCGAGGAAGGATGTCCCTCACGTAGTACCTCGCGAAGCGTGGGCATGCCTGCTAAGCCGATCATGAGGCGATTGCACCCGGCGCGATGGACTCGCTCTGACAACAACTTCAGAAATGAGCCAAGCCGGAGGGACTTCGGAGCGTTGTCAGCCTCATCGATCAGTAAAACGACCCCATCGTATTTCGCCCCGAAGACCGAGGCTGCATCCGCTTCTGTGATGCGGGCGATAGTTACTGCCAGTGAATAAGCAAACTCGTCGTGCAAAGATTCTGAATCGGTGCCGCGTTCGCTATCGCGTAAACTCACACCACAGGCTTCAAACCGCTTGAGGAAGTCCCAGCCTTTCTCTAGGAAGGTACGGGCTGGTTCTGTCTTGGTAAGTTCCCTCTTCAAACCGAGTTCCACCCGGCGGATAAGTCCAACATCCGTGCTGGATGATTCAATATCCAGCTCCACAACGAGAAAATTAACCTTCTCACTGTTCCCGATGGAGATGCGCCCCTGCGCGACCCACTTGAAGTACTGAAGTAGGGAGGTTTTGCCAATTCCGCGCTCACCAGTCAGCATGAAGCCCTTGGGTCTGCCTGCGCGCGTTTGGAGAAGTGCCTGCTCAAGCGCTTCTAACTGGGGTAAGCGCCCAACGAACATTCCCGGTGCGACTGGTGAGTTGGGAGCGAAGGGATTGATACGAGCCATGGGAGACTCTCTTCCTGGGCAGCCGTTTTCTCGTACAAAAATTCTACACTTCTTCTACACGCATGTTATTCCGACGAGCGGAAAAGTCGTAACTTATTGATTTATTGGTGCGCCCGACAGGACTTGAACCTGTAACCCCCAGATCCGTAGTGGAGTAGGAAGGGTTCGCGGCAGATTGCTGCGGAACGCGATTGAGACAAGTTATCTCTTGGATGGATAGGACTTTCTCCGCTTCCTGACCACGATTAGATGCGATTGAGAGCGATTCAGGATTGACCCCTGAACCGATACCGGACCGCCACCAAGACCGCCACCATCGGGAGCCAATGGGTCCCCCTTTCCCCTGGCTGAAATGGGCCGGGGCAGGGGGGAACTAGGGCAGGGGGAACGCGATATGTTCCCGCGCAGCTCAGCCGTAAACAAAAGGCCCACTTTCCGCACCGCATTCTCCGCACTGCGTTCTCACTCGCAGCTTGGAATTTTGCATTTCGTATAAAAACGGGCGCTTACTTGCCTCCGCTTCTCAGTCGATGGCGTTGGCGCTCTCTCTTTCGGCAGAGACGGACCCGTTGATTACTACCGCATGTCTTACATCGATCGTTGATCCGGCGTCTCTCGAAATAAAAGATACGATCGCAGTCCTTACATTTTGCGAGATGATTGCCGACCTCTAGCAACAAGAAGGCGCACTTCAAGCGAAAGGCAGAAATTGACGGTGTGTCTATGACAAGTACAGGGCGGCCGTCTTCGAGTCTGAGGCAATGGACAGTACCTCCAGGAAACGGAAAATCAGCGGATTGCCAGGCAAGATAGTTGTTGATAAGACCTCTGGCCTCAGATTGGAATTGTATCAGTGTATCCGGCTCGAATAAGCGAGGATATAGCTGGCCCTTAGATACCATATGCGATTTTTCTGAAGGAGTGACTTCGATAACCCACCCACTCTTCTGGGGTCTCTCGCCGCCCCAATGGCATTGAAGGAACGCGATCACCTCATATGACAACTTTTCGCGATCAGTAGGACCAATGTCAGGGATATCAACCTTCTGATCAACTAATCGAGTCAGAATCCACTGGACGGCCCTTTCTGGCGTCCTGCCAATCTCGTCTTGAGCTTTGTCGAGCTGAGCCCGAATCTTCGAGTATTGATTCATTCAGTCTTTCCTCCTCTCGTCGAAATGGTTTAGCAGCCAATTTGGTGAGCTAGTCCGCTACACGTCTCTCTTGGCGCTCTCTTGGCATTTTTCGCCCCCCTTTTGTTTGACAACAGAAAAATGCCTGGGTAAAACACGGAGCATGTAGCTCGTAACGTATAGTACTAAACGTTTCAATGCAAGGAGGGATTGCGATGGGTGTAGGTAAGAAGAGCGAGAGGTTGTACACGGTTTATCAGGCTGAAGAGCGAACGGGAAGGAAGGCCGCGACCTGGAGAGCTGACATCCTTAAGCGGAAAATTCCGTTTGTCAAATTGGGGCGCTCCGTCCGGATTCCTTGCGAGGTGGTAGAGGGCATGATTCGTGATGGTTGGCGCGATCCGGTGCCGGGAACGGGACAAAATGACCGCCGTTGAGTTTCTCGCCAAGCTGGACAGTGTTCGTTCTCGCGGGACTGACCGATGGTTGGCACGGTGCCCGGCTCATCCGGATAGGTCGCCGTCTCTCTCGATCGCCGAAGTGGAGCGCGGTCTTTTGCTTCGATGTTTCGCGGGATGTCGCATTGAAGAGATTTGCGCTTCGCTGTCGTTGACCGTGAAGGAATTGTTCTTCGATGTGCCAACTGATCCTTGCGATGTGGCGCGGCATAAAGTACAGCGAGAACGGCAACAACGGGAACGTGAACAGCGCCGTGAAGCAGAGAATGTAACACTCGATGTGTGCAAGCAAGCGCAACGGTTCATTGACTCCCGGCGTGGCCTCGACATCTCGAACTGGTCGAACGATCAACTTGATGCAGAACTAAACGCACTGGCGGGTGCCTATGCATTGCTCGAAAGCGAGGGACTGTGAACACCGAAGAACTGACAGAATCGAGGAACGTCTTGCATGCCGCAATCGGTCGAGCCCAGCGGGCTGTGATGCAGCTACCGCGACAGGAAGAGGCCAATATCGCTACCGTTGCAGACGACTGGCCGCAACTCGATCCGTTGGCGATTCGCGGGGTGATCGGCGACTTCGTGCGAACCGTGGAGCCGCATACCGAGGCCGATCCGGCTGCGATTCTGGTTCAAGCCTTGGTGAGCTTCGGGAATTTGTTGAACCGCTCCAGTTACTTCCCGGTGGAAGCCGATCGACACTATATGAACCTGTTTGCCGTAATGGTCGGGGATACCTCGAAGGGCCGGAAAGGCACGTCGGGTTCCCATGTTCGGCGGGTGTTTGAGGCTGTTGACCCGGAGTGGGCAAAGAGCAGGAACTTGAGCGGCCTCTCTAGCGGTGAAGGGGTCATCTGGGCCGTCCGTGATCCGATCTCAAAACATGAACCCATTCGTGAGGACGGCAAGCCCACCGGCGACTATCGGACGGTCATCACCGACCCTGGTATTGAGGATAAGCGGCTGTTGGTCCTGGAAGGCGAGTTCGCACAATGTCTGCATGTGATGAAACGGGAGGGCAATATTCTCAATGCCCTGCTTCGCCAAGCCTGGGACAGCGGCGATCTTCGGATTTTGACGAAAAATTCCCCTGCACAATCGACCGGGGCGCATATCAGCATCATCGGCCATATCACAAGGGATGAACTCTGCCGACACCTCGACGGAACCGACGCGGCGAACGGGTTCTTAAACCGTTTCTTGTGGGTCTGTGTCCGCCGGTCAAAGGTTCTGCCTGAAGGGGGTTCTCTTGACGAAGCAGCCTTGGAACCGATCATTCAACGGCTTCGACAGGCCGTACAGTTTGGCCGATCCGCTGGAGAACTCAAGCGGGACGAGGCGGCGCGGGATATCTGGCGGAAGGTCTATCCGGCCCTCTCGGAAGGTAAGCCCGGACTTCTTGGCGCCGTACTTAGTCGGGCTGAGGCCCAGGTCACGCGGTTGGCGTGCCTCTATGCGCTGCAAGATAAGTCGTATGTCGTAACCCAAGGCCACCTCATGGCCGCCCTTGCCCTGTGGGAATACTGCGAGGCATCCGCCAAATACATCTTTGGTCAACGGCTTGGTGATCCGATTGCCGATGAACTACTCCAAGCACTTCAGAAGCACCCGAATGGAATGACCAGGACTGAGATTCGGGACTGGTTCGGGCGGAATCGGAAAGCTGCGGAGATTGATCGAGGTCTCAATCTTCTCGTGAAGCAGGGGCTCGCCTATCCGCGTGAAGAATGTAGTGCGGGTGGCCGTCCGGTTGAACGGTGGTTTGCGGTGAATCCAGGTACGACATAAACGACCTTAACGACCAAAGGGTCCGAGACCAGGGGGTTATGTCGTTTTTGTCGTTAATGTCGTAAGGAGAGAGCCTCATGGGACAGTACCTCAACTTGGCCAAACAGCAGGCGCGACACTCCGCGCCGATGTCAGATGCCCTTCGATCGATGACACCATCTCACGGTGGCTGCGATGTGCCCATGTCCGACAATCGGGTGGACTTCCCACCTATCGTCATTGAACCGGCGATGAGGCCGGACGGCACCCCATTGCGTCCGGTGTACTGGGAACGCCATGGGCGGATCATTGGCCCAGGACAACCCGAATTCTTCTTTCGAGACAGCGCCGGGCAGGTCGGGCTGATTATTCGCTACCAGGATGATCTTGTGTCCGTTGCCGACTTCATGCTGCGCTCACGGAAGGCCTTCGAAGAACAACCTATAGCTCACGAAGTCGAACCCGTTCGTTCATTCTGACAGAGAAGGAAAAACTGAGATGCCACGTAAGGTCACAAAAACGAGACCGAACGATGCCGAACGATCGCTTGACCGTCGGCCTACGCGCCTGGATGTGGCGCAAGTCTGGAAACTGCGGGTGGTCAACCGGCTGAGCCTGGCAGAGATTGCCCGGTCCCTTGGCGTGGCAAAGTCCACCGTTCATGCGGCCTTGCAGCGGCTTCAGAAGCTGGTGCCGGACCCCGATCTGGTCAAGGCGTATGAGGAGGTGAGGCCGACGCTGTTGACCGCTGTCGAGTATCGGCTGATAGGATCTCTGATGGACGAGGAGACCCTACAAAAGGCCTCGTTGAACAATCGGGCCTATGCGTTTCAACAGGTGTTCAATGCCCGACGGCTGGAGCTGGGTGAATCAACAGAGAACGTCTCGCTTTTGTCGAAGCTGGTTGAATCCGCCCATGCCACTCTGTTTAAGGACACCACACCTCAGCCTGGGGCGATGGAGAGGCTTGGAACGGAGGAACGCGTGCCACCGTCCGCTGATCCAAAGCAATGAGCTAGTAGCAGTCCGTATGCACGATGCCGCCGACCGTTCGACTTGTGCAGGAAACTGGCGGCAGGAGTGGCGATCTCGGCACCACGGGCGTAAAGGCAGGCGGTTGAATCGTTGGTGGCGGTACAGAGAAGGTATTAGAGAGCGGTCCACCACGCAGTGCAAACCCTTGCAGGATCAGCCTCATCATTTGCGCCTGGGCAATGTTATGCTCATGAGTCCGAATCTGAGCACGAAGTTCTTCAAGTTGTCGGAGTTGTTGATTCAGATGTTGAGCCGTTGCTTCTCGCTCTAGACGTGCCCGTTTCCCATGCTGATAAGCCTTGGCAATGAGAGCCCGGTAGGGCTCAGCGTAGAAACGATTAACGCTAGACTCATCCTCGCCCATGCAGGAAGACCGATCCATGTCTTTTAAGGATTCACATTTGAGTGCGAGCTGAGTAGTGGCTTTCAAGGCGTGTATGTGAACATAACGATCAGTGGCTTCCTTCGGCCATGCCGGGGGCTTGAGGGAATCAAAAAGATGGTCATGGATCTCGATTTCCTTATCGAGTGCTGTGATCGCACAGAGATAAAACTCAGTCATTGGGGTTTCTCCCTTGCAAGCTTCAAAGGAAGAAGCATGCGCGAGCATTTGCTTTCCCCAGTTTCCTCGAATCTGTTGCACGTGGAGTGGATCATCGGGTTCACCGTATAGTGAGGCCAGGTCCTCCGTACTCGGCTCGGAGCCAGGGCCATCGACTCCAGCCCCCTTCAGAAGACAACCGGCAGCTGCATCTCGATCTTGGGGATAGGCTTTTTGGCAAACTTCAAACAGGTAATCGATATTGATATCACTGGCAAATGCAGTTGTGGACAGGCAGACGATACCGAGGAGGAGCGGGAAGCGTTTCATGAGCCATCTCCGGGCGGGAGTTCATGCTATGCCGCTGAAGCCGTCGGTGTCAATCTCCGCTTGAGCAAGTTCGGCCAGAGCTTCCTGGTCAGGGGAGATAGCATGGAATGATCGCCAAGCCTTCCGCCACTCCCACGGCGGCACCGGCTGCGGATCGGTCCACAAGCCTGACAGTTCCTCTCCCATCAATTCAGCCGATCGGGGGCAAACGAAGGTCTGCTTTTCCCTCGAAGGCAGGCCAGTCTGACGGATCGGTTCAACTCGCTATCGTGGATCATCTCAGAGTACAGGGGGAACTGTCTTGACCGTGGCTATGGCAGATTTTGATATTTATCCAGCAGCCGTTAATTCGGTAGTTGGCGGTTTGATTCCCGAGGGGGTAATATCAGGAGCCGCTGGCGCGTTAGAAAAATTCCGCCAGACCACGACCGTTGCACTTTCGGAAGGTGTGGGGATCGGTTGGCCAAGTTCCCCTAGTGTGGTTAGGTACAGTTCACGAGCAGCCTCAAGATTTGTGATGGCCTCGTCAACCGTGAGTCCGTGGCTCATGCAGCCTTGAAGTTCTGGGTGTGAGGCTAGGTAGCAGGGCTCGCCGTCCGTTGTTTCATCAGGCACGACATGGATGGAATAAGAGGCATTCATATTATTTCTCCTGTTCCCCTTCCAATCGTTTGAGGGCATCAATTAGGCTGAGTGCCTTTTGCACATATCCTACGGGAAGGCTCCGATGCCGCGCCACTGTTGCGATGAGGTGGCGGTGAACCGGATGAAAAAAGACGGTGTGATTACCGCCTTCCCTCTGTTGAAATCCAAAACTACGATACAGATTAACTATATCATGATAGCGCCATCCATACTTGGACTGCTTCATTTTCTGAAACAACGAATCCGCAGTGGACATTACTAGCCCTGGGGGTTGTCTTGGATGGCTACCACTTTTAGTGGGACATCGTGGCGAAGAACGTCATCTATATAGATATCGAATTTATAGTCCCCTGCATTCGGTAGAGCAACATTCCGAAGGATGAGGATCTGAGTATTGAAGAGCAAGTCGCCTGGCTTCGCATCAATAGTGATACGACCGTTCAGCTTAAGGATTTCATCGCCGTGCCCATTGATTAAACGAACTTCCACTTCCTTTTGTTGTCCTCGTTCGGATATGTCAGCTTCAAAACGCATAACAAGCTGCATTTCAGGGTGATGGAATGGAAACTGTCGAGCGTGGATAAAATCAAAGACACCCATGATGTTGATCTTTCCCTCTTGGGAGACATTCACATAATCCGCTAATACAGCAAATCGTACCTTCACGGGTCCCTCCTCGCTCTCGCACCCTATCCTTTGCCCTTCGGCAGAATTCCCTTTCGTTCCAGCTCTTGAAGTCTTGCTTGGGCCAATTCAATCAGAAAGTCCTTCACGGTCTTTCCCTCATGCGCCGCAGCCATTTTGACCTTTCGCATGAGGTCGCGGGGAATGTCTCGGAAGTTCCAGGCTCCGGTGCCTTCTGGTGTGGTGCGTGCCATAGCGGGCGAAGCCTAGCATGCTTCCCGGCATAGCGTCAAATGTCACTTGACATAGTTCACTATCAGATGATAGTAAGCATATCATCCGAGGAAAGGGGGTGATGTCATGAAGATGGTACGGCTGTTGATTCAGGTGCCGGAGTCGATCAAGGCACGGTTGGATGCCTTGCGGCAGGAAGGCACGACGGCCAGCGGGTTTATTCGGCATTTGCTGGAGGACCATTTCAAACAGGCTTCGACGCTGAGCCGGAAAGGAGGGTGAGTGATGGCGCGAAAAGGGGGGATTGATCGGGGAATCTGTCAGCGGAAAGACCGTCCGGGCTGGTGGGTGCGCCTCTATGTGAACGGTCGAAAGCGTATGTATCGGTGTGACACGAAGTCCCAGGCCAAGGCGTTGTACGGACGGCTTAGGGCTGAAATTCGAGAGGGCACCTACTTTCCGGAAAAGTTTGCTCCGAAGCAGGACGTGACGTTACGGGCCTGGATACTACGATGTCTTGAGGGGTCCACGAACCGAGGCATTGAGAATGAACGGCGATATGGCCGTCGATGGTCGCTGTTGCTAGGGAAGAGACTGATTACCGATATTTCGAGGGAAGATCTCCGGCAGATCCAAGCCAAGATGCGCGCCAAGTTTAGGCCACGTCCCAAGAATGCCGGAAAGGATTTTCAACTGAAGCGACTCTGGAGCGATGCCACGATCAACCGGCATTTTGCGTTTCTGCGCCATGTGCTTATGCTGGCGTTCAAGGATGGGAAGGTGACTCGAAATCCGGTATCTGGGTTCCGGTTCCTTCCTGAAGTGAAGCGAACGCGGTTCCTGGCCAGTGAGGAGTTGGAGCGGTTGCGAGGGGTGATGAATGAGCATGAGTGGAAGCTGGTGGCCTTTGCGATTGAGACAGGGCTCCGCCGGGAGGAACAGTTTCGCCTGCAATGGAATCAGGTTGACCTTGAAAACGGTGTGCTCACCCTTCCCTTACCCAAGGGCGGGAAAACCCGCCATGTGCCCTTGAGTGAGGAGGCCAAGGCTATTCTGCGGTCATTTGACTCGTTTCTCCAGTCAGCCTGGGTCTTTCCGGGCCTACGTGACACGACTCAGCCAATGGATAGCCGCGCCTTCTTGCGCCGATCGTTTGAGCCGGGATTACGGAAGGCGGGTATCGCTGGAGTTTGCTGGCATACCCTGCGGCATACAGCGGCGAGTCGTCGTGTGATGGCTGGCGTTGACCTTGTCTCAGTGAAGGAGATTCTTGGTCACCGTGACATTCAGACAACTCTCCGGTATTCCCATCTTGCCCCGGGCCACTTGCGAGAAGCGGTCAATCGAGGAAGTCTTGCGGGAACCGTCACCAAAACCGCCACCACTGAGAAGCAGGAAGTAGGGGAGAGTGTCGAACCCATTGATTTTGTGGTGCGCCCGACAGGACTTGAACCTGTAACCCCCAGATCCGTAGTCTGGTGCTCTATCCATTGAGCTACGGGCGCGTTCCTAAAGGCAGTGTTGAGTTGTGAGTGATGAGTGTTGAGTTATGGGAAGTGCAGGAGGCATTACGAGCGACAACTGATCAAAATGAGTCCGCCCGTAAATCCAACATTCAACACTCAAAATTCAGAACTCGCACTTCGCAGGACAGGTGGTTATACAGTTGTCTGGGAGGGGGGGTCAAGTGGAGGAGCCGTGCGTGGCGGTAATTTGGAGAGAGGAATGGTAAGCCCGCATGATTCATGACAGTTCGTCGCCCATTCGACAAGCTCAGGGTCCCGAGCACTGTCGAGGGACGAAATCGCCCAGCCGCGTCGTGAGACCGGCGCGCGGAGGCCGGAGGCCCTGGGGCGTACTCGTGCAGTACGTCGAAGGTCTGAGGGGCGAGTCCGCCGCCCAAAGGCTTGTCGTAGCAGCGGATCGGCGATTGCAGCAGAAGTGTTCATGGATCATGCGGGTTAGGGGCCTTCTGTTCCGGTAGGCCTTTGGAGCAGGGAGGCTATGGTAGGAAAGGGAATGAGTGTGCCTGGCCGGATCGGGGACGCAGGCGCCGGTGCGGAGTCCAGAGCCGTTTTTTCGGGCAGTGTCAGAATGAAGGTCGTTCCTTGGCCGACGACGCTGCGAGCTTCGACTCTGCCCGCGTGCTCTTGAATGATTTGATGGACGATCGAAAGACCGAGCCCGGTTCCGACATGTTCTGTGCTTTCATGCTTCGTGGTAAAAAATGGATCGAAGATGTGCGGCAGATCCTCAGGCGCGATCCCACAGCCCGAATCGGAGACTTCGATCTGTATCCAGCGGGTGCCGTCAGTGCCGGTCAATTGACGCGTCACCACGGTCAGGCGTCCGCCGTTCGCTTTCATCGCGTCGATGGCATTCAGCGCGAGATTCATGAGCACCTGTTTGATCTGTTGACGATCAACCATGATAGAGGAGAGCTCTTCGGCCAGCTGCTTCTCGATCACCACTCCCAGGCTGCTGGCTTTGACATCCATGAAATGCAGGCAGGAGGTCACGATCTCGTTGATCGATTCCAGTGAGAACTTGGGCTTCATATAGCGCGCGTAGTCCAGGATTTCCTCGATAAGCCGCTCGATGCGAGCGAGATCGTCGGCGACGACCGAGCCGAAGCCATCGAGGAATTCGGGATCGTCGCGTCGGGTCGGGACCAGTTGGATGAAGGTTTTTATCGAGGTCAGAGGATTCCGCACCTCATGGGCAAATCCCCCCGCGATGGTTTCCAATGAGCGGAGGCGGTCTGCGCGCCGAATGAGGAGCTGCGAACGTTTCCAGTCGTCATACAGCGTGGCGTTGTCGAGCGCGATCGCGGCATTGTCGGCCAGCGAGCCGAGGAGATCCAGCTCGTCCTGGGAATAGATGCCCAACGAGGGCTTGTGCCCGAGATTGACGAAACCGATGAGCCGGGCCTTGTTGACAAGCGGAATGCAGACTTCCGCGTCCAGTTTCGTCAACGTTTGGACGAGAGCGCCAGGTTCTGTCTCATGTTTCCCCTGGAGCCCGTGCTGGAACTCTTCCTTGACGATCGGTTGGGCATGTTTTAAGAGAAAGTCGGTGAAGGGATTATGGCTGGTGAGCTGAACCGCACTGATCCGAGCATCGTCGATCCCGCATGAAGCCCGCAGTCCATACCGTCCCTGTTCCTTCTCAAAGAGAAACAGGGAAATCCGCTCGATCCCCATGACGGTCTGAAGTGTGTGGACGATTTCGGCCTGCAAATTGGCGAGATCGAGATTCGTCGCCATGGCGCGGCTAAACCTCGTCAAGGTATTGTACGCGTCATACCGGCTGGGGAACAGGGCTTTATTGAGGGCGGACTGGAGGCGTGGTTGGAAGGTGACGTACAGCACCGTGAATGTCACGGTTGTGAGCACGAGGATGCCGGCCAGAGTGGTCGGAGCGAGGTCTCTCATCGTGTGCGCGAGGACGAGGAGCACCAGCGCGAAGGGGATCAGCGGGAGATACGTGGCGCTCGTGGAGACGAGCAGGGTGGCATCGAGAAGCTGATAGCGCAGAATGGCCCCGGTCACAACAACGGTCAGGAAAAAAATCGGGATATAGCCGAAGGGATAGAGTGCATAGCCGAAGGCCGGGAAGAAGTCGACAGAGCCGAGGTAGGCGATGACGAACGCGCTTAAGACGAACTTGATCTGCTGACGCCTAATCGGAGTGGTGGCGGTTCGGAATGCGCGAAGGTAGTCGGTGAAGGCTGTCGCCATGTAGGCAAAGAACACGACGAAAAATGGCGCGCTGGCCGCCCCCCACTGCGGGAAGTATCCCCACCAGTACTGACGCACGCCTACGACGAAATCCTGGCTGAGAAGGACGGTGGCGCTCAGAAGTGTGGAGAGCCCATAGCCAAGCCATATTGAGCGGCGGCGGCGAAGCTGGAGAAATTCTGCGGAGAACGCATAGAACGCGACGGAGATATACATGACGCCGACATTGTCGAGTTTGTACCAGACCAACGCCTGGTCCGGTGTCGTCGCGCAGAGGCCGATACTGGTTGCGATGAGCCATAATGCGATACTTCCACAGAGAACAAGGAAGTGGCGATGCGCAGCCGACTGTCGGTTCGATCGACAGACCAGGATCCCCAGCCCAAGAGTAACGATGCCCATGAGCAGCATGGGAATGGCATGAATATTCAGCTCGTAAGTCGACATGGGATACATCGGGTGTCTTACGTCATGCGTGTGTGCGCGATGCGGAGCAGGTGTTCGTCTGTGACATAGCCGGTGGAATTCCGAAACGGCGCGAGGCGGAAACCAAGCGCGCGACCGGCAGCGATGACCTGAGCAGCATGCGATGGGTCGGCTTTCCCGAGGGAGTAATGTCCCTCCCATCCCATGGCCGTCAGGATCATAGTTTCGGACAAGCATCCCAGGGCTTCTCCCGGAGCGAGATCCAGGGGGAAGTTCACATCGATATCGGGGGTTTGCACCACAGCAGATTCGATGACGACGACATCGGGTCGCTGGAGTGGAATCTCTTGCGCCACATTCTTGGGTTGGGCGGCATCGATGACAATCGCGCCCGGCTTCAAGTGTTTCGCGGTCAACAGAATGTGCGGGTTGTTGGTTGCGGCAATGACGATATCGGCCTCTGATACCCGATCGAGCTGCGACATCCCTTCCACCGCTGCAGACTGATCTGCCAGTTCTGCTAGCAACGTCTGAAGCGCATCCTTCTTGATGTCGATGATCAGCAGATGTTGGACCAGTCGGGCAAGCATTTTCGCGCAGGCGGAGCCGACCGAGCCTGCTCCCCCCACGATCGCCGCCGTGGCATGCGGCAAACTGAGATTGGTCAACGCCGCTGCATGGATGACGTTCTGCACGGCAATCGCTGCAGAATGGGGATTTCCTGTCGTCAATCCGAGGCGGACCTTTCCTTCCAGATCCCGTCCGTCTCGCGTGACGATCGATGTAAAGGCGCCCAATCCGGCGATCTTCGCTCCCATCTGTTCGGCCAACTGAACGGTCTCCAATACACGTTGCCGGGCAAGCCGGGGATTACGGATCATCTGCTCTGTCGTCAGCGGAGAGATCAGCATGGCGCCGGTGATCGGCGTTCCGTTTGATAGCGTCAGGCCCGTGATGTAAGAGGCGACAAACGGCCATTGGTATCGAAACCACCGCTCCACCACGCGAGAAGGCAGAAGACGGGCAAACGGAAATTTTCGCGGGACATCGTTCAACGTGCGTGGATGGCCGATAAACGCGAATCCGATGGGGGTGACGAGGAGGCGGGCCAGACGTCCGGGCAAATATCTGACGGCCAGATCGCGAAGGACTTGCGCAAGCAGACCGAAGCTCTGCCAGACCATTCTCCAGGAAAGATGGACCGGAGGTGTCTCTGAAAGCAGGGGCGCCGGATCGGATTCTCTCTTCCGTTTCGCGTGCGACTGTGACATGGCCATCGAACCGATCTGCCGGGCTATCGTGTCGGGCTGAGTGGATGTGCCGACCGGCAATCGGTATGGAAGGCGATACGGATTATCCGTCACGAACACAGAGAGAATAGACCGCGGGTTGCTCGTAATGAGTTGTTCGCGAGCCGCTGCGCGTCCGTATTCTGCTGATTCGTCGAGGCTGCGCAGGTAGGTCTCCAGCTCTTGAAAGGCCGACTCAAGGATACGTTCTTCCGCATGGCCCAACGACGAAAGGCTGAGATCGGTGCGAAACCGAGAGGCCGTCTCGCCGGGATCCTGAGTGACGGCTACGACCTGGCCGGTCAACGGTAGATAGGCGATGTTGCGGCCAAAATGGAATAGCACGGAGACTGAGGTGCCGAGGGTCGGGTGGCAATCGCTCCAGAACGAAATCGAACGAAGATCCAGATCCTGCGTCACTCCGCGTGCCAATGTGCCTTGGAAATCAACCACGACGGGCAGGCTTATCGCAAGTCGGCTTGTTGCCGTGTTCGTCATCGCTCCCCCCTGATTGAGACAAAATGTCTCACGTACTCACCATGCCGTGAGACATGCCGAGGTCAGCTGATTAGGAATCGCGATTCGTGTAAACCAACTGCTGTCGTGTGCTCTGGTCTGTGCGCAACATGGAGAACAAGTCTTACTATGTTATGGGACGCATGGATTGTCAACGAAACGAAAGGATGTATCGAGTAAAGCCATACGGCCTGGATATAGGGCTGAATGGTACCGGCCGAAGGCTCTGCCGGCCGGGCGTGCGCACTTTCTCAATTTGATAGCCGGATCAGCGCCTTGTTGCTATCTATTGGTTAGCAGATTGTTAAGAATCCGCTGGAAACCCATGGATGTGCGGGATTCCCGATGGGGCAGGTCGAAACCGTATTTCGCGCTTATTAGTTGGTCGGAGCGATCTTGAAAGGAGGCATGACGAATGCACCCGTGGACGATAGGCACCGACAAGGCTAGACGGTTGAGCGGACCTGGATATGCCCGGTTGAGGAATCGGCTGAGATTGGCAGGGGCTGGCGCTCTGTTGCTGATCGTAGTTAGCCCCGCCGTCGTCTTCGCCGGCGCGTTTCGGATATTCGATCAGAGCGCGTCCGCGACCGGCCAAAGCGGCGCCTTCACGGCTCAGGCGGACGATCCTTCGGCCGTCTATTTCAATCCTGCCGGAATGACTCAGTTGAGAGGCATTCAAAGCAGCGCCGGAACGTTGTTGATCGGCGGGGGAACCGACTACACGAGTCCGTCCGGAGCGACAGCCCGTGGAGATTTTGGAGGGGTCGTGGCGTATCCGCCTCCGAGCAATTTCTATCTTACGGCGAATCTGAAACAAACCGGGGTGGCTGCACTGGAAAATGTCTCTGTGGGGATCGGCCTGGTCTCGCCGTTCGGAGTCCTGTACGGATATCCGAATAACAGTCCCTTCGCTACGGCGGTGACGTACCAAGCGCTGCCCCTGATCGATATCAAACCGACTCTTGCGTATAAGCTGAATGACCAATTGTCGGTTGGGCTCGGCGCGGATATCTATACGTTCGCGAGTTTTTTGGGTGAAGGACAGGTAGTGACCAGATTCAATTCGTCTGGCGGGCCGGGCTTGCCCCCGCCCGGAACACCCGTGGAGATCAACGGGAGCGATACGGCAGCCGGATTCAACGTGAGCGCGCTCTATACCCCGTTGCGGAATGGAGCCGGTCGGCCGCTGATCAACGTAGGTCTGGTGTATCGCAGCCAGGCGACCCTTCATTTGGATGGCCAGTTTCTCGCGAACGGAGTGCGTGTGTCAGATGCGTCGACTACGCTGGTACTGCCGCAGATCTTTACGGGGGGTATTGCCGTATGGCCGATCCGGGATGCTGCGCGGGAATGGAAATTGGAACTCGACGTCGACTATACGGGATGGAGGTCGGTGCGCAATCTTGACGTGCATTTGTCGACGGGTGCCACGATTTCCAATCCACAGAACTGGCGGAGCACCTATACGATCATGATCGGGACGGAGTACAAATGGCTGCAACCGACCGTGCTGCCCGATTGGGAGGTGGCGGTGCGCGGAGGCTACTGGCATTCTCAAACGCCGATTCCAGACCGATCCTTCTCGCCGACGGTTCCCGATTCCGATATGCAGGCCATTTCGGGAGGACTGGGGTTGTTGTGCAAGGGCAATGGACGGTTTCTTGGATTGTTCCCATGCAGCATGGAACAGGGTCCGGCGTTCTGGCCGAGCGCGATCGGGGTGGATCTGGCGTACCAGGTTAATCTGTACGAGCCGCGGAACGTGAGCGGCAATGCGAATCCGGTCGCCATCCCGGGAGTCGTCAACGGAAGGTATCAAACAACCTACCACGTCGGGTCGATCAATCTGCGTGTCAATTTCTGATTCCCGGCCTTGCCGGGGTTTCGAGCAGCTCCGGGGTTCGGCTCAAATCCCGGTATGGACCGGTTCAGCCCTTCGAGTCGGATCATTTCCAGGAATGCTTTGCGCGCCACGCTCCCCTGGACTACAGTTGCTCTATGCGGCTGCAATCATCGCCATCACAGGATCGTGCGGCGTTCACGTGCCCCAAGTGCAGTTTCGAGCAGGCAGAGGGGTCGGAGTGCCGGCGATGTGGAGTGATCTTCTCGAAGTTCAAGCCGTCTGCTCAGGCGGCTGAAAAAGTGCCGGTTCCGGCTGCGGCGGCTGCGGTGCAGCCGGCGACACCGGGGCTCTGGTCTCGTCTGCTTCGCATTCTGCCGTGGATTTCATTGACGCTGACTGCCGGGGTCTTGCTGCTGATTCTTCGTCAGGCCCCGCCGCTGCCGATTCAAGCCGATCCGCACGCAGCCGATCGGGTCGCAGAAAAGATGGCACAGCTTCAGGTCGCCGTGCAGGCGGGGCACTCACACTCCACCACGCTCAACGAAGCCGAGTTGAATCAATGGATGCGGGATAATCTGGCGATTGCATCCACACACCAAGCGCGGCAGGCAGGCATTCCTGTGCCTGCCGGCCATGAGGCGGAGGTCCAGGAGGTTCAGTCTGCGTTGAAGGACGTGCGGATGAATCTGACGGGCAACCAACTGAAGGCTTATGCGTTGTTCGTACTCTATGGGAAAGAGATTTTTCTGCAACTTGACGGGACGATTGAAACTCGCGACGGTTTCATTCGATTGAAACCGACTGCAGGAAAATTGGGCTCTTTGCCTATTCCCTCGTCGACGCTCGATCGCGTCGCCCAGCAACTGTTCGAGTCGCCCCAGAATCGGGAGACGTTTCAGCTCCCGCCTCAGATCGAATCGGTCCGGATCGAGAACGGCACGCTGGTGATCGCCACCAGGTAAACGGAAGTCGTCTCCGCGATCTATGTTCCGCCCGAGATGACCGGCCGGATTTCGATATGATCCTGGTCGGCGAGCATCTCGTCTTCGGTCACCAATTCATCCCCGCGAATGATCAAGTGCGCTTCGACTACGAGATTTAATTCGCGCAGGACATCCTTTGCCCGTTTCGGGCCCTTGATGTCCACGGTACGGGAGGGATGGCTGAGTTGAATGTGCATGGGTACATCATATGCTTCCAGGAGATCGTCGGGCAAGGGCCGGCTGGCCGGTAAGTTGGGGGCACGCGAACGACGAGATGCGAGAGACGAACGACGGCTTCTACGGTCAGCGAGAAAGCGTGAGCTGTGCCCGGGCGTAGGTGAGACCCTCTTCCAGGGTTGAGAACAACCCATCCAATTGAGCTTCGTAACAGTCGTCAAGCAGCCGGCCCATTTCAGGTCCGGGAGGCACGCCCAATTCCAGCAAGTGGCGGCCCATGATCATCGGGGCGGGGGCCTGGGTGTCGACCTGCAGCTTGCGCGCGCGGTCCAGCAGCCATTCGCCCGCGGGAAAGCCGTCGAACGACTTCGGCGGACGCCCTGCATGATCGGCCCGCGCCACACGCACCAGACAGTCGATACGTCGCACCTGCCTTGCCAGGCGGCGCACGGCGCTGTCGGAGGCTTGCACATCGTATAGTGCACGGGGCCTGAGGTGACATTGTACGAGAGCCACAATGTCGTCGATCACATCCTGTTGGTTCGTCAGCCGTTCAAGAAAGCGTCTCGTCGGTTCCTCTCCTTCCTGTTCATGCCCGCGCGAGGTAATCCGTCCATTGTCGGCTCTGGTTGTCAGGGGTTTGCCGAAGTCATGACAGAGGATGGCAAGCCCGACGAGGAGATCCTCTTCCCGTAGCCCGGTCCGCTCCCCGGCGAACCAGTCCAGGCAGTGCAGCGTATGGATCCAGACGTCGCCTTCCGGGTGCCAGAGGGGATCTTGCTCGCAGCCTTGGAGCGCGGCCAGTTCCGGATAGAAACGGAGCCAGCCGGTATCGCGCAAGAAGGCGAACCCCAGCGACGGCTTGGCTCCTTGAACCAGGAGCTTCTTCCACTCTTCCCACAGCCGTTCGCTCGGCTGTCCATCTTGAGACAACGTTTTGCATAGTTCGATCGTCTCCGGTGCGGGAGTCAGCTCGAATCGTGCAGCTAGCTGCATGCCGCGCAAGACACGCAACGGGTCTTCGGTGAAGCGATCCGACGCGTGGCGCAGCACATGGGCCGCCAGGTCGGCCCGGCCGTTGAACGGATCGCGGAGTTCCAGGGTATCGGGGTCCCAGGCCATCGCGTTGATGGTGAAATCGCGGCGGGCCAGCGCTTCGTCGATGTCCATGTCGGGATCCGCCTGTCGGAGCAAGCCTGATACGGACCCATGGTCCGCGAGGAGGCGGGAGGGAATAGAAATATCGACGGGCGTGCCCGCGAGCTTGAAGACGCCAAAGGCCTTTCCGACGAACTGAACGGAGAATTGTTCTCCCAGCAGCGCATGGAGGCGCCCCGGCGGAATCCCGAACACTTCAAGGTCCAAATCGCGCGGCTGACGGCCCAGTGCCAGATCACGCACCGATCCGCCCACCACCCACGTTCGCCCGCCGGCGCGGCGGACGATCTGTTCGATCTGCCGCAGCGTTCCAGCCAGCGCATGGTCTTCGATGCGAAAGCGAACAGGCATCAGATCTCCGCCTCACGAAGGGATTTCGCCGATTCTTCCGGCGAGACCGGGTTGATGTAGAAGCCGGTGCCCCATTCGAACCCGGCAACCTGGGTGAGCTTGGGAATGATCTCCAGGTGCCAGTGGTAAAAATCGCCGGTCCGTTCGTGCAACGGCGAGCTGTGCAGGATGAAATTGTATGCGGGGCGGGCCAGTACTTTGTCCATGCGCCGGAGACATTCGGACAACATCGGCGCGAGGCATTCGAACTGGGACTTCTGGCTTTCCTCGAAATAGCCGGCGTGGCGTTTGGGTAGGATCCACATTTCGAAGGGAAATCGCGGCGCATAGGGGGTGACACAGACGAATTCCTGATTTTCAGCGACGACGCGGTCGCCGTCGCTGAGATCCTGCCGGAGGATGTCACAATAGATGCAGCGCTCCTTCTGTTCAAAGTGGGCTCTGCAGCCGTCGATTTCTTCCAGCACACTGGTCGGTACAATGGGGAGCGCGATCAATTGCGAATGGCTATGCTCCAACGTGGCGCCGGCGGAGGGGCCGTGGTTTTTGAAGATGAGGATATAGCGAAGGCGCAGGTCTTTTTTCAGGTCGATGATGCGGTCCCGATACGTCCACAGCACGTCTTCGATCTTTTTGGCCGGCAAATCCGCGAGGCTGTCCTTGTGTCCTGGTGATTCGATGATCACCTCGTGCGCACCCACGCCGTTCATCCGGTCGTACAGTCCGACGCCTTCCCGTCCGATATCGCCCTCCACTTGAAGCGCGGGAAACTTGTTCGGCACCACACGCACGGTCCAGCCGGGCGAGTTGGGTTCGGCCGGCTGCGGCCGGTACGCCATAATTTCTTTCGGTGTCAGCCTCTCCTGTCCCGGACAAAACGGACAGAGAACCGAGGACACCGGCTTGGCCGGCAGTAACGGGACGAAGTCATGCGGGCGGCCGCTCCGGTCGGTGGAAATAATCACCCAACGGCCTACGATGGGATCGCGTCGCAAATCAGGCATCTCTCCTCCTCCCCT
>Ga0315912_10001688_pt1 | contig 25954 bp, 22 predicted proteins | sample VfabasoilMG_FD_204469 | JGI IMG/M metagenome (GOLD analysis project Ga0315912, IMG submission 204469) | Garden soil microbial communities collected in Santa Monica, California, United States - V. faba soil | ecosystem: Environmental > Terrestrial > Soil > Garden | place: USA: California... | reverse complement strand
ATGTCTCGGGCGCCTGGACGGGCTACTCGTTCATGGCCGCCGCTCGCGCGGTGCGCGCGTTCGCCGTGCTGCTCGAGCGCGAGGGCGTGCGCCCCGGCGCCCGCGTGGCGCTGCAGGCCGACAACCGCCCGGAGTGGGGGCTCGCCTACCTCGCCATCCTCGCCACCGGCGCGGTCGTCGTCCCGCTCGACGCCCAGCTCAAGGAACACGAGGTGGGCGAGATCTTCGCCGCCTCCGAGGCCACGCACGCGGTCGGGGACGAGCGCCACATGGCGGTGCTGACCGCGGCACGCACGGCGCGCCGCTCCATGCTCAAGCTGCTCTCGCTCGACGCCGAGAACGGCAGCTCGCATTGGGACCTGGCGCAGCGCGAGTACGCCGCCGCGCCGCCGCGCGTCACACCCGCGCAGGCCGGCGACCCCGCCGTGCTGTTGTTCACGTCGGGCACCACCGGCCAGGCGAAGGGCGTCATGCTTTCGCACTCGAACCTGCTCCACAACGTCGAAGCGGTGGCCCGCACGTTCGAGTTCGGACCCACCGACCGGTTCCTGAGCATCCTGCCGCTGCACCATACGTTCGAGTCCACCGGCGGCCTGCTCTGCCCGCTGCGCGTGGGCGCGAGCGTGTGTTACGCACGCGGCCTCGCCTCGCGCGAGTTGCGCGAGGACATGGCCTCGAGCGGTGCCACGCTGTTCATCGGCGTGCCGCTGCTCTACGAGAAGTTCATGACCGCGATCGAGAAGGGCGTGTCCGACTCGGCGCTGCCCGCTCGGCTCGCGGCGCGGCTGCTGTGGGGGCTGTCGCGCACGATCCGCCAGCTCACCGGGCTGCGCCTGGGACAGGCGCTGGCGCGGCCGCTGCGGCGGAAGGCCGGACTCGACCGCCTGCGCATGTTCGTCACCGGGGCGGCGCCGTTCCCGAGTGACGTGTTCTGGCAGTACATCGATCTCGGCTGGCCGATGCTCGAAGGCTATGGCCTCACCGAGACGTCGCCCGTGGTGTGCGCCAACCGGCCGCCGCACCCGTCGCCCGGTGCGGTGGGCTGGCCGCTCGCCGGCATCGAGGTGCGCATCCACGAGCCCGACCCCGACGGCGACGGCGAGATCGTCGTGCGCGGGCCGAACGTCATGCTGGGTTATTGGCGGCAACCCGAGATGACCGCCGAGGTGCTCCGCGACGGCTGGTTCCATACCGGAGATCTCGGGCACGTGCTGCCCGACGGGCGGGTGAAGATCACCGGCCGGCTCAAGAACATGATCGCCACCGCGGCGGGCAAGAAGATCTATCCCGAAGAGGTCGAAGTGCACCTGGCGAACTCGCCGTACGTGCTCGAGGTCGTGGTGGCCGGCGGCATGGACGAGCGCGGCGAACGCGAGGAGGTGCACGCGCACATCTACCCGAACCTGCCCGCGATCGAGGCCCTCGCCAAGGAGAAGGGCGTGGCCTGCGACGACGCGTTCGTGGAGAAGGTGCTCAAGCACGAGGTCGAGCTCCGCGGCGAGGCGCTGGCGCCCTACAAGCGCGTGCGCCGCGTCATCGTGCGCCGGTTCGAGTTCGCGAAGACGACCACCGGCAAGATCCGCCGCCAGCCGAGCCTGCTCACGCCGGTGGAGTGACGCGGCGGCGCCAGACGCGCGGTGCGGACCCTCGCCGCGGCCGGCGTCGCGGCGCGACCGCGATCAGCCGGACCGCTTCGCACTCGCCTTCGGCTTCGCCGCCGGTGCCTTCGTCGCGATCCGTTCCGGGCGCCACACGACCCCGTCGCCGCGCACCAGTTCGAACCGGTGCCGCATGGCGATCGGGCCGCGGTTGAAGCGGCCGCCCTGCCACTGCAGTTCGTGCTCCACGCCTTCGGTGCGCCACGCCAGCTCGAACGCGCCGTCGCGGTCACAGAGCAGCGACCGCTTCACCGTGGCGCCGTGTGCGAGGGCCGCCACGTGCACCTGCTTGCCCCCCACGCTGATGCGCAGGTCCTCGACCGTCCGGCCGCTGCGGTTCACGGCCACCAGTTCGTTCGCACCTCGCTCACGCAGTGCGGCGGTGCGACGCCAGCCATAGACGGCCACGACGAGCAGCAGTACGAGCAACACCCAGCGAGACATCCCGGTCCCTCCGATCGATCGGCCCGTTCCCTCGGGCGGTCGGACAGGATACGGACGTAAGGAGCGGCTGGCCAGCCCGGACAATTCCAGTGTCCGTGGCCGGCGAGGGCCGGCCGCCCAGCAAGGGTCCGCGCTAGTGGCTGGACGAGCGCTGTTCGCTTCGCGACAGGACGCCCGCGTTGGTCGCGAATTCGAACGTGTGCACCATGGGCGTGCCGGACGGCTCGAACGCGTTCCCGCGCCATTCGCGCTCGCCACTGCGGCCGCGCTGGCTCCACTGCACGAAGAACACACCGCGGGACCGGCCGCGCCAGGGCCTTGTCTGCTTCGCGCCGTCTTCGACCGACTCGAACACGACCACGTCACCGCCGACGCCGATGCGCACACGTTCGATCGCGCCGCCGGAATGATTGATCACCACCATCTCGTCCGCGGGAGCGCCGCCCAGGCTGTCCCGATGATTCCAGCCGTACCATGCCGCGACCGCGAACAGCGCGAACCAGAAGAGTTTGCTCATCCTGAGCCTCCCCGGGGCCTGACCCGATGCCCGCAGTGTAATGCTTCGTGGTCGGTCATGGGAGCGGGGTCCAACGGACCGCGTCGGACGCGAGCCGTGCCCCGCGTCATTCGGTGCCCGGTCCCTCGCCGCGCAGCCCCTTCGCCTCTTCCGACAACCGCACCGGCGCCACGCCGGGTTCGCGCGTCCCGCGGAACGCGCGGTAGAACGTGATCGCCGCTGTCGCGTAGAGCGTGGCCGTGATGTAGAAGGGCATGCTGAAGCCGAAGCGCTCGATGATGAGCCCGGCCACGGACGAACTCACCGCCCAGCCCACGTTCCACACCATGTTGTTGAGGCTCGACGAGCGCGCGCGCAGCGACGGCGGCAGCACTTCCATGACGTACGATTGCAGCAACGGCGTGGCCGCCTGCATGAGCGTGGCCCGCATCCAGAACGCGACCACGGCCACCGGCAGGTGGCCTTCGGTGCCGAGCGTGAGCAGGAACGGCAGCGAGAGGAGCTCCGACGCGATCGCCGTTCGCAGCCGCCCGAAGCGCGCGCCGATCGCCGGGGCGGCGAGTGAGGCCACCGCGGTGAACACCTGCGCGACGCTGAAGAACAGCCCGATCTGCGCACTCGTCGAGGCGAAGCGATTGTGGAAGTACAGGTTCATGAACGGGATCACGAGCCCCGCGCCCGTGCCCAGCAGCAGCGAGTTGAGCGCGATCGGCCACAGCCGCCTCGCCTCGTGCGGCGGGGGCGGGGCCTCCTCGTGCGACGTGCGTGCCTCGACCAGTCCGCGCAGCGCCAGCAGCGGCAGCGCGCCGGCCGCCGCCAGCAGCGCGCCCACCAGGAGGGCGGCCCGGTACGCCTCGAACAGGCCGAGCGAGGGGACCAGCGCGCGCACCGCCGGCGGCAGCGCGCCGCCCAGGGCATTGCCGAGCACGCCCGCGATCAGCGCGCTCGCGAAGAACGTGCTGAACAGGTGCGTGCGCTCGCGCGGCGTGGAGTGCTCGGTGAGGAACGGTGCGGCCGCGATCTGGAAGAACGCCTGGCCGAGCCCGGTCACGAACCCCGCGCCGAGCACGGTGGGCTCCGACACCGACAGCGCGCGCACGGCGTGACCCGCGGCTTCGAGCAGCACGCCCAGCATGAGCGTGTTGCGGCGGCCCCAGCGGTCGGCGAGCCATCCGGCGGGCAGTGCCGCCACGACGAGCCCGAACGCGCTCGACGCCACCGCGCGACCCACGAAGCGTTCGCTGCTGCCGGCTTCGACCAGGTAGAGGTTGAACAGCACCGAGAAGATGCCGTGCGCGGTCCAGATGAGGAACTCGGCCCCGAGGTAGAACCGGGCCGGCCGCGAGAACAGGCGCGCGGCTTCCAGGAACTCACGCATCGCCCGACGTACCGCGGTCATCGCTCGTGCGCCTCCCTGGCGAACACCATGAAAACGAGGTGGCGGCCCGTGGGGGAGGCCGCCACCTCGGAGGATAACCGAAGCTTACTACCCGACTGAATCCAGTATCGCGGTATCCACCGTGTGCCCGTTCCGCGACTCGCTTCGCGAGCGCATCATCGGCTCGAAAGCAGCGGGCGTGAGGGCGATGAAGATGCGGGCCTGGGTTTCGCCCGCGTTCTCGATGGAGTGCGGCACTCGGCCGTCGAAGTGGCAGGAATCACCGGCGTCGAGCAGCACGACGTGATCGCCACAGACGAGCGTGATGCGGCCCTCGACGCAGAGGATGACTTCCTCACCGTCGTGGAACTGCCGCTTGTCACTCATGGATGCGCCTGGGGGGAGATCGGCCTGCAGGAGTTCGAGGTTGCGCCGGGGCTGCGCGCTCATCACCTCGACCCGTGGGCCTTTCCCGTTGACGCACATGTTCGGCCGCTCGCTTCGCCGGACCACGTAGGGCACCAGGTCCTCTTCGACCACCAGGTACGCGACGGAGGTCTCGAGCGATCGAGCGAGGTCCTGCAGAGTGGCCAGGGACGGAGACGTCCGGCCATTCTCGACCTGGCTCACGAAGCCCTTGGAGAGCCCCGTGGCTTCGGCCAATTGCTGGACCGTGAGACCGCGGCGGAGCCGCAGGTCCCGGATCTTACGACCCAACTGCATGAAGTCACCTCCGGAGAGAGATTGGGAGAGGGAACGGAGTGACAGAACATAGTTTAGAGAGCGTCTGGAGCGGGCGTCAACGCCCATCGAACGGAATCAGGCGATGCTTACCCTGCGATTCCCGGGTGTGTTGCATCCTGCACGACAGAGTCACGTGTGGGATGTCGCCGGGCGGCCGGCGCCGCTCATCGGCGGAGGTGCCGGGCCGGTCCGCGCGCGAGACCGAGTCGCGGGAAGTCGTGGCCGGCCGCGAGGTTCGAGCCTTCGCCCGGCGCGAAGCGCTAGGCGCCTGGCGTGTCGGCGCGTCCGGCGGCGGCGGTCTCCCCGTTCTCGCCGCCCAGGTACTGGAGCTGCACCAGCCGCTGGTAGAGCCCGCCCGCGGCCATGAGCTGGGCATGCGTGCCCATCTCGCGCACCTGGCCGTGGTGCAGCACGACGATCCGGTCCACGTCGTGGATCGTGGACAGCCGGTGCGCGATCACCAGGCACGTGCGGCCCTCGAGCAGCCGCCGCAACGCGGCGCGGATCAGCACCTCGGTGTGCGTATCCACGCTGGAGGTGGCCTCGTCGAGCACCAGCAGCTCGGGGTCGCGCGCGAGCGCACGAGCGAACGCGAGCAACTGACGCTCGCCGGCCGAGAACGTCGCGCCGCGTTCGCGCACCTCGGCCGCGAACCCGCCCGGCAATCGCGCGATCATCTCGGACGCGTTCACCTCGCGCGCGGCGGCGCGCGCCCGTTCGGACGTCACCGAGGGGTCGCCGAGCGTGAGGTTGCCCTCGAGCGTGCCCGAGAACAGGAACGAATCCTGGAGCACGAGACCGATGCGGCGGCGGAGCGCGTCGGGATCCCAGTGCGCGAGCGGACGGCCGTCCACGCGGATCTCGCCGCGTTGCGGTGTGTAGAAGCGCATGAGCAGGCTCGTGAGCGTGGTCTTCCCCGACCCGGTCGGGCCCACGATCGCCACACGCTCACCGGGCTCGATCGTGAAGCTCACGTCCTCCAGCACCCACTGTTCGCCACCATAGGCGAACCAGACATGATCGAACTCCACGCGCACCCCCGCACTCGGCGTGGCCGGCCCGTTCGCACTCGTCGTCGCGGGCGCGCTCGAGGCCGCCGGCGTCCGCGAGGTGGCATGCGCCGACGTCGCGGGTGCGTCGGCGACGCGGGCACCCGACAGCGCGACGGCGGCGGCGTCCACGGGCGTGTCGAGCAGTTCGAAGATGCGCTCGGCCGACGCCATCGCCTGCTGCAGGATGCCGTACTTCTCGGACAGGTCCGAGAGCGGCCGGAAGAAGCGCTGCGTGTACTGGATGAACGCCACCAGCGTGCCGAGCGTGATACCGGTCCACATGACCTGGCGGCCGCCGTACCAGACGATCAGCGCCAGCGCCATCGCACTCACGAGTTCCAGCAGCGGGAAGAACACCGCGTGGTAGCGGTTCGCCCGCAGGTTGGCGTCGCGGTGGTCGGCGTTGATGCCGCTGAACTGCGAGAAGTTGCGCGCCTCGCGCCCCAGCAGCTGCACCGTGCTCATGCCGCCCAGGTTCTCGTTCAAGAACGCGTTCAGGCGCGCCATGCACGTGCGCACGTCGCGGAACACGCGCCGGACCTTGGCGCGGAACGTGAGCGTGACGAACACCATCAGCGGCAGCACCGAGAACGTGACGACCAGGAGCTCCACGTTGAGCTGCGACATGGCCACCACGATGCCGATGAGGATGAACAGGTCCCCGAACAGCGCGTCCACGCCGGCGGTGAACAGCTCGTTCAGCACCTCGACGTCGTTCGTCACCCGCGTCATGAGCCGGCCGACCGGCTGACGGTCGAAGTACGACACCGGCAGCTGCTGCAGATGGCGGAACAGGTGCGCACGCAGGTCGCGCATCAGGTTCTGGCCGACGCGCTGCATGATCTGCGTCTGCAGGTAGCCGAGCCCGAACCCGATCAGCAGCGCCGAGAGGTACGCGAGCGCGATGCGGTCGAGGATGTACGTGTCGCGGTGCCGGATGCCGAGATCGATGGCCTCCTTGGTGAGCCACGGGTACGCCAGCTGCACGCCGGCTCCGGCCAGCGTGACGAGCACGGCCAGGGCGACCTCGCCCCGGTAGGGGCGCAGGTAGGCCAGCAGCCGCACCGCGAGGCGGTGGTTGTAGGCCCGGCCGGCGCCCTCGTCGAACTCGCCCGCGCTCATGAGGCGGCGATCTCCTCTTCGATCTGCTGGGCACGGTGGAGTGCGGCGTAGTGCCCGCCCAGCGCCAGCAGTTCGGTGTGGTGCCCACGCTCGACGATCCGGCCGTGGTCCAGCACCAGGATCAGGTCGGCCTCGCGCACCGTGCTCACGCGATGCGACACCAGCAGCGTGGTGCGGCGGCGCATCTCGCCGCGGAGGCCCTCGAGGATCGCCTCCTCGGTCTGCGTGTCCACGTTGGAGAGGCAGTCGTCCAAGAGCAGGATGGGGGCATCGCGCAGGATCGCGCGCGCGATCGCGGTGCGCTGCTTCTGCCCGCCCGAGAGCGTGATGCCGCGCTCGCCCACGAACGTGCCGAATCCGCCCGGGAACGACGCGATCTCGCCATCGAGCCGTGCCAGCGCGGCGGCGCGTGCGATCGCGGACATGTCCTCGTGCTCCACGCCGTAGGCGATGTTGGCCGCGACCGTCGCCGAGAACAGGAACGGGTCCTGCGGCACACTCGCCACCTGCGCGCGCAGCCACGCCAGGTCCAGCGTGCGCACGTCGTGGCCGTCCACGAACACCGTGCCCGCCGGCGGGTCGAACACGCGCGGCAGGAGCGACAACACCGTGCTCTTGCCCGAGCCCGTGCGGCCCACGAGCGCCACGGTGGACCCGGCGGGAACCCGGAACGACACGTCATGCAGCAGCGGCTCGGCACTCCCCGGATAGGCGAACGTGACGTGGCGGAACTCCAGCTCGCCGCGTGCCGCGCTCGCCGGATGCACCGCCGACTCGGGACTCGTGATCGCGGGCGGCTGCTCGATGAGCCCGACGATGCGCAGGTAGGACGCGGAGCCGCGCTGGAAGATGTTGATCACCCAGCCCAGCGCGACCATGGGCCAGTTGAGCATGCCGAGGTACACGGTGAACGCCACGAACTGACCCAGCGTGATCCGCCCCGCCACCACCTCACGCCCGCCCACCCAGATCGCGAGCAGCGCGCCGACGCCGCTCCAGAACGCCAGCGAGGGCTGGAACACGCCGCTCACCCGGATCAGATCCAGGTGGCCCCGGCGGTAGCTTTCGGACAGCGCGTCGAAGCGTTCGGACTCGCGCCGCTCGGCGCCGAACGCGCGCACCACGCGCAGCCCGGCCAGGTTCTCCTGCACCTGTGCGGAGAGCTGCCCCATGCGCTCCTGCACGCGCTCGAACCGGCGGTGGATGCGGTCGCCGAACCACCACACCGAGAGCGACACGAGCGGCAGCGGCAACAGGGAGAGGAGCGTGAGTCGAGGACTGATCGCCAGCATGAACGAAACGGACAGCACCATCACCGTGATGGTGTTGACGGTGTACATGACCCCCGGACCGAGCATCATGCGCACGGCAGCCATGTCGTTCGTGGCGATGGACATCAGCTCGCCCGTGCGGCGGCTCTGGAACCATTCCACGGGCAGGCGCTGCAGGTGCGCGAACAGTTCATTGCGCAGGTCGAACTCGAGCCGGCGCGAGATGCCGATCACCCAGTGCCGCATGCCGAACCGGAACAGTCCCGCCAGTACGGCGATTCCCATCACGAGCAGCGCGTAGCGGCCCAGCTTCTCGGCCGTGACCCCGCGGTAGAGGTCGTCGATGGCGTGCCGCAGCACCTGCGGCTGCGACAGCATGACGACGTTCGAGGCCGTCACGCAGGCGATGCCCCACCACAGGCCCGCCTTGTAGCGGGCCGCGGCGCGCAACAAGCGGGTGAAGTGGGCCGGGATCACGTCACCTCCCGGGCGGCGAGCGGCGCCGCGCCGCGCGTCACTGCTTCGGTGTTGTGGGCGTCGCGGGCGTCGTCGCCGCCGGCGCTGCCGGGGGAGCTGCCGGCGCCTTGGACGGCGCCTTGGTCCCGCCCAGGACCCCGGACAGGCGGTCGAGGCTCGAGTTCTTCCACGCGATGCCGGCGTAGAAGAGGTTCTGGTGCAACACGTCCATGCCGCCCGCCGTGTGCCGCGAGCCGCCGATGACGTCCATGCGTTCGTCCACGCGGTACGTGAAGCGCACGCCGGCGAGCACGTTCTGGGTCTTCAACTCCGCCGGGCCGGTGCTGGTGGACTTGATGCGGTCGTAGGCGAAGCCCTCGCGCGACTGCCACTCGCCGCTGAACTCGCCCGTGATCAGGAGCTGCGGCCCGGCCCAATAGCCGAGCTTGCCGTCGAAGAGCCGGAAGTCCGCGAAGCGGTCGTCATCCTTGCGCGCGCCGATCGTGAGGTAGCGCGTGCGGTAGCCGGCACTCGCCTCCCAGTAGATCTTGCTGCCGATCGCACCGCCCACGTCGAAACGCAGCGACAGGCTCTGCAGGCCCTGCGAGAAGAACGTGCTCGAATCACTGGCCATCTGCCGTGTGGCCAGGTCCGGCCAGCTGGTGGGGTCGGTGCCGCCCGAGCCCGACGAGCCGGGAAACAGGTTGCGGTTCGTGCCCAGCGGCGCCGTCCAGTTGAGCGTGAACGCGTACGGGAACGAGGCGGCCTTGCGCGCGTAACGCAGCCCGAGGTCGATGTCGCCGAGACCCGAGGAGGTGGTCGTCGGCACGCCCGCGACGTCCGGTGCCACGGTCCGGCCCACGAACGGCATGCCCATGATGAACGTGGTGTGCGTCTTCCAGCCGAATTCGGTGTGCGCGAGGATGGCGCGCTCCTCGAATGTGGCGCCGAGCCCCAGCCGTGTCCCCGACTTCTCGAGGTAGGTCTCGGACGAGACGGAGGTGCCCGTGAGCTCGGTGTAGAACTCGCCCGGGGCGAGCCCCCACGGCCCGGCCTGGGCGGCGGACGCGAGCGAAAGTACGGCCACGGCCCCCAGGGCGGTGGCAAAGGAACGGCGCAGGCTCATCGAGCCTCCTCAAACGCTGGATGTGGTCCCGGTGACAGGCGGGCGAGACTAATCGGGGCGGGCGCGCGGGCGCAAATGCGTGCGGAACACCGATGAAAGCGGTGCCTCGTTCGAGGTACCGCGGCACGCGGCGACCCACGGGCCCGTGGGTGCTCCCGGGTCCATCCGGCGCGCGTGAGCAACGCTGGCGCCGCCGGCTGGCGCGCTCCCATGCGCCGGCTCCGCTGTGCGAGTATCGCGCGCCATGAACCCCGTGCGCGTACTCGAGTGGGTCCGCCACCCGCTCGAGATCTGGAGCCTGCCGCGTGAGCTGGCCGCGGAACTCTCGCACGCGGTACCGGGCAGCGAGGTGTGGTCACCGGCCACACGCGAGGAGGCCGAGGCACTGCTGCCGGATGCCGACGTGGTGCTGGGCTTCGTCGTGCGCCCGCACAACCTCGAGCGCGCGAAGCAGCTCAAGTGGGTGCACTCCACGGCCGCCAGTGCGACCCACGTGCTGTTCCCGGCACTGGTCGAGACCGACATCGTGGTGACCAATGCGCGCGGCCTGCACGCCGATGCCATGGCCGAGCACGCGCTGGGCGTCATGCTCGCGTTCGTGCGCAACCTGCATCGCTCGCGGGACGACCAGCATGCGCGTCGCTGGTCCCCCGAAACACTGTGGCGCGACGCCCCCGGCATCGGTTCGCTCGCCGGCTCGACGCTGGGGCTGGTCGGACTCGGGCAGGTGGGCGGGGCGATCGCCGCGCGCGCCCGCGCGCTGGGCATGCACGTGATCGCGGTGCGCCGCCATCCGCGGCACTCGCCCGAGCCCGCGCACGAGCAGTGGCCCTTCTCGCGCCTGGGCGAGATGCTCGAGGCGGCCGACTGGGTGGTGCTCGTGGCCCCGCACACGCGTGAGACCGAACGGATGATCGGCGCGCCGGAACTGGCGCGCATGAAACCCGGCGCCCGGCTCGTGAACCTGGGGCGCGGCGCGCTCGTGGACGAAGCGGCGCTCTACGTCGCGCTTCGCGGCGGGGCCATCGCGGGTGCCGCGCTGGACGTGTTCGACGAAGAGCCGCTGCCGCCCGAGCACCCGTTCTGGAGCATGAAGGAGGTCATCCTCACGCCGCATACGTCGGGGTTGGGCCCTCGCTACTGGGAACGCGCGATGGAACAGTTCACCGACAACCTGCGCCGATACATGGCCGGCGAGCCGCTCCGGAATGTCGTGGACAAGCGAGCGGGGTACTGAGTGGACCGGCTCGGCATACTGCTGGCGGGAGGGCGTGGCACCCGGCTCCGCGCGGGCGTGCCCAAGGCGCTCGCCATGTGCGCCGGGCGCACGCTCCTCGCGCGCGCGCTCGCCACGCTCGAGTCGTGCTGCGACCGCGTCCTGGTGGTGGCTCCCGCGAAGATGGCACTGCCCGTTCCGCGCGAGCAGCGCGTGAACGACCCGCCCGGTGGCGGCGGGCCGCTGCCGGCGCTGGCCGCCGCGCTGGATGCGCGCCGCTACGACGAAGCCTGCGTGCTGTCGGTGGACCTGCCGCTGCTGAGCGCCGAGGCGTTGAAGGCGTTGCAGGCGAAGCGCGAGACCGGACACGGCGTGGCCGCATGGCCGGGCGGCATACTCCAGCCGCTCGCGACCTGGTTGCTGCCCGAAGCGGGCGAGGGTCTACTGCGCACCATCCGAGCAGGAGAGCAGTCGGCGACGCGCGCCATGGAGGAGCTGTTCCTGCGCGTGGTGGAGGACGACGAACTCGCCACCATGCCCGGCGGCGTGGAAGCATGGCTCAACGTGAACACGCCAGAAGACCTGGCGCGAGCAGAGGCGACGCTGCTCGCGGTGGGCCGGTGATGCGAGAGAGGGCGGCATGCGAGACGGCACCGAAGTGACAGCGAATGCCGCCACGGACGCGCGGCTGCTCTCGCGTGCGCACGCCGCGCTCAATGCCCGCGCTCCGGGTTCGCGAGCATTCTGGTTCGTCGACCTGGACGCGATCCGCGGCCGGGCCGCGCAGATGCAGCAGGCACTCAAGCCGCTGCGGCCGCGGCTTCACTACGCGCTCAAGGCGAACGGCCTGCCGGCGGTGGCGCGCGTGTTGCGCGAGTGCGGTCTCGGTGCGGACGCCGGCTCGATGGGCGAGCTGGAGCTGGCGCGCGCGTGCGGCTTCCCCGCAGGCGGGCGCACGCTCTCGGGCAACGGCCGCACGGCCGAGGAGGCCGCATGGGTGGCGCGGCACGGCGTGGAGACCGTGAGCGCGGACTTTCCTGATGAGCTGCAGCTCTTGGAAGCGGAGGCCGCTCGCGCCGGTGTGCGGCTGCGCGTCGCGTTGCGCGTGAACCCCGGCATCGTCGCCGGCGGACACCGCCACATCGAGACCGGTCATGCCGCGACCAAGTTCGGCATGAGCGCGCGCGAGGCCCTCGAGGTGTGGCGCGCCGCCGCGCGCTGGCCGCATCTCGAACTGGACGGCGTGCACGTGCACGTGGGCTCGCAGGTGGCGGACACCCAACCGTTCGTGGACTCGGCGCGACTCGCGCTCGAACTGGCGGCCGAGTGCGCGGGAGCCGGTCACGCGATCGAGAGCGTGAACCTGGGCGGCGGCTTCGCGGTGGACTACGACGGGCGTGGCCGCGAACCGGATCTCGCCGCGCTGGCTTCGGCACTGGTAGTACTGCCGGGTGCCTCGCGCGTGCAGTGGTGCTTCGAGCCCGGCCGTTCGCTGGTCGCCGCCGCGGGCAGCCTCGTGGCCGAAGTGCTGTGGGACAAGCGCCGTGATGACGAAGGTGTGGAGCATCGCTTCGTCGTCCTCGCCGCCGGCATGAACGACCTGTTGCGTCCCGCGCTCTATGGCGCGCGGCACCGCATCGTGCCGCTCTCGCCTCGCGATGGCGCACCCACGAGCGCCGACGTGGTGGGTCCCGTCTGCGAGAGTTCCGACACGTTCGCCACCGGCGTGCCGCTGCCACCGCTGGAGCGCGGCGACCTGGTGGCGATCCTGGATGCGGGTGCGTACGGCGCAGTGATGTCGAGCCACTACAACGGCCGCAGCTCACTCCCTCAAGTGACACATGAAGGGGGCCGTCTGATGCTCGCCGCACCCGCGGAACCGGCGCTGGCCGCCTCCACGCTGGCTGCGCCGACGCCGCTCTGAAGGGGCGCATTAAAGTAACGCTTTAAGTGCTTCCGCCGTTCTTGACACCCCCCGGCCTCCCCCCGAGACTGCCGCGGTCCGTGCCCTCCTTACTATAGAGAGGGCCCCCGCCGCCCGCTTCGCGCGGACCCGGCCGCCAGCTTGTGAAAAAAGGCGCGAAGTCGGCCCGTGTGCCTCACCGCGCGCGGAGCCCACGGCGCCATGAAGGAGAGATCCCGGTGCTCCAGGTCGTGTGCATCAAGCAGGTTCCCGACACCGAGACGCGCGTGAAGCTGGCTGCCGACGGCCGCTCGCTCGATGCGTCGGGTGTCACGTTGATCCTGAACCCGTACGACGAGTTCGCCGTCGAGCAGGCCCTGCGCGTGAAGGAGCAGTTGGGCGCGGGCGAGGTGGTGGCGGTGGCCGTGGGCGGCGCGGGCGTGCAGACCACGCTGCGCAACGTGCTCGCCATGGGGGCCGACCGGGCGATTCACTTGAAGACCGACGCGAGCGCACCCGACGGCCTGAGCGTGGCGCGCGCACTCGCCGAGGCGATCCGTCCGCTGGACGCGGGTGCGGTGTGGTTCGGCAAGCAGGCGGTGGACGACGATGCCGCGCAGGTGGGCCCGATGGTGGCCACGCTGCTCGGCCGGCCGTGCGTGAGCGTGGTGGCGAAGTTCGAGCTGGCGGGCCAGTCGGCGAAAGTCGAGCGCGAGATCGAGGGCGGTCGGGAGCAGCTGGAAGTCCCGCTGCCGGCGGTGTTCACCACCGACAAGGGCCTGAACGAGCCGCGCTATGCCTCGCTCAAGGGCATCATGGCCGCGAAGAAGAAGGCCATCGAGGAGCGACCCGTGGACCTCGGCACGCCCGCGCTCGAGCGTCTGGCGCTCGAGCTGCCGCCGCCGCGCAAGCCCGGCCGCATCGTGGGTGAGGGTGTGGCCGCGATCCCGGAGCTGATCCGCGCGCTGCGCGAGGAGGTGAAGGTCCTATGAGCATCCTCGTCTACATCGAGCAGCGCGAAGGCACCCTGCGCCCGGTCTCACTCGAGGCACTGGGTGAGGCCACGCGCCTCGCCGCCTCACTCGGCGGTCCGGTGGTGGCGGTCTACTGCGGGGCCACCGACGCGAACCTCGCCTCGCTGGGCGAAGCGGGCGCCGACCAGGTGCTCGTTGCCAAGCACGCGGCGTTCGCTCACTACGACGGCGCGGGTTATGCGGCGGCGGTGGCCGCCGCGGCACGTGCGACCGAGGCGAGCGTGGTGCTCCTGGCGGCGTCCTCCATCGGCAAGGACCTGGCGCCGCGCGTCGCGGCATTGCTGGGCGTGGGGCTCGCCTCCGACTGCACCGCGCTCGACACCACGGGCGGCAAGCTCGTCGCGCGCCGGCCGATCATGGCCGGCAAGCTGTTCGAGAAGCTGGCGTTCCCGCTCAAGCCCGCGATGGCGACGCTGCGGCCCAAGGCGTTCGCGCCCGCCGCGCCGGCGGCCGGGAAGTCCGCCAGCACGTCGGCGCTCGCGTTCGAATGGGACGCTTCTGCACCGCGCGCCGTGGTGACGGGTGTGACCGGGGAGACGGGCGGCAAGGCGGACCTCACCGAGGCCGAGATCATCGTCTCGGGCGGTCGCGGCATGAAGGGGCCCGAGAACTTCGCGCTCATCGAAAAGCTGGCCGAAGCACTGGGTGCGACCGTCGGTGCGTCGCGCGCCGTCGTGGATGCCGGCTGGCGGCCGCACGGCGACCAGGTGGGGCAGACGGGCAAGACGGTGAGCCCCAAGCTCTACGTGGCCGTGGGCATCTCGGGTGCGATCCAGCACCTGGCGGGGATGTCGTCCTCGCGCTGCATCGTGGCCATCAACAAGGATCCGGAAGCACCCATCTTCAAGCTGGCCGACTACGGACTCGTGGGCGACCTGTTCGAGGTGGTGCCGGCACTCACCGAAGCCGTGAAGAAGGTCCGCTGAAACGAGCCCGCGCGGCCGCGTCCTCATGCGGCTCCAAGCGGGAGATTCGCCGGAGTTTCAAGCGCCGCAGTGGCTTGACGATGGCATGTGGGGCGCGTAGCTTGCGGTGTTCGGGGGCGTGGGTGCGCCTCATCCCGCACGAAAGGTGATTTCGGCATGCTCGAGTACCTGCCGGTCCTGCTGTTCGTGGCTGTGGGTCTTGGCTTCGGCGCGGTCACGATCGCGGCGTCCTCGCTGATCGTTCCCCGGCGGGTGAGCCCCGAGAAGAACTCCGCTTACGAGTGCGGCGTGGACCCGGTCGGCGATGCCCGCGGCCGGTTCAGCGTGAAGTTCTACATGGTGGCCGTGCTGTTCATCCTGTTCGACATCGAGGCCGTGTTCCTCTACCCGTGGGCCGTGTCGTTCCACGCGCTGGGGCTCTACGGTCTCATCGAGATGGTGCTGTTCATCGTCATCCTGCTCGCCGGCTACCTGTACCTCTTGAAGAAGCGCGCGCTCGAGTGGGAGTGACCCGAGGCCCCCGACGATGACCGACCCCCGCGACAACCCGTTCCGCACGCTCGCCCAGGCCGCTGGCCCCAAGCCCGCCGTGGACCTCGTCATGCCGATGAGCGAGGAGGACCGGATCCGCGAGGAGCTCGAGCGCGGCATCGTGTTCACCACCGTCGAGAGCGTGGTGAACTGGGCGCGCGCGAACGCCATCTGGCCGCTGGGCTTCGGCCTCGCCTGCTGCGCGATCGAGATGATGGCCATCGCCGGGCCCCGATTCGACGTCTCGCGCTTCGGCGCCGAGGTGTTCCGCGGCTCGCCGCGCCAGGCCGACCTCATGATCGTGGCCGGGCGGGTGAGCATCAAGATGGCGCCCGTGCTGCGCCAGCTCTACGACCAGATGCCCGACCCCAAGTGGGTGATCGCGATGGGCGCGTGCAGCAGCTGCGGCGGCGTGTTCAACAACTACGCGATCCTCCAGGGTGTGGACAAGATCGTGCCCGTGGACGTCTACGTGCCGGGCTGCCCGCCGCGACCTGAAAGCCTGCTGCACGGCATCATGAAGCTCCAGGAGAAGATCCTCACCTCGCGCATCGAGCTGGGGCCGTTCCCGCGCAAGAAGGCGCGCAAGGTGGTGGCCAAGTGAATCTCGGCCCCGAGCGCGTCGAACAGCGGCTGCGCGAGCGCTTCCCCGACGTGGCGTTCGAGCGCCAGACGGGTGAGGCGGTGCGCGACCACACGCTCATCGTGCCGGCGGAGCACCTGGTCGAGACCTGCCGGTTCCTTCGCGACGACTCCGAGCTGCAATTCGCGATGCTGTCGTGGATGGGCGGGGCCGACTACCTGCCTCGCGTGCCGCGCTTCGAGTGCATCTACAACCTGCTCTCCATCGCGCGCGGCGCGCGCTTCACGCTCAAGGTGCGCGTCCCCGAGGAGCAGCCGCGCGTGCCGACCGTGATCGGCGTGTGGCCCACCGCCAACTGGCACGAGCGCGAGGCTTACGACTTCTACGGCATCACGTTCACCGGCCACCCCGACCTCACCCGCATCCTGCTGCCCGAGGACTGGGTGGGCTGGCCGCTGCGCAAGGATTCGCCGCTGGGCTACGAGGAAGTGGCGTTCACGCACAACACGCCCGGCCGCACCGTCCCGTCTCCCAGCTTGAAGAAGCTGGCGCCGAAGAAGGTCCGCTACCGTGCGCAATGAGACGATGACGCTCAACATGGGGCCGCAGCACCCCTCCACGCACGGCGTGCTGCGCGTGGCCCTCGAGCTGGACGGCGAGAACGTGGTCGCGTGCAAGCCCATCATCGGCTACCTGCACACCGGGATGGAGAAGCAGGCCGAGTACAAGACGTACACGCAGTCCATCCCGCAGACCGACCGCATGGACTACATCTCGCCGATGAGCAACAACTTGGCACTCTGCCTGTCGGCCGAGAAGCTGCTGGGCGTGCGCGTGCCCGAGCGCGTCGAGGCGATCCGCGTGCTGCTCACCGAGCTCACGCGCATCAGCTCGCACTGCGTCTGGCTCGGCACGCACGCCATCGACATCGGCGCGCTGACCGTGTTCTGGTACTGCTTCCGCGAGCGCGAGAAGGTGCTGAGCATCTACGACATGGTGTCGGGAGCTCGCATGACCGCGAGCTACTTCCGCGTCGGCGGCCTCGCCATGGACCTGCCGGCGGGCTTCCTGGACCGCTGCGAGAAGTTCGTGGACGAGATGCCCGCGCACGTGGACGAGTACGAGAAGCTGCTCACCAAGAACCCGATCTGGATCGCGCGCACGCGCGGCGTCGCGCCGCTGTCGGCCGCGGACGCCGTCGCCTGGGGGGTGACCGGGCCGGCGCTGCGGGGTTCGGGCGTGCGCTGGGACCTGCGCAAGGACGAGCCCTACTCGGGCTACGAGACGTACGACTTCGACATCCCGCTGGGCAGCCGCGGCGACGCCTACGACCGCTTCCAGGTCCGCGTGGCCGAGATGCGCGAGAGCACGAAGATCGCGAAGCAGGCGATCCAGCGCGTGCGCAAGATGGGGGAATCGGGCGAGTACCGGCTGCGCGACTTCAAGTACGTGCTGCCGCCCCGGGAGGAAGTGAAGACCTCCATGGAAGCGCTCATCCACCATTTCAAGATCGTGGCGCACGGATTCTTCCCGCCGGTGGGCGAGGCCTACCACGCGGTCGAGGCGCCGAAGGGAGAGCTGGGCTTCTACTTCGTCAGCGACGGTTCGTCGCGGCCCTGGCGCATGAAGATCCGCTCGCCCTCGTTCGTGAACTTGCAGGCACTGCCCGTGATGGTGGAAGGCAAACTGATCGCCGACGTGATCGCCGCGATCGGCAGCATCGACATCGTGCTCGGGGAGATCGACCGATGAGCCACGGCACCGTGATGCCCGTCGAGGGTCCTGCGACCCTGGCGTGGTCCGAGAAGGCGAAGGCCGAAGTGGCGGAAGCACTGGCGCGCTATCCCGTCAAGCGCTCTGCCGTGATGCCCGTGCTGTGGATCGCGCAGCGGGAGTGGGGCTGGCTGCCGCCGGCCGCCCTCCGGCTCGTCTCCGAGAGCGTGGGCCTGCCCGAGTCCGAGGTGTTCGGCATCGCCACGTTCTACTCGATGTTCAACTTGAAGCCCGTGGGCCGGCATCATCTTCAAGTGTGCATGACGCTGTCGTGCTCGATCATGGGTGCGGACCGGTTGTTCCGGCACCTCGAGAAGAAGCTCGGCGTGGGCCACTTGGAGACCACCCCCGACGGCCGCTACACACTGCGCAAGGTGGAGTGCCTCGCCGCCTGCGGCATGGCGCCGTGCATGCAAGTGGGCTTCGACTACCACGAGAACCTGGACGAGGCGAAGGTGGACGCGCTCCTGGAGAAGCTCAAGTGAGCCGCGGCCCGTTCCTGTTCAGCGATATCGACAAGCCCGGGCTGGCGGCACTCGACGTGTACGCGCAGGGCGGCGGCTACGAGACGGTGAAGGCCACGCTCGGCAAGGTGCCCGCCGACCAGGTGATCGAGGTCGTCAAGGCTTCGGGCCTGCGCGGCCGCGGTGGCGCCGGCTTCCCGACCGGCCTCAAGTGGAGCTTCGTGCCCAAGGCGAGCCCCAAGGCGCGCTACATCGTCTGCAACGCCGACGAATCCGAGCCGGGCACGTTCAAGGATCGCGAGCTGATGGAGAAGAACCCGCACCTGCTCATCGAGGGCATGATCCTCGCGGGCTACGCCATCGGTTCGAACCTCGGCTACATCTACCTGCGCGGCGAGTTCGAGTACATCCAGCGCATCTTGGACCGGGCCATCGCCGAAGCGCGCGCCGCCGGCTTCCTGGGCGACAGCGTCATGGGCACGGGCTACAAGTTCCAGGTGCACACCCATCTCGGCGCGGGCGCTTACATCTGCGGTGAGGAGACGGCGCTGTTGTCGTCGCTCGAGGGCTTCCGCGGCCAGCCGCGCTTGAAGCCGCCGTTCCCCGCGGTCGAGGGCCTCTACGCGTGCCCGACCGTGGTGAACAACACCGAGACGCTCATGGCGGTGCCGGCCATCCTCAAGAACGGCGCGGCCTGGTACCGGCAGTGGGGCACGGAGAAGAGCGCGGGCACGAAGGTGCTGAGTGTGTCCGGCCAGGTGAAGCGCCCCGGCAACTACGAAGTCCCGCTCGGCTACTCGATGAAGCAGCTGATCGAGGTGGAGTGCGGCGGCATGAAGGACGGGCTCCGGGTGAAGGCGGTGATCCCCGGCGGTTCGTCGGTGCCGCTGCTGCCCGCGGCCGACCTCGACACCGGGCTCGACTACGAGAGCATGAACGCCAAGGGCACGTTCCTGGGCTCGGGCGGCGTGATCGTGATCGACAACCAGACCTGCATCGTGGACGCGCTGTGGAACATCACGCGCTTCTACGAGCACGAGTCGTGCGGCAAGTGCACGCCCTGCCGTGAAGGCACGTACTGGATGAGCGAGGTGCTGGAGCGGCTCGAGAACGGTCACGGCAAGCCGGAGGACATCGACCTCCTGGCCGACGTCGCCGACAACATCCTCGGCAAGAGCTTCTGTGCACTCGGGGACGCCGCGGCGATGCCCGTACAGGGCGCGCTCAAGCACTTCCGCGAGGAGTTCGAGCACCACGTCACGCACAAGACCTGTCTCGCGAATCGCCGGCGAGCCGAGGTCGCGGGGGTGGGCGCTTGAGCCGGATGGCCAAGGTCACCGTGGACGGCCGCACGGTGGAGGTCCCCGCCGGCACGCTCGTGACCGACGCCGCGCGCGCGGCCGAGGTGCACGTGCCGATCTTCTGCTCGCACCAGAAGCTGCCGCCGCTGGGTGCCTGCCGCATCTGCGTGGTCGAAGTGGGTACGCCCAAGCTCGGCCCCGACCGCCAGCCCGTGATCGGCGCAGACGGGACTCCCGAGATCGCCTGGATGCCCAAGGTGCAGACCGGTTGTACGACCACGGTCAGCGACGGCATGCACGTGCGCACCGTGTCGGAGACGGCGGTCAAGGCGCGCAAGGGCGTGATGGAGTTCCTGCTCGTCAACCACCCGCTCGACTGTCCCGTCTGCGACGAGGGCGGCGAGTGCCAGCTGCAAGACTTGGCGTTCGCGTTCGGCCACGACTTCTCTCGCATGGACGAGGCCAAGCGCACGTTCGACAGCGAGGACCTGGGGCCCATCGTCAAGAAGGAGGCGAACCGCTGCATCGTCTGCATGCGGTGCGTGCGCTACTGCGACGAGGTGATGGGCGAGAACGCGCTCACCGCGCACCAGCGCGGGGTGTACACCGAGATCTCGTCGTTCGACCGCCAGCCGCTCGCTTGCGAGCAGTGCGGCAACTGCATCGAGGTCTGCCCGGTGGGCGCCCTGACCGCGCTGCCCTACCGGTTCAAGGCGCGCCCGTGGGACCTGCGCCAGCACATCACCATCTGCGAGTGGTGCCCCAACGGCTGTTCGGTGCGTCTCGGCGTGCGCGGCATGGAGATCCTGCGCGCGCGCGGCACCGAGTTCCGCGGGGTCAACCAGGAGTACCTGTGCGCACGCGGCCGCTTCGGCCACGAGTTCGTGAACGCGCCCGACCGGCTCACCGCACCGCTCGTGCGCACCGGGGCCGCACTCCAGCCGGCCACGCATGACGAGGCGGTGGCCTACGCCTCGGCACGCCTGCGCGACATCGCGGCCACGCACGGCCCCGAGGCGATCGCGTTCCTGGGCGGCGAGAAGTTGAACATCGAGGAGCAGTACCTGCTCCAGAAGCTGGCGCGCGCCGTGATCGGCACGCCGCATGTGGACGCCCGCACGCGGCCCGCGGCCGCGGTCGCCGGCGACGCGCTGCTGCGCGCCACGGGGGGCGGCCGGCCGGCACTGTCGTTCGAAGCGCTGACCGACGCGCAGGAAGTGCTGGTGCTGTTCGAGGACCTGCAGGGCGAGGCCCCGTTCGCGCAGGCCAACATCGTGCGCGGCTTCCGCCAGCGCGACCTGCACGTCACGGTCGCACACAGCCGCCGCGTAAAGCTCGCGCGCCCGCGCTTCAAGGGCGACTGGCTGGGCCTGAAGCCCGGCACCGAACTGGCCCTCACGCTGGGCCTCACACGCGCTGCATTGGAACTGGGCGTGCCCGACGGGATGCCCGCCGAGGCCGCGAAGGCGCTCAGCGCATCGGTGGCCGCGTTCACGCCCGAGAAGACCGAGGCCGAGACGGGTGTCGCATCGGCCGCGATCACCGCCGCCGCGCGCCGGATGCGCGAGGCCTCGCGCAAGGCGCTCCTGTTCGGACGCGGCGTGCTCGAGCACGCCGCAGCGCCCGTGCTGTTGCAGGCGATCGAGAACCTCGCCTGGTCCGTGGGCGCGATCACCGCCGAGACGTCGAGCGTGATGGCATTCGGCCCGCACCACGACAGTGCCGGTGCGCTCGAGATGGGGCTCACGCCAGACCACCTCCCGGGCTTCGTCGCCGCCGGCGACCCGGCCGCACGCGCGGCCTACGAGAAAGTGTGGGGCCGCGCGCTGCCGGGCGAGGGCTCAAGCGCACGCGCCGCACTCGCCGCGGCCGCCGAAGGCAAGGTGCGCGCGCTGTGGATCTTCTCGGACGAACTGCTCTCCAGCGCGCCCGACCGGGCTCTCGTGGAGCGAGCGCTCGAGAAGTGCGAGCTGGTGATCATCAACGAGATGTTCCTCACCCGCACCGCCGCGCGCGCGCACGTCGTGTTCCCGGTCGCCGCGTTCGCCGAGAAGGAAGGCTCCACGGTCAACAGCGAGCGGCGGCTGCAGAAGTCGAACCGCGCGCTCTCGCCGCGCCGAGGCGCTCGTGCCGATTGGGAGGTGCTGCAATCGGTCGCACAGGCACTGGGTGCTGACTGGCGCTATCGCAGCGCGGAGGACGTGTTCCGCGAGATCGCCCGCGTGGTGCCCGGTTTCCGCGGGCTCTCGTACGCTTCGCTGCTGCCGCAGGGTGTGCAGCTCTCGGGCCCCGCGCTCGCACCGCGCCTGCAGCCGGTCGCACCGGTCGCACCGGCCGCGAGTGCTGCGGGCGAAGGGCTGTGGCTGCTCTCGGGCGGCACGCTGTTCGCCGACGGCAGCTTGTCGGCGCGCTCGAACACGCTGGCGAAGCTGGCGGGCAGTGCGCGCGTGCATGTGTCTCCCGCCGAGGCGTCGAGGCTCGGGGTCGGGGCGGGCGACATGGTCGAGCTCGCGGGTCCCGCCGGTTCGGCTCGCTTCGCGGTGGAAGTGGATGATTCGGTGCCGGCGGGCGCGGTGTTCGTGCCCTCGGCGGGTTCGGAGCTCAACCGACTGGGCGCGCCTTCGCTCGCCGGGCTTCGCGTGCAGGCACGCAAGGCCGGCGCGGCGGCGACGGTCGGGGCGTAGGGCAAGGGAGGGCCGCCGGGATGCTGGCCGAGCTGTGGAGTAACCCTGCCGTCCAGACGCTCACCTGGGCGCTGGTCAAGGTGCTCATCATCCTGCACGCCATGCTCGGCGTGGTGAGCTACCTGATCTTCGCCGAGCGCAAGATCTGCGGCCACATCCAGGCGCGTGTGGGCCCCAACCGCGTCGGCCCGTTCGGCCTGCTGCAGCCCATCGCCGACGTGCTGAAGCTCCTGTTCAAGGAGGAGTTCATCCCGGCCGGTGCCAACAAGGTCGTGTTCCACATCGCGCCCATCCTCGCGGTGTTCCCGGCCATCGTGACGTTCTCGGTCATCCCCATGGGTCCGCCGCCGATGTTCGTGGTCACCGACATCAACGTCGGGCTGCTGTTGTTCCTCGCCATGTCGAGCCTGGGGGTCTACGGCATCACGCTCGGCGGCTGGGCCTCGAACAACAAGTACGCGCTGCTGGGCGGCCTGCGCTCCTCCGCGCAGATGATCTCGTACGAGCTGGCCATGGGACTGTCGACCATCCCGGTGCTGCTCGCCTCCAGCACGATGTCGCTCGTGGGCATCGTCCAGGCGCAGGCGGGGGCGTACAAGGTGGGCACGATCGCCGGGTTCGACCTGTTCCTGCCCAACTGGGGCATCTTCCATTGGTACCTGGTGCTGCCGTTCGTGATCTTCCTCATCACGGCATTCGCCGAGACGAACCGCGCGCCGTTCGACCTGCCCGAGGCCGAGGGCGAGCTGGTGGCCGGTTTCCACACCGAGTACTCGTCCATGAAGTGGGCGCTGTTCTTCCTCGGCGAGTACATGAACATGCTGGTGATCAGTGCCATCGCGATCACGCTGTTCCTGGGCGGGTACCACGGCCCCGGCTTGGGCATCGGCGGCGGCGGCTTCTGGGATCCGGGCCCGGCGTGGATGGGCCTGGTGTGGTTCATGGTGAAGCTCGGCGCGTTCATGTTCTTCTTCATCTGGGTGCGCTGGACCTACCCGCGCCTGCGCTACGACCAGCTCATGAACTTCGGCTGGAAGGTGCTGTTGCCCGCCGCGATCGTGAACGTGCTGCTCGCCGGCGTGTGGATCTTCCTCAAGGGGCCGCGCGCATGATCCCCTTGTTTTTAGGCTTCGCCGCGATGCTCGTGATCACGTCGCTCATGGTCGTGCTGCACAAGAACCCCGTCACCAGCGCGCTGTTCCTGGTGCTGTCGTTCAGCTCGCTCGCCGGCATCTACCTGCTGCTGCACGCCGAGTTCCTCGGCATGGTGCAGATCGTGGTCTACGCCGGCGCGATCATGGTGCTGTTCCTGTTCGTGATCATGTACCTGAACCTGCAGCATGATGTGGAGACCGGTGTGCAGATCGCCGTGCGCCGCGGCATCGGCTGGCTGGCGGGTGCCGTGCTGCTGCTCGCGGGTGCGACGCTGCTGCGGCGCGGCTGGGCGCTGGGCCCGGCCAACGAGATGCTGCCGGACGAGGCGTCGGGCAACGTGGCCGCGATCGGCAAGGTGCTCTACTCGCGCTACCTGTTCCCGTTCGAGATCACGTCCATCCTGCTGCTGGTGGCCATGATCGGCGTCATCATCATCGCCAAGGGCCGCGCCCGCTCGGCGGGGGAGACCACATGATCCCGCTGAACTGGCTCATCGCGCTGTCGGCGATCGTGTTCTGCATCGGCGTCGTGGGCGTGCTCGTGCGCCGCAATGCGCTGGTCATCTTCATGTCGGTCGAGCTCATGCTGAACGCCGCGAACCTCGCGTTCGTGTCGTTCGCCAGCCACATGAAGTCGCTCGACGGCCAGGTGTTCGTGTTCTTCGTCATGACCGTCGCGGCCGCGGAGGTGGCCATCGGGCTCGCGATCATCGTCCACCTGTTCCGTCTGCGCGAGACCGTGTTCGTGGACGAGATCCACCTGCTGAAGGGCTGACCTTTGACCCTGCCGATGCTCTGGATCATCCCCGCGCTGCCGCTGGCTGCCGTCTTGCTGAACCTGCTGGTAGGCGACCGGCTCGGCAAGCGCGGCACCACCGTGCTGGCGTGCGGTTCGGTGCTGGCGGCGTTCGCGTTCGCGCTGCGCGCCGTGCTGCACCTGGCGGGCCTGGGCGAGCACGACCGGCAGATCACCGAGGTGGCGTGGACGTGGATGCGGGTGGGTGATTTCTCGGCCGACGTGGCGTTCCTGCTCGATCCGCTCTCGGCGGTGATGGTGCTGGTGGTCACGGGCGTGGGCTCGTTGATCCACATCTACGCCACCGGCTACATGAGCCACGACGAGTCCTACCGCCGGTTCTTCCTGTACCTGAACCTGTTCATGTTCGCCATGCTCACGCTGGTGCTCGCGAACAACTACCTGCTCATGTTCGTGGGCTGGGAGGGCGTGGGCCTGTGCTCGTACCTGCTGATCGGGTTCTGGTACGAGAAGCCCTCGGCGGCCCAGGCAGGCAAGAAGGCGTTCATCGTCAACCGCATCGGCGACTTCGGCTTCATGCTCGGGGCGTTCATGCTGGTGGTGGCCACGGGCTCGCTCGAATACGACCGCGTGTTCGCCGCCGCCCCGCACGTGTTCGCCGCCGGCGGCACCGCCATCACGCTGGCCACGCTGCTCATGTTCCTGGGGGCCACGGGCAAGAGTGCCCAGATCCCGCTGTTCACCTGGCTGCCCGACGCCATGGAGGGCCCGACCCCGGTCTCCGCACTGATCCATGCCGCGACGATGGTCACCGCCGGCGTGTACATGCTGGCCCGGAGCCACGTCCTCTTCGAACTGGCCCCCGTCACCATGGAGGTGGTCGCCCTGATCGGCGCGATGACCGCGCTGCTCGCGGCCTCGATCGGCCTGGCGCAGAACGACATCAAGCGCGTGCTGGCGTATTCCACCGTGAGCCAGCTGGGCTACATGTTCATGGCCTGCGGCGTGGGTGCCTTCGGCGCCGGCATCTTCCACGTCATGACGCACGCGTTCTTCAAGGCGCTGCTGTTCTTGGGCGCGGGCTCGGTGATCCATGCGATGAGCGACGAGCAGGACATGCGCCGCATGGGCGGGCTGGCGGGGAAGCTGCCCTACACGCACGGCACGATGCTCATCGCCACACTGGCGATCGCGGGCGTGCCGTTCCTGTCCGGCTTCTTCAGCAAGGACGAGATCCTGCACGCGGCGTTCTCGAGCGGCCATCTGGGCATCTGGCTCGCCGGTGTGGTGGGCGCGGCGATGACCGCGTTCTACATGACGCGACTCTACGTGCTCACGTTCCGTGGCCCGTCGCGGCTCTCGCACGAGGCCGAGCACCACCTGCACGAGTCGCCGTTCTCGATGACCGTGCCGCTCATGATCCTCGCGGGCCTGAGCATCGTCGGCGGCTACGTCGGCATGCCGTTCCAGGAAGGCGGGCATCTGTTGGAACGCTGGCTGCACCCGGTGATGTCGGCGGGCGGGCATGCGGGCGAGCACCACGAGATCTCGCGCCTGCTGGAGTGGGGCCTGATCGCGCTGTCGGTGGGCGCGGGTCTGTTCGGCATCTTCATGGCGCTGCGCTCCTACCTGTGGACGCCGAGCATCGCGACCGGGCTGCGCGAGCGCTTCCAGGGCCTGCACCGCCTGCTCGAGAACAAGTGGTGGGTGGACGAGTTCTACGACGTCGTCGTGGTGAAGCCGTTCATGGGCATCTCGCGCTGGCTGTGGCGGTTCTGGGACGTGAAGGTGGTGGATGGCCTGGTGAACGGCGTGGGCTACTCGCTCGAGGCCGGCTCCGCGATCCTGAAACTGTTCCAG
>Ga0315912_10001687_pt1 | contig 25962 bp, 24 predicted proteins | sample VfabasoilMG_FD_204469 | JGI IMG/M metagenome (GOLD analysis project Ga0315912, IMG submission 204469) | Garden soil microbial communities collected in Santa Monica, California, United States - V. faba soil | ecosystem: Environmental > Terrestrial > Soil > Garden | place: USA: California... | reverse complement strand
GGATTTTCGTCGACGGTAAGCTGGCGCTCGATCTCGGTGGACTGCATCAGGCGCTCAAGGGCAGCATCAACTTTGACACGCTGGGTCTGACGCCGGGTACGTCGTACAGCATGGATATCTTCCACGCCGAGCGTCAAACGGTGGATTCGAACTTCCGGGTGCAGACCAACATCACCTGCTTCGTGCCGGTGGACATCATCCGTTGAGACTGCGCGCTTGAGCTGGGCCGCTTGGGCTGGGTCGCTTTGAGCCCAGCGGCGCCACTTTTCCCCTACGCGAGTTGTCGAACTTCGACCTCGTTTACCCGCACCACGTCCAAAAAGCGCAAGCCCCAGTCGATGGCGGCTTGTTTTGACGGCAACTCGAGGATCGCAAACCCAGCGATGAGTTCCTTCGTTTCCGCAAACGGGCCATCGGTGACGGTGCAGGTCCGCCCCTCTTTGACGATGCGCGCACCTTTCTTCGTGCTGGCGAGGCCGCCGGTCCCCTGCAGTACACCCGCCGCGCTCATCTCTTTGATGAATGCCCCAACGCGAGCCATCAATTGCGGATCAGGCGGCGCATCGTCGCTGTCGTCTTCGTGGGCCCGCTGCAAGGCCAGGAAGCGAAGCGGCGCATGTTCGGGCTTGTCCATGAACCCCATGTCCCACGGCTCCACCACCGGTCCCATGATGATTTCCAGGTTGCCCATGACGTCCGCGTACTTGTCGCACCAAGCGATGGCTTCCTCCTTGGACTTCACACGCAAGAGCGCAAAACCACCGACCAATTCTTTGGTCTCGGTGAATGGTCCATCGACCACGGTGCGTTTGCCGTCCTTGTAGACCAGATGGACACGCTCGCGCGAAGGCTTCAGGCCCTCGCCCGACACGAACACCCCGTTTTCGTAGCCCTCTTTGATGAGGCGGTCGACGCCGTCAATGATGGCCTCATCAGGCGGCAGTCCTTGTTCCATCTCCTCGGTCATCTTGTGCATGATCATGAACTTCATGGGGCGTTCTCCTTGGGTCAGGGGCGTCTGGCTGGCGCCCGTTTTAATGCACGACGAAGGGAATGGGTTGAGATCGACAAGGCGATTGCTTTTTTTCGGTGCGCGGTCCCAGGAATCGCAGTGGTGCGATAATTATCAATAGTATCAAATGGTTAATTCTAAACACCGACACCTCGCGGCCGCCGCGCGTGCCGCCACTCGGTGAAAATCACGCTATGCTCGTCATTCATGCTTGTCTTGACGCAACCGCCCAGCTGTCGCTCTGGGTGCGGTGCCTGCTGCACGGCGCCGTCCATCTCTTCTCCCATTCCGGGCATGCCATTGGGCAAGCCTGCCAATGTGCGCTGCGTTCAGTTGACGGATGAAGACCGGTGTCGACTTTTTGGCCAACCTGAGCGGCCTGCGGTGTGCACGTCGCTCCGTCCGAGTTCGGAAATGTGCGGATCATCGCGGGACGCTGCGATGGCCTATTTGGTGACGCTCGAGCAACTGACCAGACCGCGTCCAGCTGATCCACAAGTTGGGAATTGAGAGACGGGATGGGACGCCTCGCGCATACAACAAGCATGGGCCCATTCGTTCGAGCAAGTAGCCGGCGGCGCTCGCTTCTTTTGGCACGCCGCGCGTTCTGGACTGCGGCCTGCGGCTTGGCTGCTTGCACAGGCCACTCAGCGCCCACAGGACCGAGCGCGAGCGGTGGTGCCACTTCGCTCGACGGGAGCGGAGGACAGTGGGCCGATGAGATCAGCGGGGGAGCAGCCGGCGATGGGCCGGGCAGCGGGGGTGGCGGCACGGGCAGTGGCGGAGAAGGTGTGGGGGGCGGGCCCGCAAACCCTGGGACTGGAGGTGACGTTGCGGTCGTGGACCCCGACGCAATGATCGTGGCTCCGTTGGGCACGAATGACGCCAGCGGTACCGTCGATGAACCGCTCAGCTTGGCTGCGGCCCTCGCGCGTGTGGCGGCAGGGCAAACGATTTACATGCGTGGAGGCACCTACCAGCTTGAAGACCCCCAGCTCCTCAATGCACAGGGGGCGGAGTCAGCACCTATCCTGCTCTCAACGTTCCCGAGCGATAGCCTGCGCGCCCGCTTGGATTTCTCGGCGATGGCGGAGGATTCTGCGAATCGAGGCTTGGTGCTGTCTGGTAGCTATTGGCACCTCTACGGGTTGGATGTGCTGGGCGCTGGCGACAATGGGCTTTACGTGAGCGGCTCGTACAACGTCGTTGAGTTTTCGACCTTCTCGGAGTGCCGCGATACAGGCTTGCAACTGGGCAGCGGCGCCGCGCACAATTTGATCCTCAATTGTGACTCCTACTTCAACGCCGACTCCAGTCTAGAAAATGCCGACGGTTTTGCGGCCAAGCTCGACGTAGGGAGCGACAATGCGTTCGTGGGCTGTCGTGCTTGGAACAACCTGGACGATGGCTGGGATGGATACTTGCGACCAGCCGATGACGTTACGACTACCTACGAACGCTGTTGGGCCGTCGACAATGGAAAACTAAAAGACGGTTCCGTGGGCCAGGGCGACGGCAACGGCTTCAAGACCGGCGGGAGTGACGACAAGACGCTCAGGCACAACGCCACGTACACCCAGTGCATCGCAGCGGGGAACGTCCACGACGGCTTCGATCACAATAGCAATCGGGGGCGCGTGACGATCATCAACAGCGCAGCCCACGACAACGAGAGCAACATCAACTTTAGCTCCACCAACAGTGCTGCCTCGCTCGTGATCAAAAACAGCACTTCGCTTGGAAGTAACGGCTCGCTCCAGGCAACCGCCACCGACATCATGAGCAATAGTTGGCAGGATGGACGCAGCGCCAGCGAGGCCGACTTCGTGAGCGTGGATACCCAATTGCTCAAAGGCCCGCGCACGGCAGACGGCGAGCTGCCGCACATCGACTACCTCCGGCTCACCCCGGACAGTGACTTGGTAGACGGCGGCACCGATGTGGGGCTCGAGTTCAGCGGAGCTGGCCCCGACATTGGACCGTTTGAACACCGCGACTGATCAGCAACGCAGCGTAAGGTCAGCAATGCAGCGTAAAGTTAGCTTGGTGCAAACGCGCGTTCGGTGAGAAAGGTCGCGGGCTCGCCGGCGCTGCCGTGCTCAAAGCCACGTGATTCCAAAATGGACGTGAGGCCGTTCAGCATCGCGACGCTGCCGCACAGCATGACGCGGTCGCGGGAGGGGTCGAGCGGCTCGAGCCCAAACTCGCGTTCGATGGTGCCCTCTTCCAGGTGGGTAGAGATGCGACCTTGGTGCCGAAACGACTCCCGGGTGACGGTGGGAAAGTACAATAGCTGTTCCCGTGCGGCGTCTCCGACAAGCTCATGTTCCTTGAGCTCGCGTTCAATGTAATCCGAGTACACCAAATCGCGGGTGTGGCGGGTGCCATGCGCGACGATGACTCGAGAGAAGCGCTCGTAGGTCTCGGGATCTTGAATGATGCTGAGAAAGGGTGCCAAGCCCGTCCCCGTTGAGAGCAACCACAGGTTGTCGCCCGGCAGGAGCTGACCGATCGTGAGGGTTCCCGTCGCTCGTGTTCCTACCAGAACCTCGTCGCCAGGCTTGAGGTGGCGCAGCCGTGACGTGAGCGGACCGTCGTCCACGATGATGGAGAAGAAGTCCAAATGCTCGTCGAACACGGCACTGGCCATCGAATAGGCACGGAGCAGCTTGGGATGGCCCTCGCTTTCGGGCAGACCAAGCATGGTGAACTGCCCTGCTTGAAAGCGAAACGCCTGGCTGCGAGTGGTCCGAAAGGTAAACAGACGTTCGGTGAAGTGTTTGACTTCAAGTACTCGTTCTTCGGTCGTTGCTGCCACGCGGGTGCTCCTTGAATCTCGCCGCTCGTCGTGCGTCGTGCGGGCGCCTGCTCTTCCACACCTCCTCAAGAGTTGCAAGATTAAATCCGGCGAATTGCATAGGAAAAGTGCGGGATAAGGACTGAACTGTTCCAGTGTAAAAAGAATGCGAAAAGTGCGGGCATTTTCCCAGAGGTTTTGAGACGGCGGCGACCAGCCGAGCTGGTTCGGGAAGGGGAACAACGGCTCGTCGAGCAGCTTCAGCTGGGCTCGGTCGTGGACAGAGCGCCGTGGGCAGAGCGCGTGGGCGTCGCACTCAACCCTTCAAGGGTAGGCGGCAGTCGACATGAGTCAGCGCAGGCGGGTGTCTGCAGAGCAGCGCGCTGTGACTACATCGACGCAGAAGCTGCTCATCGATCGTGAGTAAAAAGTGAGAGCCCATGTGAGATATGGTTATGAATGCATCAACAACACTGCTCGGCCTAGTTGACGTGAATTGATCCAAACGCGTAGATTGCTGCTGCAGATGCGGTGCGCTTCACGGTCTAGTTCAGCAGGGCAAATCTGGTGAGCGTACTGCTTTTCACAACAACACTGCGGCTTTCTACAAGACTGCGGCTTCCTATAAGACAGCGGTTTTTTGCAAGCGCGCAGCCGTTTCCAATGAGCGCCGTGCCGTTTCTCAAAAGCGCAGCGCCGCCGCTCATGATATATGGGAGGCGGTACTACGTTGCCAAATCTGACTCAACGCCGCCAAGTCCGATTCCCCCCCGCTGCTGTCATGGATCTGGTTTCGTTGGCGACGTTGGGACCCTGGGTTGGAGTGCTGTGTCGCGCTCCAACCCAGGGTCGGGTTCAACGCGCCAGTTTCAAACGAGACCTGAGCGTGTGAGCCCTAGAAACGAGTTGGCGGCACTACTTCTCACTAAATCATTACACTAGTTATCACAGGACCTGCCTCAAAAATGCCTTTTTCTCCCCGTATTTCTGCCGCGATCATCACGCTGATCGGCTTTTCATCCAATGCATGCGTGGGTTTCAGACCCCCGGCGCCCACTGCTGCCGTTCCGCAAAAAAACTATGGAGCGTCGTTCGACATCGGGCAATCCGTGTATCAACCGACAGTTGAGAGTCGCGAGGAAAAGCTCGCTCCTCAAGTTTCGCATTTTCTCGGAACGGATAAGAAGATCGCGCTGCTCCCTCCTGACCAGTGTGAGAAGAAGGCAATGACTGAAGGCGCCTCCTCGTCTTTGGTGGACATCGCACGTACCGACTGCGGTAACTTCATGTCCACGCTCGAAATTGAACTAGCGCGTCAGGGCTACACGGTGATTTCTTGGCAACGGCTCCGCACGGGCCGCTCCGTCGCGGACAGCTTCGAGGCTGCAAAGGGCCTGGGCGCAGACGTGGTAGTTGAGATCGATCAATTGAGTCTTGGTAAACCCACCAACAACAGCCGCACTGTCGCCAACGTCGCATTTTCGGAATGGAACGCGGATGGTTCAGGACAAAAGCCAGTCATGGTCTCCGCACCGACCCAGAAGAAGTGTCTCGATTTGGGCGACAATATTGGCAAGTCCATGGGCAACTACGGCACCGAGGCGGTCATGGCCGCCAAGGCTGTGGATCTGAAAACGGGCACGGCGGTGTGGTACTACAGCCACTCTGAGTTTGTGGACACGTCAGACGAACAGAAGACGACGGAGCTCCGGATTTTTCCTGTCCAAGGCACGGCGACTACGCCCAGTTACGAGTACAAGCCCGGCGGCAACAACGGACTTCAGATTTCGGGCGGCCTGACGTTTTTGGGCGGTTTCGTGATTTCGGGTGTCGGTGTGCTGGTGCCTGTTCTTGATGACAAGCCAGTGAGCGCCGTTCCCGTCGTGTTCGGATCGATTGGCATGGTCGCAGGTATCGTCCTTGCCATCATTGGCAACGCCAAGATGCGGTCGTACGAGCGCAGGTTGGCGACCGAGTTGCCTCCCGTGAATTATCCCCCAGCTGATGGTGTACTGTGTGAGGGGCCCGGCCTTACGCCGGCCGAGCCGGCTACCACGTCCACCGCGACGTATCAGCAGCCTGCTGCCGCAGTGCAAAGCGTCACCACGGTCACGCACACCAAGTATGAGCCGGAGCGCAAAGCCATTGAGCAGCTCACCAATCATTTCGCGAACGCCATCAAGCGTGCCTCGACCGGTGAGTAGCGGATACACAACGTTTTGCAGCGTGAATTGGGCTAACGTATCGGAAAATGGATCGCGGTGCGCGTCGCCGCGTCCGAGTCGGGATTGAGTGAAGAATAGAACTCGAACGGAGGGAGTTTCTTGTTGGGTAAGAACTCCTTGCGTCGGCCCATGCTCATGCCCCGACTCCACGCGTTGCCCAAGTGGTGATACGGTCCGATGTGGGTCAGCACGAAGGTCTTCTGCGCAGGGAGGGTGCCTGTAACAAACCCGACTGGGGTCGTCTCAGGCAGCGACGGGAGTAAGATGCCTGCCGTGTACGTAGCCTGAGCCCGGGCCATGTCCCATTTCTTGTAGAGTGAAAATGCAGGTCCCGCCTGCGAGATGCCCAGCGTCTCCAAGGCGGAGGTGACATGGAGAAAGTCGCGCTTCATGGCAGTGGGCAGCTCATCCAGACTGACCTGAGAGGTCAGCCCCAGAAATGGTCCGCCTGCAAAATCGGTAGGCCCTGTCTCTTCGGTGTGAGACGGAATGGAGCCCGTTTGGGCCAGATCCTTGAGCATGCGCAGGCCTCGGTCAAAGTCCATGCCGAGCATCGTCTTCATCGACTTGACGAAGAAGAGGAAGAAAAACGGCAAGGCGCTGGTCATGGTCCAGGACACGGTGCTCCCGGCCTCGACTGCATTGAATTCAAAACGGACGTGAGCCTGGGACTTGAAGGGCTCGAGAAATCGCAAGTCGATGTCGATGCTCCGATCCGCTTGCTCGTGAGCGATGCGCATTTCACCTTCACCGGTCCTTGGACCACGCCAATGGTACGACTTTCCGTCGGGAGCTACGTCCACCGTGGCCTGGGGGTCGATGTTGAGCCACGGCCCCCACGGTGCCCATTGATGGAGGTCCGATACCAGGCCGAAGACCTTGGGAACCGGCGTTGCGATGAGTACGTCTCGGCGCACTTCTAACGTAGGCATAACGGTGCTCCTTTTCTGGGTTAGTCGACGCTTGATGGCTGGAACCGGGCAAGCAGCACGACGGAACGCGCTTTGGCCAGGTAGCTTGAATCAGTCACCGTGGGGGCCTCCCACAGTGGCAAAATATCGTATGGGGACGGGTTGGCGGTGTCGATGCAGCGACGCCATGGTTGGCTTTCAACGCCGTGAATGCGGGGGAGTTGGAACTCGAGATCCTCGCGGTACGCATTGAAGATCGCGTACAAGCGCACAGGACCGCGCTGACTGTGGATCTCGACAGCCAGAGAATGCGATTGCTGGGACCAATCTGGCGAGTTCAGTTTGACGCCGTGCCAATGCACGCGGCTGCGCTGCAGCAATTGGGTGAGCGTGGCTGTTTCTAGGTTCGTGGAGGTGCGGTAGCGGCACAAGAGCCGCACGAAGCGGTGGACGTCGGCGTGCTGGTTGAACAAAGTCCAATCGAACCAGCTGAGCTCATTGTCCTGGCAATAGGCGTTGTTGTTGCCACGTTGTGAGCGCCGCACTTCGTCGCCGGCGAGCAACATGGGCAAGCCCGCGGAGAGCATGAGCACAGTGAGATGATTCTTGACCTGTCGATTGCGCAGCTCCACGATGTTTGGGTCATCCGTGGCGCCTTCTGCTCCGCAGTTCCAGCTCAGGTTTTCGTTCATTCCATCGCGGTTGTCCTCGCCATTGTCCAGGTTGTGCTTTCGATCAAAGCTGACGAGATCGTTCAAGGTGAATCCATCGTGGCAGGTAATGAAGTTGATGCTCTGCTCTGCCTCTCGGTCGTCGCGCGCAAACAAGTCAGGACTGCCGAGTATCCGGGTGGCCAGCGCTGACACCATCCCTTCGTCTCCGCGCAGAAATCGCCGCACATCGTCGCGGAATCGGCCATTCCACTCCTGCCACGCATCCCCAACGAAGCTCCCCACTTGATAGAGGCCCCCGGCGTCCCACGCCTCGGCGATCAGTTTAGTACCAGCCAGGAGCGGATCCGATTCAATGTCCCAGAGCACGGGTGGGTTGGGCTCTGGGTGGCCTTCGGTGTCGCGGGCAAGGATGGAGGCCAGATCAAAGCGAAACCCGTCGACGTGCATCTCGGACACCCAGTAGCGCAGGCTGTCCTGGATCATCCGTCGCACGATGGGTTGATTGGCGTTCAACGTATTTCCGCAACCAGTGAAGTCTGCGTATTGAACCTTGTCGTCCTGCAAGATGTAGTACGTGTCGTTGGCGAGCCCGCGATAACATAGAGTTGGTCCGCCGTTTCCACCCTCGGTAGTGTGGTTGAAGACGACGTCCAAGATGACCTCGATGCCCGCGCGGTGAAGCGCCTTGACCATGTCGCGAAACTCGTTGATGACGCCCTGCGGGTCCTTGCTTGAGCTGTACGCGCGATGCGGTGCGAAGAACGAAATAGGTTGATAGCCCCAGTAGTTGACGCGCCCCTCGGGCGCGTCTTGTTCGTCGAATTGAAATACCGGAAGCAGCTCAACCGCAGTGATGCCGAGATCTTTCAAGTACGGAATCTTCTCGATGAGCCCCGCGTAGGTGCCGCGTTTCTCCGAGCTTATCTCCGAACTTTCATGAATCGTGAAGCCTCGCACGTGCAACTCGTAGATGACTGTCTCCTTCGAGGTGCGGCACAGTGGGCGGTCGCCTTCCCAGTCATAGGCGCTGGGACTGACGACGACGCTCTTCAGAGAGTGGGCGCTGTTGTCGCCGGGTGCGATGGCTGCCTTTCGATCGTACTTGGGCGGGATGGCAACAGCGAGCCCATAAGGATCCAACAGAACCTTTTCGCCATCGAAGTGCAGACCAAGTTCGGGCGCGTGGGTTCCATGAGCACGATACGCGTAGATTTGTCCGGGCTTGAGGTCGGCCACGAAGGCGTGCCAGTAGTGGTAGGTGCGGTGCGTGTGAGGATCGAGCGCGATGACCTGGCTCGGGCGGCGATCCGAATCGCTATCGAAGAGCAGCAATTCCACCAACGTTGCGTCGCGTGAGTAGACGCTGAAGTTGACCCCGCCGTTCATGACTGTGGCCCCCAAGGGCGCGCTTTGGCCCCGACTGACTAGACTGGCTCGCGCGGCGTGATGCATGACGGAGATCTCGTGGTGGTACGAACGGGTCGGGGGATGGTCCCCAGCCCTCCGAGGTGGGTTCGGCTCATCCCCTTGCAGGATAGTCGTAGTTCGTCGTGAGGAGACCCGTGACCAGGACGAGCAAAGCTTCGGCGCAAATAGAGTGAATAATATCAACAGGTTATGTGTAAGTTTCTAAACGGGTGTAGATTTGTAAACACCGTTTAGAGTAAGAACACTGTTCATGAGCAGCCTTCCACGCCGCGAGCGAGAGCGGAACGAGTTGCGGGAAAAGATCCTCGCAGTCACCCGCACGCTGCTCGTCGAGGGCGGGGTCGATGCCGTCACCATGCGCGAGGTGGCGCGTCGCGTGGAATACAGCCCCGCCGCGCTCTACCAACACTTTGCTGACAAGGAAGCGCTCATTCATGAGTTGTGTCTCGCCGACTATGCCAACTTCGCCGCGCTGTTTTTGGAGTTGCGTCGAGAAGGCGGGTCGCTCGCGCTCCTCTGTCGGGCAGGGCTCGCCAATTTGCGATTTGCGCGGGACTTTCCCGAGCATTACCGGTTCATGTTCCTGACGCAAAAGGGCAAACAGCCTCCCGACAGCCAAGCGCAGCGTGAGGACCCGGCACAGAACGCCTATGTCTTTTTGCATGGCCTGGTCGAGGTGGCCATCAAAGAAGGCTTGGTGCGCGAACAATTCTCCGACTCCCACGTCACGGCCCAAACGCTGTGGGCCATTGTGCATGGTGCGGCCGCCCTCGACCTGTGTCGTCCCGAGTCAGAAAGCTGGATTGATTTTCGGCCGTTTGAGTTACGGGCCCAAGCGGCTGTGATGGCAGGAATTTTGGCTATTGCGCGCGACGCTGCGCAGGCCGAGCGGGTGTGTCGGATGGTGTTTGAGGAGCAGGGAGCATGATTGATCTAGCTTGGAAGATGTTGTTCTTCGACAAGGTGAGGTTCTTGATCACCATCAGCGGGGTTGCCTTTGCTGTGATGCTCGTATTAGTCCAAACCGGATTGTTTGGCGGGTTGTTGCACAACGCAACGGTGACCATTGAGCACATGGACGCGGACATTTGGATAACGTCTCGCAACTCACCGAACTTGGATTTTGTTCATCAGTTTTCGGAGAGCAACGTCGAGCGGGTGCGTGCGGTCCAGGGCGTGAAGCGGGCTGACAACCTGATCTTGTCGTTCATGCAAGTTTCCTTGCCCAATGGTTCAGAAGAAACCGCGGTGGTCTACGCGCTCTCAGATTTTGAGACTTGGGGTGTTCCGTGGCTCATGACTCAGGGAAATTTGGACGACCTAAAGCGTGGCCCCCATGTCATCTTCGATGAATTTGCCCGCAAACGCTTCGGCGAGTTCCAACTGGGCGACTATCGAGAACTGAACGGGAACCGACTGAAGATCGTCGGAACGACTCGAGACGCCAAGAGTTTTACGACTACTCCGCTCGTCTTCATCGACTACCACCGTGCACAGCAGATCCAACCCGATCTACTGCGCGGCCGCGCTTCGTACATTTTAGTCAAGACCGAGCCGGGCGCTGACGTCGAGCAGGTCATGGCGCGGCTGCGGGACATTCTCCCCTACAACGATGTCTATACGTCCAAGGCGTGGGCCGAGCGTTCGCGCAAGTATTGGGTGGAGAACACTGGGATTGGATTCAATGCGTTTCTCACCGTGTTCTTGGGCTGCTTGGTGGGTGTAGTGGTCGTTGCGCAAACGCTTTACACATCCACCATGGAGCACCTGCGCGAGTTTGGCACCGTAAAGGCCATTGGCGGTAGCAACTGGGACATCTACCAAATCCTAGGCAAACAGGCGGTGCTTTCGGCCATTTTTGGCTTTGTCTTGGGCTACATCCCTGCGCGTCTGCTCGAGCCGATTGTAGAGAAAGGTGACCTCAAGCTCATCATACCTAGTGAGCTGTCACTGATGGTTTTGGTAGGTACAGTCGCGCTTTGTCTTTTTGCTGCCGCAATTTCATTTCGCAAAGTATCCAACATCGATCCAGCGCTCGTGTTTCGAGTCTGAAGTACACAGGGGGAACGTGTCGCACGCAATCTTAGCCGAAGAGGTCACCAAGGAATTTCGTGAAGGCAACGACACTCTGCAGATCTTGCGCGGAGCGTCGCTGGTCGTCCCCAGGGGAGAAATCGTCGCGATTGAGGGGCCATCGGGCTCCGGTAAGACGACGTTCATTTCCATCATCGGATGCTTGCTCGCAGCAACCGGCGGTCGCGTCGAAGTTGCTGGGCAAGCCGTCGACGCAAAACGACCCACGCGCTTGGCGGAGATCAGAAAGAAACACCTGGGTTTTGTGTTTCAGCAGTTCAACCTTTTTCCCGCGCTCACTGCGCTGGAAAACGTGCAATATGCCCTCAATCTCAAGGGGGTTTCTGGTCAACGCGCCAAGCAAGAAGCATCTGAGCTGCTCGATCGCGTGGGGCTTGCGGACAGAAAGAACTTCTTACCGCGCGACATGAGTGGAGGCCAGAAACAGCGCATCGCGATCGCTCGAGCGCTCTGTGGGCGGCCCGACGTCATCCTCGCTGATGAGCCGACGGCAAGCTTGGACGCAGTCGTGGCCGAACAGGTGTTGACCTTGTTTCAGGAGCTCGCGCGTCAAGATGGGCGCGCCGTCTTGATTGTGACGCACGACAGTAAGGTACGGCGCATTACCGATCGGGTCGTGCGGATTGATGGGGGTCGCATCGCTGCTTAGCGTTCTTCGGCTCTGCTTCGGCCGATCTTGGGATCAATGGTGGCGTTGGTTTGGTGACGTTCAACAGAAGGAATGACGTATGGCATGGTTGGGATGGCGATATGGGCGCATGGGTTGGGGGACGGCCACCGCACTTGCGCTGCTCAGTGGGGTGTTGATCTACGAGACGAATCGGGCGCAAGCAGAGCAAGCCGCGCACCCGAGCCCGCCGAAATTCGCCAAGAAATCGGCCGTGTTTGCCGAAGGTCGGCTGATCGTCCCCGCGGGTAGTGAGATCACCTTGGCTGCTGAGACCGGCGGGAGGATCAAAAAGCTACTCGCCGGCGAGTTCACTGAGGTCAAAGCGGGCGAGCTCCTGATTGAATTGGACGGAGGACGTCAGTCGGCGGCTCTGGCGGAAGCCAGGGCACGCTTGGGCGAGATCAAAGTTGAGCTTGCATTTTTCGTCAAACAACAGGGTCGCGCGGCCGAGTTACAAAAGCGCGGCGGGGTTGCCGTGGTGGAACTCGACAAAGCCAATTTTGATACAGACGCCGCCCGGGCGCGCCTGCGTACCGTGAGCGCTACCATCGCTCGGCTGGAGCGCGACTTGGAAGAGACCCGTGTGGTGGCTCCCATATCCGGGGTCGTGACCACTGTGCACCAGGACATCGGGGAGGTCATCGCAGCAGGCGATCCGCTGCTCACCATCGTGGACTTGTCGCGCCTGCAAGTGGAAGTGGAAGTAGGCGAGTTTGACGTCGCGCGCGTTCAACGCGGCGCCCCTGCCACAATCGCGGCCGAGGGTTTTGAGCGCCAAACCTGGCAAGGCGAGGTGTTTGAGGTTCCGGGCTGGGTAACGAGTCGGCGACTCAAGCCGCTCGATCCAGGGCGTCCAAGCGACACGCGTGTACTGCCCGTCAAGGTCAGCCTGCCCCCCGACCATCCACTCAAGTTGGGTCAGCGGGTCGAGGTGGAGATCAAGGATGTGACCAAACGGGGAGATGACCAGAAGCTACCCGACAAGGACGCTCACAACTGACTGGTGGGCGCGCGCTTGACGTCTGCGCGGCGTTCGGTACATCCAAGCTTGATCGATGCCCGCACTCACATCAAGCGCGTCACGTCTACGTCACATTTTACTGGGAGCGTTGGCAGTTGGCGCTGGGGCATTCAGCCTGGTTCACCTCTCCCCATGGACGGTCTCGGAGGTAGGACAGCGCGCGTTCTGTGCAGGGTTGGCCACGCTTGGAATTGTCCTAGTTTTTGCCTCGTCGCGCCTACCAGATCTGGGGCGACGAGCCATGTTGCTTGGCCTGACCACGGTGGCGCTGGCTAGCACCTTTCGCTTTGACCCACAGCGTTTCCATCACATCGACTACCACGATGTCACTTGTTACTACTTGGGTGCCAAGTATTCCGATGAGATCGGGCCCTTCGATCTGTACCCCACGGTGGTCCTCGTGGATCGGGAGAATCGCCACCAGGCCAAACTGGACACGACGTATTGGGCGCAGGACCGCAACGGGTTTCAGCGTAAACCGCTCAAACACGCGCTCAAGCGCGGGCGCGAGGTGCGCACGACGAGGTTTAGTCCCGAGCGCTGGAAACAATATGAAAAAGACGTCTTGGTCTTTCAAAAAGGTCTCGGCAAAGGCGGCTTCCGCGGCTTTCTGAGGGACAAGGGTTTCAACGCCACGCCCGCATGGATCGCGTATGTGAAGCCGCTGGTCGAGATCGTGCCCGCCGCTCAGGTGCGCTGGCTCACCCTGCTCGACCCGGTGCTCATGCTGGGGGCGCTGCTGTTGGTCGCGGTGACATTTGGCTGGGAGACGGGCGCTTGGTCGTTGTTCTATTTCTGTGTGACCATTTCTACCAAATGGCTCATCTTGGGCAGCATCATTTTGCGCTATGACTGGGTGGCTTGTCTGCTGGTTGCACTCTGTCTCATTCAGCGTCACGCCTACAGGGGAGCTGGGCTATTTTCGGCCCTGGCTGCCTTGTCTCGCTACTTTCCGGTGGTCTGGGCCTACGGTCTCGTGGCTCGCAGCGTGGCGCTCTGGCTCCGTCCAATCGCACCCCGGGCGCCGGGGAAGAGCCGCAAAGTAGCGGGTTTCCTCGCGGTATTTGGCGCTGCGCTGCTCACGCTCGAGCTGTTGTCCGTCGCTGCGGTTGGTCTTGAACGCACTCAAGATCAAGCTGTCAAGATGGGGCACCACACCTCACCGGAGATGGTGTCGACCAAGCGGCCCGGGTTTTTGGTCGTACTCGGCTACGACGGGGCGACGGCGCGTACGCGTTACAGTGATGACGACCGGGCACGCATGCGGGCACTGCGCCCGGTGCAGTGGGGGCTCGGGGCTGCTGCATTGCTGGGCCTGGCCTGGGGCTTGCGCCGCAAGGACGACGTCGAGGCTTTTGCCCTCGGCTACATTCCGTTCTTCCTCCTCGCGATGGGGACCTACTACTATCACATCGCTCGCATCACCCTGGTCGTCCTGCATGCTGCACGCCTCGAGCAGCTTCGGCATCGCGTAAGCCTCGTGCTCTTGCTGCTTCTGGACGTGTATTCTCAATTGATATTCGTGTTTGCCCCGAACCACCAACTGGTATGGACGGGCATATTGTCCTGGGGCTTGGCCATCTACACTTTTGGGACCATCAGCTGGCTGTGCTGGGACGACCGCAAGCAGGCGCGACAAGCAGCGCCCCAGGCAGCTTGAGCGGTGGCCCAACTAGGGCAGGCCAGAGCTTCAGTACACGTCGACGCGGTAACGGTGCGTTTTTTCCAAATCCGCGATGAAGGCCTCGGCAGCTCGGTGGTCAAGCCCGCCGTGGGTTTGGGCCACGCGCACGAAGGTGCGCTCCACGTCGCTGGCCATGTGTTGCTTGTCACCACACACATAGACAATCGCGCCCCCCTGGATCCAAGCCCAGATCTCTGCCCCGTGTTGTTCAATCAGGTGTTGGACGTACACCTTTTCCGCCTGATCTCTTGACCAAGCGCAATCCAGTCGCGTCAAGACTCCTGCCTCGCGCTGGGCCTTCCATTCGTGCTCGTACAAGAAGTCCGTGGCTTGGTGCTGATGTCCAAAAAACAGCCAACTGCGTCCCGCTCCTCGAGCGAGCGCTCGCTCGGCCAAAAATCCGCGGTAAGGGGCGACACCAGTACCCGGTCCGATCCAAATGACGTCGACGTCTGATGGCGCATTGCGGAAGTGCGCGCCGGAAACCTTGTGCACCAAGATGAAATCTCCGTCCCGCACGCGGTCGCACAAATAGCCGCTTGCCAAACCCACCCGCTGATAGGCGCCGTGCTGGTAACGCGGCGTCTCGACTGTCAGGTGCACCACGCTGGGTTGATGGCGCGGGCTTGTGGCCACTGAATACAGACGCGGGGCGACCGGCAGGAGCGCCTCGAGCGCTTCGTTGACCGAGAGGGTCAGGCCTTCGTGCTCCGCCAAGGCTTCCAACAAATGGCGGTCCTGACGATAGGACTTAACATCCGCTAAAGGCTCGGAGAGCGGGCCACGGCCGCGGGCGAGGAGAGCGGCGAACTCAGCGGTGATGCGCCGCAAGTCGCGCGACTCAAGCAGTTGCTTGAGCGTCGTGGGAGTCGCGCCGAGCAGTACGGGCGCGTCTCCTTGGAGCCCAGTGCGTGCCAAAAAGCGCGCGATATCCGCGTCGGAATTGACTGGATGCACGGCGACGCAATCGCCAGGCTCGTAAGAAAAGGCCGGGTCGTTTATCTCCAACTCATAGTGCCAGGTTTCCTTGGCCGAGCCGCTGCCGTTGAGTCTCCGACGTCCGAGCACCCGAGCGGAGATGGGGGTAGGCCCTGAAGGCGACGCGACGCGGGGGATTTCGGCCGTTTGAGCCGAAGCTTGTCCGCCGCCGAACACGCGCTTCAACCAACCACCGAGGCCTTTCTTGGGCCCAGGTGGTACGTAGCCTCTGAACTCAGCTCCGTGCTGCTCGAGCCACGCCAGCACGTTGGCTTGAAATGCAGGAAAGTACTCCTCGTAGTCGACGTCGCAGACGCACAGGTCGATGACGCGCTGCGCGCCGCATTCTACCAGCACGCGATCATAGTTGCGACCGCATTGCGCAAAGTTAGGATACGTAGAATCACCGAGCGCACACACTCCGTAGCGGACACCCGCCAGGTTGGGGTGGGTGTCCAAATGGCGCAGCATTTTTTCCGCGTTCACAGGCGCGTCGCCACTGCCGTACGTGGATGTGATGATCAACAAAAGGCGCGCTTGGGGCAGCTCGGACGGCGAGAAGGCCGAGAGCTCCGTCACGTTCACGTGGTAGCCCGCGTGATGCAGGGCCGCCGCGAGCGTCTTGGATGCTGACTCAGAGTTGCCGGTTTCCGTGCCGAACAAAAGGGTGATGGACGTCACGCGACGGACCCTTAGGAGAATCCTCGGTGCGGCTCAAGTCGGCCGCGTCCCTAACGAGCGAAACCCGCTACCAGCACCAGGGCCAAGAATACGACCTGCAGGACGGATCGCAGGCCCAGGGGCGTCACGGGCTGGCCGCCGAGCGTGAGGCCTTGTCGGGCGGCGTAAACATTTGCCGGAAACATCGCGAGCAGGAGTCCCGCTAGGCCGAGCGCCGCCCACCTCAGCAGGGGCGTCACCAACAAGCCCAAGGCTCCAGCAATCTCCAACCAGCCCGTGATGGTTACGAGCAAGTCGGGTCGCGGAAAGAAGGGGGGCACCATGCGGATCAGGTCTTGTCGTAATCCCACGAAATGTGCAGATGCGGTAAAGAAAAACATCACCGCGAGCGCCCAGCGCAAGGCCACCACTGGGTTCCGATACAAGTTGATGCCCAGCTGGCCGAGCGCCAAAAACACCAGCAGCGCGAGCACGACAACGAAGAACGGCTTCATGGTCACAGTATTCCCTGCTTGCGGGAATATGTCAGGGGGACAAGGACTGGTCCGTGCTCCCTGGGGTCGGCGCGGCCGCGCTAGTCGGGGCGGAACTTTTGGCGTCGTGTCGACCGAGCTCGCTGTTGAGCTCTGCGCCGATGATCACGATGAACGCGGTGAGGTAGAGCCAGGTCATGAAAATGGCGAAGGCTGCCGCTGGGCCATACGTCCCGGCGTAACCACCCAGGCGAGCCGCGTAAAAGGAAAATCCCAACGAGACGAGCGTCCAGGCCACGGTGGACACGAGCGCCCCGGGCCACAACACGCCGCGTTCGCGGTGGGCCAGCTTTTTGCGGGCAAATCGATACAAAAGCATCACCGCGATGAAGAACCCCAGCCAGATGGCGGGCCAACGCAGCGACACGATCGTGGCGAGCACCCCAGAACTCACTCCCAAACGAGTGAGGATGCCCGGCGCGGCAGCAAACGGGATCAGGATCAGCCCCACGGTCACCAAGGCGCAGAGCGTGAAGGTGAAGTTGAGCCGCAATTGCGCGAGGAAACTTCGGTCATCGTGGTCACCGTGCGCCGCTTGAATCGACAATAAGATCGCGTTGGTAGCTCGGGACGCCCCATAAATCGCTAATGCCAGCGCTGTGAGCGCCCCCACACCAAAACTGGTGCGCTGGGTCCCGGCGATGGCCAGTGAATCGCGCAGCACGTCACGCGCCAATGGGACGAGGGACTGCGCCATCCACGTGAGCTGCGCCTCCAGTTGGGTGGGGTCGGCAAACAGGCCGTACACCAGCACCAGGGCAGCAACGGCGGGGAACACGGACAGCGTTCCAAAAAACGCCACCCCCCCCGCCATGATCTCCACGCGGTCCTTGCCCATTTCCTCCCAAACTCGTCCGAGTAGGGACATTGCCTTCCCCCTGAAGCGCGCCATGGCCTAGGCGTAGCAAAGATCCTGCCAAGCGCCTGGGGCGGCCCGTAGTCCAGCAGGCACGGCGCGCCTCAGGGCCGGGCGCAACAGTCTGGCGCGCGACCGAGCAGGTTAGCGCTGAGGATGCCACTGGTACAGCCAGGTCTCGGAGAGTGCCTGGCCATCACGAGCCAAAAAAAGGCGCAGTTCGACCGGCTCTTTGCCAGACGCTGTGAGATCAAACTGTGCGCGCCAATGACCAGGCACATCATTCGGTACTGCCTCTACCGTCGCGAGGGAAAATGCGCCGCGGGACGACCACAGAATCGCCTCCGGACGAACGCCGTACGGCAGCGCGGACAGAGGCCCGCCTTTGAATTCAACCACGAACTTCTGTGCGCCCACAGGACGGTTGTCGCGACCAGGCTCTCCCCCTCGGCCAATGCGCGTGGAAACGACTCGGGCGCGTTCACTCGGATGCGGCTCGTCGGCGACCCAATGCAGACGGTACGAAAGTGTATAGTGCATACCCGCGCGCGCAGGGGCAGCAGGTACCCACATGGCCACGATGTTGTCATGTACTTCATCATCGGTGGGGATCTCGACCAGTTGAACAGAGCCCTTACCCCAATCGCTCAGCGGCTCTACCCACAGACTGGGGCGTCGCTCATAGCGCACCCCGTCGAGGTAGTTGTCAAAGGAGCGATCACGCTGGCTGAGCCCAAATCCGCGGGGATGGTCATCCGAAAACGAAGACGTCACTGTCTTTGGTGGGTTATTGAGGGGGCGCCAAATGTGTTCACCCTGACCTGTATAGAGCGCGAGCCCATCAGAATCGTGGACCTCGGGCCGCCAATCTGGGTCGGTCCCCGCCTTTGACTTTTCAGAGAACCAGTACATTGAAGTGAGCGGGGCTAGGCCCAGCCGTTTCACATCGCGGCGCAAGAAAAGCGCCTGGGTGACATCCATGATGACTGCGCGCTCTCTCGTCATCACAAAACGCACAGCACCAACGATGCTCGGACCCTCGAGCAGGCCGTAAACCGTAACGCTTGGTCCCGCCTCGTTGGGCGTTTGGATGTAGAAGTGAGTGAATACCGGAAACTCTTCCGTCACTAAGCTTTCCGCTGTGTCAATCGCGACGGCGCGGGCGGATAGACCATACTGGTAGAGCTGCCCGATGGCGCGAAAGTAACTGGCGCCCAAGAACGCGACCCAATCATTGGTCTGCCAGGGCAAGTTTTTTTGATCGCCCAAACCTGATTGAGGTTCGTCGAGTCTGGATTCTTGGAAGCGGAACCCGGCAAAACCGCTATCCTTTGGCAGCTCTTGTGCTGGACTGTCCGCGGGCATCTCAAAATACGACGCCTCATACATGAGTTCTCGAGCGACCTGTTCGCGCCCGCTGCGCTCCACCACATGCATGTGCACGGGCACGCGGAAGTAGCGCCCCAGATGAAAGAACGTCACCGGGTAGCGGCCTGGTCCACCTGCAAACAGCGCGTGGTCGGTTTTGTATTTCAGTCGGCCATGGGCGTCGTAGTCGATGCGCTCGAGGATGTCGGCGGGAGGCGTCACCGGGGCGCGGTAGGGAGTCCGAGCCAGTGCCTCAGCGTGCGCGGTGAGCTGCTCAAACGAAAATGGAGTTGGTTCGCCCCAGCGTAGGGCTGGGTTTTGGGGCTGGGCGGTGGTCGCAGCCTGGGGTGAGGAAACGGGAGCGGACGGAGCAGTCGCCGGGCGGTCCACACCCTGGGAGGAGGCGGGCTCGGGCGCCATTGGGGTGACACCGCCGCAGGCAAGTAAGCCAAGGGCAAGGAAAAGAGCGGGTCGTCTCATTGAACTTCCGGGGGGCTGGTCGCGGCGTTCTTGCATGAACTCAGGATCCAGACAAGCGACCGTCGCGTCGATCAGCGAGCCCACAAGCCCGCCGGGTGCGACAAAAATGCACACCCTACTCGGCACACATGTGGCACGAGCCGACTCATGACCCCATCACAAGGGCCTGATGACGAAGCGACCGTAGGCAATGAACAGGCAGACTGCGGCAACGACCAGCCAATAGATGATTTCGCCCGTTGCTGCGTGGCCCGAGCGCAGGCTGAGCATGACGAACATCAACATCTCCAGCGCGATGCTGGCCGCCGCAATGGGGACGACGATACCGAGGGACGCGATCAGCGCCGGGAGGACCAAAGCGGCACTCACCAAAATCTCGAGCCCGGCCATGGTCATCCAAAGGGCGTGCGGGATAGCAGCCAGTGACGGAACAGCTTGCGCTGAGTTGCTGAATTTCCATACGGCTCCCATGGCGGTGTGCGCGGCGAGCAAAGCTTGAAGAATCCAAAGTGCTATGTTCATTTCAGTCCTCGGTGTGGTGGTCGTGAGCGAGCAGGGCGATGAGTCTTTCGCTCATCATCTTCCAGCCGTAGCGCGCCCCGCCAAAATTCTGCTTCTGATTGGGGAGGAACCCAGTTTGTACCAGCGCTAGCCTGGTCCCCGTGGTGGTCTTTGTGAGTTCAAAGGTAACTACCGTGTCCAGCTCCATGTCACCGACCGTCCACGCGTAACTGAGCCGCTTGAACGGGTCGATGTCGAGCATGCGACAATGAACGGTGCCATCCCAGCCCGGATATGGCTTGGTCTTGAAGGTGAAGGGTGCGCCCACTTCGAGTTTGAGGTCGCTTGCAGGAAGCAACCACTGCGTCAGAAGCTCAGGCGTTGTCAAAGCTGCCCATACCTTCTCTGGCGCGTGAGGAAGGTCGACCTCAAAGGCGATGCTGGAGGTCTGTCCGGGGGCGGTCTTGTCGAACAAGGTCACGGGTCCATCTTTCCGAGCAGTTGCTCCAAGCGTTCGACGCGCTGTGTCCAGAATGCACGGTAGTGAGTGATCCAGTCGATGAGTGGTTTCATGCCGCGCGGCTCGACCCGGTAGTACACCGACCGCCCTTGTCGACGTCCCTGCACGAGGCCCGCGTCCTTGAGCGCAGCGAGGTGTTGGGAGACTGCTGGCTGGGAAATGGCAAACCGTGCGGTGAGGTCCTTCACCGCGGACTCGCCCCCCGTGAGCGCTTCAAAAATCGCCCTTCGGCTGGGGTCGGCCAGGGCCTGGAAAACCTTATTTTCAGGCGATGTCGAACATTGCACGCCTTATAGATAAGCCATGGCTTATTGGTTGTCAAGCTGGCGCCACGCCGTCAAGATCTAAGCCTCCCGCGCCGAGGATGATGTCCGAATGCGGCCAGTCCACACCTCCTTCTTCGTGTACACAGCACCATGACCCAGGACGAAACCTACTATCGGGCGCTGGTCACACGGGACGCGCGGTTCGACGGAAAATTTTTCTTCGGGGTGAAGACGACGGGTATTTACTGTAGGCCCATCTGTCCAGCAAAACCGAAGCCTGAAAATGTCGAATACTTCCATTCGTCCATCGAGGCAGAGAGATGGGGCTACCGACCGTGCATGCGCTGCCGACCCGAGAGCGCACCGCTGTCCGCAGCCTGGTTGGGACGGTCGGCTGTCGTGGAGCGTGCGATCAGAGCGCTGCATGCTTCGCCCGATGTGGAGCTCGACGAGGAGCGCTTCGCGGAACGTTTTGGCGTGGGCGCTCGGCACCTGCGCCGGCTCTTTTCAGAAGAACTTGGCAAGACCCCCAAACAACTGGTGCTCGAAAATCGCCTCAACCTGGCCAGAAAATTGCTGGTTGAAACGGACCTTCCCGTCACGGGGGTGGGCCTCGCTTCTGGCTTTTCTTCGGTCCGTCGTTTCAACGCAGCGTTCAAAGCTCGGTTCTCGATGGCGCCCCGCGAGGTGCGGCGCGGGGGGATGGCGCCGGCTGGTGACGGCCTACGCGTGGACTTGTCCTACAGACCGCCTTTTGACTTTGAGGGCCTCATCAGCTTCTACGAGCGTCATGGTGTGGGCAATCTGGAGAGGTTCGATGGCCTTCGGATGCAGCGCGTTGTGAGTGAGTCCGGCGAGCTGGGAACCGTAGCGATCGAGAACGTGCCAGAGAGATGTGTCCTGAGTGTGCGCATCGATTGTCCAAGCGTCACGTTTCTTCGCCACATCATCGCGCGCACAAGAGCGATGTTTGACCTTGACTCCGATCCGCTGCTCGTCGAAGGCACGCTCAATCGCGCCCCTGCCGTTCACGCGCTCATTGCGGCCCACCCTGGGGTGCGCTTGCCCTCGGGCTGGGATGGCTTTGAGACCGCTGTCTCAATCATCTTGGGCCAACTGGTGAGCGTCGAGCAGGGCAGACGCTTGGTTCACGCGGTGATTGAGTTGGCCGGACAACGAACGCAATTTGCACCTTTTGGTCAGCCGGTGACCTTGTTTCCCTCACCCCAGCAGCTGCTCAAGGCCGATCTCACAAGTCTCGGGACGAGCGCCGCGCGACGCGAGGCGCTGCTGGACTTTGCTCGCGCGGTGGACTCGGGTGTGGTTTCGCTGCACCCAGCTCAGGATGTCGAACAATTCGTCAGCAAGGTGCTTTCGATTCGAGGAATAGGGGCGTGGACCGCGCGCTTGATGGCCCTGCGCATCCTGAGGAGCACCGATGCCTTCCCCGAGAGTGACCTCATTGTCGCCCGCGCTCTCAAACAGCACCCGGCGCTCGATACGGATGCCCTTCGTCCGTGGCGGGGATACGCGGCCGCTTTATTTTGGCGCAATCACACGGCCTTCAACTAAAAGGAGCCTGATATGTCTTTGGTACAACTCAAAGTGGACACGAGTTTGGCCGCCCTCTATCTCGTTGCTTCTGCGCGCGGGCTCGTCGGTGTGTATTTTCAGGAGCAACAATTGGAGCCAGCTGTGGGCCACGAACTCGAAATGGCGCAAGCCACTCTTGGGCGCGCCGCGCGACAGATGAGCGAATACCTCGCCTTCGAACGGCAGGATTTTGAGCTGGCGCTCGACTTGCGAGGGAGCGCGTTTCAACGACGCGTCTGGGCGCAATTGACACGCATTCCTTACGGTCAGACCCGTTCCTACCTCGGCATTGCTCGCGAGCTCGGTGATGCGGGCGCGTCGCGTGCGGTCGGCAGCGCCAACGGAAAAAATCCGCTGTGCATTGTCGTGCCCTGTCACCGTGTCATTTCCTCGGACGGAACGCTGGGCGGCTACTCAGGCGGACTTCACATCAAGCGCCAACTTCTAGAACATGAGCAGCACGGACGGACATTGTCTGGCCGCGCCTGAGTGGAGCATCTCGTCTGGTGCGCTTCCATTGTACAAGGCGCGCGTAGGTCTTCGGACGGGCGGCTTTACTCGCCCACGCCGGAAGACTAAAAAATGTTACCATGTCTGCTCAGTCGCACAAGTTTACCGAGCAGGCCCCCGAATCCAATCTGAAACGTTCGGCGCTTCGAACTGAACGACTACTCAGAATCACGGAGGCGATCGCTGATGCGGTCACCTCCGAGCAGATTTTTGAAGCGCTCGTCGATCGAGTGTCTGAGACCATCGGGGCATCTTCTGCGGGCCTGTGGTTGATGGACGATGATGGCACGCAGGCGCGACTCGTGCGCGCGCAAGGCTATGAGGTGTCCGCCCAGGAACAGCTCGCGGTGCTGTCCATGGCGGTGTCCCCTCCCATGCCCGTGCTTGATTGCATGCGCACGACCACGCCTGTGTGGATTGTATCGCAGGCTGAGCTGGTCGAGCGCTACCCGGCGCTCGAGCCCTTGGTGACCAAGGAACGCGCCTACAGGACCAGCTGCTTGCCGCTCGCGGCCAATGGTCGCGTTCTCGGAGGGCTCGCCTTCACCGTCGAAGAGGAACGCCGAGAGAGCGAGGAAGAGCGCGAATTTTTGCTGTTGATTGGTCGCTACGCGACCCAAGCGATTGAGCGGTTGCGCCTCTTGAATGCTGAAAAGAAGAGCAGGGATGTGGCGTACGCCGCCGCAGCACGTGTGGGATTCCTCCATCATGCGTCCCGCACTTTTGCGGAGTCAGGTTTGGAGCTGGATGTCCGCTTGCATGAAGTGGTCTCGGTGTTGGCGCGCACTCTGGATAGCTGCATCCAACTGTCGCTCTTGGAACTGGACGGAACGCTGCAGCTCACCCGCGTTTTGCACCCCGATCAAGATGCTCAAGGGCTTCTGGCCCAAATCACCTGCCAAGGAGCGCGCCCGCTCAGTGTGGGCAAAGCGGTCGAAATCGCGCGGGGCGGGGAGAGCGTGCTGGTGCCCGACGTCGGGGACGACGATCTCGTCGGCTTGTTGCCGCGGGAGTACGACGAAATTTGGCAACGGTACCCAGCCTACTCGATGATGGGCGTGGCTCTTCGCGCGCGAGGCCGGGTGCTGGGCACGATCACCGCGACCAGGACGCGCAAGGACGAGGCCTACACCCAAGACGACCTCCGATTGCTGGAAGAGCTTGCAGAGCGCGCCGCAGCGGCGATCGAAAACAGCCGCTTGTATGAAGAGTCCACCAGCGCTCGGCTGCGCGCCGAGCAACTCTATCGCTTCGCCGAATCGGTGGTTTCGGCTGAGCGCGTGGAGGAGGTATTTGACGCGGCACTGGTCGCCATCGCCGCTTCGCTGGGCGCGGAGCGCTCCGCGGTGCTCACCTTTGACGAGCGCGGCGTCCTCAAGTTTCGTGCACACCGCAATCTATCCGACGAGTATCGTCGGGCGGTGGAGGGCCATTGCCCCTGGTATCGTGACGCGGAACACCCACAGCCTGTTCTCGTGCCCAATGCGCTCGCTGATCCAGAACTCGCCTCTTACAAGTCCGTCTTTGAAAAAGAGCGCATCGGTGCCCTCGCGTTCATCCCACTTTTGTCGCACGGCCGCCTGCTCGGGAAATTCATGGTTTATCATGAACATCCTCACGTATTTACGGACAGCGAAATTGACACCGCACGAGCCCTGGCCAATCACCTAGCGTCTGTTGTGGCGCGGTTTCACGCTGTAGCGAAGCTCGAAGAGACCATCCGCTACAATGAGTTGTTTGCCGGGGTGCTGGCTCATGACCTGCGGAGCCCGCTTGGTGCGATCATCAACGCCGCGCAGCTGTTGCTGCTGCCGCGCGAGGGTGAGCCGGCGCTTGGGGGCCGCGAGACCAAGCCGCTGACGAGCATCCTGTCAGGTGGGCGGCGCATGACTGCGATGATTGAACAGTTGTTGGACTTTACGCGCGCGCGCTCGGGTGGGGGGTTGCCTGTGGTCCCGCGCGCCAGCAGTTTGCTTGATCTCGGGGTACAAGCGGTGTCGGAGGTGGAACTGGCCCATCCCGAATGGACGATTGAAAGCGTCACACACGGTGATTTACGCGGGACCTGGGACGCCGATCGTTTGCTGCAACTTCTGATCAACTTGGTGACCAACGCCGGGCAACACGGGACACCGGGAGCGCCGGTGCAGGTGGTGCTGGATGGCATGAATGCACTGCAAGTGCGCATCGAGATCCACAACGCAGGTTCGGTGCCCGAGCCACTGCGACACCAGCTGTTTGAACCGTTTCGCAGCATGCGGCACAGCAGCGACCGTTCGCGTGGGCTCGGATTGGGGCTGTTCATCGTGCGGGAGATCGCGCGAGGACATGGCGGCTCGGTTGAAGTCCGACCCCAGACGGGCGAAAGCACCACCTTCGTGGTGCACTTACCCCGACATTGCGCAAGATTCATGCAGGGCCAGCGAGACTTGTCCTGAGCCAGGCGGCGGCGTAGCGCCCGGGTGGGGCGGGACAGCTGGGCTTTGAGGGGTGGGCTCGACCGAGGAGGGCCGAGCTGGGGAATAATTGTGCGATCTGTCGCGTTGACCCTAGCGCCCCGGTTGACACGACCCGGGGGCGTGACCAACTGAATCTCATCAAGCCAATGGAAGTGACTCAACCTGATCGACCAGCCGAAACGAGCGTGCATTTCGTGGAAAATGGCGCAGAACTCACGGTGCTGGAAGTGCGGCGAGCGGGTCGGTCGCCCGTCATTGCGCGGCTCCATCGTGCGTTGTTTGCGCTGGGGATCGTGGTCGCCTCCTACCAACTTCGTGCTCTTGGAGGCGGTACCATGGAGCGTATCGTCATTCAGCGGCGCGACGGCGGTGGCGTGCGCGGTGAACTCAGCGCGCTCGCGCGGGCAGCCGTGTTGCCCATCGCACTGTCTGACAGCGAGGATTGAGGCCGACGATGATCGATGGTCAGCGATGATTGGATGGGATGCTCGACATGTGGTCGAGGGTGGGCAGATGGATGCTCACCAAGAAGCCGAGGTGTTGGTGTCCCGAGCTTGTCCATAGACCGGATGGCGGTAGGTGCGCGCGACCATCAGAAACACGCCGATCGTTACCTCCGCACACAGTGCCATCCAGGCACCGGTGACGCCTTGGCCGGTGCGCACACCCCAAAAGTACGTCAATGGCGGTGTGGCGAGCCA
>Ga0315912_10001686_pt1 | contig 25964 bp, 18 predicted proteins | sample VfabasoilMG_FD_204469 | JGI IMG/M metagenome (GOLD analysis project Ga0315912, IMG submission 204469) | Garden soil microbial communities collected in Santa Monica, California, United States - V. faba soil | ecosystem: Environmental > Terrestrial > Soil > Garden | place: USA: California... | reverse complement strand
CACATAGGGTAGGGGGTAGTGGCTGATCTCTAGTGGGACTTGCCCGCTGAAGACGAGCCAACTGGCGAGACCGAGGCCCAGGCTCAGGAGGATGGCTTCTAAGTTCGAGCGGCGCACCCCCAGCCCGCCCCGTGCGTCGGCCCAAGCCAACAACACCGAGCCCACTACCAAATCCCCCACCGCGTCGCCCAGCCACCAGACCCACCAAGTCGAGGCCAAGTTGCTCTGGGGCAAGCCGCTCCATAGATACAGACTCGCGACGCCCAACGCCGCCGCGACAAGGGTACTGAGGCCAGCGGCCAAGACTACGAAGGCCAACACCGCGCGCAGGCGGTTAAGTTGATTGGCAAAACCAGCCACTCGTTGGAGTAAATAGACCCCCAGGGTCGCTTCTAGTGTGGAGCCCGCCGCGATGCCCAACGCGGCCAGCGGCGAGACACCGGCCGAGACATTGAGCAAGAACGCGCCCACCATAATGCCCGGCCACAAACGCGAGCCGAAGAGCAACAACGCGGCCAGCGCGATCCCCGACCCCGGCCATACTGGTGAGGCCGCCGTGTCCGCGACTGACATGAGCAAGCCCACCTTCCCCACGCCAAAATACAACGCGGCGAGCGTGGCGATCTGGAAAACGTTGCGCAGAGGGGGGGAGGCGAGCACGAGCGGAGGCTCCGATAAAATGAGAAGGCGCGCCAGGCACGCGAAACCAATCGGGCTGAGTATACGCTAATCTCGCATATTGCGCGCCCCGCTCAGAGTTGTTGGAGGTAGATTAGTGTCGGTTGCGATCAGGCTGATTGTGGATAAAATAGTTAAGGTTATTCGGGATTAAGTGTGGGACACAGATGCTCAGCCCAGCCGTTCTCCGCGAATGAATTTATGGCTCACTACGCCCAAAGCACTTAAACGCGTTGCTGAGTGTCTGTCGCCGATTGAGGAGGGGCTGAGATGAGGAAAGGATGTTACCTATGAGCCCATGGCGAAAAATTTTAGCGGTGTTGTTAGTGATCAGTGGGTTGACAGTGGTGGTGATGGGTGTAAGCGTAGCCGCCTACCCGCAGTGGTTGACCGTGCCGAGTGGGTTGGTGTTGTTGGCCGCCGCCGCGTTTGCTGGGATCGCCGACTTGCCGAGCAAACTGAAAGACTGGTCAGAATTGTTGTTTGGCGGGGAGAAAAAAGACAGCGACTCATCCGCCGAACCGAGCGCCGCGATCGTCATTAAGGGCAATAAACAAGACGGGGACGGTAATGAAATTAACGTGCGCCGCGAAGGTAGCGTTGTGGAAGATAATGAGCAAATTGGTCAAGATAATAAAATTGACGTGGGGGCTAAGCCCGGCCCCAAACGAAAAGCGCGTCCTCAGCGCAAAAAATAGCGTAACTGATCTCAACCGGCCTTCATGTTCACCAAACGCCCGCGTGTTGACCGCGAAAACGAACTCAATTGGTTACTCAATTTAGCCGCTGGCTCGACTGCCCCACGCATCGCGCTGGTGCGCGCTACCTCCGGCATGGGCAAGAGCGAGTTGTTGCGCGAATTTGGACGCCGATGCCCTGCCACAGTGCGCCAAGTGCCAATAGATTTTAAAGGAGGTGGTTTTTCGTTGGCACAGGTGTTCTTTCATGTGTGCGATGCGCTAGGTGGGTGGGCGCACTTCCAAAATTTGGCGCGTGCTATCAAAGGCGTATTAGCGCCCGCTACAGTGACCATCACAGGCAACATGCAATGGGGAGAGAACGACATTAACGTGGCGCTGGGCGGGCCGGACGAACAAACCCGCGATCTGCGCCGCTCTGACCTGACCCATGCTTGGATCACGGATGTGCGCGCCTTGGGGCAGGTGGCGCTGGTGTTCGACACCTTTGAAAAATGTGACGCTGATCTGCAACGGTGGCTGACTAGCGCCTTGTTGCCCGCCGCCCATCGGTCACCGCAGTTGCTGGTGGTAGTGGCGGGGCAAACCATGCCCGACTCGTCTCCCATGTGGGAATGCGAAGAAATGGAACTGACCGCGATTGCCCCTGAACACTGGTTGGCTTATGCCAAGGCCATTGGGGTTCAGGTAGATTTGAAACATTTAGAGGGGTGTTGCGGCATTGTCAACGGACACTGCTCCACAGTCGCCGCCTATTTAGATGGGTTGAGAAACCGCGCATGAGCGACCTTGACTTTCTCGCCCGCTTGCAAGCCGCCGCCAGCGATGATGAACGCCACTGGTTGGTCACTGAACGCCTGCTGGACAGCCTGCCCGCCGACCTGCGCCAAATGGCTTGGGCCGCCGCAGTGCCACATTGGTTTGACGCCGCCCTGTTGGCCGCCTTGCGCCCAGAGTTAAAAGACCGCGCCGCTGAGCTCTACGCCCAATTGCAAAACCTGCCGTTGATCGAGCCGTTTGCTGGACGCGGCCACAATGTGCATGAACTCACCCGCCGCCTGATGCTGGCGCGCCTGTGGCAGACTGACAAAAAAGAGTTTGTGAAGCTTTCTCGTCGTGCGGCGGATTATTTTGAGATCGGCTTACAACAAGAAATTGAGCGCTTATTAGCTCGACAAAAGGGTAAAACGCTGCCTATCCAAGAGGCTAATACTTATTTAACAATAGAGCACATTTACCATCAGCTCATTGCTGATCCAGAACAAGCTGAAGAGACAATTCAAATCTGTGGCTGGGGATGGCACGATCAATTTGACTACACCTTTACAACTTTAAGTAGTTTGACACATGTCATCCTTGAACAGGCTAACAATGATCGCACCAGCATACTCGCCCAAAATTGGGGGCGTTTTTTTGATGGTTTAATCTCTAGCTACCGCTTTGAATATACAGAGGCTATCCAAGCCTTTTTGCAAGTGATTGAGGCTAATGTCACTGACAACAAACTTAACGCGGATGTGCGTTTTAGACTCGGCGATGTGCATTTACAACTCTCGGAGCTATTCATCGCCCGTACCCGCTACGAAGAGGCCCTCTTACTCTACCGCGCTAGCGATGCTAAATATGGTGAAGCTAATTGTATCCAAAGGCTTGGTGACGTGCACTTACAATTTTCCGAATTGCCAGCCGCTCGTGCCCGCTGTGAAGAAGCCCTCCGGCTCTGTCGTACTATTAATGATAAACATGGTGAAGCCAATTGCATTCAAAAACTTGGTGACGTGCATTTACAACTTTCCGAACTACCCGCCGCCCGCACCTGCTATGAAGAGGCCCTCTCACTTTACCGTGCCATTGGTGCCAAACTAGGTGAAGCCACCTGTATCAAGCATCTGGGTGATGTACATTTGCAATTCTCTGAATTATCTGAAGCCTATACCTGCTACAAGGAAGCTCTTTCAATTTGCCATACTATCCACTACAAACTTGGCGAAGCTAATTGCATTCAAGGATTTGGTGACATACATCTAAAATATTTTGAATTACCCGCGGCTCGCTCTCGCTACGAAGAGTCTCTCCTCCTCTACCATGCTATTGGTGCCAAACGCGGCGAAGCCAACTGTGTCCAGAAACTTAGTAATATACATTTTCATTTTTCCGAACTTCCGGAAGCTCGTGCCCGTTACGAGGAAGCCCTCAAGTTATACCGCACCATTGGGGACAGACTCGGCGAAGCCAATTGTATTAGAAGTCTGGGGGATGTGCATACCCGTCTATCGGAACTGCCGGAAGCGCGGGCGCGGTACGAAGCGGCGCTCCCGCTGTATACCGACATTGGGGACAGACTGGGCGAAGCCAACTGCATCAAAAGCTTGGGGGATATGCATACCCGTCTTTCGGAATTTCCAGAAGCACGCGCGCGATACGAAGCAGCGCTCCCGCTGTATAGCGATATTGGGGACAAACTCGGCGAAGCCAACTGCATTAGAAGTCTGGGGGACGTGCATGCCCATCTCTCGGAATTGCCGGAAGCGCGGGCGCGGTACGAAGTGGCGCTCCCGCTGTACCGCGCCATAGGGGCCAAACTGGGCGAAGCCAATTGCATCCAAAGTCTGGGGGCAGTGCATACCGCGCTTTGGGAACTGCCGGAAGCGCGGGCGCGGTACGAAGCGGCTTTTCCGCTGTACCGTGCCATCGGGGATAAACTGGGCGAAGCCAATTGCATCCAAAGGCTAGGGGATGTGCATACCCGTCTATCGGAACTGCCGGAAGCGCGGGCGCGGTACGAAGCGGCGCTCCCGCTGTACCGTGCCATTGGGGACAAACTGGGTGAAGCCAACTGCATCAAAAGTCTGGGGGATATGCATACTCGTCTATCGGAACTGCCGGAAGCGCGGGCGCGGTACGAAGCGGCGCTTCCGCTGTACCGTGCCATCGGGGACAAACTGGGTGAAGCCAATTGCATCCAAAGTCTGGGGGACGTGCATACCCATCTCTCGGAATTGCCGGAAGCGCGGGCGCGGTACGAAGCGGCTTTTCCGCTGTACCGTGCCATCGGGGATAAATTGGGCGAAGCCAATTGCATCCAAAGTCTCGGGGATGTTCATATCCATCTATCGGAACTGCCGGAAGCGCGGGCGCGGTACGAAGCGGCGCTCCCGCTGTATACCGACATTGGGGACAAACTCGGTGAAGTCAACTGCATTAGAAGTCTGGGAGATGTGCATACCGCGCTTTGGGAGTTGTCGGAAGCGCGGGCGCGGTACGAAGCGGCGCTCGCGTTGTACCGCGCCATAGGGGCCAAACTGGGCGAAGCCAACTGCATCCAAAGTCTGGGGAATGTGCATATCATGCTTTGGGAACTGCCGGAAGCGCGGGCGCGGTACGAAGCGGTGCTCCCGCTGTACCGCGCCATTGGGGACAAACTGGGCGAAGCCAACTGCATCCAAAGTCTGGGGGATGTGCATACCCGTCTTTCGGAATTGCCGGAAGCGCGGGCGCGGTACGAAGCGGCTTTTCCGCTGTACCGTGCCATCGGGGACAAACTGGGTGAAGCCAATTGCATTTTGGGTATTGGAAAAGTGTTTGGGGCTGAAAACCAAGAAACAGCGGCCCTGAGACAATTTACTCTGGCTTCAGAACAATATCGGTCTTTTGGGGATGCTTGGAGTGAGGCCAATGTCAAAGACAATCTGGGGGTAATGTATCGGCGGCAACGGAATTATTCTAAAGCTATTGAGGCTTTTAGCGAGGCGATTCAAATTTTTGTGTCGGAAGCTAAATGGTGGATCAATCGGGCAAGTTGCTACTTAAAAATCAACGCGCCTGACCAAGCGCTCCTTGATCTGCAACAAGCAGAAAAACTACAACCCAGTAATGCTTATCTCTTTTTGCGTCGGGGACAACTCGCTACTTTGCAGGAGGATTACGCTTCTGCCCTCAGTCAATTTGCCGTTGCGTTGGAGCGTTACCCGCGCCTGAAGGATGCTTATTTTGGCATCGGGTTGGCCCACCTGCGCACTGGGCGGCCCGCTGAGGCCCGCGCCGCATATGAACATGGCCTCAGCCTTACTCATGTGCCTGATGAACTGGATGACTCACTAGAGGCATTAAACGACTTGCGCCAAACGGCGCCTGCCGTGGTCGGCTCCGGAGAGCTCTGGCAGTGGTTGAGCGACGCGCAAAAAAAACTCAGCGCTCCAAAACCCGGTGAGGCTAGGGAATGACTTCAGCCGTGAGTGCTTAGGACTTGTCTAAAAACAACTTTCCCGTTTCAGACCCTAAGGGTCTTCAAGACCCTTAGGGTCTAGGCGCAACGGCGGGGGAATATAGAAAGTCACGGCCCTCCCACCGCCGTTGGTGTCGGACCGATGTTTTGTGGGGCGGGGGGCTCAATGTTCAACGGTACGTTGAAATCATATAACCGACTGCGCATGTGATGCCCCGGCGCTTCCATCACCATCTGCACCACGCGCTTCGACTCTTGCTCCACCCACAAGCGATATGCCACCGTCTCGCCGGTGCGGGCTAAAGCATCCGAGTCGGCGTAGGCCACGATGACCACCGGCACGCCATTGAGAGTGGCTTCCCCCTCCAACCGCGCGCCAACCGCATAGAGCGCATAGTGTCCATCCGGCGGAAAGACAAAGGCGTTGGGCAAGGTCGCGGGGATCCACAATTGGGTGACGCGGTCTAATGAATACAGCACCTGCCCGATCCGCAACGTCTCATTGCCGGAAGAGGTGCGGATATGTTCACGGTCGGGCGCGGTGGAGGCAATGGTGTAAGTGACGGCCGTGCCCGCGTCGCCAAACAACACTTGCTCTTCGCGCATGGAGGTCAGTTCGCCCATCGCGCGGTCAGCGGCCTCTAATACATCGAGCGCGGCCAAATCGCTTTGCCCAACGCTGGGCAATGGGCCACCCAGCGGTGTCGGGGTCGGCGCTGGCGTGGGAGCCGGGGGCAACGTCGTCTCTTCCGTTCGCACGCTGAGGCGGCGCACATAATTCACTAAGTGCCACAGATCATCTTCGGTGAATTGTTCGCCAAACGCGGGCATGGCTGAATTGGGGACGCCCGTTTTGATCCACCAATACAAATCGCCATCGGGGTGCGTTTCAGTGTGGCCGGCGGTGAAGTCGGCGGGCGGCGGCTTGAGCGACGCACTGGCTGGGCCATCGCCGCGCCCTATCTCACCATGACAGGTGATGCAATTGGCCCCATACAATTCGCCGCCCCGCGCTATCGAGGCCGCATCGGGCAAGATAGGGTTGACCGCAAACCGCGCGGGCGTGAAGTCGCGGAAGAAGTTGATGAGTTGGGTGCCGCCCGCCCAAAACATGAAGAACGTTGGCAAGAGCAGTATGCCATATTGCCACGGCCGTTGTCCCGCTTGCCCAGCGAAGAACGACCAGCCCAGCGCCATGACACACAAGGCTGCGCCCGTCACCAACCCGCCGCCGCGATTGAGGAAACCCACTAGGCTATCTAAATAATTCGTATTGTTTTCGATAGGGCGGATCACACCGTTGAGACCCGCTTCCACGCGGAAAGCGGCGAAGGCATCGAAGGTGCCCTCGCGGCGCACCACGACTTCGATCTGCCACGGGCCGACCAAACTGAGATAGCCGCCCTCCACGCGATAGCGCCCGTCGCCATCGGGCAAGGCGATGGCCGTCGAGGTGCCCAACGATTGCGCCAGCGAAGTGAACCGGAGCGACACTTCTTTCGCCTCACTCACCGGCTGACCATTCGCGGTTAGTGTCACTTCAAAGGCACTTTGCCCCACCAACGCGGGGTCGAGCGCGAGCGTGACGTTCAGGTCGTCCGCCGTTTGCGTCAGTTCAAGACGACCGGCCTGATCAGTTAACAGCGGCGCTTCGCGGGCGCGTTGCAGATCGGTGAGCAAACCCGCCCCGACTAATACCAAGAAGGCAAAGAGCGTTTCAGCGCGTACCAGCCAAATAAAGCGTTGCCCCCATTGCGCCGAGTACGCTTGTAAACGCGGCTTGAGGATGAGCAAGTTGAACCCAGCAATGCCAAAGGCGGGCAAGGCCAATGCGATCTTGATCAGCAAAGCGCGCCCATAGGCCGTGCCAAAGAGCGCCGTCCATTGCCCGATGTGTTCGGCGGCGAGGTAGCCTCCGCTGACGATGAGCAAACCCACCGCGCCCGCCGCCGAGGTCGAAAAATTTAGCAAGAGATTTAAAGTGAGCGTGGCGCGGTCAGCGGTGGGCAAGCCGCGCGCCACATACAAGGCCCACCCGAGATAGGCCAAGCCGCCCGCCCAAATGCCAGCCGTAAGGATGTGTGCCGCGTCTACCAGCAACGTGGGTGTAGCGTTGAACCGCAAGGCGGCGCTATGGCTGACGAGCGAGGTCGCGCCGATGAGCCCCAGCGTTAACGCCGCGCCGACCCACCAACCCCAATCGCGTCGCTCATGGCGCAAGATGAACACAAGATTCGCTAGTACGATCAGTAGTCCGACGCGCGTCAACCACATCGTGCCATAGCGCGTCGCCAGCCAAACGGTCAAGTTAGCGGGGTCATTTAATTTGTATTGTTCCCACGCCGGAATCACGGTGAGGACCAGCCCCAAGCCCAATAAGACGAGGCCGCCACCGCCTATTTTTAAGCTCCCCTGCCCAAAGGCCTCATCCAGTTCAGTCGCCTCTAAAGAGGGTTGCCACACCAACCAGCGAAACGCGAACAAACCAATGAGCAAGGCGAGGCCGGTGAGGGTGAGCCAACGCGCGCTGATGTCGGTGAGGTTGTAAACGGGCGCGGTGTTAGCATTCGCGGAACCGGTGAGTTGCCCCACGCCCACGCCAAACGGAAAACTGCCGCGCGTGCCATGCCCATCTACTGCTGAGAGCGCTTCCCAAGTAACGAGGTAGGTCCCATTAGGGAGCGCAGGCAGGGTGACAGCAAGGGCCGTGCTATCCGTGTTGTCGGCTTTGAGGTCGGCGTTGCTCACCACCTCCCCTGAGGCGGCCAACACGGTGATATTGCTAAAGGCTGGGACGACCGGCTCGCTGAATAAAATTCGCACGCGTGGCGGCGCATTGTTGAGCAGGGCATTAGGCTTGGGTTCTGCCGACAACAAGATGGCGTGCGCCGAAACGGCTGGCACAATCGCGAGCAGGAGAATGAAGAGGCAAAAGAGGACGAGACGGCGCATGGGAGAGTAGTCAGTAATCAGTAATCAGTAGTCAGAGGGGTAGAGATAAGAAGTCGGAGGTCAGAGGGTTGTGCCGACAACGTGAGCATTTGTCAGCCCTTATCCCTCATCCTTTCCAATTGCTTATACCACACTTGCGTACTCAACACGCCCATCAACACTCGACCATGATCAAAATGACCCGCTTGGTGTTCGGCGCGGAGATATGCTACGCGCGCGGCGTTGAATAAGCCAACGTCTTTTAGCGCGTTCGCTGAGAGCGCGTCCTCGGCCCACTCGGGGAGGCAGGGGCGACGGAGCCAAGCGGCATAAGGTGCGGCGAGGCCTTGTTTAGCGCGGGACAGGCTGGTAGCGGGGAGGTGAGAGCGCATGGCGTGCCGCAAGAGCGTTTTCGGTGGCGCGCGGGTTAGCCACGTTTCCGGCACAGCCGCGACAAACTCCCACAGCTCATGATCAAGAAATGGCACGCGCGCTTCAATCGAGTGCGCCATGCTCATCCGGTCTACTTCAAAATTGATGAAGTCCACTAATCGTCCGTGCACTTCAAATTGCTGAAATTGGCGAAAAGGCGAAATCTGGGGAGCGGCCAGCCATTGTTCAAATAAGTCCTCGGCTTGGGCGAGGTCAGGCGAGAGTAGATGGGCCGTGTCGCCTACCGTGTGCCATTGTAGATAGCGCAACCGAGGGTTGCGTTCGCCGCCCCGCAACACGGCGCGCCCCGCCGGAGAGATGGGCAAAGTAGCGGCGAGTAACGAGCGCCATGAGCGCGGCAACCCTAACAACGGGCGCGCGCGCTGGTCGCCTTGAAACCAATGATAGCCCCCGAGCAATTCATCTGCCCCCTCGCCGGTGAGGATCACGGTCAACCCCGCTTGGCGACAGGCTTCATAGAGCAGATAAATGGGCAAGGCAGTCGCCGAACATTGCGGTTCTTCCAAATGCGCCAACACTTGTGGATAACGCTCAAAATCGGCTTCACGGAAAACGATCTGATGATGCGTTGTACCGAGATGGCGCGCGACGCGGGCCGCGTGACGGGCTTCGTCATACTGGGCGGTTTCAAAGGCGATGTTAAAAGTGTGGAGTGGCTCGTTCATCTGTGTCTGCAAAAGCGCGGCAATGGACGATGAATCAAGCCCGCCGCTGAGGAGCGCGCCCAACGGCACTTCGCTCATGCGTTGTTCGGTGACGGCGCGTTGCAAGTGAGCGCCAAACCCTTCCACTACTTCAGAAAGTCGGATGGGCGAAGAAGGCTGAAAATCAAGCGACCAATACGGTTCAAGCTTAATTTGATCGTTTTCATAGATCAGCGTGTGCGCGGCGGGCAATTTGAAAATGCCCGCGAAGGCGGTGTGGGGTGTTGGGATGAAGCCCACCGTGAAGAGCGCGCGCAAGGCGCTGGCATTGGGGCCAGGTTGGCCGAGCGGCAAGAGCGGCCGGATTTCAGACGCAAACGCGAAGCCGGGGGCGAGCGCTCGATAATAGAGCGGTTTTACGCCGAAGCGGTCGCGGGCGAGGAACAACCGCTGTCGTGGGCGATCCCATACGGCGAAGGCGAAGATGCCCCGCAGGTGTTTCGGGCAGGCCACGCCCCACTCTTCATAAGCGTGGACGATCACTTCAGTATCACACTGCGTGCGAAACTGATGCCCATATTTTTCAAGCTCGGCGCGCACCTCACGATAATTGTAAAGCTCGCCATTCTGCGCGACCCAAAGCGAGCCGTCTTCATTGGAGAGCGGCTGATGCCCCGCCGCGAGGTCAATAATGCTCAGGCGGCGCGCGCCGAGGAACATCTGCGCGTCTTGGTAGACGCCTTCGTCGTCCGGCCCGCGATGCGCGAGGCAGTTGAGGAGCAGTTGCGGGTGAGGGGGGAGGGGGGAGGTGACGAGGCCGAGGATGCCGCACATCTAAAGAAGGTTTACGCCAGTTGATACACCTGCACCGGTTGCACATGCCCTTTAACTGGCACCAGCCCCAAGGGCTTAGAGTCGGCTGACTCGGCGGGGTTGAGCTCGGCCCACACCGTTTCGGAAACGAGCAGGCGCGAACCAAATTGCTTGTTAAGCTGTTCGATGCGCGAAGCGAGATTCACCACATCGCCGATAATGGTGTACTCCCGACGTTGCGCCGACCCCACGTTGCCAGTCACGGCCTCGCCCGCATGCAAGCCGATCCCGATACGGGTGAGCGGGATGGTATGCGAGGCGTTCAATTCATCCACGCGCGCGATGATCTCGCGGGCGGCGGCGACGGCGTTGCGGATGTGGCGGTCATCGTCAATGGGTGCGCCAAACACAGCCATGAAGCCATCGCCTAAAAATTTATTGACCACGCCGTGATGCTGATTGACGCTGGCGATCATGAAATCGAACAGAGAATTTAAATAGCGCACGACCTCTTCTGGGCGGCGCTGTTCGGAAAACGCGGTGAAGTCGCGGATATCGAGAAACATCATGCACACTTGGCGCGTTTCACCTTCTATCGCTACGTTTTGGGTGAGCAGGCGCTCCACCACTTCGGGCGAGACATGTTGCCCAAACACGGTGAGGATATGATTCCGATCTTCGACGGAACGCAGAGAGTTGATGAATTGCTGTTTGATGCGGTAGGCGACCAAGCCCGCTAGGATGCCGCAGAGCAACAGGACGATGCTCTTACCAAAATGTTGAAAAGGGGTGACGAGGAGTAGCTCATAGTTCTCGACGGGCGCTTGCGCAAGATAGAGCTGGGCTAGGGCCGAGTATTCCACCGCCGCGACTAGCCCCGTGAAGACGCTCAGGCGGAAATCGAGTCGCAACGCCGAGAGGATGATAAAGATGAAATAGAACAAAAAGGGTGGCAAGACGAGCGCATAAATTGGGTCAACGATGTGCGCCACAACGATGATCAGCACGCTGGGGAATGACGTTTCGATGAACGCATTGGCATAGCGCCCAAAGAAAGGCGGCGCTTGCCCCCGTTGCGCGAAATAGCCGAATAACCGATAGGCCAAAAATTCATAGGCGATGGTCGGGAGCAAAATGGAGAGGAGTGTCGCCGGCGTCATGCGCCCCCGAAAGAGCTGTTCGATGACCGTTGGGAAAAAGGCGAAGGCCGTGAGATATAACAGCAACCCAGCGCTGATCACGCCCGCCAATAGCAACACGCGGCGCTGTTCGCTGATGAGAATTTCCCGCGAGAGGGCTGTTTCAAAATGAGGGGTAACTTGAGTCATGCGGTGGTCTCTTCCGGTGGGTAACGGAACATCACGGTAAAGCCTTGATAATTATCACTCTCTTCGTGAAACGGCTCCCCCGTCAGTGTGACCCACGCATGTCCGGCGATCTCGCGGTCAGCCTTTCCGTTGACCAAGCGCGCGCCAAAGTTGAGCGTCAACGGCATGCCCGCCGCGCGCAGATAATGATAGCGCGCCAGCGAACGGCGCAGGCACAGGCCAAGCGGCGAGGCACGTTCGAGGAGGGCGGCGAGGTCTATCAGGCTGAGACTTGGCGAATTAGCGCTAGAAGCGTGCGGGGGGGTGAGCGTCGCGAGAGCTTGAGGGAGCGGGGCATTGAGGGCCTGGGGCAAGCGGCGGATGAAGGCGCGAACGGCGGCGAGGTGATGGCGATGGCGCGGGAGAAGTAAGACAGGGGCGACTTGAACTAACAGCAGGATATGACGGAGACGGGTAAGCATGATTTTAGCGCATATCCTTAACCCTCAGCGGTCGTTGCAAAGTAGAGCGTTGAGGGTTGGCTTGAGCAGACCTTAAAGGCTTTTAAGACCTTTTGGGTCTAGCCCATCATGCATTTTCGAGTAGCCCCTCTTTAAACAATTCCCCCGCCACTTCTAAAAGATCAGTCGTGATCGCCTCCACCGGCGCAGCATATTCACTGGCGATGGCTGTGGCGCACTCGCCGACGGTTTTTTGCCCGTCGAGCAGATTCCAAAACACCGTGCCGACTTCATCCAGCGAATAATAGGTGCCGGTTTGGAGGTGGATCAAAATGGTATCCGCCGCTACCGTTTGGAAGGTGGCGTTGGGTGAGTGTTTAAGACGCGAGTGAGGGGCAAGGGACATTAAGGCTCCGTTGGAATTATCCTCGCTCTACCTGATCCGCGAGCGAGCTTAACAAATCAAATATGAACTTCAAATAGTCGGTTTCGGTGAGTAGGCCCAGTTGCTCAAACGTGATTTCGCGCCCATCGGCTTCGACATTCAGTTGGCGCGCTTCCAAGAGTTGCCCACGCAGTTGTGAGTTCAGCATCACCTTCGCCGCAAAAGTTTCGGGTTTGCTCTTGATCCGAAAGCGGCGGTCTATATCTTCATCCCCCACTTGTACATCTTCCATCCCAAAAAACTTGCCGATCTTGGTGAAGAGATTTTCTTCATACAGCGCCAAATAGACATTGGCGGTGTTGTTCACAAACAGCGTAACGCGCGTGTAAGTGTGGCGATGTTTGCCCGAGCCGCGCGTAAAGGTGTCGAGCGTCAGGCTACGCCCACGATACGTCCCGGTCACGCGCGCAGGTGTCCACCAACTGCCCTCCTCCATTTGCAAGCCGGTCAACGCGGCGAGTTCACCCCATGCCCGGCGTTGGTTTTGGCGTTGCCAATAGACAATGCCGATCACAATGGCAATGATGCCCCCCATCAATGCGAACTGTACGCCAACGATCCCGATGACACTGATAAACGAATTAAGGTTATCCATCGGCTGACCCATGCTTTGCCATGCTATACTCGCGCTCATGCGCTGGGAATTTCATGGGCTTATTGTAGACGGGATATGGACAGATGATCAAATTGGCGAGCGGTGGCAATTAACCTTTGGCCCGCGCCCGCTGACCACCCAACCCGCCACGCTGACGTTTCATTTGGCGCTGACGCCCGCTGTCCCCGCGCCCCCACCTTCCCCGCCCGATTTTCAGCAGGGCGAACTCTTGGCCTATTACGTAGCGGGTCAAAAAGTCATCGCGCGTTTCCCACGCTACGGGCAGTTACAACTCGATTTGGCGGCGGGCACAACCACTGGGCAGATCGTAGCGGAGGCATTGGCAACGTATGGGGTGTTTGAAGATTTGCTGGCCATTGGCCTCTCGCCCCATTTGCGGCGGCGCGGGATGTTTTTGATCCACGCCTTTGCCGCCACGCCGCCAGAGGTGGAGGCCGGTGTATTGTTGGTGGGCGACATTGGCGCGGGCAAGACGACGACTGGGTTGGCGCTCTTACATGCGGGATGGAAATTGCTTTCGAACGACTCGCCCATCCTGACGCCTACCGCGCAGGTGTTGGCTTATCCCGGTTTGCTCTCAGCCTATCCCAACACCCTCGCACGTTTCCCTGAACTCGCCGCGCTCAACACCACGCCTGCCCTCTCTGAAAAAAAACTCTTCGCCGCTGAAGCCGTGTACCCCGCTGTGTGGCGCGAAGCCGCGCCGTTGCGCGCGATCTTTTTCCCGCAGATCGAACCCCGTGCCGACCATGCCCTAGAGCGTTTGTCCGCGCCCGACGCCTTGCGCGAGCTTCTGCCGCACGCGATTGAACAGTGGGATCGCGCCATGATCCCTACCCACTTGGCCTTGCTCAGCCAAATTGCGCAGAACATCCCGGCGTATCGGTTGCGGTTAGGGCCAACAACAGAAACTATTCCAGCGCAGTTGATGCAGGCGTTGCAAAACCCCTAATCCCCCGCCGCGCTCGGTTCGGCCACCGGCCCTTTATGCGTAATCGGGTTGTAGTCTACTAAGTTTTGCACCAACCAATCCATCACGCGCCGGAGTGGGGAATTCACCAACACCCGTTTGAGCGTGCCCTCCCAATAGTGTCTGAAGTATTGATTGCGCCAGCGCCAGCGGAGTAAAGAATAATAAGGCGCTAACACCCAATGCCCCTTCGACCGCCCCACAAACAAAATATCGTTGATCTCGCTCATCACTTGCGCTTCGGCGTCGCTCACCCACGGGGTATTGCCCCGATTCAGGTCAAAGTTGCACCAGCCCTCTTGCGACGCAGGCTCCACAAAACCGCGGGCGACCGCATCAGGCCAGAGCGGCGTGCCGGGGTAGGGCATATAAACGCACACTGAACAACGCGCTTTGTCGCTGATCGCGCAGAGTTGTTCGATGAGATCAAACGTCACTTTGCGATCCGCCGCCGACTCCTCGGGTAGGCCGACGATGAACGACAAGTTGGCTTCAATGTGCGGCGCGATCTGCGCTAAGTTCCGCACGCCCCATTCGATCTGTTCGGCTTTCTGATCTTTGTGCATCGAATCGAGCACCGCTTGCGAACCGGACTCCGCGCCGATGTTCACCCACTGACAGCCCGTATCTTTCATCCAGTGCACAAATTCGGGCTTGAGCAATTGCACCCGCACTTGCCCGCTCCATGGCATCCCCACTTTTTCCACTAACCGTTGCATCGGCTTGATGCGCCCGAATAGATAATCATCGGCGTAATCAATCGCATCAATCCGATACTTTTCTTTAAGTTCGTTGATCTGCGCCAACACAAATTCATCGGTATGTTGGCGCCAGGTGCGCTTCATCACCACTTCGTTGTAGCAAAAGCCACAGCGGAACGGACAGCCACGTGAGATGTAGACGGGCAAAGCGCGTTGGTACGGGCCGGAGGGGATGAGATACCGCTCCACCGGGATCAGGTCCCACCGAGGGCGGAAGCGGTCGAGATCTTGGATGAACGGCCGCTCCATGTTGACGACGGGCGTACCATTGTCTTTCCAGGCGAGGCCGCGCACACCGGGGTAAAAGGGCAGGGCGTCTCCAGCGAGGATGTTCGCCAACTCTTGAATGGTCTCTTCGCCTTCGTTGATCACGACGAAATCCACATAGTCTTCCCGCAAGCATGCTTCGGGCATGATGGTGGCATGAACGCCGCCCCATACCACCGGGATCTTTAACGCCTTGACCCGCCGCGAGGTCTCGATCACCGGTAACAATTGCGGGCCAGTGATGGTGCTGAGGCCGACAAAGAGCGGGCGTTCCTGCTCCACTTGCCGCATAAACTCATCCAGATAGGCGTGTGTTTCGTGAAAAATCTTCACGGCGAACCCGCTTTGCAACAATGCATCAGCGACATACATCAGCCCAAACGGCGGATACATGTCGCGTTCATTCCGGTAGTTGATGAGGAAGATCGTGGCGGTCATAGAACGCTCCTAGTCATTGATAATCACACGAAATCCGGTGCCTTGCGCGCGATAGTCCCAGCTGGGGGTGGTAACACTGCACGCACTCCGCACATACAGTTTAGTGTGATGGATACTATACCCCCATGATCCCCCTTTGACCACATGGAATTCCGGCCAACGGGGATTATAAACGCTGGTCGTCCATTCCCAGATGTTGCCTGCCATGTCGCGGCAACCATAGGGCGAGACGTTCTGAGGCACAACGCCCACTGGAACGGGCATCCCACTCCGCCAATACCAGCCCGCGCGTGCCCACGCGCGGCGCGGCTTAACCAGTAGACTGAAGAGCCAAGTCTCCGGGCCGACGGGGAAGCGTTTCTGCCAGTGAATCTCTGGGCGGGGGCGCGTCTCGCCCCAGGGATAGGTGCGCCCATCGGGGCCGCGCGCGGCTTTCTCCCACTGCTCTTCGGTGGGCAAGCCACACCGCCGCCCAATTTTTCCCGAGAGCCACGCGCAATAGGCTAACGCTTCGGTTTGGCTCACCGCCACGATAGGATAACGCGCCATCTCCGACGGATAGTCACGGACTATGGCATAGCGCCGCCGCCAATCGGGGACGATGGCCCACCATTGCCCGCCCCATGGGAAGCCGGTGTCATCTAAAAAAAACTTCCACTCGGCATAGGTCACTGGTTCAATCGCAATTTGAAATGCATCCAGCATAAGCGTTTGGCGCGGACGCGGTGGCGGCGCGTGAGTCAGGCGCTCATATGTTTCTTCGGGACCATAGATGAACGACCCAGCGGGGATGGTGACAAACGAGGCGAGGGAGGGGAGTGACAAATGGTGAACGGCGAATGACAAACGATCAAAATTCAATCGCTATCGTTATCTATCATTCGTGTGGCTCGCGATGGGCGCTGCGTTGAAGCGACTAATGCATCGGCTCAGCTGGATTACTTCTGTAAATTGACGACGTATTTATCCAAAAATTTTTCCATCGTTTCAATCATATTCCGCCGATTGGCTTCTTTGACAAAGCCGTGCCCCTCGCCCGCGTAAGAAACAAGCTCGGCTATCACACTCTGCTTTTGGGCGGCGGCGGCGTAATCCACTGATTGTTGATGCGGCACAGCCGTATCCTCTGTGCCGTGAAAAAGCAGGACAGGGGAGTGGATGTTCTTGATGTAGGTAAGCGGTGAGCGTTCTTTCCACAACGCGCCCATTTTCGGCAAACGCCCCAACAAACTGCCCTCTTCGTAATTCATCTCAAACCGGTGTGAGCCAGCGCGCAGATCATACATATCACCAATGCCATAGAGCGAAACCCCAGCGGCCCAAAAATCGGGGTCTTGGACTAAGGCCATGAGCGTGGTGTAGCCGCCCGCGCTCCCACCAGTGATGACGAGGCGGCGCGAATCGGCGAGACCCAGATGAATGAGATGCTCGGCTCCGGTGCGCGCGTCCTCCACATCCACCACGCCCCATTGCCCATTAAGCAGGTCTTGATAAGCGCGCCCAAATCCGGTGCCGCCGCGATGGTTCACGATAAAGTAATGCCAACCGCGCGTAGCGAAGTATTGCGCTTGGGGCAACCAACTAAAGGGTGATTCGGACGTAGGCCCGCCGTGAATGTGGACAATGACTGGGCAAGGGCCGGTCGCGTCTACTGCTGGATACAAGATGCCCCAGGTTTGAATGTCATTCACCGTTGGCCAGGAGATCACTTCGGGGTTGGAGAGCCGCGTCGCATCAATGAGGCCGATGGCGACAGTGGCGCGTGACGTTTCGCGGTTTGTTTTGACCTCCAGCGTCATCAAGCGGTGCGGCAGTTGAGGGGTCGCGGCTAAATAAACCAAGTGATCGCTTTTGGGTAGCGCGCACACATTCAGCGCGTCCATTTCTGTCCACTCGGTGCGGATCTCAGTCACGGTTTGGGAGGGCCAAGCCACTTGTAGCAAAAAATCTTGGCTCCATCGGCGGCGCACCGTGTAGATCGCCTGGCTATCACCGCTCCACCGCATCGCGATCAACCCCGGCACCCAATCTGGCCCGCCGATCTCGCCCTCCCCCGTGTCCACCCGCGTCGGGCTACGCCCATCGGCAGAAGCCACCCACAATGAGCGCCAGCCGTTTTCATCGCTCACATACGCGAGATGTTGACCATTCGGGCTGAATTGCGGTGAGGCGTAACTGACGCGCGGCTTGGCAAACGTGACGATAGGCGTGAGCGGCAAGAGTTCGGCGCTATGCGTGGCGGCCCGGGTGGGTTTAGCAAAGCGCGTGAGGACGAGGCGCGTCTCGTCCCAGGGCATCTTCCACTCATCCCACTCTTGCCACGCGAGGCGCCCCCCATCCGGCGAGAAGGTAGGGTTGAAGGCGTACCACGGGTCGTTGGAGAGTTTGATGGGTAAGGTTTTCCCGCGCACATCTACCAATAAGACATTGCAACGCTTATCCGCCTCGCATAGGAACGCCACATATTTGCCACACGGGGAGATGATAGGGAGCGCCACGCCTTCATAAACGGGCGTGATCACCCATTGCTCGCCGTTGGTTAAATCCATCCCATACAACCGATTATCTTTCGCCGCGTAGACCAGCAGGTCATCCCGCACCGCAAACAGCCCACTGCCATAGCCCACGCCGCCTTTGGGCTCAGGTTCAGTGGTGAGCGTTTCGGCGAGGCCAGTGAGCATAGATTGGCGGATGATGGAGCGGTTGCCATCCACCTGCTTGACGTAGAACAGCGTATCAGGCGTCGCGCCAAAGGTCGGTTCAGAGAGTTTGTGTTCGAGATAGAGGCGATTGAGGGGGAGGGGCATAGCGAATTAGAGGATTGGGAAGACTATTATTGCACTTCAGGATACAACGGCAAGATTGCATTCAAGAGCGTTTGATTCGGCGTCAGCAACCAGAGCGTTGTCTTGCCTTTGGCAAAGACACAACTGGTTTGGTTGTTCACTTCCCAGCACTCGCCATCGGTGCGCTCCAGTTTCGCGCCGCGAAAACGCTCATTCTGATAGGTGATTAGCGCGCGGCGAAATTGATCGGCGTCGTTTTGGGTGTCCCAAATCCATTGGGCGGCCAACACTGTTTCGGTCAGCGCGTCATTGGAGTACACCTGATATTGATCGCCACCCCACCCAGCCGCGGCGGTCTCGGCGGTTTGTAGGTCTATTTGCGCCGCCACATCGGAACCGTAACCCAAGACCAAAAACGTCTGCCATTCGCCGAGGGAGTTGTTGTTTACCAAACGCCAGCCGGAGCCTAGAGTGTCGGTGAGGGGTGGCGCGGCGACGACGAGTGGGGCTTCACCATTGATATATTTTTGCGGGTGCAAAATTTGCTCGGTGCTTTGGGGAAGATTGGCGTAGAGCTTATTCACCTCGGCCCAATTGCCGCGATCATAGAAATACTGCACGAAGTCGCGCCCTTGTTCATACGGGAAGTCGGAATCGGGCGCGGCATAGGGTGGGGGGAACTGCTCAGGCAAAATTTGGCGCGGCGGGCGATAGTTGAAAATATCTTGATAATCTTGTGGGGTCGCATATTGTTGCCACCATTGCCCCATGAGCACTGTCGCGTCGCCCTCCACTAGCGCGCGGATCGCATCACAGCGTTGCTCATCCCCCAGACATTCAGGATACACACCCAATTGGCTGATCTTGAAATGATGTTCGGTGAGCGCGTGGTTGTATTCATGCGAGAAAATAAAATGCTCGATGCCACCAAAGTCATTACCGATCACGTACAGTTCATTGGCCCAAGGCAAATAGAAACCACCCAAGCCATCGGCGATGCCGTTGAGGGCACTGTTGATGAGATCGTAAGTGGGTTTGATCAGGCCGAGTGTGCTCAACACGCGCGCCTCGTCTTGTAACTCGGCTATCGAACCGAACGAATAAAAAATCTCTTCTAATTTGCCGCGCACGCGATTTGCTGTAAGCACATACCGCGGCACAGCAGTGAGGATAGGTAGACCGCGCAAGTCAGATACTTCTTGTTGGATGCGTTCCATTTGGGCGAGGGCGGTGGGTTGGGGTGGGCGCAACGTTGGCATTGGCGTCAGGCTCGGCGTGGGGGTGAGACTGGGGATAGGCGTTTCAGAAGGGAGCAGGGTCGGCGTCCAAGTCGGCGGCAAGGTCGGGAAGGCGTTGCCGGTGGTCGGCTCAGGTGGCGTGAGCGTTGCCTCGGGCGTAACGGTGACAGTGGCCGCCGGGGCCGCGCGGGTCGAGGTCATCACTTGCGCGACCGGTGTTGCCGTGAGCCCGCGCAAAATTAGAAAGCCAAAGACCGCGATCAGCAATAAGCCTAAACACCCAATCCCACCTACACCGCCCCACAACCACCAATTGGGTTTGGCCGAGGTGGGAGCTAGTTTGGCTGGCGGTGCTTTCGGTTTGGCCGGTGGGGGTGGAGGGACGGGAGGGAGTTTGGGTGCCGGGCGTTCTTCAACTACTGGGGTTACAAAGGGCGAGATTGAAGCCGGTGGCGCGGACGCCGGTGCGGGTGGCACAGCCTCAGGGGCAAGGCGCGCCAATTGCATCCGCGCCGGGACGTTTTCTGGATTAATCCGCAACACTCGTTTGAGACATTCGATTTGTTGTTGGGGGTCAGCGATCGCGGCGCTCAACAACAGCCAGCCCGCTTCAGATTTGGGGTTGCGTTTTAGATACTCTGCTAACAGGGCCTGAGCTTCGGAGCGTTTCCCAGTTTGCAGTAGCTGAGTGGCTTGTGTGAGAGGATCGGGGGTCATGCAAGAATTGTAGCACCGCGCACGTGAGAAGCAAAAAATGGCAACGGATATTGGCAACGGATAAAGCGGATGTAACGGATAGGCACTTCTTTAACAACGCACTTGTTCACCCCGTCATCTGTGCATGTTTTTAAGCCATTGAAAAATAAACCCTAACCACCCCAAGCCCGCCCAACTCTTAACGACGACCGGCAAGGTTTCGCTGAGGGGTCGTTCGGGGCGACGGAAAGCGGCGAGCATGAGCGCGTTGCCTATCACACCAGCCAGGGAGGCCATCCGGGTCGCGGCCTTCTGATCTGAGCCACGCAAGGCGCTCGCCAACGCGACGCCCGCTAAGCCCAAGCCAGACCATTTGCGACCGGGGCGCGGGCCGAGCAAGATCAAGGCGTCCCCTAACATCCGTTGAAAGGCCGAGAGGTGGTGCGTGTGCCCAGCTGGCAAATCCCGATCTAGCCCGCCCAATACATCGGGAGCGAAGCGACGTGTGACGTACCAGCCGATGCCCAGCCCGGCCAAAGCCCACCATTTGCCTCTTGAGTTTCGCAGTTCTCGATAGAGCGTCCCGGCGAGCGGCACAAACAGATCGGCGTTGAACGAGCGATACTCCTCAATGTGCTGTTGATAGTCTTGCCCAGTGGTAAAGGTCGCCAAAGCGGTCGCGGTCGCGGCTTGGATGACCGACGTTTGTAACAAGGCTTCCAGCGGCGCGGCGTTGGGGTCAGCGGCGAGCGGGGCGGCACTGGCGGCGGCGAGCGCTAGCATTTTCGGTGCGTAGGAAGGCGGATAGGCGCGTTCAAGTTCGCCGCGCGGTTGGTCGAGATAGGGCAGGGCCAGCGCCCCCGCGACCGAGGCCACGGTGAGCCCGGTGGCGTAAGGTTCGGGGATCTCCAAAACGCGGTTGGCCGCCAGCGATAAGGTCCCCGCCGAAACTAACCCGGTCAACGCGAGTTGCTCACGGTTGGGAGCGGCGATCACCTCAGCGATGGTCTGCCCATCATACGCATTGAGATTAGTCCGAATATGATCAAGATACTCCAAACATTCCAACGGATCGGTGGCGTGGATGCGGCGGAAGACATTCACATAGCATAGCCGGATGCCGCGCGCGTGGGCTAACATCCCCCAATGATGTGCCGCTGAGTGAAAATCTTCGGGGACGAGCGCGGCGGGACTGAAGTAATGCGCAAGGATGACTTGTCCGCGCAGGGCGAGGCGCTTGGCGATGAACCAATCGCCTTTCTGGTGGCGCGTCTCGCTGAAATAGGCGAAGGTCAGGCCAAAGTTTTCGAGGCACGTTACCGTTGTCTCCAAGTGCATTTCATGGCCGAGGATCAAGTCGCCCTCAAAGGCCACCAGCTCGGCACCCAAGCCCTTCACTTGCGCCAGCGTGCGCTCCACCAAATGATCTTCAGGCCACGCAAAAGATACCGGACGCGGGACTAGGCCTAGCCCCGCCAACATGATCTCGGCGGCCACGGCGGTCTCGAAACCCAGCCCCATCTCGGCGATGGTGGATAGCTCGCCAGAGAAAGACAACTGGAGTGGCGCAGTAGAGAACTGGGCTTGAGAAGCGGGAAGGCGCGCTTGGAGTTCGGTCGCTAAGTGTTGGAGGAGGTCGGGTTCGACGCTAGTGAGGTAAACCCACCGCCCCAGCGGCGCGGGGGTTGAAATCGGTTGCGCCGGGATCGTGAGCGCGAGACGCCCCTCTTGCAAGAGGCGTTTGAGGGTCAGCTCTGGCAAAGACAGATGCGTCGCGCCATTCGCGTGTGCCATTGGCAAAAATTCGCGCAGAGGCAAACCCGCGCGGGTGCTCACGGCGAGTGCGTCGTCATAATCCAACACAATTGCGGTACGTTGATTGGCTTGTTCCCACTGGTGACGTTTGAGAAGCACCCGCACTGAAGCGAGCGCACCCGTGGTGAGAAGGGCGTAGTTTATGAATGACATGGGGTACGGGGAAGATTAGAGAATTGGAGGATTAAGAATTAGCACATAACACTAAGATTTTGACTTATCCAAGCGCACGGTGTGTCCCACCACGAGGAGCTCTTAGGCCATAAGACGATCGTGAAACCGTGCGAGTCAAGATACGGCATTGTAATGACTGTCGTGCGGCTTATCGAAACCAAGTCAAAAACTCATTGGGGCTAATGCGGGCTTGGGCCCAAATCATTTGCCGCCAGCGTTGGGCCCGCGCCCAAACCGCGCGCAACAAAGGCCAAGCTTGTAACGAGCTACGCTCAAATAACATCAGATAGATCAAAATTTGTAAATCGTAAAAAAGAATATGCGCGCCATCACGTTGCCAACCCGCGCGGCTTTCATTTTTGGCTAGTAACAAATAGCGGTTCTTAACCGCATGCACGCGCACCGCCGGGGCGATATGACCGCGCTGACCCGGCCGAAACGAGCGCGGGTGAAAGGCGACTGCTTCGGGCGTATACCAACATCCCCAGCCTAACAACCGGGCGCGCCAGGCCAAATCTACGTCTTCTTTGTGAGCGAAAAAAGTTTCATCGAAATATTCGCCCTCAAACTGGATCGCCTCTAACATGGCGCGCCGATACAAGGGCGCAGCGCCATCTACGCCAAACACCTCACCGGGGGCATCATATTGACCCTGATCGCTCTCACCATGCCCGCGTAAATACTGCTGGCGGCGGCGGTTGATGAACAAGCCGGTGGTATCAATCACTTCCGGCGCTTGGAGCAATTTGCCTGCCGCTAAACCACAAGCGGGATGTTGTTCTAAAGCCTCGACCAACGCGCTCACATAATCGGGTTGCATCGTCACATCTGGGTTGAGCGGCAGATAATAAGCGCCGCGCGCAACGCGAATGGCTTGGTTATGGCCGCCGCAAAAGCCGCGATTGTCTTGATTGAGGATGAAGCGCGCCTGTGGAAAACGCGCCTGCGCTTGAGTTACTGAATCGTCCTGCGACGCATTATCTACGATCACAATCTCGAGCTGAGGGTAACGTTGTTGAGCGAGGGCCTCTAAGGTGGTGGGGAGTTTAGGGGCGCTGTTCCAAGTCACGAGGCCGATTGAGACGGGAGGGGGCATACGACGCTAGCTTAAGGTCGCTGTGGTTGAGGGTAGGTCAAGCCCGTTTGAATAACACGTAATTGCCCTGCTGGAGTACATCCCGCACGATAGGTCGCCCTAGGCTTTTGATAATCTCTTTTAAAGAATCGCCTAACAATAAATGCGTATATTGAAGGGCAAGTGGCAGAGGGAGGGGAACGAGACCGGCTTGAGAGCCCATTTTCAGCAAAGCGTGGCGATTGAAGCAGTTAATATGTTCTAAGGGGGCCGTGGCATTCAGTGAGTTGCGGGTGCCTTTGGGGGCAGACCAATCCTCCACCTGCAAACGCTGTTGAATGTCGCGCCCATCGGGCACACCAATTTTGATCAACCCAGTAGATTTCAGCGCTTGCGTTAAGGACTGGAGCGTTTCCAAGGGGTGGGCGAGATGCTCAAAGACCTGATCAGCATAAATCAGATCAAATTGATGCGCGCCGATTTCTTCCCAGGCGATGACCGGGATGCCTTGCGATTGCGCGAATTGAATTCGGGCTTGGGATAACTCGACCCCCATGGCTTGCACGCCAAAGGCGCGGGCGAGCCGTACCCATTCTCCCCAACCCATACCGAAGTCTAAAAATTTTAACGTGTGTGGTTTTTGATGAAACATCGCGATGAGCGCGGCGACTTCGGAGCCAACGCGATTGTAGTAGTCTAGGGTTTGGTCTGCGACGTGGTGTTGAAATGTAAGCGCGGGATCTATCCATTCTTCATAGATCTTGGACATTAGCTCATCGTTGGGCACTTCAGCTTGAAAAACCAATTGGCAAAGGTCGCATTGGGTCAAAATAAACTCGGCCCCTTCCAAATAAGCATATTCGATTTTACCTACCTCGATATAGGCTTTTTCTAAAAAACTTCGGAGGGGAGGATGCTGATAAGAACGGCGATAAATTTCATGAATAGTAGTGGCGGCACAAGCCGGGCATTTGTCCCGTGCCACAAAATAGACGGCTGACATCAAATTATTCCGATTGAGAAGGCTTGATATGCTGATACACGGTTGTATAACGTTCGATCGCTATTTCCAAACTCAACTCGTTATGTGCCGCTTGGCGACACCGCTCCCGTAGCCCAGTCTCGGCGCTCAAAGTAAGAAGGTGGTTCACGGCTTGAGTGATAGTGGTTGCATCGTCAAAATTAATAGCCACCCCGACTTGATACTCGTTTAGAATGCGTCCCGTATCCCCAACCCCTACATTAATTGCGACGGGCAACCCGCAGGCTAAATACTCGGCAAATTTGATCGGGCTGGCAATAGCATGCACCTGAGAAGTAACCCGAAAAAATGCCAAACCGGCATCTGCCGCATTAAGGTAATGAGGCATATCACTCGAAGGGGCTTGCCCGAAAAATATATCTGTCGCGGGGAGTGCCAACGCTTGCGCCGCCTCGCGCAAGGGGCGATTATCATCGTAAGTGAATATAGCCAATAAGGCATTCGGTTGGCATTGCTTGAGAGCGTTAAAAAAACGAAATAAATCCTGATAAGACCGTTGGTAGCGGTCCGCTACTCCGGCGAACACTACCACGTAGCGATCTTGCCAGCCGAGGCGCGCGCGCATAGTTTGACGGACCTCTTCATTGATAAAAAACTTTTGTAAGTCGGCACAGTTAGGAATTGAAACGACCCGCGTTGCATCGGCGCGAGGAAAATAGGGCAAGGCCCACACTAGGGCGCTGAACTGAGGCGAGGTAGTAATAATCGCGTCTGCCTCCAACACTAGCCACTGTTCAAACCATTTGCCAAGCAGATATTTGAGGGTGCCGACCTGCCAACGCCCGTCGGCCACTAGTTCATCAATTAAAAAGCCGCGCATGTCAAACACAAACGCTACCCCTAATAGCCGTTTAACAAATGCCCCGATCATCCCAGCGCGATAACTGCGACAATGGGCGATGTGAATAGTTTTTTGACGGCAGAGTTGCCAAGCGCGGAGTAGACCATGGGCAATCATTATTAACCGTTGGAGGCCGGAGACTTCGGCGGGGATCTGAACAGTTTCCCAATGAATACCGCGTTTTTGTAAATCACGGCTTAGTGGGGACGGCTGTTGCGTTGCCGCGTTTTCAAAGCTGAGGATCAAACAGCGTAACCCTTGGTCAGCCAAATGCCGCAAAAGCGGCAGACCTTGTGAATGCAATAAAGGCCGATCCAGCGCGCCATCAACAATGAACAAAACGCTATCAGGCATAGAGGGTCTTAGCCGCTGCTGAGCTTAAAATATAATGCCTTGAGTTGTTTATAGAGCGGATGGTCATAGAGCCAAGCATCTGAGGCATAATCCGCTTGAGTTTTGAGCGGCAAGCGCAGAATGGCGTTAAATTCTTCGTCAGTTAATTCCAGTTTTTTAGCCACATAATCGCGATCTTCTTCCTGCAAGGTTGGGGCGTAGGTGGGTGTTTGCAGTTCAACCAACGCCGTCGCTCG
>Ga0315912_10001685_pt1 | contig 25967 bp, 20 predicted proteins | sample VfabasoilMG_FD_204469 | JGI IMG/M metagenome (GOLD analysis project Ga0315912, IMG submission 204469) | Garden soil microbial communities collected in Santa Monica, California, United States - V. faba soil | ecosystem: Environmental > Terrestrial > Soil > Garden | place: USA: California... | reverse complement strand
GCAAGCTGTCCTTAACGTCATCACCAGCCCTGAGTCGAAGGAATCTATTCGCGAGGTCGTGAAGACCGAACTGGCGCCAATTGAAAAACGTTTAGAGGGGGTTGAAAAACATTTAGAGGGCGTTGATAAACGTTTTGACGGTGTTGACAAACGTTTTGATGGCATTGACAAACGTTTAGACAACATCGAAGCTAATATGGTGCGACGTGATGAATTTAAATCGCTCTTCGTTGACGCCTTCGAGCCTTATGCACAAGAATTGTATAAAGGGTTGGACGAACTGAAGCTCAAGCTGGCGAAACTTGACGAGCGGGTGGAACGTTTAGAAACAAAATTTGATCATCTGTTGCGCCGTCAAGATAATTTTGATTCGGCGTTGGCTGAACAACGGGTGATGAGCCGCGAAACGCGCACTGAACTTGAAATTTTACGCGAGCGGTTTAACGAGTTAGAAGCACGTATTGCTCGTTTGGAGGCGGCGACTCAAAATGAATGACGCCAAACTCAACGCCATCGTCGAAGCGGTGGTTAAAGAACTACGCGCGGCAAAAACGGTGACGCCTGAACCACCGCGCGTAGCGTCAGCCAGTGCGCCTGTGGCACCACCTGTCGCGCCAACTGCTACGCCCGTCCTTTCCATTGACCTCTCCGATCCTACCCTCGCCGAAGCCCGCTATCAGCCGCGCATCAAAAACCCCGTCAAGCCGGACGCACTGCCGATGCTCATGGCCTCGACCACAGCGCGCATTGGCGTTGGGCGCGCCGGGCCACGGCCCAACACGGCCTCGCTCTTGCTCTTCCAAGCCGATCATGCGGTGACCCAAGATGCGCTGTATCGCGATGTGGATCAAAAATTGCTAGACGACCTCGGCTTGGTCACCGTGCAGACCAACATCACCGGCGGCAAACAAGAGTATTTGTTACGCCCCGACTTGGGGCGGCAACTCAACGCCGAGGCCAAGCAAACGCTCGCCGCCAAATGCGTTAAGTCGCCTAACTTACAAGTCGTGGTGAGCGATGGCCTGAGCGCGGCGGCGGTGGAGGCCAATGTGCGCGAAATGTTTCCGGTGATCACGCAGGGCGCGAAAGCGGCGGGGCTGACCCTCGGCACGCCATTCTTTGTCAAATATGGGCGTGTCGGAGTCTTGAACGACATCGGCGAGGCGCTCAAACCGGACGTGGTGATCTTACTGATCGGCGAGCGCCCCGGCTTGGGCCGCGCTGAATCGCTCAGCGCCTATATGGCCTATCGCCCCAAAGCCGGCGACACTGACGCCGACCGCGATGTGGTGTGCAACATTTTCAACAGCGGCGGTACCAACCCACTGGAAGGCGCGGCCTACACCATTCAAATCGCGCAGAAGATGATCAAGCATCAGGCCAGCGGTGTTAAATTAAAACTTGCTACAAAATGAAGCGAGAGAATTAGAGGACTAGAGAATTTTGTGCGCCTATAATTCTCCAATCCTCTAATCCTCCAATTCTCGTTCTATCCAAACCTCATGCCCACCCTCTCCCCTCTCTACGCCACCCCGCTTGCGGTGCGGCTCATCCCCAATGTGGACCCGAACTTCGCCGAGCATTTGAAGCTCCGCCCGGAGCAAAAATCCATCGGCCTGCTCACGGCGGATAACGATGACGCGACCTATGTGGCGATTGACGAAGCGACGAAGATGGCGGAGGTAGAAGTGGTCTATGCGCGTTCGTTCTACGCGGGGGCACGCCATGCTTCGGGCAAGTTGTCGGGGGAGATCATGGCGGTGTTGGCCGGGTCGAACCCCGCCGAGGTGCGGGCGGGGCTGACCGCCGCGCTCCAGTACCTGAAGAACGAGGCCATTTGGTATTCGGCGAACGAGGATGACTCGATTGCGTTCTTCCCCCATCTGATCTCGCGCACGGGATCATATTTGTCGAAGATGTGCAATATCGCCCTCGGCGAACCATTGGCCTATTTGGTCGCGCCACCGTTGGAAGGCACTTACGCGCTCGATGTCGCGCTCAAGGCCGCTGCAGTGCGGATCGTTTCGCTCACGATGCCCCCTTCCGAGACGAACTATATGGGCGTCATGCTCACTGGCGACCAACCCGCCTGCAAGGCCGCCACGATTGCGTTTCGAGAGGCAGTGTTGGAAGTAGCGGGAGAGCCAGTGAAATACTAAAGTTAGGTAAAGCCTACTTACCACATGCCCTTTCCGAACGTCACCCCAAAAACAGTAACGATTGGCTTAACAGTATCAGTCGGTATGTTCGTGGCTGGCCTATATGCGTCAACGCTGATGATGACCATCAATGGCTGTGGGCATGAGTATTGTATTGATGTCGGTGAGTTTCAGATCGCCTTGGCTCTATGGGGAACAGTTCACTATACCGGCTATCCTTTGTATATGTTGTTAGGTTCCCCATTTGTGGCGCTGTTACGGATTGCCAGTATCCCGCCCGCTATGGGGGCTTCGCTCTACTCCCTAGTTTGGGAAACCGCTGCGGTGGCGGGATTAGTGATCCTTCTCCGCCGGTGGAGCCAGAATGTTTTGTTAGTCGGTGGGGTGAGCCTGCTCTTCGCCGTTATTGAGCCAGTTTGGGTACACGGCGTATTAGCCGAGGTGTATAGCTTGAGCATGGCGTTGACAATAGCCATTTTATATTTGACGTTTGAGTTGCACGAACGCTGGTCAGATCAACGGGGTTGGGTATTGGCGTTGTTGGGTGGCTTGGGGGTGGCCCACCATCGGTTGTTGGCACTGCTCCTCATTCCAGTGGGTCTATTTTTATTACCGAAAGCTTGGCGGGCCAAATCGTTTCCGCGGTGGCTGTTGCTGGCGGGTCTATGTTTTGGGGCCGGCTTTTTGCCGTATTTAGATATCCCGCTCCGCATCGCGTTAGGCTCAACTTGGAACTATGACCAAGCCAATCTGTGGCAAGGTTTTTGGCGCATTTTTCGCGGCACAGAAGTAGCGGGACTGCAACAACCCCAGGTCACGTTGTCAGCCCTGTTGGTCGCGGCGCAAGATATTAAACAAACCCTGAGTACACTATTGACTTGGCCAGGCTTTATATTGATGGGGGGCGCCGCTGCATATGGGATCTGGCACACCTCAACCCGCTGGGTGACAGGGCTAATGGTTGGCGTTGCGGCTAGCTTTATTTTATTTGCGCTAGTCTTTCATGACGCGGTGTTAATCCAAGCCTCGCTCATGGGGGTCTGCCTGGCGGGCTGTGTTTTATTGGTCGTTGGCGCTAGCTCACTCCAGCGCGCTTGGCAAACTATCGGCGGCCTCGTCTGTTTAGGCTGGGCCGCTTGGCTACTGACCAACAATTGGTCGTTTGTCACGGCCTTGACCCATAACCCGGGTGGTATCGCCTACACCGCAACTGTGGAAAAATTGGAAGCCCCAAGTGGGTCGGTGATTATGGCCCCGTGGGGAAGCAGTTACTTTGCCCTCGCTTATGCTCAGCGGGTTGAAGGGCGCATGACCGACTGGCAAATTGTTGACCATCGCGCCAATTTTAAGACACTGACAGCGCCGACTGCGCACCGGGTCTATACCCACGCTGACACTTTGTATGTTTTTGGAGTGCCCTGGTGGGCGGAAGCGCTAGGTTCGCCGTTGCGAGTTGTGTCGGCCGGGCCACAGTTGGTCATGCTAACGTCTGAAGCGTTAGCGCCACCAACTCAAACCGGCATTCGCTTAGGGGATCATATTGTCTTAGATCACTGGGAAATCAAACCGCTGGGTTCAGAAAGTCTGAACGTGGTTTTATATTGGTCGGCTACCGACCAACCGACCGCCAACTACAGCACCTTCGCCCATGTGAGCGATCAGGAAGTCATTTCTAAACCTGAAGACCTACTCGCGCAGAGCGACTACACCGCACCAGTTTATGGTTGGTATCCAACTTCACAATGGATACCGCATGAAGTCATCCGTGAGGATCATCTTTTACAAGGCCCCTTTGAGCGTCCCCCCAAAACCATAGTGATTGGCATGTATCAACAAGATGTGAACGGTGCGTTTCTTCAACTTGGTCAGGTGATACTCCGTCAACAAGCCGGGAGTTGGATTGCCATATTACCGAATGCGCCAAAATGATTTGGAAGATATGGTTGCTATGCCTGTGCCTTCTTCACTGCCGCTGAGGTGCGGCGTTTAGCCTACTTCACGTTCACTTTGGGCGAGAGCGATCTCATCACCCCCGAAGCTGTGGAGGGGGCGTGATCGTATCAGCTCAGGCTATCCCCGACGTTGCGCCCTCTTCTTTTTCCAAGCGGCAATCGCTTCGCGCAACGTTGCGCTAGGGTGGGCTTGGAAGTAGTCGCGGATATGTTGGTTGTATTCAAATTGGGGCGCGATGGCCTTGGCGACGCGGCCGGTCTGCTGACCGGCCTCCCAAGCCTGGATCGCTTCGTTTAGGGTCCGGCCCGCCCCATCGCGGATAAAGTCGCGCATGACGCTATCAAAGTGAAAGCGGGGGCCAAGTTCGCGCTCAAAAAAAAATCGTAAAGGTTGGCTACACCGCCAGCCAACGCCAATGACCGTTTCGCGGCTAAATGTAAGTGGCATCGGGCCTGTAGCTTTCGGCGTAGCGCGCCGAGGTGGGCGCGCCTCAACCTGACCGCCCTTTAGAAACTGCGCCACGCGCCATGTCAAATCTTTTTTGGCACCCGTCGTAGATAGCCCGTGAGCCCGACAGAACACGAGCAACTCTTCCTTCAACCAATAGAAACTTTGGAAATCTTCAACCGCGAGGCGCTGTGTTAGAGCTGGTCGGCGAGGCATGTTTTCGAGGCGGCTGTCTGGCGCTCACTTACCCCAACTCTGCTTCAACCACTCCAGTGCGCCGTTCGTGCGCCGCCAATGATTGAGATGCGCCGAGGCATAATGCACCGCCTCGTCGTCATCGCCCCAACCCATCATATCGGGCAGGCGGTTGGGGATGCGTTTTTTGCCCGTCAAATAGCTGGGCACATACGGGTTTTGCTTCAACGCTTCGCGCAGGCGTTTGTCAGCGGTCTTGCTAATACCACTCTTGCGGAATTCCACCAACGCCCAGGTATACAACCACGCCGCCATCGCGTCGTCTTTATATTGCTTGAGCAGTTTGATCAGATCGCTGTCGCGATCAATTTCAAGGAGCAGGTTGGCTAACGAGTAGCGCACACCCTGATTGTCGTTCGGATTAAGGCGCAACATATCCTGATAATGCCCAATCGCTTCTTCAAACTGCCGCGCATCCCACAAGCAATTGGCCAGGCCAAAGCGCGCGCGCATATAAGGCCGCGCTTCCAACATCCCCCAAAAATAGCCGACGTTCTCTTTGAAGAACTTTTTGCCCAATGCGCGCTCCCCCGCCTCGATGCCCTGTTGATAGAGTTTCATGGCGTCCGCTAGATTTTCGGCTTCCTCTTCCGCTAACAGCACATAGGCGTCGGCGCAATCCGGCGAGGTGGCGAGCGCTTTGCGCGCTAAGGCGATGCGTTTGGCCGGCTTCTCTTCCTCCCACGCCTGATACATCAGGGCTTGGGCTTTGTCGAGTTTGGTGTTGCCGAGGTGGCGCAGTTTGTTGGCTGGCATTTCGCCCCCAAACATGGCGCTCAACATCTGGGCCATCTCGCCCTCCATCGCGCGCGGGTCAAAATCCAACCACTCGTCTTCATCGCCCTCGGCCTCTGGGCTCGGCCAGTTGGGGAGGCGTGCCACTTTACGTGTGTGATCCAATTTGCCTGCTGGATACTTTAGAAAAACTTCGACTTCGCCCGTGTGGGTTGTCACCTGCAAGGTGGTTTCGACTGGCGCGTAATCCCCTTTGCGATTTGGTTTAAGATGACGCTCCGCAAATTCGGGGAGGGCGCGCAACGCGGCTTCGAGCCATGTCAGTTCTTCGAGCGTGGGGCGCAACGTATCATCCGGCAAGAAGCGAAACGGCGCGGGATATGACTCTTCGTCGGCCACCTCCCAGCCATGTTCTTGTTGTGCTTCGTAATCGTCAAACGGGATGCCATCCACTGGCTCATAAAACATCGTCAGCGCGCCTTGTTCGGGGATCGCTTCCATTGGATGTTCGACGCCCACCATGAGTTTTTCCACTTGTTCCCAATTATCGTAGAGCGCAACGCCATATTCCACGCCGCCATTGCCCATCACCACCGCGATCCGTTCGACGCCCCCTTGCGCGGGGAAACGCACGAGGATGGCCTGCTCGTTGAATAGCTTGACCCAGGGTTCGGCGCGATAAAAATCAGCGGCGGCGGCAAAGAACCCGCCAACGATCTCCGGCGTCACGCCCTCGCCTTCCAGCAGCCCTTCCAACTCGGGCTCGCCGTTGCGCATAGCGTGTTCCATGTGCTCCACGATCTCACCCAACATCGGCAGTTCGCGGGTTTCCGTGCCCACCCCCATCGCGTCGAGTTGAGAGGCGAGTGCCTCCGTGAGCGCGGGTTCGGCGAACAACACTTTGGCCGGGCGGCGCGGCTCACCAGTGCCGGGCATGGGCTTTTTCATGGCATTCGTCAACGATTTTAAGATGCGTTCCGGTGATGGCAGTCCTTCCGCTAGATCATGCCCTAACACAGTCCCTTCATCGAGATTAAGGATCATCGTCAGACCTGGACGTGACGGCGTTTCGCTTTCCCCTGAAAGCCAAGTACGTAACAGCGCCACCCCCACGCCCCACGTTTCGGGTTGTTGTGGAATATCGGTGATTTTGGCGTAGCGTTTGCGAGGCATAGGCGGTCTTTCTGTCGGCGAAGATGTCGTGGAGGGGCCCCTAATGATTCATTCGGAAATTCAGCCACGCCGATTATAATACACTTATACCCCATTCTACCGAGACCACCATGCTCACTAAAGCCCAAGCCCTCCTGCCCCAACTCATCGAACTCCGTCGCACGATTCATCGCAACCCCGAACTCGGTTTCGATGTCTTTAAGACCGCTGAACTGGTCACGCGCACCCTCAAGGGCTTAGGGGCGGAGGCGCAAACCCAAGTGGGCAAGACCGGTGTGGTAGGCTACCTCGGTGATAACGAGGGGCCGGTCGTCGCCATCCGCGCCGACATGGATGCTTTGCCGATCTTGGAAGCCAATCAGGTAGACTATGCCTCGCAAAACCCAGGCAAGATGCATGCCTGCGGCCATGACGCACATACCACCATGTTGCTCGGCGCGGCGATGTTGTTGACGCGCGAAAAATTCAACGGACAAATCCGACTCATCTTCCAACCCTCCGAAGAAATCTCCGACTCCGAGGGCATCAGCGGCGCACCGCGCATGATCGCCGATGGCGCGTTAAAAGATGTAGATGCCGTGATCGCCTTGCATGTGGATGGGACAGTGGATGCGGGCAAAATCGGTGCGGAAGCGGGCATGGTGGGCGCGGCCTGCGATACGTTTTATGGACATGTGCTGGGCGTGGGCGGGCATGGCGCGCATCCCAACCTAGCGCTCGACCCGATTTGGTTGGCGGCGCAAACCCTTAACGCCCTCTATGCCATCCCCTCGCGTCGCGTTGACCCATTTTTGCCCTCGGTGCTCTCCATTGGTGTCGTGCGGGGCGGCGAAGCCTCCAACGTCATCCCAAAATCGGTCTACATTGAGGGCACCCTGCGGAGTATGGATAAGGAGACGCGCGAGCTCCTCATCACCGAAGTCGAGCATTGCTTTCAGATCCCGAAGGCTTTGGGTGGTGATTTTCAATTGCGGATCGAACGCGGCTATCCGCCTTTGTGCAATGACAGCGGGGTGAATGACACGATAATTCAGACCGGCAAAGACCTCTTAGGTGCGGATAATATCGCCAAGCCCCGCCGCTCGATGGGCGCGGAGGACTTTAGCTTTATGACCGAGACCGCCCCCGGCGCGATGTTCCGTTTGGGCGTCAAACGCCCCGATGGCCCGCCCAAATTTTTGCACACGCCCGATTTTGATATTGATGAGAACGCTCTCCCCATTGGCTCGGCTATGCTCGCCGAGACCGCGTTGCGCTTGCTCAAGCAATATGGTGGGTGAGCGACAAAAGGTGACTTTTGTCGCTATCCGTTGTAGTAAAGAGACGCTAAACTGATCGGCGAAGGGAGTCCATTAATGCCCTGCATTTTCGCCGCGTGGTACCACACTGGCGGCTGAAGCGGCCTCCCGCGTTCATTTTACCCTTAGTGTCCTTTGTGGATTCGCTTAACCCTATGCCTCCTCTCGACCTGACTCCGCTCCGCACTGCCCTTGTCCCATTGGCCCCCCAAGGCCGTTCGGCGCTCTTGCCCGCCTTGCACGCGGCCCAAGCCCTATATGGCTATTTGCCTGAACCCGTAGCGACCGAGGTCGGGCGCGCGTTGCGTGTGCCCTTGGCAGATGTGTATGGTGTTATTGACTTCTACGCGATGTTCTATAAAGAGCCGGTGGGCAAGACCATCGTGCGTGTGTGCGGCGACCCAGTCTGTGCATTGCGCGGCTCAGAGGCGGTGACGCGCGCGCTAAGTGAACAGCTTAAAGTGGGCGTGGATGAAACGACACCCGATGGCGCATTGACACTTGAACACGCACCCTGCCTCGGCTTGTGCGAACACGCGCCTGCTGTGTTGGTGAACGAGACGGCGCTCGGCGTGGTACGTCCCGCCGATGCCGCGGAGATTTGTGCCGGACGGGGCGTTACACCACACGGCATCGTCGCGGGCGAGCAACGGTTGCTCACGGTGAATTGTGGGCGCGGGCGACCCACTTCTCTAGCAGAGTACGGCGATTATGCTGCACTTCGTCAAGCCCGCGCGCAATCACCCGAAGCGGTCATCGCCGAAGTGAAAGCCTCCGGCTTAGTGGGGCGCGGGGGGGCGGCGTTCCCCACCGGCGTCAAATGGGAAGGCGCGGCCAAAGCCGCTGGTCAACCGAAGTATGTGATCTGCAACGCCGACGAGTCGGAGCCGGGGACGTTTAAGGATCGCGTCTTATTAGAAGAAGACCCGCATCGGGTGATCGAAGGCTTGGCGCTCACGGCCTACGCCATTGGCGCGCGACACGGCTACATTTATATTCGCGGCGAATATCCGCAGGCGTTTAAGAACGTGAGCGCGGCGGTGAACGAAGCGCGCCAAGCGGGTTTGCTCGGCGAACTTGAGATCGAAGTGCGCCTTGGCGCGGGGGCGTATATCTGCGGAGAAGAGACGGCGCTCTTTGAATCGATTGAAGGCAAGCGCGGCTTCCCGCGTGTCAAGCCGCCTTTCCCCACCACGCACGGCTTGTTTGGCAAGCCGACCGTCATCAACAACGTCGAGACGTTGTGCAATGTGCCACTCATCGTGGCGCAGGGCGCGACGGCTTATCGGCAGATCGGCACCGAGAAATCGCCCGGCCCCAAACTGTTTTGTGTGTCGGGGCAGGTGCAACGCCCGGGTTTATATGAAGCGCCGTTTGGCATCACCTTGCGCCACTTGCTCTTTGACCTCGCCGGTGGTTTGGCCGAGGGGCGCACCTTGCAAGCCGTCTTATTTGGCGGCGCGGCGGGCGCGTTTGCGACCGAAAAACATTTGGACGTGAAACTGACCTTTGAAGATTTGCGCGCGGCGGGTTTGCCGTTGGGGTCGGGGGTGGTGATGGTGTTTGACGACACAGCCGACCTGCGCGATGCCCTCCGCCGCCTGACGCGCTTCTTCGCGCATGAGAGTTGCGGTAAATGCTATCCGTGCCAACTCGGCACCCAACGCCAACATGAGATCATGGAGCGCGTGGCCGCTGGGCAACCCTTGCCCGGCGATGCCGAACGCTTGGCCGATGTGGGCTGGACGATGACCGACGCTTCGTTGTGTGGGCTGGGTCAAACGGCGGCGAGCGCGGTGTTGAGCGCCATGCAAACTTGGCCGGAACTTTTTGCGAAGTGATATGAGCGACCCGCTGGCCTTAATCATTGAGGACGACAGTTATATCTCGGAGGTGTTCGCCAAGGCCTTTCGCAAAGAAGGCTTCGCGGTGGAGATCATCGAAGATGGCACGCTCGCCCAACAACGTTTGGCCGAGGTGACACCAGCCGCTATTGCGCTTGACCTACATTTGCCGGGCATGTCGGGCGTAGAATTGTTTCGTCACATGCGCGCCGACGCACGTTTCGCACGCACCTATATTGCCATCGTCACCGGCGATCCTTATTTGGCGAACACGTTACGCCGTGAGGCTGAAGCAGTTTACATCAAGCCAATTGGCTATATTGAGATGCGCGATTTGGCCGCACGCATTAAGCAGAAAAGTTCCCTATGACCACCGAATTCAAACCCCTAGCGCTCATTGTGGAAGACACGCTGAGTTTAGCGTTGTTGTTCACCGAAGCCATTGAGCAAGCGGGCTACAAAGTAGAAGCGCAACAACATGGAACGATCGCTCAAGCGCGGCTCAAGCAAATCACGCCACAGTTGGTCATCTTGGATATGCACTTGCCCGGCGTAGATGGCGAGACGATCCTACGCGGCATCCGCGCCGATGAGCGTTTGGCGACGACGCACGTGATCGTGACCACGGCCGATTCGAGTCTGGGGGCCAACGTCTCGACCTTAGCCAATCAGGTGTTGATCAAACCCGTTGGCTTTATACAATTGCGCGACTTGGCGAAACGCTTGCGCGCGCAATTGGTCGCCGATCAAAACCCTAAAGGTCTTTAAGCCCCTTCGGTTTATCCCATGTAGGCTAAGTCTATGCCCTCCGACATCCATCTCTTCATTAACGATCAATCCGTCACGGCCCCGGCTGGCACAACTATTTTGCAGGCCGCGCAACAAGTGGGCGACGCCATTCCCACGATCTGTTATCACGAGCATTGCACGGCGAATGCGTTGTGCCGCTTGTGTGTCGTAGAAGTGGAGGGCGCGCGCACCCTCATCCCGGCTTGTGTGGCGCAAGTGAGCGAGGGGATGAAGGTGCGGACGCGCAACCCGCGCGTGGAGCGCAGTCGGCGCACGATCTTGGAGATGCTCAACGCGACGGTAGATTTATCCGAAGCGCCCGAAGTGCAGACCTTCATCACCGATTACGCCGCCGACGCCGAACGCTTCCCCGACGCCGAACAGCGCCAGCCCTCAGTGCTAGACGACAACCCAATGTATGTGCGCGACTATGCTAAGTGCGTGCTGTGCTGGCGCTGTGTGCAGGTGTGCGCCGATGACGCGCAGTTCACCTACGCCATCAACTTTTCTGGGCGCGGCTTTGAAACACAGATCGGCACGTTCTTTGACAAGCCGATGCCGGAGACCTCGTGCGTGTTTTGTGGGCAGTGCGTGGGCGTGTGTCCCACCGGCGCGCTCAAACCCAAACGTGAATGGCTGTTGCAAAGCGGACAGACGCCGGATGACATTTTGGAGCTGACGCGGAGTGAGCGGAAGCGACGGCGGCGGAAGAAACCGGAGAGTAAGGAGTGATGAGTGAAGAGCAGTAAGGCGAGCGACTTTCTGACCTCTCACCTTCGACCCCTCCCTCGATTGCATGTTTTCCTCTGAAGCCACCTCTGCCTTCCTCGGCTTGCTCTCCGCCGCCACTTGGGGTGCGGGCGATTTTTGTGGCGGGCTGGCGGCGCGGCGCTCCAGCGCCTTTAGTGTCGTTGTTGCCTCGCAGATCATTGGCTTGATGTTATTGGCGCTGGCGGCGTTGCTCTTGGGCGAACCGTGGCCGCCACTGAGCGATTGGCTATGGGGTGCGGGCGCAGGCCTGGCTGGCGTGATCGGGCTATTGGCGCTCTACCGGGCCTTGGCCGAAGGGCAAATGGGCTTGACCGCGCCGGTGTCCGCCGTGGTCGCGGCCTCCTTGCCGGTCATCGTTGGCATGCTCACAGAAGGCTGGCCGAGTGTGTGGCAAGGGGTAGGGTTCGCTTTGGCCTTGTTAGCGGTCTGGTGCATTTCCGCCACTGGGCAATTAGTGGCGTTTAATCTTGAGCAACTGCGTTTGCCGTTGTTGGCTGGCCTCGGCTTTGGCCTATTCTTTGTGGTGCTCGATCGGGCGAGTGGGGTAGCAGTGTTGTGGACGCTGTGCGCCGCGCGGATCGCTTCGATCAGCGTCATGTTGGCGATAGCGCTCAGCACTCGCCGTGCGTGGTGGACGGAGGCTGGGCAATGGGGCTTGCTCGCGTTGAGCGGCGCGTTTGATGCGGGCGGCAATGCTTTTTATGCCCTCGCCGCGCAAATCGGACGAATGGATATCGCCGCCGTGTTGAGTTCGCTTTATCCAGCGTCCACCGTCGTCCTTGCTTGGCTCATTTTGAAAGAGCGCTTATCGCGTGTACAAATGATGGGCATCGTGGTGGCGCTGATAGCGATTATGTTGATTACCGGGTAAAGATTGGCCTATGGTCAACTCTCCCAACGTTTATGACGAACTTTTAAAACGTCTGACGCGCCGCTTGCGTGAGGCTGAGGTGGATCGTCAGATCCTTGAAAAACTGCAAGAGATTTTTGAAAGCGAGTTAGATCAAGAGCCCTCAATGCTTTCCCGTCCGCAGAGAGTTCGTTTGTTTAAGGAGGTGGCGAAAACGATCTTGACGGATGTGATGGAAAAGGTTGATAACAGCAGTTAAGCAAGTTAATATGGCCTCGCGAGACCAGAATGAACACAGGTTGCTAATTGGGCTGATTTAGCTGGCGGTGGTCGGCGCTATTGGTATGATGTACTTGGCAAACGCGGCTTCAAGGCGCGGTATGTCAAAGTCGTAGATGCGGCGGAAGTGACGGTGGAGTTTTATCAAGAAGTTTATGATGCCAGTGGTCGATTGATTTCTATCCATCGTAAATTTCCAGTTGATCTTGGACATGTCAACGTGGAGGCTTAACCATGTTACTTACACGCAACTCACTTCAAAGCAAACTCCTGCAATATCTTAATCACCAGATCACCTTGCCTGAATTGTTAGATTGGGCTGAGGTGATGATCCAAGAAGGTGATTTTGACGAGCGCGACACCACACTGTTAATGGACATCGTTGCGCATTTAGGCTTGGCTGATGTTCGTGAGTTTGGTTTGACTTGGGATGATTGCTGGAACTATCTTGCACAACTAGGATATCGTGTACAAGTGACGGCCATCGCCGTTTAGATTTGGAGGTGTTCCATGCTCACCGCTGATCGCACCGTTTCCACCACCTGCCCCTATTGCGGGGTGGGGTGCACTCTCAACCTACATCTCAAAGATGATTTCATCTATCGCGTCACCTCGCCGTTTGAGTCGGTGGTGAACAACGGCAACTTGTGCGTGAAAGGCCGCTTCGGCTACGACTTCATCTACAGCGCAGACCGCGTCGCGATGCCGCTCATCCGCCAGACGCCGCAAGTGGCTGGGCAACGCCGCCCGGCGGCTGACCGTTCCGAGTGGCGCGAGGCCACTTGGGATGAAGCCTTGGATTATGTGGCCGACCGCCTGACCGAAATTTATCGCCGCGATGGGTCGGAAGCACTGGCGGTGTATTGTTGCGCCAAAGCGACCAACGAAGACAACTATCTCCTGCAAAAAATGTTCCGGGCGTTGTTCCGCACTAATAATGTGGATCATTGCACGCGCTTGTGCCACGCCGGGTCAGTGGTGGCCTTGCTCAAGGCGCTCGGCACCTCGGCCATGAGCAACACCGCCCGTGAAGTGCTTAAGAGCGATTGCTTCATCGTCACCGGCTCGAACACCACCGAAAACCATCCTATCATCGGGCTCCACATGAAAGAAGCGGTGATGAAACACGGTGCGAAGCTGATCGTGATTGACCCGCGCCGCATTGAGTTGTGCGATTTCGCCACGCTCTGGTTGCCCATCAAGCCGGGGACGAATGTGCCGGTCTTCACGGCCATGGCGCATGTCATCATCAAAGAAAACTTGGTTAACCCCGCGTTCATCGAACAACGCACTGAGGGCTACGCCGAGTTCGTCGCTTCCATTGACAAGTTCACACCCGAATACGCCGAGGCGATCTCTGGTGTGGATCGGAATTTGATCGTGGAAGCGGCGCGGTTGTACGCCCAAGCCCACACCGGCTCGATCTTTTGGGGGATGGGCATTTCACAACTCTCGCATGGCACGGCCAGCGCGCTGGCGCTGATCAACTTGGCCCTGCTCACCGGCCACATCGGGCGCGAGGGCACGGGGCTAAACCCATTGCGCGGGCAGAACAACGTGCAGGGCGCGTCCGACTCAGGCGCGATGCCGTTTTTCTATCCGGGGTATATGGTGGTGGATAACGAAGCCAACGCCGAACAGTGGGAGCGCGCGTGGAACATTGAGCCGGGCGGCCTGAGCCGCAAACGCGGCCTGACCACCACCGAAATCCTCAGCCACGCACATCCGGGCGGCGTGCGCGCACTCTACATCATGGGCGAGAACCCGATGATGACCGAGCCGAACTTAAACGTCACGCGGCATCACATGGAGCAGTTGGAGTTTTTAGTGTCGCAAGATGTGTTCATCAACGAGTCGGGCGCGTATGCCGATGTGATCTTGCCCGCGACCTCGTGGGCGGAGAAGGACGGCACGGTGACGAACACCGACCGGCGGGTGCAACGGGTGCGCCAAGCCCTCACACCGCGCGGCCAATCCCGCCCCGACGCGGAGATCATTTGCGACTTGGCGATGCGGATCGAGCATCGTTTGGGCCGCCCCAACACCGCCCGTTGGAATTACGAAGAACCGGAAGAAGTGTTCCGCGAGATGGCAGACGTGGCGACGATGCTCAAGGGGATCACCTATCACCGTTTGGAAGCGGATGGTTTGCAATATCCAGTCCCTGATGAAACGCACCCCGGCACGCCCTTCCTCTTCGCCGAAAGTTTCCCCTCCGGGCGCGGCAAGTTTTTTCCGCTGGAATATATCCCCTCCGTTGAGTTACCCGACGAGGAATATCCCTTCATCCTCACGACCGGGCGCTTGCTCGAACACTGGCACGGCGGCACGATGACGCGCCACTCCGAACTGGAGGCGCTCTACCCAGAAGCGTTGGTGGAAGTGCATGAGGTGGATGCGGCGCGCGGGCATTTTAAAACGGGCGATGTGGTGCGGGTTAGCTCGCGGCGGGGCGAAGTAGTGTTGCACCTGCAAGTGTCGCCCAAGACCAGCCCGGGTGTGGTCTTCATCCCGATGCACTTTGCCGAGGCCGCCGCGAACGTGTTGACGATTGACGCGCTCGACCCACACGCGAAGATCCCTGAATTCAAAGCGTGCGCGGTGAAGCTCGAGATCGCGCATGAAGCCGATTTGCCTCACCCCGTTGAAAGTGTGGCGCGGGGCAGGTATTAAACAAAAAGCCTCACCGGCCTTAAGACCGGTGAGGCTTTTTTATTCACGCGACTGCCACTACTGCGCTGGCACCCACGCTTTCCACACAAACTCTGATTGATCCACCCACTCGCGCGCCACTTGCCCCACCGATTTCTTGTCTAAATCCACTGCCGCCAACAGCCGAATTTGGGTGTTGTTGTCATAGTGGAAGTTTTTCAAAAACTGGTAGGCCTCGGGCGCATAGGTTTGCAAGCCGGGCCAGAAAATTTTGTAGAGTTTGTCCGGTGGATAATCGCAGTCCACGCCATGCGCGTCGGCTTTGGCATAACACGCGTCGTTATAGGCTGGCAACGCCACCTCCGATAGGCTGTACTTGGCGTGTAACGAGTGCGGCGTCCAAAAGTAAAACAACACGGGCTGTTGTTGGGCATAGGCCTCGTCCACGCGCTTGATCAGCGCTTCTTCCGACCCGACAAATTCCACTTTGAAATTCAAGTTGAGATTCTTAACGATGTCTGCATCATAGGTGCCCCACGTTGGGTCGCCATTCAAGAACAACCCTTGTGTACCGCTCTCAGCGGTCTTGAACAACGCCGCGGCCTGCGCGTCTTTGAAGCCCTCCCAGGTCGCCAGCTCGGGATGTGAGACGATGACATAGGTAGGGACATACCAGCCGACCTTGCCCACGACACCCAACGCCCCACCGTCCTCCACCTTCTTGGTCTCCATATATTGTTTGATCTCATCAGGATGTCCCGAAGGCCAAATCTCTAAACTGACATGCAAGTTGCCACTGGCAATCTCCGGCCATTGCTTGTATTGATCAATCTCCGTGACTTCAACTTTATATCCCATTTTTTCTTCGAGGATGAGCTTGGCGATCGCCACATTGATGCGCGACGCGCTCCACGGATTTTGAACTAACTTAATAGTGGGCTTGGGCGCCGCCGTGGGTTGCGTCGCACACGCCACCAACACCCAGCAGATGACCCCCAACCATATTTTCTGCCACAGACTACTCCAATGTGATGCGCGAAAATTAAGCATATTGCCTCCTAATGTGGGAAAAGTGAACCGAGCCTATGACCGGAGTGGTTGAATGAACTCCAACCGATTGCCAAATGGATCGCGGGTTTCAAAACGTTCATAGCCAGGGATAGGCGTTGACTCTAAGACCTTCAACCCGGCTTGTTCCAACTTTGTGCGCCAAAAGGCGACCTCAGCGACCTGATAGGCGACATGCGCCTTGGTGGCAAAGCGTTCCACTCCGTCTTCCAAACTCACATGCAGTTGCACCGCGCCGAGTTGCGTCCAAAACCCGCCCCGCGCTTTGAGTGAATCGGGTTTGGGAATTTCGGATAAGCCTAAGAGGCCGAGATAAAATTCGCGCGCTTGGGCTTCTTGCGCCGTTGGCACCGTTACTTGTACATGGTGAATAGTAATCATCGTCGTCATGTGGGCGGCTCCAGTTTGCGTTGGCGGCTGGAAAAATAGATCAATCCGCCGCCCGCCACGATCATGAGCGAGCCGTAAATCGCCCAGCGCATTTGCCCGCTCATAAAACTCCCCGGTAATATCCCGATCCCTTGCAAGAAGAATACCCCACCGGCCAATATCAATAAGCCTCCGCTAATGCGGAGAAATAGCATGAGCATAGAGTCACCTTTCTGGCTGGAGCGCCAACGTTGTGCGCTCCACGTCATATGTCGCGCCGCACGCTTCAAACAACGCTAAGGCCGCTTGCAAATGCGCGGCGCGGTCGGGGTCAGCGGCGTGGTGCCCCAGAGCATAGAGCGCGCGGCCTTCGGCATGGGGCATCGCCAAGCGGCGCGCGGCGACACGGCTGGCTTCCCACGCGGCGTAGGCTACAGCTGGGCGCTTTTCCTGCCACGCCAGCCAACCGTGATACAAGTGTTGCGCCGGTTCGCCGATGGCAAAGATGCGCGCATATTGGCGCAAAATCTGACAGAGATCACGCGCGCCCGAACGCAACTCAGCGGTGAGCGGCGTGTTCGGTGGCGTTTGCTCCCACCACTCAAACCACATATCGGCTAACGAGGCATACGCCATTTGCAAGGAATAGACGTTGGGCGTCGAGCGTTTGACGAACGGCAAGATGCGCCGGGCCGTCGCTTGCGCCGCCGCCGTTTGTCCGACGCGCCACTCGGCCAACGCCAACACGCCAGAGTGGTTGACGTGTTGTACCGCGTCCTGCGTCACTTCCCAATCGGTCTCCGAGGTTTGCAACCAATTGACCGCCTCCGCCGCTTGCCCCCGCCGCAAAGCCGCTAAGGCCAAACCCCCTTTGGCCCAAATGGCTTGTTGTAGATCGCGGCTGTGGGTCGTGAGTTCCAATAGTTCTGCGTAGCCCGTGGCGCTCGCGGCCACGTTGCCGCGGAAATATTCGATCCCCGCGATCACCACCGTGCAATCGCCTAACAAGCGCCAATCCTTGATCTGGCGCGCCGTTTCAGCGGAGGTGGTAAGCAACTGCAAGGCCCGTTCCCATTGCCCGCGCCCCAACGCATATACGCCAATCGCCAGCGCCACCCAGACTTGCGTCGGCACATGCGTCGTGTGAGCCACGAGCTCTTGCGCGCGCTGGCAATAGGCTTCGGCCCAAGCATGCACCGGCACAACGCCCAAGATAGCTCCAGTCGTGGCCGTAGTCCACGCCCGCGCCGCCGAATGACCACCGGCGGCCTCGGCGAGGTTGAGCGCCTGAAACGTGTCGTGGATCAACGCCAGCGCGTTGTTCCGAAAAAAATTGATATGCGAAGCGTGGGTGTACGCTTGCGCGGCCAACAACCGTGTGGCGCTCTGGGCTTGGTCGCGCCCGATCCACCGCTCCGGCCAGCGGCGATGCGCGATTTGGACGGCTACGAGGCGCAACAAATTAAGCGTCATCGCCCCAGCGGAGGTGGGGTAGGGCACCCCTAAGAGGCGCGCGACGGTTTGAAAGTGCGGCAAGGCTTCGGTCAGTTGGCCGAGGTTGAGCCGCGCCTGCCCCAAGAGCAAGTTCCACTCGGCGAGCGTGGCGGCGGGCAGATCAGGCGCGCTGGAGGCGAGGCGCAACGCTTCGCCGAGGAATTGCGTCGCCTCGCTATACGCTCCCTGATACAAGGCCTGCTCGCCAGCCTGCGCCGCATAACGCGCGGCTTTGGCGGGCTCTTCCGCGCGTTGCCAATGATGCGCCAAGATCGCATAATGCGCAGTGAGGTCGGTGGCGGTGGCTTCATACCACTCGGCGGCGGCGCGATGCAAGGCGCGCCGTTGCGAAAAGAGCATGAGGTTATAGGCGACTTCTTGGGTGATGATGTGTTTGAAGATATAGGCCAACTCTGGCTCAGGCGAGTCAACCGGCGTGAGGTCGAGTTTTTCGAGCGTGCGCAAGTAATCAGCGAGGTGCGCGTGTTCTTCGGGCAATGGGTGAACGCCGCCGAGGGCGCTCAGGGTGAACACACGCCCGATGACGCTGGCGACTTTGAGCGCGAGTTGTTGCGCGGGCGTCAGGCGGTCAATGCGGCTGGTGATAATCCCTTGCACTGTGTCGGGCAAGGCGACGGCGCTGAGGTCAACGTTGGGCGCGATGTGACATTCGCCGTTTTCGATCCGGATCAATTCAGCGTCGCGCAAAGCGTAGGCGAGCTCTTCGCTGAAAAATGGGTGGCCTTCGGCTTTGTCGCGGATGAGAGCTTCGAGCGCGGGCGGCAAGGCTTGAACACCGAGTTTGAGACACACCAGCGTCACCGCCTCCGTGGCGAGCAACGGCGCGAGGGTGAGCGAGCGCGCCTCGGGCAATGAGCGCAGGCGCTGCCATTCGGCGGGTGGGGCTTCCCCCAGTGGGCGATGCGCCAACATAAGTAAGAGCGGTTGCACGCGCATCCCCACCCACTCGGCCAGCGCCCACGAGGCCGAATCCAGCCATTGCGCGTCGTCCAGCACGATTACTTTGGGCGAACGGATCGCCGAGTTTTGGAGGATGCGCCCCAAGAGGTCACGCGTATTGTTGGCCCGCGCTTGTTCAGTCATCCGCTCGGTCAGCGCCGTTTCGGGGAGGTCGAGCCATAACACGGGGTTGAGCAAGGGCGCGAGCGGGAGCAGGTCTTCTTCCAGCTCTAACAAGTCGAGGATGTGCTGGCGGCGCGCTTCAATCGTGGTGAGGGCCGTGAGGTCGAAGACCTGATTGAACACCGCGCGCCAAGCATAATAAGGTGAGGTCTTTTCCACTGCATCGCCCGCGCCGCTGAAGGTGGTGAGGTGTTGTTCGTACGCATCACTCACGAGCGCCTCCAGCAAGCGCGACTTGCCCAGCCCCGGTTCGCCCTCCATGAGCAACAGGCGACGTTCGCCGCGTTGCAATGCGGCCAAGCCCTCGTGCAATGCCGCTCGTTCAACCTCCCGCCCCACGAGTTGAGCGGCGCTGGGCACGACCGGCGCGCGAAGGGTCGAGCTGGGCAAGGGGCGGAACACGACCACCGGCTCGGCCTTGCCTTTGACGGTGATAGCGGGGAGCGACTCAAAAGTGAGGCGGCGCGCGGCTTGGCGCGTGGCGGCGTCGCACATCACCTGATCATCCCCAGCGGCCTGCATCAAGCGCGCGGCCAAGTTCACCACATCGCCGATCATGGTGTATTCGCGGCGTGTGGCGCTCCCCACCGACCCGCAGAACACACGCCCAGTGGTGACGCCGACGGCGCTGGTCACGCCATGGGCGCGGAGGGCGGTTTGGATGGCGAGGGCGGCTTGCGCCCCGCGCGCGGCGTCGTCTTCGTGCGTGAGCGGCGGCAGGCCAAAGGCCGCCAAGAGCGTCACGCCCTTGTCGTCCACATTGAGTTTATTGATGCTCCCCTCAAACCGATACACGGCCGTTTGCAGATCGCGCATGATGACTTGCGCGCGCTCCAGGGGGGTGGTGTGGTTGAGCGCCGGCAAGTTGGCGAAGATGACGGTGACCCGGCGCAGTTCGGCCAGCCAACCGGAATGCCCCGCCGTGAGCCGCGCCCAGATGGCGCCGGGCAGATAACTTTGTAAATGCGCGGCCAGGTCGGGCGAAAGCACGGGCGGTTGGAGCGGTTGTGGAGCCCAGGGTCGTGTGAGGTGTTCGAGGCGGACGTAGCCAGACTCGACGGGCGCGCTGGTGGCGCGGTCAGCGAGGCGGGCCCATAACTCGGGCGCGAGGACGACTTGGCCGGGCGCGGCCAGTTTCTCGGCTTGGCTCACACTCACAATCGGCGAGCCGACGAGGAAGGTCTCCCAGCGCCCATAGACGCCGCCCAAAAAAACGCTGTTGATCTCGCCCAATGCGACGCCAATGCGGAGAGTGAGGCGTTGTCCGGTCGGAGTGGCGAAGTCGCGGAGGGCGGTTTGAATGGCGAGGGCGCAGGTGGCGGCTTGCCCGCCCGCTTGGGTGAGTGTGGCTTCGGTGGCGGGCCAGAGGGCGAGGGCCGCGTCGCCCGCGAACTTCACCACTTCGCCGCCGTGCAGGTGGATCAGCTCAATGAGTTGCGTGAAGTAGGCGTTGAGATGGCGCGTGAGCTCTTCGGCCCCGGCTGGGCCGCACGCCGCCAGCGCTTCGGAAAAGGCCGTGAAGCCGGAGATGTCGCCGAACAGCGCCGCCGCCCACTGGCGTTCGGAGAGGGGGGCATGCACGGGTTGCGCTTCGCGCGCAAAGCGCCGCAACACAAGCGGTGAGACGTAACTGGTGAGGGTGTCGAAGGCGATGGACATGGGGCGCGCGAGGATTATACGCTGGATGCGGTGAGGGTGCTTTGGAACTCTCTCGTTTCTTGCTGGTTGATAAGACTAATGCTTACCCCCCACCGCCTCCCCCCAAATGAAAAACACATTTAGGGGGAGTGCCTTTGGGCGGAGGTAAATTTAGTGTCGAAGGCACTCTCCCTAAGCCGCTCTTTGCGGCTTGGGGAGAGTAGGAGAGGGGTGTTCTGCACTCTTCCTAACAAATGCTTAGAGGGTTGTAAAGCCGCCAATGACACAGCACTTGATTATTTCTTAGCTCTTTGCCGCTTGGCGGACGCATATTTTAGCGACGCAGTCTTAGGCCGAATTTGAATCTCTACTTCTGCGCCTAGCGCTTCGGCCACGCGGCGGACAAAGGCTAGGTTTTTCAGCCCGGTGCCGTTTTCTAAGCGGGCAATGCTCGGCTGGCGCGTGCCGACCTTCTTTGCCAACTCCGCTTGCGAAAGTTTTTTGAGTAGCCGGAGGCGTTTCAATTGATACGCCGGTTCGGACGCCTCCCACGCGGCACGAAAGGCGGGGTCTTGGAGTTGGTCTTCGAGGAATTGATCTTGGGTTAAGAGTTGTCTTGTCATAGCTGTCACCCCTTCGACTACGCTCAGGGCAGGCTCTGAAGCCGTATTATTCGCGAAGCGGGCTGAAGGGTCTGGAATGCCAGCAATTGAGATGCTTCGGCGCAAAGACCGCGCCTCAGCAATGACCGACTAAATTTGCGTGAGCCTGAGTAATCATAACCAAATTGTTATACTAGGTTAACAAACAAAAGCCGCGCCGTCTCGAAAGAGACGGCGCGGCCTGCTGACTGCCTTCTGCCTACGGCTCTACTGCTTCATCAACCCTCGCAGAACCGTCTGCAAAATCCCGCCGTTCTTGTAGTAATCCACATCCACCGGCGTATCGAGGCGCGCGATGGCGGTGAACTCGGTGCGTTTGCCATCATCGCTGGTGGCGATGACTTTCAACTCTTGGCGCGGTTTAATGTCATCTGAGACACCGAGGATGTCGAAGGTCTCGCGCCCGGTGAGGCCGAGGCTCTCGGCGTTTTGACCGTCTTTGAAGACAAGGGGTAGGACGCCCATACCAACCAAGTTTGCGCGGTGGATGCGTTCAAACGATTCGGCGATGACGGCTTTGACGCCAAGCAAGAGCGTGCCTTTGGCCGCCCAGTCGCGCGACGAGCCGGTGCCGTACTCTTTTCCGGCCAGTACGATCAACGGCGTGCCATCGGCCTTGTACTTCTGCGCGGCGTCATAGATGCTCAGCTTTTCGCTGTCCGGTAAGTGTAAAGTATTGCCACCTTCTTCGCCGCCCAACATCAGGTTCTTGATGCGGATGTTGGCGAACGTGCCGCGCGTCATCACGCGGTCATTGCCGCGTCGCGTGCCATATTGATTGAAGTCTTTCGGCTGGACGTCGTTGGCAATGAGATATTTACCTGCCGGAGAATCTTTGGCGATGTTGCCCGCCGGAGAGATGTGGTCGGTGGTGATCGAGTCGCCGAAGAGACCTAACACGCGCGCGCCTTTGATCTCTTTAAGCGGGGTGAGTTCGGGCGTGAGCGTCTCAAAGAAAGGTGGGTTCTGAATGTAGGTGGACGCTTCGTTCCAGCCATACAGGTCCCCACCGCTCACTGGGATCTTGTTCCAGTCGGGGTTGCCATCGAACACATTGCCATACGATTTCTGGAACATCGCGGCGTCAATGCTGGCGGCGACGGTGTCGGCGACTTCTTTTTGGGTCGGCCAAATGTCTTTGAGATAGATCGGTTGGCCGCCCGTGCCAGTGCCGAGTGGTTCGGTGGCGAGGTCAATATCGGTCGTGCCGGCGAGGGCATAGGCGACGACTAAAGGCGGCGAGGCAAGGAAGTTGGCTTTCACATGCGGATGCACGCGCCCCTCAAAGTTGCGGTTGCCGCTGATGACGGCGCTCGCGATGATGTTGCCTTCCGTCACCGCTTTGGTGACGGGTTCGGGGAGCGGGCCGCTGTTGCCGATGCAGGTGGTACACCCATAGGCGGCCACGTTGAAGCCGAGTTTTTCCAAGTAGGGCAACACGCCCGATTTTTGAAGATATTCTGTCACCACTTTGGAGCCGGGGGCGAGGCTGGTCTTCACATAGGGCTTCACTTGCAGGCCTTTTTCGACGGCTTTCTTCGCCACCAAGCCTGCGCCCAGCATCACACTCGGGTTGCTGGTGTTGGTGCAGGAGGTGATGGCGGCGATCACCACTGCGCCATGCCCGATCACTGCGGCTTGTTCGGTTTCGACTTTGGCCGTGCGGCCTAAATCGCCTTCGCTCAAACCGAAGCCGCGTTCCTTCACGGGCGCGGTCAACGATTTCTTAAACGTGGTCTTGAGGTCTTTCAACGCGACACGGTCTTGCGGGCGCTTGGGGCCAGCGAGGCTTGGTTCAACCGCGCTGAGGTCGAGTTCCAACACATCGGTGAATACAGGGTCGGGCATAGCATCGGTGCGGAAGAGGCCTTGCTCTTTAGTGTAGCGCTCCAAAAGATCGGCGGAAGCGGCACGGTTGGTGGCGCGCAAGTAGCGTAGGGTTTCGTCATCGGTGGGGAAGAAGCCACAGGTCGCGCCGTATTCGGGGGCCATATTGGCGATGGTGGCCCGGTCGGCGAGCGACATTGAAGACAAGCCCGTGCCATAGAATTCGACGAACTTATCTACCACGCCCTTTTTGCGGAGCATCTGCGTCACAGTGAGCGTGAGATCGGTGGCCGTCACGCCATCTTTCAATTGCCCATACAACTTAAAGCCGATCACTTGCGGCGTCACCATGTAGAGCGGTTGGCCGAGCATCACGGCTTCGGCTTCGATACCGCCCACGCCCCAGCCCAACACGCCGAGACCGTTGATCATGGTGGTGTGTGAGTCGGTGCCAACGAGGGTATCGGGGAAGATCACGCGCCCATCGTCTTCGGGGCGGCTCACGATGCCTTGCGCGAGGTATTCCAAATTGACTTGGTGGATGATGCCAGTGGAGGGTGGAACGACGCGCAGATTATTGAAGGTCTGCGCGCCCCAGCGGAGGAACTCGTAGCGTTCGCCATTGCGCTCAAATTCGAGTTGAGCATTGCGGAGGAGCGCGAGTTCGCTACCGAAATAATCTACTTGCACGGAGTGATCGATCACCAAGTCTACTGGCACCAGCGGGTTGATCTTCTTTGGGTCGCCCCCGAGCCGCTTCACAGCGTCGCGCATCGCGGCGAGGTCAACCACACATGGCACGCCCGTAAAGTCTTGCATCACCACGCGCGCGGGGAGGAAGGGCAGTTCATTTTGAGCGGGGCTCTTCGCGTTCCACGCGGCGACCCGCCGCACGTCCTCTTCGGTGACGAGGTAGCCATCGCAGTTACGAAGCACGGCCTCCAGCAAGATGCGGATGGAGAACGGCAGTTGCGCCAGATTGGGCGCGACGGGCGCGAGGCGATAGTAGTAATCGTTGCCGAGTTTGGCGCGGGCGTTGAATAAATTTTTAGCGGGCATGGGGAGAAATCCTTTCGAGCCACACAGGGGCCCTGAGAATGGGGTTGATGTCAGGATTATAGCATTCGTGGGTGGACAAACAACTGGCGAGCGACGAGGGGAGAGATCGGGAAAAGCGAAGATTCAAGACACAAGAAACAAGACACAAAAATCAATACGCTAGATAATGTCTTGAGTATTGAGTATTTTGTCTTAAGTCTTAGGTCTTCAATTACCGTTGCACGACAGGAATATATAGCCGATAGGGCAGGTCTTTCAATATAAATAGGCCGCCGCTGATGTCGCTTACCAACAACATGCCACTGGGCAAGAAGGGGTAGACGCCCCACGCGCCATCAAACTCGGCGCGGTCGTCGGCGGGGAAAGTGTCGAAGTAGGCGATCTCGCGCGGCGCGGTAGGTTGTGAGGCGTCGAGGATGGTCAGACCGCGTTTGTAGTTGGCGAAGAAATAGATGTCACCGACGAACATGCCGTTGTGGTCAATCGCGCGGCTCGTCCCCGTCCAAGTGTAAGCGACGGTGGGCGTGATGAGATTTGAAATATCGAAGATGCGGATCGTCGAATTTTGTACCGACCCCTCCTCTTCATCCAGTTCGTCCATAGCATAAACGTAACGTGCATCGGGCGAGAGCCAGCCCGAATGGGCATAGCCCAGCCCATCATAGAAGAGCGTGCTTAAAGTGAGCGGCGCGGCCTTGTCGGTGACATCAATGATCGAAAAACCTTCAAGCCCTTGCCAGCCTAAGATCACCTCGCACGGCACGTGCGTTGGCGCGCAATACTGGGTTGCGCGCGTGTCGCTCACTGTGATCACTTCAAGGTCGTGCATGTAGCCGCCGTCCCAATGACCGATTTCAACCGGATTGGCTGGATCGGCTAAGCTCAAAATACGCACACCACCATTGCCGAGCCATGCTCCCTGCAGACGCGCACCATTAAGATAGAGATGCGAGGTCTGGCCGGGCAGGGTGACACCCGTCGCCATATCTACATTTGAAATGAAAAGTGTGTGCGCGGTGGTGACGCCCGTATAAACGCCGCGCAAGGAGACTTGAGCAGGGAGGTCGCTGAGGTCAATGATCTGCAAGCCACTCGATTGCGGTGTTTCGGTAACCACATAGGCATATGCCCGCCAGCGTTGCACGTCAGAATCGAAAAATTGATATGTTTTGATCTCGCGCCAGGAGGAGGGCATGGCTGTGATCGTCCCGACCTCTGTCGGGTGAACCGGGTCAGTGACATCTAGGATCGCTGTGCCGTTATATAGACCAACTAAGGCATATTCGCGTTGGTCATTCAAACTGACGAAGCCCCACAGATTGCTCGCGGCAAAGGGAGCGGTGGAAAAGTTGTTGAGCGCCACCCGCGCTAGGAGTGAGAGATTGTGGCATGGATACAGCCCGCCGCTTAGGTCATTGAGACAGGCCTGCGCGCCCGTTTGGGTGTAGGGCGGAGTTGATGGTAAATGAGCCCGATTGAGCAAATGCGTATGGTGATCAGGC
>Ga0315912_10001684_pt1 | contig 25996 bp, 22 predicted proteins | sample VfabasoilMG_FD_204469 | JGI IMG/M metagenome (GOLD analysis project Ga0315912, IMG submission 204469) | Garden soil microbial communities collected in Santa Monica, California, United States - V. faba soil | ecosystem: Environmental > Terrestrial > Soil > Garden | place: USA: California... | reverse complement strand
CCGTGGAATTCGTCGCGTGACTCCACAAGGTCCGTGGAAGCGAAAAAGCCACGCTCGCCTCGCCAGCGGCTACGTCGTCGCGAGTGCGCTCCTCAAGTTCAAGCTCAGCACCGTTGCCGCGGTGGGGGAGGCCTGCCGCGACTACCTCTCGCAGAAGAACAAGGTGCAACCCGTGACGGAATGGTCGGCCGGCTGCGTGTGGAAGAACCCCGACAAGGAGAAGAGCGGCGGGAAGTCGGCCGGGATGCTCGTCCAGCACTGCGGCGCGCTCGGCCGCGTGCGCGGCGACGCGGTCGTGAGCGAGAAGCACGGCAACTTCGTCGTCAATCGCGGCAAGGCCACGGCCAGCGACGTGCTTGGTTTGATCGACGAGGTCGAGGAGATCGTCGCGCAGAAGAGCGGGATCAAGCTCGAGCGCGAGGTCAAGGTCTGGCGCGCGTGAGCGCTGCTCGTCACGCCCACTGGAAGTTCGCGAGCACGGCGTAAGCGACCACGGTCACCGACGCGATGAGCAGCGAAAGCACGGCGATTCCGTGCGACATCCGGCGCGGCTGCGCGCGCAGCCCCAGCGCCCAGACGATCCCCCCGCACAGGGCAACGATGAACGAGAGCGGGCCGAGTCCCAGGACAGTGAAGCCGTACACGTACGGATCGGTGTAGTAGGTCGCGACGTAGGCGGCCAGCGCGAAGGCGAGCCACGACGCGTAGGTCCAGACGTTCTCGACGAGCCTGCGCAGCTTCATGCGGGTCCTACCAGGCCCGTATCGGACCGTGAACGATGCGGAATAGCGGGTGCGCCTTCGGCCTCTTGATTCGGCGCAGCACGCGGTACCGCGCCGGATCGCGCTTGCGCAGCTTCGCCAGCAGGTGCTGCCACTCGAACGCGAGTTGCCCGCGCGTCTCGCGCATCGTTCCTCGCCTGCGCGTGCGGCCGACCTTCGCCGCGTCGAACGAGTAGCCGCGCGCGAGCGACTCGGCGTGGATCGCCGCCAGGAACGAGTTGATCGCGGCGACGGGGCGCGCATCCTCGCGGAAGCGATCGAGCTGCGGGTGGTGCCGGTAGCCGCGCGTGCGGCCGAGCAGCACGTGGCGCGCGAGCAGCGCCTCGCGCCAGGCCGCGGTGAGGCCCGGCGTGTCGAGGTACTGGGGGTGCAGGGTCCAGAGACGCACGGCGCTACGCCGGCTGACTCATTTGGGCGTAAGGATCGCGCGGAGGTCCTTCGAACTCGAGTTCGATGCCGCCGAGCAGCTTGGCCGCGACGTTGTAGAGCGCCGCTGAGATGATGCCGAACACGAAGCCGAGCACGCCGTAGAAGAGCGGGACGAGGATGATGGCCGCGACGCCACCCACGAGGCCGGGCAGCAACTCGTCCCTGCCGCCGACCGAGGCCCCCAGCACGGCGAGCAACGAAGCGATGCCGCCGATGAAGAGACCGAGGACGGCGTACAAGCCGCCCAAGACTTTGCCGACGGAAAGGACACCCACGCGCTTGAGGATCATCGAGAGAACTCCCTTGGGAAGCGGAAGAGGGGAAAGGTCGCAGGATCCTCGCCCGCGTCCGCCGCGCAAGTCAACGCTCCGTCGGAAGCGTCGCGCGCCTTCTCCACGTCTTGACGATCAGCACGAGTCCGCCGAGGAACCCGACCAGGTAGCTCGCGCCGTGGGCCCAGCCTGCGGTCATGAACGCGACTTGTTTTTCCGCCGGGACGCTCTCGGCGAGTGCGCCGAAGAGCACGAACCAGTGGCGCTCGGCGCCGAAGTGACCGATCGCAGCTCCGACGAGCGCGCACAGCGCCATGACGACGAGCAGCACGCCGATCGGGCGCAAAAGGTTGCGCGCCGAGAGCCTCGGCCGCCGGCCACGGCGTGCCGCGAGCGCGAGCGGAATGCCCAGTACCGCTCCGACCCACCAGGTCGCGAGCACGCCCCAGGCGAGCGCGTGCGGCGTCGGGTCGTCGGTGACGAAGAGGCGCGGGTGGCCGATCGTGAAGTACTCGATCGAGATGCGCGCTGTGACCATGTCGTGGCCAACGCCGTAGACGACCGCCGCGCCGATGCACAGCGCGACGATGCGCAGCCACTCGGGACCGCGGAAGAGGAGCAAACCCACGAGCCAGATCGCGCACAACGCGGCCGCGACGAGCAGGGCGGCGTTCCAGGCGGGGGCCATCGTGGATTCCACCACGCGGGCAGAGTAGGGCGGCTTGCGTTGCAGTGCACGCCCCTGATAATGCGCACATGTGGCTGCTCGCACTCGGGGTGCTCGCACTTGGAGCGATTCCGAGCTGCGGAGACGTGCAGGACCAACGGCCCTCGCCGTCAGCACCCGCCGTGCCGGCGCCGCTCGAACTCGCGCGCTGCGAGGAGTTCGCGAAGGCGTTGCAGGCCGCCTTGGAAGAGGGTGATCTGGCCGGGCTAGGCGCCTGCATCGACGTCACTGCGCTGCTCGAGAAGGCCACCAGCGGCATCGAGGGCGATCCCGAGTACCGCAAGGGGTTCATGAAGGGGCTTCGCGAGACGCTCCTCCCAACGATTCTCCGACAGATCCATGACGGACTGGAACAGGGAGGATCACTGCGGCTGTTGCGCGTTCGCACCCGCGAAGGACAGCAGAGGCCGCTGTTCCGCTTCCTACAGCCGGGCGCGTCGCTCGAGTACTTCGAGTTCGACTTGCGAGAGGGCGCGGACGGGAGGGTGCGTGCGGTCGACTGGCATCAGTTCGGCACCGGCGAGTGGCTCAGCGAGTCGGTGCACCACCTCTACCTGCCGCTCGCGCTTCAGAACCAGCGTGGGCTGATCGATCGTCTGTTCGGCCGGGATGAATTGCTGGCGCGGCACTGGAAGCAGGTCATGCGCCTGGTGGACTGTGTCCGTGATTCGAAGCTCGAGGAGGGTCTCGAGGTCTACCGCGGCCTGCCTGCGGAAGTGCGCCATGACAAGCTAGTCCTGCTCCAGCGCATGCGGCTGGCAGCGCTGCATTCTGATCAGGAGGACTATCTGCAGGTGCTCGCAGACCTACGCCGCTACTGCCCGGGCGACCCAGTGAACGAAATGACCGCGGTCGACTACTATCGCCTGCGCGAGCAATGGACGCAGTCGGCCGAGGCCGTTCGCCGCTTGCGCGAAGTGATCGAGGGCGATCCCTATCTCGACTGCCTCGAGGCCTCGGTCTTGATCAAGGCGAAAGACCTGCCTGGGGCGAGGGTGGCGATCGAGCGCTCGGTCGCGGGCGAGCCGGAGCGGCTCGACTCGCACTGGGTGCTGGTCAGCGTGTGCTTGAAGCAGAAGGACCACGCCGGCGTACTCGGGGCGCTGAAGCACATCGACGAGCTCTTCGAGGTCGATTGGAACGACTTCACGACGGTGGACGAGTACAAGGAATTCGCGGCCTCACCGCTGCACGCGAACTGGCTGGCCCATCTCGCCGCCAAGAAGTGACGCACACCAAGCCCCCCTGGTCGTGGGTAAGGCGCATGCGCTAGACTGCCGCGTCGCATCCCGCACGGGAGGATGCGCACGGCGCCTTCCCAGGTAGGGATCGCGTCGCACTCCGATCCCGCGAGGAACGCACATGTCCGTCTCCAAGGCTGCTCCCCAGGTGGGGGGGCCCTTTCCGCTCTCGACCCTGCGCCACTCCGTCTCGCACTTGATGGCCTCGGCCGTCGCTCGGCTCTACCCCGGCGTGCAGATGGGCTTCGGTCCCGCGATCGAGCACGGCTTCTACTACGACTTCGACCTGAAGGAGCCGCTCGGCGAGCCGCAGCTGCGCGAGATCGAGAAGGAGATGCGGCGCATCGCGAAGAGTGGCGCGAGACTCGAGTGCGTCGAGGCGACGCGCGAGGAAGCGAAGCAGCGCCTCGCGGCCAAGGGCCAGACCTACAAGGTCGAGGCGGTCGAGCTGATCCCGGCCGGCGAGAAGATCACCTTCTACAAGCACGGCGACTGGGAGGACCTTTGCGAGGGTCCGCACATCGACAACTTCGGGCGCGAGTTCCACTTCAAGCTGCTGACCGTCGCGGGCGCTTACTGGCGCGGCGACGAGAAGCGGCCGCAGATGCAGCGCGTCTACGGCACGGCCTTCTGGACGGCGGAAGAGCTCGCCGCGCACTTGAAGTGGCTCGAGGACGTCAAGGAGCGCGATCACCGGCGCCTGGGCACCGATCTGGATCTCTTCAGCGTGCACAGCGAGGCCGGCGGCGGGTTCATCTTCTGGCACCCGAACCTCGGCACCGTGCGGCGCGCGATCGAGGAGCTGTGGTGGGAGGAGCACCTCAAGCGCGGCTACAAGCCGGTCTACACGCCGCACGTCTCGCGCGAGACGCTGTTCGAGGTCTCGGGCCACCTGACCAACTACGCCGAGATGATGTACGCGCCGATGGAGCTCGAGGAGCAGGCCTACCGCGTCAAGCCCATGAACTGCCCGGGCCACATCATGATCTACAAGTCGCGCGGGCACTCCTACCGCGAGCTGCCGCTGCGCTGGGCCGAGCTCGGCACGGTCTACCGCTACGAGCGCTCGGGCGTCTTGCATGGCATGCTGCGCGTGCGCGGCTTCACGCAGGACGACGCGCACATCTTCTGCACGCGCGAGCAGTTGCCGGCCGAGATCGCCGGCGTGCTCGACCTGGTGCACACGATCCTGACCATCTTCGGCTTCGAGTACACCGCCTACCTCGCCACGCGCCCGAAGGACAAGTCGATCGGCGAGCAGGAGGTCTGGGACATGGCCACCGCGGCCTTGCGCGCCGGCGCGGCGCAGCGCGGCATCGAACTCGTGCTCGACGAGGGCGGCGGCGCGTTCTACGGCCCGAAGATCGACTTCAAGATCAAGGACGCGCTCGGCCGCGAGTGGCAGAACTCGACCGTGCAGTGCGACTTCAACTTGCCCGAGCGCTTCGACCTCAGCTACACCGACTCCGACGGCCAGCACAAGCGGCCGATCATGCTGCACCGCGCGATCCTGGGCAGCATGGAGCGCTTCGTGGGCGGCTTGATCGAGCACTTCGGCGGGCGCTTCCCGCTCTGGTGCGCGCCGGTGCAGGTGGCGCTGATCCCGATCCGCGAGGAGCACGCCGACTACTGCAAGAAGCTCGAAACGCAGCTGCAGCAGGAACTCTTCCGCGTCGACGCGATGCTCGAGCCCGCGCACATGAACAAGAAGATCAAGGAGGCCCAGGGCCAGAAGGTGCCGTTCATGCTGATCGCGGGCGACCGCGAGGCGGCCGACGGCACGGTGGCGGTGCGCAGACGCGACACGCGCGAGCAGGAGGTCGTGCCCTTCGAGCAGTTCCTTGAGCTGATCCGGCGCCTGCGCTCGACGCGCGCGCTCGATCTCGGACAGCCGCTCGTGAAGAGCTGACCCTCTTCGCCCGGCCGACCAAGACCACCCCCGGCGCCGCTCGAACCCGCGGTGAGCGACGGGTTGACCGCACGTGCGACATAGAAGATGCTCTGGAACTCGATGTCGCACCCGTACATGCTGCCACTGCGACCGAAGTACTCTGACCGAAGCGGGATGAGACTCGATGCCCGCGACGTGTAGAGCGGGGATCGCTTTGCTTGCGGGCCTGTCGCTGAGCGCCTGCATGACCTCGGTCGGCAAGTGGACCTATCCCTCCGGCCGCTATCCCTCGACCGCGAGCCCGCGCGGCTCATCGGCGCGGGTCGTCGTGCAACCCTTCCTCGACCTGCGCAGCGACCGCAACCAGTCGGCCATGGTCTGGGCCTACATCCCGCTCAGCCCCTACGGCTGGATGCACTTCGATCGTCCCGAGGCCGTCGTCCCCGGCGGTCTCACCATCGACTACCGCGCAGACCCGTGCGTCGACATGGCGCGCTCTCTCGCTGTCGAGCTGCTGCGCCAGGGCGTCGTCGAACAGGCCAGCTACGCCAGCGACTATGCCGAGGATCCCGCGGCGACGCACCTCCTGCGCGGGCGCGTGCTCTCTTTCTATGACCGCGAGTCGCGCTTCTGCTACGGCCTCTCCACCGTGGGCCAGGCGTTCTGGTATGTGGGCCTGCCCATGGGCACCTCGAGCAACGGCTTTTGCGTCGAGCTCGAGCTGCTCGATCGTTCCGACCGGCGCGTCCTGTGGCGCGAGCGGATCTACGACGCCGACCAGGTCGTCGAGGGCGCGTACTACGGCCCGGAATGGATGCGCTTTTCGTGGATGTGGGAGCGCCGGCTGCGCGAGAAGTTCGCCGGCCTGGCCACGGCCTTGGGCGCGGAGCCGGCACCGCTGCCGCCCGAACTCGAGCGAGAGCTGCGCGAGAGCCCGTTGCCGCGCCTGCCGGAGAGCCTGGGCCCCGACGAATCGACTCCGATGGCGTCCACGCCCCCATGAAGCTCGTACTGCTTGCGTCCGTGCTCCTGTCGTGCGCCTGCCACGCCGTCCCGCCCCCGAGCGTGAGCGGGCCGATGTCGCTGCAGGGCTCCGCGCCCGCGCCCGCGCCCGCGCCCGTGGCCGAGGCGCGATCGCCCGACGAATGGCAGGCAGGCGAGGTGCTGGTCCAGGGCTTCATCGGCTGGACCGACTTCTCCAAACTCACGGTCGATGGACTGAGCGGCTCCACAGTCGACGGCGCCGATGGAGATGTCGACGAGTATCCCGTCATCGGCGGCGGCGGACAATTCAAGCTCGGCGGCGAGGGCATCGACTGGGGCGTCGAGGCGCTGTTCTCATTCGGCGCGCGCGCCAACGCCTCGGCTACCGTCCTCGCCGGTGGCGTTCCGATCTCGGAAACAGACGTCAATGTGCTGAGCTTCAACGTCTTCGCAGGACCCTTCGTGAGCACCGATGTGGGCGACAAGCTGCGGTTGTACTCCGGCGCGGGGCCGCTCCTGAATTGGGTGCACTACGACCAGTCGGGCCCCGGCCTCGACGCGTCCGGCAACGGTTTCGGAGGCGGACTCTACGCCCGCGCGGGTGTGGAGCTGATCCTGCCCTCGCATACGATGCTCGGTTTCGGCGTGCTCTGGTCGAAGTCGTCCACGAATCTGACGGGAGACCCGGGAGACCTCGACACGGAGGGCTTCCACTACCTGATCACGGTCAGCCGGGGGTTCTAGGTGGGAGGGCCAGAGAGTGTTGAGCGAGGGCGCATGAATCCTGAAGAAAGCGATCGTTCCGTTGCCCACACAGCGCAGCTCGCCACGTTTCCACCGGCTGCGACCGAGTTGGGGGTGCTGCCATGACTAGTGCGGAGCAAGGGGCACGACGATTCATCATCGTGCTGTTCTTCCTCTCGGGCTTCTCCGGCTTGATCTACCAAGTCGTGTGGGTCCGCTGGCTCACCATGTATGTCGGTGGGAGCGCATTCGCGGTGGGCACCATCCTGACCGTGTTCATGGCCGGCCTGGCGTTGGGGAGCCTGTGGAGTGCCCGGATGGTCGACCGGGTCAAGGACACCGGGGGATTGGTCCTGGCCTACGGCCTGCTGGAGCTGGGGATCGGGCTCTACGCGTTGCTGTTTCCCCTGCTCTGCATGGCCTGCAAGCCCTTGTACGCGCTGCTCTATCAGGAGCTGTACGGCAGTCTGCTCGCGTACAACAGCCTGAGCGCACTGCTGTCGATCGCGCTCTTGATCGTCCCGACCGCCTTGATGGGGGCCACGCTGCCGTTCCTGTGTCGGTATTGGGTGGTGACGCCTTCGAGAACGGGCACGCGCACCGGCTGGTTGTACGGGGTGAACACGATCGGGGCGGCGCTGGGCGCCCTGGTGTGCGGCTTCTGGATGATTCGCTGGCTCGGCGTGTACTCGACGGTCTTCTGCGCGGCCGGACTGAATCTGCTGATCGGCGCGGTCTGCGTGCTCTGGGCTCGGCGAATCGGAGGTGTCCGGCGACTCGCCTTCGAGGCGAGTCCCGCGCCGCAGGCACGCTCCGCTTCCGCACCGGGCTTCATCGGAATCGCCATCCTGCTCGCGTCCTCCGGCTTCTGTGCCATGGCCTACGAGGTCATCTGGACGAAGCTGATCTCGCTGCTGGTGGGTCCCACGACCTATTCGTTCACGGTCGTGCTCTTTTCCTTCATCACGGGCTTGGCCCTGGGCAGCCTGCTCTTCGGTTGGATTTCCGATCGAGTGCGCTCGCCGTTCTGGCTCCTGTTCGGAGCCCAGCTGGGCGCAGCCGTGTTGGCGCTGGTCACCAGTCAGTTCCTGGGCAATTCACAGCTGTTCTTCGCCAAGCTGCTCTTCGAGATGCGCGGCAGTTTCGGCCAGGGCGAGTTGGCCAAGACCGGAATCCTGTTTGCGGCCATGTTGCCGCCCACGCTGTTGCTGGGAGCCGTGTTCCCGATCGCGGTGAAGATCTGCGCTACCAAGACTGAATCGCTCGGTTCGTCGGTGGGCAGGCTGTACGCGATGAACACGCTGGGGGCGCTGTTCGGGGCCTTCGCCGCGGGATTCGTGCTCGTACCGATGCTCGGGCAGGCGCGCAGCCTCATGTTCCTGGGTGGCGGCCAGGCGCTGGTCTGCGTCCTCGTGGCGCTCGGCCATGCGCGAGGCCGGGCGGTTCCCTCCACGGTATCCGCGCTTGCGGGCGTGGCTGCGATCCTGCTCTGCACCCGGCTGCCCCGCTGGGACATGGCGTTGCTCGCCACGGCGCAGTACCACCGCTTCGACGCACAAGCGGAGTCCCTGGAGTTCATCTCCTATCGCGACGCGTTGGTTCATGGCCCGGAGATGCTGCGCCGCAACCAGGTGCTGCAGCGCACGCTCTCGGTCGAGGACGGGATCGATGGATTCGTGGGTGTGAGCGAGAGCGTGACGGCCCTGGGCCAGACCAATCTCGTGCTCTCGGTCAGCGGCAAGGCCGACGCCTCGAGCATGACCGACATGAGCACGGAGGCCCTGGTGGGCCACATCCCCATGCTGCTCCATCCCCGCGTCGAGAACGCCCTGGTGATCGGATTGGCCAGCGGCATCACGGCCGGGGAGATGCTCCATTACCCGTTGTCGCGGATGGACGTCCTCGAGATCAGCCCCGAGGTGGTCCGGGCCTGCGGCGCCTTCACACCCTGGAACAACGGCGTGCTGTCCAACCCGCGTACGCGCCTCATCATCCAGGACGCGCGCGCTCACTTGACGCTCTCCGAGGAACGCTACGACGTGATCGTGTCCGAGCCGTCCAATCCCTGGATGGCGGGCATAGCGAACCTGTTCACGCTGGAATTCTTCCAGAAGGTCCGCGCGCACCTGAAGCCCGGTGGCGTCTTCGTGCAGTGGTTTCATACCTACGAAACCGACTGGGAGGCGTTCGCAGTCGCCGGGCGCAGCCTGCGCGCGGTCTTCCCGAACACCATCCTGATGCGGACCTCACAGGGCTATGTCGATTGCCAGTTCGTCTGTTTCGAGAGCCCGGACGGATTTCTGGACCTCGAGTTGGCGTCCCGCAACCTGTCGCAGGCGACACGTTCGAGCAACGTGCGCATGCACTCGGCGGATGTCCTGAGCAACATGGTGGTCGACGAGGACCTGGGCGCGCTCTTCGAGTCGGGTCCCGTGCACACGGATGCACATCCGATCCTGGAATTCCTCTCTCCGATCCAGTTCTACGGCGGCGGCGGGCAAGGTGACATCGGACAGATCCTGGCCGAGCGCGGAAGGCTCGGGCCGCGAACCTCGCAGGCGCGCGCATCGTTCGAGAGCGTGGGGCGAAGGGTCGAATTCGCCGACTTCCTGGCCTCCATGTTCCGTTCCCCGCTCGGCATCGTGGACACCGCCGGTGCCACGCCGGCGGAGCGGGAACGCTACGCAGAGTGCCTGCAGGCCTACGCGCGGTTGAACGAGATCAGCTACGCCGAGTTCGAGAGCGTCCAGGATCCGTGGGAGCGCCAGGTCTGCTTGGACGCCCAGGAAGCTGCGATCCGCGCCCAGCTCGCCACCCGGGCCGCCGCCGGCGACAAGCGCGATCTGGCGCGGATCTACTTCGCCTTGGGGAATGTCCATGCCATGCGCCAGGACCAGGCCCAAGCCGCAACCTGGTACACGCAGGCACTCGAGCAGGTCCCCGACCTGCTCCCAGCCCTGCAGAACCTGCAGATCAGCTACGAACGCACCGGCCGCTATCGGGAAGCAGCGCAGATCGTCCAACGGCTCATCGACCTCGGTCCGGTCACCCCCCGCCTGCTCACGACACTCGCGGCGGACAACGTGAAATTGGGGGAGGAAGCCAAGGCGTTCGAACTGCTCAATCGCGCGCTGGCGATGGACCCCAAGTACGCCCCCGCCCTGATCGTCGCCTCGACCATCTTCGGCAATCGAAACAACCTCCCGCGCGCGATCGACTACGCATGGCAGGCGGTCGTGGCCGATCCGCAGGATGCCAGAGGCTATGCGAATCTCGCGGTGGCCCTCTACAAGTCCGGCAGGCAGCAGGAAGCGCGCAACATCGTCGCCCAGGGGCTCACCGCGATCCCGAACGATCCGTCGCTGACGCAATTGCAGCTCCAGCTCCGGTGAGCCGACCGGGACGGGCGTTCAACGTCCCGTCGTCTCCTTGAAGAGATAGCCGATCCCGGCATCCAAGACCGGTGGATGGTTCGTGTTGCTTCCGGCGTACCAGAGCGAGACTCGCCCTTGTTCCAGCATGACGCAGGACGAACTGACTCCCGTGCCGGTCCAGTGGTCGCTGGAACCGCGTTCGAGGATCGGCTGTGGATCCCTCTGCCAGTACGTCCCATTCGAGGAGCTGGCGCGATACAGAGGTCCGGCCACGTTGCCGTTGGGCCCGAGCCGGGTATAGAACATCTCGAAAGACTCTCCGTTCCACGTGACGCTGGGATTGGTCACGCCGGCATCCTCCGAGTTCGTGCCGTCCCTCTCCAACTGGAAAACGGCGCCGTGCTTCTCCCAAGCGATTCCGTCCTGACTCGTCGCCAGGCCGATCGAGATCCGAAACTCGTCGGAGATCCCGGCGTACCACATGGAATACCGGCCTTCTCTCACGATCACGCATGGGCTCGTGGCGGCGTAGCTGTCGAAGTCGCCGGGATTGCCGTGAGGCAGTACGGGCCCCTTCGTGTACTTCGCCCAGGTGATCCCATCCGGAGAGCGGGCGACGCCGATCGCGAAGCGATTGGAATCAGGATCGTTGCCCCCTGAGTAGTACAGCCCGAGCGACTTGTCCGGCAAGACAGTCACACAGGGTGTTTCCACATTGGTGGAGTCCCAAGCCCCCGGACTCGGGCCCAGGACCGGTATCGCTTGTCGTGTCCAGTTCAGGCGATCGCGGGATGTCGCACGGAAAACGCGCGTGCGTCTGTCGCTGAAGTCCCCTTTGACCGCGCCGTAGTAGAGGACATAGGTGGAGGGATCCGTGAGATCCTTGATCACCCAGGGATCGCTGGGAATGCCGTCCAGCGTGCTGGCATTCGATTCGATCACAGGCCGTTCCGAACCGTGGACCCACCCGGGAGCGGTTCGACCCGCGGTGCCTACCGGGGGCTTCGGCGCCTCGCTGCACGCGCCGAGGAGCAGAAGTCCCGACGCCGAGACGAATCGTACGCGGGCAAGTGTCAAGTGCTGCATCCTTGGGTGGTGGCCGCGTGATCGTCTGCCTGCGGCGCGAGCCTGTCAAGCCTTGTCGGAGCGGGTGACTGTTTGCGGTGCTCACCTCGATGCGAGTACCCTCGGGCCGTGCGGCCCCTGCGGTACTCCATCAACGTCACGCTGGACGGCTGCTGCGACCATCAGGCGATCATTCCGGTCGAGGAGCTGCACCGTCACGCGGCGGAGAACCTCGACCGGGCCGATGCGCTCCTCTTCGGGCGCGTGACCTACGCGATGATGGAGGCCGCGTTCCGCAAGCCGGCGCAAGCGGGATCGATGCCCGAGTCGATGGATCCCTTCGCGCTCAAGATCGACGCCGCGAAGAAGTACGTCGTCTCGAGCACGCTGGCGCGCGTCGATTGGAACGCGGAGCTCCTGCGCGGGGATCTGCGCCAGGCCGTTCTGCAGCTCAAGCAGCAGCCGGGCAAGGGCATCGGCACGGGCGGCGTGCAGCTACCGCTCGCGCTGGCGGAGCTGGGACTGATCGACGAGTACGAGTTCATCGTGCACCCCCGCGTGGCGGGCCACGGGCCGACGCTCTTCGCGGGGATGTCGAAGCCGCTCGATCTCGAGCTCGTGAGCCGGCTCGAGCTCGGCTCGGGCGCGGTCGCGCTGCGCTACGAGCCGAGACGCGCGTGCACGACCTGAATCTGCGGCGTATCCTCGGCGCCTGCACCCCCAACCCACCCCGACCCCCATGAAGCTCATCCCCCTTGCCGTCCTCCTCGCCGCCGCGTGCGCCAGCACGACCGGCACGGTCGAGAACACCGCCACGAACACCGAAATGCCCGGCATCGTTCCCGCCCCGCGGGTCGACGAACACGCTTGGCTGCAGCAGCTCGTCGGCGAGTGGACCATGAAATCCGAGACCACGATGGGTCCCGGCCAGGATCCGATCCACATGGAGAGCACCGAGAGCGTGCGCTCGATCGGCGGCTTGTGGGTCATCGCCGAGGGCAAGGCGACGTTCAACGGGATGTCCTTCACTTCGCTGTTGACGCTGGGCTACGACCCGGAGCAGAAGGCCTACGTCGGCACCTGGATCGACACGCTGCAGACGCACCTGTGGACCTACCGCGGCGAGCTCGACGCGGCCAAACGCGTGCTGAGCTTGTCGGCCGAAGGCCCGTCCTTCGACGATCCGTCGAAGCTGGCGAAGTACCGCGACGCGATCGAGCTCGTCAGCGCCGATCACAAGGTGCTGACGTCGTCGGTGATGAACGACGACGGCACCTGGACCACGTTCTTGCGCGCTGACTACCGGCGCAAGAAGTAGCCGAGGGCGCGCTTCCAGAGTGCAGGAATGAACCGCGCACGCCGATCTGCAGCTCGCCTGGGTTCCGTCGCGCTTTTCGCGGCGCTGGCGCTCGCCACGTCGGCGCCCGCGCAGCAGCAAGGGCTGCCGGCCTTCTCCGAAGTCGCGCCCGAGACCGTCGGCGTTCCGGCGCAGGGCCTGGAGGCGCTCGCCGGCGTCGTGCAAGGCTGGGTCGACGCGGACGAGATCGTCGGCGCCGAGCTGCTCGTCATCAAGAACGACCAGCGCGTGCTGCACCGCGCCTTCGGCTGGAAGCACCGCGAGGAAAAGGTCGCGCTGGAGCGCGACTCGATCTTCTGCGTGCGCTCGATGACCAAGCCCGTCGCGGGAACGGCGGTGCAGCTGCTGATCGACGGCCACAAGCTCGATCTCGCCGACCGCGCATCGAAGTACCTCGCGGCGTTCGACAACGACCGCGCGCGCGAGATCACCGTGGGCCAGCTCCTGCAGCACCAAGGCGGGCTCGCGCTGTCGAGCCTGCTCGACGCCCGACTCTCGTCGCTGACGAGCTTGGGCGACGTCGCCAAGCTCGTCGGCGAGCGCGGGCCGGAGTTCCCCCTCGGCGAGTACCGCTACAGCGACGACGGCGTCGACACGCTGGGCGCGATCGTCGAGGCGATCACCAAGAAGCGCCTCGACGAGTTCCTGGCCGAGCGCCTGTGCGTGCCGCTCGGGATGCGCGACACGCTCGGCGTCGTGAGCGATGGCCACGCGCTGCGCTCGCGCGTCGTCAGCAACTACTCCGGCACCAAGGGTGCGTGGGTGCGCTACTGGAGCCCGACGCAAGCGCCGATCTTCCCCGTGCTGCTCGCCTCGCAGGGTTTGTACACGACTCCGCTGGACTACGCGCGCTTCCTGCACTTGTGGAAGGAACGCGGCCGCGTCGGCGGCGAGCGCTTGCTGTCGACGCGCGCAGTGCAGCGCGCGCTCGAGCCCGGCGTCGCGACGCGCTTCCCGACGACGTTCGAAGGTCTCGAGGTGCACTACGGCCAGTTGATGATGCTCTGGATCGACCCCAAGCGGCTTGCCAGCGATCAGCTCGTCGCCTTCGGCCACGGCGGCTCCGACGGCACGCACGCCTGGGTCTGGCCGGAGCTCGATCTGATGGTGCTGTATTTCACGCAATCGCGCGGCAACACGACCGGCATAGCGATCGAGGCCCTGCTCCAGAAGCACCTGATCGACCCGTTGATCGGCACGCTGCGCGCTCCGCCGATCACGTACACCGACGCCGAGCTCGACGCGCTCGCGGGCTTGTACTGGGACGACGACAGCGGGCTCTTCCGAACGATCGCGCGCAAGGGCGGCGGACTCGCCCTCGAGTTCCTCGGCCAGGCCGAGCTCGAGCTCACGCCGACCTCGACGCGCGACCGCTGGACGGTGCGCCTGGTCTCGGGCCACCTCGACGCAGAGCGCTCGGAGAGCGGCGCGATCAAAGGTCTCGTGTTGGCGACTGCGCGCGAGACCGAGCGCTGGCCGCGCTGGACGCCCGCGGCCGACCTGCCGCCGCTCGCTGACGTGCACGCGCTGCGCCAGCGCGCCGTCGATTGGACGCGCCTCGGCGAGCTCGGCGGCGTGCGGTTGAGCGGCACGTGCGAGTTCCCCGACAGCGGCATGAAAGGCACGTTCGTGCAGCTCGTCCACGGTCGCGAGCGCTGCCGCAGCGACCTCGAGTTCGGCTCGTATCACGAGACGACCGTGCTGGACGGCAAGCGCGGTTGGGTGGCGGGCTCGCGCGAGCCCGCGACCGAGGTCGAGGGCGCCCGGCTCGAGCAGCTGCGCCTCGACCATCCGTTCGCTCCGGTAGCGGATTGGCGCGGCGCGTTCCGCGAGCTGACCGTGATCGCGCGCACCAAGTTCAAGGGCACGAACGTCGTGCTCGTGCGAGCGGTACCCGAGCAGGCCCGCGTGCGCGCGTACGCGATCGCGGCCGAGACCGGCCTGTTGCACGGCGAAGCCACGATCGTGCCCGTCGTCGGCCTGGGGGAGCTGGGCGTGGCGACGCAGTACCGCGATTGGCGCGAGGTCGGCGGCATCCGGCTGCCGTTCGAGATCGTGAGCCAGTACGCGTCACCCGCGCTCGGGCGGTTCGTGATGCGCGTCGAGAAGGTGGAGCTGGGCGTCAAGTTCGCCGCCGACACGTTCGCGCCGTTGACCAAGTAGGCTGGCCCCGAGGTCAGGCAGAAGACTGGGAGGACCTTCCTCGATGAGAAAGCGTGGACTCCTGTGGAGCCTCGCACCGGAAATCTCGGCGGTGCTCGGCACAGGCTGCGGGGGAGGGCGGTAAGAAAACGACAAGCAGCCGAGTTGCCCGCCGCCGCGTGCAGACGCCTTTCCGGGCGCTTGGTATCCTTCGCCGCCCATGTTGCAGGCCAAGAAACTCACCAAACGCTTCCAGGATCGCGCCGTGGTCGACAACCTCGACCTCTCGGTCGAACCGGGCGAGATCTTCGCCCTGCTCGGGCCCAATGGCGCGGGCAAGACCACGACCATCAGCTTGTTCCTCGGGTTCCTGGCGCCCGACTCCGGCGACGCGCTCGTCGGCGGGACGAGCGTCGCCAGTGATCCTGTCGCGGCGCGACGGCAGCTCGCCTACATCCCCGAGATGGTCTCGCTCTATCCGCGCTTCAGCGGCGTCGAGAACCTGGACTACTTCAGCCGCCTCGGCGGCCGCCCGCATACACGCGCGGAGCTGCTCGCGCTGCTCGAGCGCGCCGGGCTCGCGCGCGACGCGGCCGAGCGGCGTGTCGGCACGTACTCGAAGGGCATGCGCCAGAAGGTCGGCATCGCGCTCGCGCTCGCGACCGAGGCCAAGGGCCTGCTGCTCGACGAGCCGACGTCCGGCCTCGATCCCGCGGCGAGCCACGAGTTCTCGCGCATGTTGCGCCGGCTCGCCAAGGACGGAGTCGCGATCCTGATGGCGACGCACGACCTGTTCCGCGCGCGCGAGGACGCGTCGCGCATCGGGATCCTGCTCAACGGCCGCCTGGCGACGCAGCTCACGCGCGACGAGATCAAGAACAAGGACCTGGAGAAGCTCTACCTGGAACGCCTGCGCGCATGATCTTCACGATCGCCAGGAAGGAGTTCGTCGACGCGTGGCGCGACGGCAGGTTTCGGGTCGGGGCCGTGCTGGTGCTCGTGCTGCTCGCCGTCTCGGGCCTGCTCGCGCGCCAGCAGGTCGAGCGCGCGCGCGCGGAGCGCGAGGCCGCGACGGCGCTCGAGCGCCGCAACTGGCTCGAGCAGGGCGACAAGAACTCGCACTCCGCCGGCCACTACGGCCTGAACGTCTTCAAGCCGACGTCGCCGCTGGCGCTCTTCGATCGCGGCATCGAGCCCTTCGTCGGGACGACGGTGTTCCTCGAGGCGCATCGCCAGAACCAGACGGCATTCCTCCCCGCCCAGGACGCGACGTCGATGCGGCGTTTCGGCGAACTCTCCGCGGCGGTCGCGCTGCAGATGCTGATGCCGCTCCTGGTCGTGCTGCTGGCCTTCGGAGCGCTGGCAGGCGAGCGCGAACGCGGGACGCTGCGCCAGGTGCTCAGCACCGGGCTCAGCCCGCGTTCCCTGGTCTTCGGCAAGACCCTCGGCATCGCACTGACGATCGCGATCCTGCTGCTGCCGGCGGGCGCGCTGCTCGGAGGCCTGCTGCTGCAGGTTCCCTCGGCCGACGCGCCCGGACTGTGGGCGCGCGCCGGCTGGCTCGCGGCCTGCTACGCGACCTACCTCGCGATCTTCGTCGCGGGCAGCGTGGCCGTCTCGGCCTCGACGCGCAGCGCGCGCACGGCGCTGACCATCCTGCTTTCCGTATGGGCCGTCAACTGCATCGTCGCGCCGCGGCTCGCCAGCGATGTGGTGCATCACTTCCTCCCCACGCCGAAGCTGGCCGAGTTCGAGGCCAAACTGGCCCAGGACGTGCAGAAGGGCCTGGACGGCCACGATTCGCGCAGCAAGAGCCTGGAGGACTTCACCAGGCGCACGCTGCAGGAGCACGGCAAGTCGCGCGTCGAGGAGCTGCCCTTCAACTTCCAGGGCCTGGTCATGCTCGAGAGCGAGCGCCTGGCGGCCCAGGTCTTCGACCACCATTTCGGGCGGCTCTGGGACCGGCTGCAGGCGCAGGACGGCGCGGTCGCGTGGGCCGGCCTCGCGGCGCCGCTGCTCGCGCTGCGCTCGGCGTCGATGGCTTTCGCCGGCACGGACTTCGAGCACCACCGCCACTTCGCGCGCGCCGCCGAGAACCACCGCCGCGACTTCGTGCGCGTCCTGAACGAGGACCTGATGAACAACGCGCGGCCCGGCGATCACAACTACGTGGCCGGGCGAGCGCTGTGGGAGAAGCTGCCGGAGTTCAGGCTGGAGCCGATCCCGCCCGCGGGCGCCTGGCGCGCCGCGCGCACGGAGGTGCTGGTGCTCGGAGCCTGGCTGCTCGCGTCGCTGGGCTTCCTCGCCTTCAGCGCGGGGCGCATCCGCGTGGGGGGCGAATGAACACCTTGAGCCTCGAGCTGCGCTTGTTCCTCGCGGAACGCGCGACCTGGATCGTCCTGGTGCTGTTCGCCTCGACGCTCGCCTACGGCATCGCGAATGGTGCCAGGATGGGCAAGGCGGCGCACGAGAGCGCGCAGCTCGTCGAGCAGGACAGGCAGCAATGGACGAAGCAGGTGCGCGACGCGCTCGAGCGCCAGGCGATCGATCCGCGCCAGGTCGCGGCCCGCCCCACGGTCGCGCTGCTGCCCCCCGCGCCGCTGCCCGCGCTCGCCATCGGACAGTCGGACCTGCTGCCGGCGCACGAGTCGATCAGCCTGTGGCGGCTCGAGAAGCCCTCGGAGGGCAGCGCGGGTCTCGAGAATCCGGCGCGACTCCTGGCGGGACGCTTCGACCTCGCGTTCGTGCTCGTCTGGCTGCTGCCGCTGTTCCTCTTGGCCGCGGCCTACGACCTGTGCGCGGGCGACCGCGAGGCCGGGACGCTGCGCATGGTGCTCGCGCAAGGCGTGGCGCCCTGGCGCTGGCTGGCCCGGCGTGCGCTCGCGCGTGCCGCGCCGATGCTGCTGCTCGCCGCCGCGGGGACGATCGTAGCCGGAATGCTGACCGAGGAACGCGCCGTCGGCGCGCGTGTCGTGCTCGCGCTGGGCGTCGTCCTCGCCTACGGGCTGTTCTGGGTCGCCGTCTGCGCCCTGGTCAACGGCTTCGCGCGCTCGGCCGCGTCGGCCGCGACCGGGGTCGGGGCGGTCTGGGTCGGCTTCGTGCTCGTGCTGCCGACGCTGCTCAACGTCATCGTCGAGAGCCTGCACCCCAGCCCGCCGCGCGCCGAGCTCGTCGCCGAGTCGCGCGCCGCCGCGGTCGAGGCCGAGCAGCGCGGCAACGAGCTGCTCTCGACCTTCTACCGTGACCATCCGGAGCTCGCGCCGGCCAGCATGCAAGCCGACATCACGAGCCGCATGCTCGCGCAGCAGGACGAGGTCGGGCGCGCGATGGACCCGGTTCGCCAGCGCTTCACGGAAGCGGTCCTGAGCCAGCAGCGCGTAGTCGACCGCTGGCGCTTCGCCTCGCCTGCGATCGCGGCGCACGAAGCCCTCGCGGACCTGGCGGGCACGGGCTACTGGCGGCACCGCGCGTTCCAGGAGCAGGTGGCGGCGTTCAAGGACGAGCTGCACGGCTACTACAGCCCGAAGATCCACAAGCAGCAGCCGCTGACCAAGGCCGACGGCCCGAGCTTCCCGCGCTTCGAGTTCGTCGAGGAGGAACCGGGGCGCTGGATGTCTCGCGTCGCGACGAGTCTGCTGGGGATCCTCGCCCTGGCCGCGTTGGCGGCGGTCGCGGCCGGGACGCGCTTGTCCGCGCGCAAGCTGGCGGCCTGATCGGGAGGGAGCGCGGTGGCGCTGCCCGGCGCCGTCTGCGCCTCAAGCCGGCTTGATGTTCTGGTTCATGCGGAACAGGTTGTCCGGATCGTACTTTCGCTTCACCTGCGCGAGGCGCTCGTAGTTCGGGCCGTAGGCCGAGCGCACGCGGTCGGTCTCGTCGGCCGTGAGGAAGTTCACGTACGCGCCCGCGCTCGCGAAGGGTGCGGAGGCCTGGAAGTAGTCGCGCGACCACTGGATGCAGCGCGCGTCCTCGGCCGGCGTGTCCCAGCGGCCGTGGACGTTCATGACGTACTCGGCGTCGCGGTGGGCGTAGGCGGTGGCCTCGGGCTTCGGGAGCTTCGTGGCTCCGCCGATGGAGCCGAAGAAGATCTCGCACTGGGGCGAGGGCAGCTTCCCGACGTACTCGATCACGACGTCGATCAGGCCGTCGGCGATCTGGGTGAAGTTGTGCGACTTCCAGTAGTTGCGCGCGCCGGGGGTGAGCAGCGGATCAAAGGCCTTCTGCCAGGCGCTGTAGGGCTGCACGCCGATGTGCTCGCCGAAGGACTTGCCGAACTTCCGCAGCGGCTGGACCAGGGTCTCGCCCTCGCCCGGATCACCCGCGTACAGCATGGCGAGCACCACGACTTCCTTGCCGTGCACCGCTGCCGGGAGGAAGGGCAGCGGCGGCGCCTTGCGGAGCACCGTCCACACGGAGAGCTCCGCCGGAGCCTTGGCGACGAAGTCCCGGTACTGCTTCAGCACCGACTTCGCCTCGGCCAGCGGGTAGACGACCAGCCCACTCAGCAGGTTCGGCCCCAGCGGGTGGAGTCGGAACTCGAAGCTCGTGACGATGCCGAAGTTGCCGCTGCCGCCGCGGATCGCCCAGAAGAGGTCGGGGTTCGAGCTGGCGCTGGCCTTCACGACCTCGCCCTTCGCGGTCACGACCTCGGCCGACTCGAGGTTGTCGATCGTCATTCCGTGCTTGCGGCTCAGCCAGCCGAATCCGCCGCCGAGCGTGAGGCCCGCGATGCCCGTGGTGGAATTGATGCCCAACGGCGTGGCGAGCCCGTGGGCTTGCGTGGCCGCGTCGAAGTCGCCCAGCGTGGCGCCGCCCTCGGCGGTGGCGCGCTTTGCGCCGGCGTCGACTCTTACCGCTTTCATCTTCGACAGGTCGATCACGATCCCGTCGTCGCACAGGGAGTTGCCGGCGATGTGGTGCCCCGCGCCGCGCACGGCCAGCAGGACCCCGTTCTCGCGCGCGAAGTTCAGCGCCTTGACGACGTCCTGCGTCCCGGCGCAGGTCGCGATGATCGCCGGTCGCTTGTCGACCATGCCATTCCAGATCTTGCGCGCTTCGTCGTAGCCCGTGTCCTTCGGGAGCAGGACCGTTCCTCCGAACCCCTTCTTCAACGCATCGATCTTGGCGGCATCCACGTTCGGCATGTCAGGTTCCGTCCTTGGCGGTACGAGGGCGCAGTTCCCGATGCGATCCGGACGCCCGGATCCGCGCGGCCGCCGTCCCGGGCGGATCCTTCGGGCGCGAGACTGTAGCGACCGAAATCCCAAGGCGGAAGCCGGGAGGAAGGTCGTCCCGATGTATCCAGGAGTGCAGCCGCTCAGTCTTCGATCTCGAACTCGTGCGCGATGAGGACTCCGTCCTCGAAGACGCCCTCGACTTCGACCTCCATCCCGGTCACGAGCAGCACGGGATCCATCTGCGACAGGTCCACCTCGAGCCCATGCGGCTCGAGCACGAAGCGCGATCCCGTCACCGTGCCGACCGTGCCACGGACCTCGACATCCAGGTCCCGGTCGCCGCAATCGCCGCTCTCGTCCGTATCGACGTCGTGCGAGAGGGTGTACACGCCGTTGGGGAGCGTGATCACCGGGACGAAGTCGACCACGGCGACGCTCGTCGTCCCCGTGCTGACTTCCACCGGCGGCTCCAGCTTGAAGCGGAAGTCCGCGCCGTCACTTCCGTGGAGGGCGAGCTCGACCGGCGTCGCTGTCGGGTCGTCCTGGAAGATGGCCCGCGCGCCGGCGAGCGTGATCGTCACGCTGTCGTAGGTGCCGACCGGGACGTCCAGCATGATCAGCAGCACGCCCGAGTTCGTCAGCGTCAGCAGGTCGATCTTGCGCGGCGTGCCGCCGTGGTCGAGGTCCATGTCGAAGACGACGACCGATTGTGGGGCAGGGTCGCCGCCGCCGGAGTCATCGCTCGAGTGGTGCCGACGGTGGCCGTTGCCCTGGCCGTTGCCGTGGTCGTCGTGGCCGTTGCCGTGGCCGTTGCCGTGGTCGTCGTGGCCGTTGGCATGGTCGTCGTCGTCTCCGTGATCGTCGTCGTCTCCGTGACCGTCGTCGTGATCGTCGTCGTCGTCGTCGTCCCGCAAGGTGGCCGTGATGGTGCTGATGTCGATGATCAGGTTTGTCACCGTGCGGCCGTCGCTCGTCTGCAGCGTGCCGTCGCGCAAGACGAACCCTGCAGTCCCCATCGGCCCTCGCCCGGTACTCGAGCCGCCGCACGCGGCGATCAGCGTTGCAGCAAGGACGAGGATCACGAACACGACGCTGAGAACGATCTTGTTGCGCATTTTCTACGCTCCTGCACGAAAGGTCTCGAGCACTGCACAGCCAGGTCGGCCGCGAGTGTACGCCTGTCCGGCCGGCGCGGCGGGGGAAACTCGACGCGCACCGAGTGCCGGCCCAGCGGAGAAAATCCGGCACGAGGCCCGGCGAAGGAGACCCCGAGCGCTTGATACTCGGCGACCGTTCATCAAGACTTGGGGAGACGCCGCATGGAATTCAGCCAGGCATTCGATCCGATCCGGAGCCTCCAGTCCGCTTGGAAGCTGCTCAAGCAGGCGCCGGTGATGGTGCTGATCGGAGGCCTCCTGCTGGGCTTCCTTGAAGGCGGTGGGACCATAGGGTTCCGGTTCAGGCCCGGACGGTTGAACTTCGACCGCGTCGACAACCCAGGCGAGTTCTTCGAGCAACTGTTCGGGGACATGGCGCCCTTCATGGCGATCATGATCCCGATCGCGATCTGCCTCGGCCTGGCTTTCTTCGCGCTCTCGAGCTGGATCGAGGTCGGCTTCGCGCGCGCAATCGAATTGGCCCTGCGCACGGGCAAGGACGATATCGGCAAGGTCTTCTCCGGCGGCGACCGCTTCGTCGCGATGCTGCTCGCGCGCTTCCTGTCCGCGCTGATCCAGATCGCCGTCATGCTGCCCATCGGGGCGCTCGTCTTCGCCGCGTTCTACTTCGGGCGGAATGAGGGAATCGACCCCTTCGTGGCCCTGGGGATGGTGGCCTTCGGTCTCCTCTGGCTGGTCCTCGTGATCTACGTCGCGCTGGGGCTGTGCATCGTCAGTCCGATCGTCGCATTCGAGAGCTGCAGCCCGACGGAAGCGATCGCGCGCTCGTGGAAGCTCGCCAGCGGTCACCGCTTGCAGCTCTTCTGGTTCCTGCTGCTGCAGTTCCTCCTGACGATGGCCGGTTTCTGCCTCTGCTGTATCGGTTGGTTCCTCGCCGCCCCGTTGACGCAGGTGATGCGCTTCGAAGCCTACGTCGCGCTGACGAAGGGCGGCGAGTACCCGCAGTGGTGGATCGGCAGCGGCCGCTTCCCCTTCGACGAGCCCACGTCGCAGGACTTCAGCTCGCCGCCTCCTCCTCCGCCCGTACCGCCGCCGCTGCCGCCGCAGAGCTGAGCGCATGCTGTTCGAGCAGGCCTACGACCCGATCCGCAGCCTGAAGGCCGCGTGGGATCTGCTGAAGCGCACCCCGGGCACGATCCTCGTCGGCGTCCTGATGCCGGTAGCAGTCCAGTACGCACTGGGCTTCGTCATGCAGATCGTGATGCTGCCGATGATGTTCGCGATGCAGCGCCAGGGGGCCGAGCCCAACTTCGGTTTCCTGGCGGTCATGATCCCCATGGCTGTGATCCTGTCGATCGTGCAGCTGGTCTTCATGACCTGGATCGACATCGGAGTTGCGCGCGCGATCCGCGCGGCGCTCGCGACGGGCCAGGAGCAGATCCGGCTGATCTTCGGCGGATGGGACCGGCTGGGCACGTTGCTGCTGGCCCGACTGCTGATCGGTCTCGTATGCCTCGTCATCTACGGCTTCATGATCGTAGCGCTGCTCATCCTGGGAGCGCTGTTCTCGACTTCGCAGTTGAGCGGCGTCGGGGTGGTGCCGCTGCTCGGCGTGATGTTCGCGTTCTCCGCCGTTCTGATCTACGTCCTCCTCGGGTTGCAGTTCGTCACCCCGATCGTGGCCTTCGAGGACTGCAGCGCGACGGCGGCGATCGGCCGCTCGTGGAAGATCGCGGACGGCCGGCGCTGGAAGCTGATCGTCTTCTGGCTGTTCTGCTTCGTGCTCTCCATCGCGGGCGTGCTGGCTTGCTTCGTCGGGTTGCTGCTCGCGCTGCCGCTGATCGAGACGATGCGCATCGAGGCCTTCGTGGCCATGAGGTATCCCAAGCCCGTGATCGCGCCAGAGCCCGAGAGCTGGAGCTCCTCCTCGACGCAGGCCCCGCCGCCCATGCCTCCGCCGTTGCCGCCTCAGACCTGAGCGCGCAGGTGCTCGACCGTGATGCGCGTCGCTTCGCTCATCGACACGCGCTCGACGTAGCCGAAATCGCGCTCGGCCGGTCCGAGGTCGTAGCTGTGCGAGGTCGCGAGCTGCAGCGCGAGGAACCTCGTCATGCGCGCCTCGACGTCGGGCTTGGCGAGGTTCTCGAGCCACATGCCCGCCGCATACGCCAGCGGCATCGGCACCCTGCGCGTCACCGGCGGGATGCCGAGCGAGCCGAAGAGGTCGTTGATCCAGGTCCAGAGCGCGACGGGCTCCTTCTGCGCGACGAAGTAGGCCTTGCCGCCGTGCGCTGCGGACTTGGCTAGGCGGTCGGCAGCATCGAGGTGCGCATGGGCGGCGTTCTCGACGTAGGTCAGCGAGACCTCGTTCGCGCCCTTGCCGACGATCGCGAGCTTCTTCGCGCGCCCGCGCTCGATCAGGCGCGGCAGGAGGTGCGGGTCGCCGGGCCCGAAGACGAGATGCGGCCGCAGCGCGCAGGTCGCGAGGGCGCTGCGCCCGTTGGCCGCGAGCACCATCCGTTCGGCCGCGGCCTTCGACTCGGCGTAGGGCGCGAGGAAGCGCGTCGAGTAGGGCAGATCGTTCGAAGCGTTCACGTGGTCGCGGCCGTCGAAGCACACGCTCGGGGAGCTGGTGAAGACCAGGCGCTCGACGCCCGACTCGAGCGCCGCGGTGAGCACGTTGCGCGTGCCCTCGACGTTCGCGCTCCAGAACGGCTCGCGGCCGAGCGCGATGCCGGCCCTGGCCGCGACGTGGAAGACGGTGTCGTGGCCGCGCAGCGAGTCGTGCAGGCGCTTCAGGTCGCCGAGGTCTCCGCGCAGGTGCTGCGCGCCGAGCTCCGCCAGCGCGGGATGCTCGCCGCGCGAGTAGCTCGTCACCTCGTCGCCGCGTTCACGGAGCAATCGCACGATCGCACCGCCGAGGAACCCGCCGCCGCCGGTGACGAAGGCCTTCATGCGGACTCTCCCTCGGCCCAGCGCTTGAGCTCCTCGCGGCGGATCTTGGCGTTGTGGCGCGCGTCGACGGGCAACTCGTCGCGGAAGAGCACGCGCTCGACCTTCGGCAGCGGGTGGGGGAGCGCGGGCGCCGCGTTGGCCTGCGCGAAGGACATCAGCTCGGCCGCGTCGCGCCGCGCACCCTCGACGACGAGCACGGGGCGCTCCGCGCCGCGCGGGCCGACGCCGACGAGCGCGCTGCGGCGCACCTTCGGGTGGCGGTCGAAGAGGCTCTCGGTCGGAACGGGCAGGAACGTGCCGGCCGCGGTCTCCAGGCGCTGCGACTTGCGCCCGCAGAACCACAGCAGACCCTCCGCGTCGAAGTAGCCGATGTCGCCCATGCGGTGCCAGAAGCTCGCGCCCTCGACGATCTTCGCCGCGGACGTCGCCGCAGGATCGTCCGCGTACTCGCGCGTCACGACCGGTCCGCGCACGCAGATCTCCCCCAGGCCGTCCTGGCTGTCCATGAGCCTGATCTCGATGCCGGGCGCGGCGCGGCCGACGCACGTGCCGTGGCCGCCCTCGATGCGCGCGCGCAGGCGGCCGGTGATCTCGGCGCCGGCGAGCGAGCTCACCGGCAGCGCCTCGGTCGCGCCGTAGGGCGTGTGCACGTCGCCCTTCGGTGCGAGCAGCGCGCGGAAGCCCTCGACCAGCGCCGGCTCGACGCTCGCTCCGGCGATCATCGCGCGCTCGAGGGCAGGCAGCTTCAGGCCGCGCTGCACGCACCAGGGGACGACACGGCGCCAGATCGCGGGCGAGCCGAAGGTGTCGGTGACGGAGTGCTGCTGCAGAGCTTCGACGATCGCCCCGGGGTCGCAATCCGCCGGGCGCGCGAAGTCCATGCGCGGGAAGACGCTCGTGCGTTGCAGCGCGGTGTTGAAGAGCGCGAAGAGCGGGAAGCACGAGAGATCGACCTGCCCGCGACCGAGGCCGTAGAGCGCGCGCAGCGCGGCGATCTGCGCCTCGAAGTTGCCGTGGGTGTAGCACACCCCCTTCGCAGGCCCCGTCGAGCCGGACGTGAAGAGGATCGCTGCCGGGTCGCCGCTCTCGAGCTCTACGGGGGCGAACGTGCCCTTCTGCGGCCGTGCCACCGCGCTCAGCGGGATCGTTCCGGGATACCAGCCCGACCCGACGCGTACGCGCAACGGCGGTCGCGCGAGCACGTGCGCGCGCGCGATGCCGAGCAGCGCCTTCGGCTGGGCGCCGACGAGACAGCGCTCGAGATTCGCGCGTCCCATGCCCGGATCGAGCATCAGCGGCACCGCGCCGATGCGGAAGAGCGCGAAGACGATCGCCACGAGCTCGGGTCCGGGGCGCACGAAAACCGCGGCGCGCTGCCCCTTGCCCAGGCCGTGCTCGGCGAGTCCGTGCGCGATCGCCGAGCTCTTCTGCTCCAGCTCGGCGAACGTGATCGTCCCACCCGGCCAGCGCAGCGCGTCGAGCCCGGGCAGCTCGCGCGCGGCGCGCACGAGGTGCTGCGCGAGGTTCATCGGGCCACCGCGGCGCTCGTGCGCTCGAGAAACCCGCGCACGAACCCGAGCGCCTCCTCGGGCGCGTCCTCGAGCAGCCAGTGGCCCGCGTGCTCGAGACGCTGCACTTCGGCCTTCGGGAAGCGCCGCATCCACTCCTCGCGGAAGTGCGGCGTGAAGCACCAGTCCTTCTCGCCCCAGACGATGCACACGGGGCGGTCGGCGAACTGGGC
>Ga0315912_10001683_pt1 | contig 26012 bp, 21 predicted proteins | sample VfabasoilMG_FD_204469 | JGI IMG/M metagenome (GOLD analysis project Ga0315912, IMG submission 204469) | Garden soil microbial communities collected in Santa Monica, California, United States - V. faba soil | ecosystem: Environmental > Terrestrial > Soil > Garden | place: USA: California... | reverse complement strand
ACCATAATCTTCAAGACAACCAAGGAGGCAGAAGCCGCCGGCAAGGGTCCAAAGGCCCCGCCGGTCACCCACCAAAGCTAAAACGGCACCCCAAAAATTCAACCAAACGAACTCGTACGCCCGAAGTGTGCCTAGTCGCTCATCAGAAAGATCAAAGGCCGTACATCATCCTCAGGAGTCGAGTCCCAATGCCGCACCAGGATCGTATAAACCATCATCCCGGTCTCTCCCTCGCCCAGCAGCAGGTACCGCAGGGCTTGGCTGACAAGACTCTTCCGCGAAAGGCCCAGGAACAAACGAACCGGGTCCAGAGTCTCGCTGATAAAGGCCACCGTGTTGGCAATCGCCAGCGCCTGCGTGACCTCAATGTGAAAGTGCTCGCCAGCCTTGCGCACTCGCACCATCAGATTCGCGCTGAAGTCGCTCCGGTTGTCCAGAAGCTCCACATGCAGAAAAGCAATCGGCCCGGTCAGCGCATAGTGTTTCTTCAGTTCCGCCTCCTTCCGGGACACGGTCGCCGGAACAAAGGTGCGAATAGGCGCAAGATTCACCTTCTTGTTCGCGATCTGTTCCCACAGCCTCGACGATTCCTCGTCCACAAACGAAATCGCCGAAACACGCAGTTCAATGGACCGCCAGGAACGGCTGATTCCGCTGATCACAAGGATCGCCCCGATAAACACAGCGGCGATGATCAGTCCGTCCGGCCTGCTGTGAACGTTGTCCGCTAGCGTATAGGCGAAAACAATGACGATGCCCCAGCAATACAGGGCAAACAACTTCGAGTCTTCCCGCCACAGCGCAAGCGAGGCGGCAACGGCAGCCGACAGCATCAGCATCAGCACGCCAGTGGCATACGCCCCGCCCTGTGCGTTGACGTCCGCTTGGAACGCAATCGTGATCAGGAAGTCGATACCAAGCAACAGCAATACCAGCGGCCTTGAGTACGCAACAAAGTGAGGGGCCATGCCAAACCGGGGCATATACCGTGGGATCAAATGCAGCATCCCAGCCATTGCCGAGGCACCGGCGAACCAGAGTATAAGGATGGTCGAAATATCGTAGATCGTCCCAACCACCGGCCCAAGCAGTAGATGAGCAAGGTAAGCAATCGCGCGGCCACTCGCCGCCCCGCCCTCCTTGTAAGCCGACTCAGGTATCAGCAGCGTCGTTACAAAGCTCGAAAGCAGGAGCATCACACTCATGATGATCGCCGCAGCCGTCAGCAGTTTCCGCGTCCCGCCGATACGCGCCTTCTGATCGCCCGTCACAAGCGGCATCACGGATACGCCGGTTTCAAAGCCGCTCAGCCCCAGCGCCAGCCGAGGGAAAATCAGGACCCCGGCCAACAGCAGGCCCGTGTAGTCTCCGCGGGCGGACAGAGCGTTCTGCCAGTTGCTCATGAGTTCGGGATGCGCAACGATCTCCGACACCCCGCGCGCAAGCACGACAAGATTGATCAGCAGATAAGGAATGGCAACCGCGGATGCAAGGCCGATCGCCTCGGTGAAGCCTTTGAGAAAAACAACCGCCAGCGCCGCCAAAAGCGCCAGCGTCAACAGAACCGGATGGTCACCGACATAGGGATGAAAGATAGGATTGTGGATCGCGTGCTCAGCGGCGTCGGAAGCCGACAGCGTCATCGTGATGACAAAGTCCGTAGCAGCAAAGCCAAGCAGCACCAGTACCAGTAACTTGCCAAGCCATCCGGGAAGCAGGTTTTCCAGTAGCGCGATAGAGCCCTGTCCCGCATAAGACCGCTTGGCAACCTGCGCGTAAATCGGCAACGCGCAGGCAAGAGTAACAAGGATCAACAGAGCGGTCGCAATCGGTGACATCGCACCGGCCGCAAGCAATGCAATACCGGGTTGATATCCCAGCGTCGAAAAGTAATCGACTCCGGTCAGCCAGAGTACGAGATACCACGGATACTTCTTATGCTCGCCATGCGAGTCCTGGTCCAGACGGCCACCAGCCATCAGCCAGCCAGATAGTTTGCGCACTTCCGACGATTGTAACGAATCGGAGAGGATGCTTATTAGTTAAATGAAAGGATCGAAATGACAGCGACAGTACAAACAGGATTTCAAGAGGCAAAACGGGAACAGGTCAGCTTGCTTGCTGGCCTCGAAAAGCGAACCCTGCTATGGATCGCAACCCGCATGCCCGCCGCGGTGAACTCGGATCATCTCACCGCCCTCGGCCTTGCCGCCACCATCGGAGCAGGTGCCTGCTACGCCGCCGCGAGATTCCACCCCGCGTTCCTCCTCGGGGTCTGTGTCTTCCTCGCCATCAACTGGTTCGGTGATTCGCTCGACGGCACCCTCGCCCGCGTCAGAAACCGCCAGCGCCCTAGATACGGTTTCTATGTCGATCACATCGTCGATGCCTTCGGAACTTCGTTCATCCTCGGTGGACTTGCCCTCTCCGGCTTCATGAATCCTTTCCTCGCCATGGCGCTGCTGGTCGTCTATCTGATCCTCTCGATCGATTCGTATCTGACCACCTACACCATGGGCAAGTTCCAAATCAGCTACTTCAAGTTCAGTCCAACCGAACTTCGTATCCTGCTGGCCCTGGGCAATCTTGCGCTAATGAAATGGATCTACGGCAGCATCGCCGGCTACAGTTTCCTCCTGTTCGACGCAGGTGCCGTCGTCGGCTTAATCGGCATGATCGGAATGCTCGTCATCTCAGTCGCAAGACACACAGCGCAGCTCTATGACGAGGAGAGGCTCCATTGAAACGCTGGCTCAAGTTCAGCACCGTTGGCCTCATGGGAATTGCAGTCCAGATGACAACCATGTACCTGATGCGGGACTGGCACTACCTGGTATCGACAGTCATCGCCGTGGAGTTGGCCATCCTTCACAACTTCGTCTGGCACGAGGTGTGGACATGGAAGGACCGGGCAGGAGATGGCAGGCTCGGCCGCCTCATTCGCTTCAATGGAACCACGGGAGCGGTATCAATACTCGCCAACGTGTTCTGGATGCGGTTACTGGTGCAGACATACCATATCGCCTACATGCCATCCAGCGCCGCAGCAATCGTGCTGACCTCAGCCGCCAACTTCACCATCAGTGAACTGCTCGTATTCCGAAAGCGCCCGCTTACTTGCTGAGCCGCAGGATTTGAGAAGACAGGCTGAGAAAGGCCTGCCCCAGCAGATTGGGGTTGGTCGTAAACAGAAATGTGCCGGACGGCTCATTCACGTTCGTCGCGCAGCCAGGCGTCGATGCACACGACGGATACACGGGTGGGTTGTTGAAGATGTCGCCGTTGGAATCGTTCGCCATACGTTGCATCATTACGTAGACCGGCGGAGACGTACTGGTCCCACCGAGTCCGATTCCGAAGAAGTGAACCGGCAATGTTGTATTCGTCCGCGCCCGCTTCGCCGCGTTGTCCGTAGCGTTCAACACGGCATTATGGAATGTAGTCCAGTTGCTGGATTGAATCTTCCCGCTGGACCGGTTGATCGACTGCCACCCGGTGTCGAGCAGGTTTCCGTAGGCGTCCGTCTCCGGCAAGTACGCAATATCAGCCGCTAGTGAAGTCGGGGTGTGACTGCTTTGAAAAGTACAGCCGGGTGCGGCGGTCGTACTGACGTAGGCCGTGCTGTTGAAGTTGCTGGCAGTGGTTGTGGTCTTGTACTCCAGCATGGCAAAGAAGGTCTTGGTGCTCGGACCGGGATCGCTGGAGGCCACAGCCGCAACCATGCCAGCAGGCAGGCTGGATAGCAGGCTTCCCGTACCAAACGTGGTGCCCGCTGTCCAGGCCGGAATCGAACTGGCGGTCGCAAATCCGCCAGTAGTTTTTGTCTTGCTGGCCTTGTCCCGACAGGGGCTGGAATTGGAGATCAAGTTGGTGTTTGTGGCCGAGTCATAGAAGTTCATGGTCAGGGTATTAGGCAGCCCGTCAGTCTCGAACATCAGGACGTTGAGAGCACCAGGGAGATTGACCTTGTACATCTCGTTGTGAGCAATGGATATGGCCTGCGCGGTACTGGTGCCACCTGCGCAGACGATGGAATCGATCGCGCCAGTTCCGGTTCCTGCTGCATCTTTGTAGCCCAGGGTGGCCCGGAAATTGGTCGTGGGAGCCGAATGCAGATAGTAGTTATCGCTGAACGATACCAGGCCAATGCGGTCACGTCCCGCAGCAAACTGGCCGGTGAATAGCTTGGCTGCGTTTTTCATGGCTGTACAGGCACCAGGAGAGTTTTGCATCGACCCGGACCGGTCAAGAACCATCATGACCACCGCGTCCCGCCGCGACGCATTGCCAACCGCCGCTACCGTGACCGGTTTGGTGGTGATAAGCCGCATGAAGTAAGTCGGAACCTTGGTAGTAACGGTGACCGTAACATTGCGCAGGTTAGGGTTAACGGGGTCGTCAAACACGTTGACCTTCGCACTGCTCATGTCAGTGCCGAACGTGGCCCAGTTGCCGTTCGGGAAATTGGCGTAGAACCAATTGACCGCATTCTGCTTGGCCGTGGAGGCCTGGGCTGCGGTGGTTGCTCCCAGATTGAGAGCCCTGGCTGCCGCGAGGGCCGAGCCATCCACTGCGGACTGCAAGCGGCTCTTGACCGCATACAGAATGCCAACGTCGACCGCCAGTCCGACAAACGGGATGACAAAGGCCAGACCCATGATTCCGGTGACCATGGAGAAGCCCCGCTCCCGGCTAGTAGAAATACCGGGCATAGACGCCGCCTCCGGTGGACTTGCCGATCGCGAAGTCCGGTGACTTGAAGTAGCTCTCCACTACATAGACAGTCTGACCGTCTATGAGCGGGGTCCGGCCCCCGGCGCTGGTTTGCCACAGCGCCTGCATCTCCGTCTGGGCATTACCCGGCAAGGCCGCACGGGAGTCGGTGACCACATTGGAGACAATGCCGTAAGACGAAGGAGTCACCGCCGGGTTGCCGAGGCTACTGGGAAAGCTGGTGGCCAGCGTTCCGTTGCCGAACTGGATGCGCTGGGTAAAGACAAACTTGTCATGGTTAGTACAGTTGCTGGCACCAACCACCACGCAGCTTGGAGATGTGGTGGAGCCGATAAACATGATCTGGGAAATGGTGACGATGCCTTTGCCGGCGTTGTTCGTATTGGTGGCGTTGTTGCCGCTGAAGGTGTTTCCGATCTGAAGATCAAGACCTCGGGCAAGCCGTTGCGCGAGTACCTGCATGGGGTAGCTGGAGAAGTCCGCCCCGTGGATATACATATCCGCCATGTCGCGAGTGGCATGGTTGACCTGGACGTTACGAATGAGATTCATCCCAGCAATGAAGGTGCCCAGCAGCAGCGGGATCAGAAGAGACGCCATTAGCGCGAACTCGATGATTTCCTGTCCTTTTAGACTGTGCTTACGACGCCGCATGGGAGTTTGTTATCGGGGAATAGAAAGGACACCCGCCGGTAGCCCTCCTAAGAGATCGGCGGAACTCACTGATAACAATATAGGAGCCGTCTTGCGAAGGGGGTTAATCAGGGACCCACTGAGGGGAGCCAGTGAGGCAATGCTCACTCCCTTGACCGAGACTTCGACGATATTGCCGGGGATGTTTCCGCCCGTTGTAATAGGGCTGTTTGCGTTGGTTGGAGCGAAGTATTCCACAAAGATCTTCTGGGGAGAGTCGTTGGACTTCACAATGCCAAGAGCATTCTGCTCCACGATCTTCTTGATGGATGCGTCCTGGCCGAGTGTCCCGGAACGCTGGTAGGTCACCGCATAGCGGGCACCTTCGCGAACCGCATTCTGGAGCGTGCTCCAGCGGAAAAAGGCCATACCGAGATCGACAAAGCCGAAGATCAGCGCAAACATCGGAAGAAAGGTGAACGTAGCCTCAATCATGAGGTTGCCTGATTGACGTTTCCTAAGGGATTTGCCCATGGATTGATCATATCGACTAAGGTGGGCCTTAGAAATAGGAAACCAAGTACAAAAACGAAGGGGAAGAAAGTACTAGGGCGCCCAGTACCTAGCCGAGGTCGATGCCGACTTTTTTGAGTTCTTCGGCGTAATAGCGTCGTTGGAGGAGCGACCATTCCTCGGTACCCTCGGCAATCTCGCGCTTCTGGGTGCGGATCTTGTCGCGGGAGGCCTTATCGGCCTTTTCCTCGGTCAGGAGGATTTCGGTAATGTGCTTGACCAGTTGAAGGCGAACCTCGTTGGTCTCACGCTTGATCCGGAACTCCCGTGACTTCCGGAGGGCGTTGATGACCTTGTGCGAGATGTCGTTGATCTTGTCGCGAGAGAGCTTCATACCATCGCCTGTATCGCGGCCGGAGGCTTTGACCACCTTGCGCTGGGTGATGAGTTGGTTCTTCGTGCGGCGGAACATCTCCTGGTAGCTGACGCCTTCACGGCGCATGTACTCGGAGTATTGACTTAGGATTTCGCGAACCTCATCGTTGAGGTTGTCTTCAATGGCCAGTTCGTCTTCGATGACTTTATCGATGATTTCCGTGGCAAGGGCGGGATTAGACGCTTCAATAACGGTAGGGCTCAGTCTTTTGACAAGCTGTGCGGACAAATATTCGACAAACTCCCTGGGGAGAAGCATCCGGGCTAGATCTGGCTCCTAAGCAATTTATTAGTGTAGTTGGGTGCAGGAGGCAGTGTCAAATTTGGAGGCTAATGCGATAATCAGAGCGGGATCCTAAAGGCAGGCAATCGCCGGTTCCGGTTCTGGAAACAAGACCGGGGCGGGAGGAAAGTCCGGTCTCCATAGGGTGGCGTGCCGGCTAACGGCCGGGGGGACTCGCTCAAAGCGGGTTTTACGGCAAGTACCACAGAAAATAAACCGCCCGATGGCAACATCGGGTAAGGGTGAAATGGTGCGGTAAGAGCGCACCGCGGTTCGGGTAACCGAACTGGCAGGGCAAACCCCACGCGGAGCAAGACCAAATAGGGGAGGATTGTCGTCTGGCGGAAACGCTGGATGGCAAGCGTTGCGACTCGTAGCGCTAAACTTCCGGGTAGGTTGCTGGAGCCGTCTGGAAACAGACGGCCTAGAGGAATGGTTGCCGCCCGGCTGAAAAGCCGGGAACAGAAACCGGCTTATCGCCTTTAGGATTCCCCTTGCATTTGCATTCTGGATATGTTACTTTGTGTCACGTGACACTTAGTAACATGAAACAGAAACAACGTCCGCCCCTGACAGAATTACAGCAGCGCATCATGGACCTGATCTGGTCAGCCGGGTCAGCCACGGCCGAACGTGTTCGTGAAGGCATTGCTCCTGAACATCAACTGACCGATTCCAGCATTCGCACCTTGTTACGGCGATTGGAAGAACGCGGATACCTGCGGCATTCCAGCGACGGCAAGAGCTTTGTCTACGAGCCTGTGGATGAACCGCAGCAAGTGGCCGCAGCGGCCGTGCGACAGATCATTGACCGTTTTTGCGCGGGTTCGGCTGAGCAGTTCCTGCTCGGAATGGTGGATGAGAAGGTTCTCGATTCCGGTGAGATAGAACGGTTGGCAAAGTTAATCAAAGCGCATCAGCGCGGAAAGGGCAAGTCATGACTACACGTGAGGTTGTTGAGTTGGTTTTGGAGTCGTCGGTACGGACGGCCATCGCAGCGGCGTTGGTGGGCTTGTGTTTATGGGCCTTTCGGGTACGGTCGTCGCAAGTACGGCATGTTGCCTGGGTTGCGGTGTTAGCCGTGATGGTCGCGATGCCGGTGTTGTTGACGGTGATGCCTGTGGCTCCGGTGCCGATGCCTGAACAGGTGGAGCCGTTCGTGGCTGAGCTTGCAGTGCCCGATACTTCCGCGCCTGTGGCTATGCGCGTGTCAGAGAACCCGCCGGCCGTTGTGATGCAGGAACTGGACTGGGTCTCCGCATTGGCTTGGATTTATGCGGCAGTGGTGGTGGGACAAGTTGCTCGCCTGCTGATTGGATGGTTCTTCGTTTACCGGCTGCGACACGGGAGTCGGCGTGTGCCTGAGCTTGGTGCGGTGTACGAAACTGCACGTGTCAAGGTACCGATGACGGTAGGGCTGTTGCGTCCTGTGGTCCTGCTGCCGTTGGAATGGCGCTGGTGGACGGTCGCGAGAAGAGATGCGATTCTTGCGCATGAGTTCGCGCACGTGCGTCGGCGGGATGGCTTGGTGCTTTTCCTGGCGGCGTGGAACCGTTGTGTGTTTTGGTTCCATCCGGTGGCATGGTTTTTGCAGACGCAATTGGCACAGCTTGCCGAAGAGGTCTGCGACGACGCGGGGGCAACCGCTGCCGGAAACCGCGCGGCTTACGCAGAGACGTTGCTTACGATGGCGTCCGGCATGCGATTTGCGCCGGGCAGGATTGCATTCGGCGAAGGTGGTGTTGCTGCGCGCATCGAACGTGTATTGGCGAATCCCGTACATGGCTCAAGATGGCTGCTGTATGCGGCGGGCCTGGCTTGCGTGTTTTCTCTGGCGGGAGCGGTTGCCTGTGGTGTGAAACCAGAAGTGACAAAAACAAAGGGAAGTCCAGTGTCGCGGCTGGCTCGCCGTTTGGAAATGGAACAGAAGTCACGCTCGGTGGACATGACCGGCGAACAGGCGCGGCAATTGGAAGAAAGCAAGCCGGACGACATTCAAGCCCGAAGCAAGCTGCTCATGTATTACGGTGGCAGCGGTGCGGTTGGTATGGAGGGGCGGCGACGTCAAATTCTGTGGTTTATTGAGCATCATCCGGAAGCGCAGATCGCAGAGGGCACCGCTCAACTCCTGACCAGCGTGTTGGCGGACCCTGTGGGCTATCATGCCGCAAGAAAGTTATGGCTCGCGAAAGTAGCGGACGCGAATACTCCTGCTAACGTCATGCTCAAAGCGGGTCATTTTTTTGCGGTCTTGGAAGGTGATATCGCGGAAGGGGCGTACCAGAAGGCAAAGGCAAGCCGGGACCTGGGACGCCTTTATGGGTATGCGATGTTTCCCGTGTGGTCGATTCCGAACGTGGCAGCTTTCGCAGCACCGCAACGGCTGAGCGCCAACGAGGGTGCAGAAGCTGTAAAGAAAATGGAATCCACTCAGGACGTGGAAGTGCTACTGGGTGCGGCCTTTGCGTTGCGCCCGAGGCCGCTCAATGGCAGGAGGCTCGGCTTTGACCCGATGGCGCGGTCACTTGCGTATTCTCAGAGAGCCTTGAAACTCGATCCGACGGGATTCACAACCAATAGCAACTACCTTGAGATTAGGAAACTCATGGAAGAGAAAGCCCCGGCCATCCTCGGTAAATACGGATTGCCGGGGTCGCCGACGCTGGATCAGGTATTGAGCATGCCTGAGAATGACCGATTTCGATATCTCCTGCAAGCGGCGGAGCAGATCATTAGCAAACCGCGCGCAGAGGAGTTGCTCCGCTTAGCGATGAAGGCACCAACTTCGGACGAGGCAGAGACGGCGAAATTCCGTGCTCATATTTCGCTCGGCTTTGCGGCACTGGTTGCTAAAGATCAGAAGGAAGCGACCGCACAACTGCTGGCTGCTGCCGAGACACGGGGTTCAGACCGCCTGCGGTATCGCCCGATCAATCACGAGTTCGCGCAGCTTTTGCTGGATCGAGGCGAACGTTCCGCAGTGGCGACATACCTGGAGAAACTCTCCCGTATCACAATGGACGCTCGCACCAAAACATGGGCAGCGGCGATACGAAAAGGGGAAACACCCCGCATAACTTCAACGAGTATCCAGGTGCATATATGATGCTGGAAACTTCGGTTAGAAGTCTGGTTGCGGCGGCACTTGTCGCGCTGGTGCTGTGGGCATTTCGTGTTCGCTCTCCGCGTGTCAGACATGGTGTGTGGACGGCATTCGTGGTTGCGATGTTGTTGATGCCGGTGCTGTTGCCGATGCTGCCTAGCGTCTCGGTTCCCGTGCCCGCCGAGGTAGAGCCGTACATTCCAGAGCCACCTAGCTTCTCGGTGCCGTCTGCGCCGATGGCTGTTGAGGTTCCGTATGCCAAGCCACCGGCTGAGAGGCCGGCAGTGGATTGGTATGGGGTTGCGATTTGGGTGTATTGGGCAGGCGTGGTTGTCTTTACTTTGAGATTGTTTGCGGGCCTGTTGACGGTATTGCGGCTGCGGCGTGGGAGTGTCGAGTGTGGTCCTCAGGTGCGGCAGTCTTCGCTTGTGAAGGTTCCTATGACTGTTGGCTTACTGCGTCCGGTGATTCTACTTCCTGAGGATTGGTGTTTTTGGAGCGATGCCAAGCGGGATGCGATTCTGGCGCATGAGCGTACGCATGTGGCTCGGCGCGATGGGCTGGTGTTGCTTCTTGCTGGTTTGAATCGGTGTGTGTTTTGGTTTCATCCGGTGGCCTGGTGGCTGCAACGGGAGTTGGCTCGGTTAGCAGAAGAGGTTTGCGACGATGCCGGAGCGGCGGCTGTTGGGGATCGCGCGGCCTACGCAGAGATGCTGCTTGCGATGGCTTCCGGTATGCAGCTTGCGCCGGGGCGTCTTGCGTTTGGCGCTGGTGGTGTTGCTGGGCGTATTGAGCGGGTGTTGCGTGGGCCTGTGTCTGGTTCTGCTCTTAAGTTCGCTACGGCGTGTGTTTGTTGTGTGGTTGTGATTCTGATTGCGGTTTCGACCGATGTTACTTCTACGGCTGCGCCTCACATCGATTACTCTGATGGATTCTTTGTTGCTGGGAGAATGACTGCGGCTGAGGTGAAGCAGAACGAGGACGTGTTGGCCAGGAATCCGGAGGATGTCAAGGCACGCAAGAATTTGTTGTTTCACTATTCGCGGGTGTGTTTGTGCGGACCAGAGTTTAAGACGCACATGGTATGGCTGATTGAGCACCATCCTGACTCTCCGCTGCTGGGTTCCACACACTGGGGAAATGATTCGGATAACGCAGTCATTCGCAAACTGTGGCTTGAGAAAACCAAGGGGAACGTCTCCGCGCAGGTTCTGATGAATGCTTCTCGGTATTTTGACCAGGATCGGGACACTAAGGAACAACTGCTGCTGCGTGCGAACCTTCAGTCTCCTGGGATCGCGAGTTCCCGGTTGGGATCGCACTACTTTGTCTCGCTGAATATGAAATCGCCTATTGACCAGCAAACCAGGAAGAAGTTGGAGGAGACTCGGGATGCAGCCCTACTCGTGTCGGTGGCAGTACATTTGCGTGGCGCGCAACATGTCTACGCCAACAAGCGAATGGACTTCGATCCTCTTCCGCTGGCCGAACATTACTCCGAGCGTGCGAAGAAACTCAACGGAAACGCCGAAGTGAAAGTTCCCGAGTCACAGAATTACCAGGCACTCCTTGGGTTCGCCTCTATGATTCAACCGCTCGACCGAGTGGAAGGCAAGCCCCAGGCAATGGAATTGCTGCGTTTGGCTGCCAAGCAGACGGACTCGGACGACCGGGATGCTGGCATTCATTACTCGCATATCTGGCTTGGCCGGATGGCGTTGAAGGCAGGCAAGACCAAAGAAGCCGTCCGAGAATTGAAAGCGGCATCCGAGGTCAGCACCTGTGACTGGCTCCGATACAACGGCGTCACTTTGAAGTTACAAAGAGCGTTGCTGGCGTTGGGTGAACGCGATGCCGTGGCTTCGTATTTGGAAAAGATGGGACGGACAACTACCGTCGAGATTCATCGCGAGCGGTTCCTGGCTTACGCAAAAGAGATTCGTCTTGGAAAGACGCCCGCCATGTTGTATGTTAAGCCTGGAGGTGGAAAATGAAGACGGTTCTTAGTTTCCTTTTGTTAGCCGCGCTCGTCCTCGCGCAAAAGCCGGAGGAGCTTGCCGGGTTGGAAGGCAAGCTGGTGGATTCAGCAACCGGCGAACCCGTGCGACGGGCGAGTCTGGTGCTGCGCCCTGCTTCTCAGACGCGCACGTTCACTACGGTCTCCGATTCACAGGGGCGTTTTTCGATGAAAGACCTGCCCCCTGGGAGTTATCGTTTGAGTGCCAGCCGGAATGGTTATGTAAGCGGCGATTTTGGTGCTAAGAGAGCTGCCGGTACGGCGACACCAATTACGCTGATTGCCGGACAGAAGAAGACTGGCATTGAATTCAAGTTGACACCACATGGGGTGATCGCTGGTCGGTTGATGGATGAGTTTGGTGAGCCGGTTGCTCGTGCTACGGTTTCCGCAATCCGGTATGGCTATTCGCAGGGCCGTAAACAGGCTATCTCGGTTGGCTCGTCTTCAACGAATGATCTTGGTGAGTATCGGATTTTTGGTTTGGCTCCGGGGAAATATTTCGTGGTTGCCAGGGATGTTTCTACATTGTCCGGGAGTTCCGGTCCGGCTTCCGAAGACCGCTCGACCACTCCTCAGCCAGTGGAAGGTTATGTCCCGACCTTCTATCCGGGTTCGATGGATGCCTCCTCCGCAGTCCAGGTGAATGTTGTTGCCGGTCTACAGATGCAGGGGACCAATATCACGCTGGCGCGTTCGCGTCTGGTGAGTGTGCGCGGTCGACTGGTGAACCAGACCGGCAACGCGGGTGCTCGGCTGTCGATAGCGATGCTTCCAAAAGAGCCGATGGGTTATCCGAACATGATGAGCCCGACGGTGGATACGCAAGGACGGTTTGAGATTCGGAATCTGGTGCCTGGGGAATACGCAATTTCGTCGTCCGCCATGCTAGCGAGTGCTAGTGGGCAACTGCCGTCCTACCTTGCTGTAACGAGCCAGTTGGTGCGTGTCGGATCGGAAGACATGGACAACGTTACCGTCGTGTTGTCGCCGGGTATCGACTTGGCGGGTACTGTGACTGGACCAGCAATTATGGTGAACTCGCGCGTTGCGCTCAGAGTTGCCGAGCCGGTTGGTTTATCCATGGGCGGCGGACCTCCGTCGGCAGCCATCGGTGAAGATGGCACGTTCACACTGAAAGGCGTTGGCACGGACCGGATGATTGTGTCGGTGACGAATCTTCCGCCTGGCAGCTATGTGAAGTCGATGCGGTTGGGCGATGAGGATGTGTTGGAGAATCCGCTGGAGGCCGGGCGCGGCGGCAAGCTGTCGATTGTGATTGCGGCGGGGGCGGGTCAGATTTCAGGCCGCGCGGGTGAAGGCGGAGGCGTAACCGTTGTTGCGATTCCGGATTCGGAAAAGCGCCGGGGGCGGCAGGATTTCTATCGCTCGACTGTAACCGATTCCAGCGGGAACTTCGTGTTGACGCCTGTTGATCCAGGGAGCTATCGTCTCTACGCATTCGACGACGTAGAGACGGGAGCGTGGCTGGACCCCGTGTTTATGGATCCTCTACGCAGTAAGGGCAAAGCCGTGACGGTGGCGGAGGGAGGCAAAGAAACTGCGGAGCTGTCCGTGATTTTGGAGTGAATAGAATTGCAGTATTCTAGGTGTCTATGAGACTCCTGCTTGTTGGCCTTGCTTTGGCGGCTTCTTCGTTTGCGCAGTCGCGGCATTGGGTTCAGCTATTCAATGGAAAGAATTTGAAGGGTTGGACTCCTAAGATCACCGGGTATGCGCTTGGTGATAACTACGGAAATACGTTTCGGGTGGAGAAGGGTGTTCTCAAGGTTGTCTACGACAAAGATAAATACCCGGAGTTTGGGGGACGTTTTGGGCATCTGTTCTACAAGACGAAGTTCTCTCATTACATACTTGCCGTGGAGTATCGCTTTGTTGGCGAGCAGGCAAAAGGTGGTCCGGATTGGGCGATTCGGAATAGCGGCGCGATGCTGCATAGCCAGGATCCGAAGACGATGACTAAGGATCAGGATTTTCCGATTTCGATGGAAGCGCAGTTTTTAGGCGGTGCGGAGACGGGTGTGCGGCATACGATGAATCTTTGCACGCCTGGTACCGAGGCGTTTCGCAATGGCGAAATGATTAGGGGGCATTGCATTACTTCGAGTTCCGAGACCTATCGTGGTGATCAGTGGGTACGGGTGGAAATGGAAGTGAATGGCGCAGACTTTAAGCACTTGATTGATGGCAAGGTGGTTTTGGAATATCAGAAGGCTCAGATTGGTGGCGGGAATGTTAGTAATCACAATCCTGCGGCTAAGAAGGACGGGATGGCTTTGACCGAAGGGTATATTTCCTTGCAGTCTGAGAGCCATCCGATTGAGTTTCGGAAGGTGGAGATTGTGGATCTTTCGAAGAAGAAGCGGTAGCCGCCTTCACTGACTGATTTGTACTTTGACCGTATTGGCAGTGGCTCCGTTGATAGACAGCGTCAGTTCTTGGGTACCTGTTGGCACGCTTTGTGGCACTTGAACATTAACCTGATAGAGGCCGGGCGTTCCGGTTTGTCCAGAGTAGAGCACCTGAGCGTTGATGCCCGCGATCCTTACAGTGGGGGTGGCAGCCGGGCCTAAGCCTGTAGCGTAGATTTCCAAATAGTCTCCTGGTTTGGCGGGTTGGACGTCTGTCGTGTTTGCCGTACCTGAGATCAGGATGGCTCCGATGCCGTTGGCTGAGTTGTAGAAGATGCCCGGAGCTGCTGTGTCGATCATGAGCATGTAGGGATCGGATAAGCCCTCCAGCGTTTCGACAACTACGGTTGCGGGACCTGGCGCAGTATTGGGTGGAACCAAAAAATTGATCTGCTGCGCGCCACCGTTGTAGATCTGAGCCGGGTATCCATTGACGGTAACCGCTACAGCGCTTGAGAGTTTCTGTCCGAACACTGAGGCGATGGTTGAGGGCGCAAGTTTGTTGCTGTAGGAAGCCGCGTTGACGATGCCGCCTGATCCGATGATGGGTTTATTCGACTCATCTACTTTGACCGGGATTTCGAAGCTGAAGATGCTGCCGCCGACGCAAGCGGCCACCGCTTTGATTGTGAACTCGGCACCGCTTCCGGAGCGTGCAACCGCTACAGACTTGAAAAAGTCGCTGGCGAACGGGGCTTGGACCCGGCAGTGATTGGTTGTATCGGGGTTCGTCTGCCAGAGAATGGTTCCATTGCGGTCCATGAGATAGAGCACGGGGATTCGGGTTCCGCTTGCCGAGATTCCGCCGGTGAAAAGGTACTCGCCGTCTGGAGTTACCGCCATGCTTGCGTTGGCGAGTTTGCGCATCCAAAGAGGCTGCCCGTTGAGGTCATAGGCGCGGACCCCATTGGTCCAATCACTCACGTAGACGCGACCAAGAGTGGATGAGATGGCGGCCCCGGAAACAAAGGCTCCGCCGGGGAACTTCTTTTTCCATTGGAGGTCTCCGGTATTGGCGTTCCAGAGCTGAAATTCCGAATCCTTGCCGCCCGAGCCGATCAAGGTTCCGGTTTCGTTCCTACCGATAAAGAAGAGCGGCCAGAATTGGTTGGGAGCGGACCATACGAGGTCGCCTGTGGTCGCACTGAGCATGCGGAATTTCCAATCGCCGGCACCTACGGCTAGTCGCGTATTGTCAGGAGTGAAGCGCAACGCTCGAATTTCAGAGGAATAGGATTGTGTCCAGCGCAACGCTCCTGACAGCGTTTCAAAAACCGCGAGACTTCCGTTACTGCCACCGGCGGCAAGAGCCGATCCGTCCTGATTGAACGCGACTGCACCGCAGGTGAAGAAGCCGTCTCCGAGGACGCTGTTGGGCGGATAGAGCGGGTTACGATTTCCGGCGCGGTCGGTTGACCAGCGTGTAGTTCCAGTAGCTCCGTCGAGGAGATAGACTTTTCCGTTATAGTCCATACCGGCGACAAGTGTTCCGTCGTTGGAAACGGCGACATCGCAATCGGTGGCTTGGAACTGGCTGACGTTGCCGGAACGGTTTTGGAGAAGGCCGGGGAAGGTGGATGTCCAGAGGAGTTGCCCGTTTTTGATTCCGTGAAAAGCGCTTGGATTGTTGGAGCCCATGGGGGCTGTCGCGATGAGGTCCGTGTTGGCCGAGGCACGCATGGTCCAAATACTGTCGGGCACGTTGATTACCCTGGATATCGTGGCGTTAGCATCGGCTTGGGCGAGGACGGGATGCAGATTTGCCAGCCAGGCAGTCGCCTCATACGGTTTCAGTGTAATGAAAGCAGTTTTCGGGGTAAGCCCGGGCGCGTCGGCGATAACCGCATAATCGCCAGGCTGCGCTGTGAAACTGAGCAGACCAGCGCTCGGTGGCTTGAGGTCGGCGATATCGTCGATTCCAGTAGTGAGGTTGGAAACGGAATAAGTAATGTCGTCCTGCTGCGACACCATCATGAAAGTCACCGGTGGCAGCAGTTCCGGTGCGGTGACGTGGAAGCCGATAGTGGCGTTCACCATGGCTCCCGTGAGTTCGGATTTGAACGGCACGATAGCCGTATAGTTGCCGGGGAGCACTTGCCCCACAAGATCCCAGCGAAACCACATCTTCGCTGTTGCGCCGGGCGGTACGGAGACTCCGAATTCCGGCGAAGGGACTCCGAAAACGGGCTGGCCGTTGGAACGCACCAGGCTGCGTTGGATGGTGATGTAGTCGAGCGATGACGCGTTATTGGAGACGGTGAACTCGAAAATGTTGCCGGAGCCGTGGCGCGTATCGATGTCCAGCGTGGAAGGGCTGGAGTGGGTGACCGTGAATGTCGGGGTTTGCGCGGACAGGCTCAGTACAAACAACACAGCGCCAAACGCTCGTCGCATGGGTTGTGAAAAGAGCTTACGGAAGCGGCTTTACACGGATGTTTTTGTAGTGGACTACGCTGTTAGGATCGTGGCCTTGGAGCGCAAACGTGGTTCCGGCTCCGATGACGCGTCCGGCTCCTTCGCGTCCGCCTTTCCATTCGGCGTCTTGCGTCCACTGTACTACCTGTTTGTCGTTGAGTTTGATAGTGACGGTGTTGTCCTGGACGATGATGTGTTCGGTGAACCAGACGCCGTCTTTTGTGATGTCTTTGATTGCTTCGGCGTTGATGTCCTGAACGTGGTAGAGGCTTCCGGTGGAGACAGGGTCGGACTTATAGCTGTTGTTGACCTGGACTTCAAAACCTTTTCTCGGGAATCCGGTGGCTTGGAATTCGGTGTGGAAATAGATTCCACCGTTGGAGTTTGGCTCTGTCATTACGTCGACCTTGAGTTCAAAGTTTTTGAAGACGTGATTGAGAACCGGACCATCGTAGAAGAAGTGAGCGGGTCGGCCTTTGGCGATGATCACTCCATCCTTAATGGTGAACGTCGCCGGATCACCGCCGATCTTCCAGCCAGTGCTATCCACGCCGTTGAAAAGCGAGTACCAGCCATCCTGTGCTGAGAGGGTGATTGTCAGAGCAAACGCGGCCACCAAGAGTTTACGATGCATGAGGTCTCCTTACGGGATTCTACAATACTCTAGAGCGCCCCGCTACTTTTGGCGTGAGGCTGGGCTAGCGGAGGCGTGGTTCGACGATTACGAATCTGCGGAAGGCTGTGCGGACGAGGGCTGAGGTTTGTTCGTTGAAGGGAATGGATTTCCAGGTGCTGTTTTTTGTGTTGTACCTTGCGAGGTTTCCTGGCCAGTAGAGGCAGACTTCGGTGAGGGTAGTGTCCACCCAGAGGCGGGCCGTGGCTGGAGTCTCGGCAGGAAAGCCGGTTGGGCGGGCGATGGTCCAACGTTCCATGGGGTCGGCGGCTACAAAGATTGGTCCTTGCTTGGGGAGGTAGACGATAGCGTTGGTGGCTGTCACGTCGAAGTCTACGATGGGTTGGGTTGCTTTGAAGAGCAGGCGTGCTCCGTTGCGACCGCGGTATTCATAGAATTCGGATTCAGATGACCCCGGTAGCGGGACGAGACCAACAACCGAGCTGGGGATGGCGGAGCGGAGAATGGCGTTGGCATCAAAAAGAGTTGCCGAGGCTACTACGTCCCGGCCTAACAACATGCCGACGCCCTCTGAGGAATACACGGAGAACGATCCAGCGACGGGGCCGGGCCAGATTTCGTATAGGCTCTTAACGGAAAGTTTGAGCGAAGTTGCCTGATCCCCGTGCAGAAAAAGCTGGGAGCCGTTCCATTGCATGGAATTGAGCGGATCTAGACGGAGTCCCAACTGTGGCTGGGCGCAGGCTGCTGCGGCGCATAGGCAAAGACTAATTACCAGGCGCAGTGCCATTGAGTTGCTCCAGCGAGCTGTTGTACAGCTTCTTCGTCTCGTCAAAAACCGGCGTGACAAACCAATCGGACATCTTGCCGCTGATCTTCTCGGCTGCGGTATCCATGGGCAAAAAGCCTGCCGTGTCCGAGTTGACCGTGGGGCGCTGCCACACAAGTTTAGGGGCGAGGATCTGTTGGTCGGCTAACGTGGCGAGGTCGCTCTGAGTGTACGAGACGCGATTGGTCTGGGAGTTCCAGCCGTAGACCTGTCCGTTGCGATCAAAGAGCAGCGGGACACCGGTGCTATCACGCTGAACGTCGAGGCTGACGGATTTACGGACTTCATAGCTGGCACCTTCCCAGCCGCTGTAGACCTTCGTCGAATTGGTGGAAGTCCCCGTGCCTCCCGTGTCGCTGATCCATTGCCTGCCCGCTTGAAATTCCGGCGTGGAGGGACTGCCAAAAACGGTGCGCGAGTATTTCTCAAGAGAGTCCTGCACCGCGCCTTGCATTTCCTGCTGGACAACGTTGGAAACGGTTTCCTTGACGTGGTCAATCATAGGATCAAAGGTGGCGCTCAGGAGCACAGACGGCGGGAAAGCTCGTTTTCCAAAATTTTCTACCGTACCATCAAGGTAGTTTGAAGGCAGCCGGTCAAAGTTAGCAATAGCGTAATTGAGGCGGTTGGAGGTATCTTCGACAACGCCGAAAACATGATCGACGATTTTAAAAGGGATGGCGGCGAAGGGGACGTAGCCGACCAGATGATCCATGACGAAGGATCGGACGAGGCTGCCGGAACTGGGAGAAGGAAAGTTGAATTCGTCGCTTACGGAATTGGTGCGGGCTGCCGCATTGGAGGGGCCAGCAAGAGGGTTGGAGATGCGATTCAGGGCCTGGAGGACTTCGGTGGCACGAGACTCCAGTGCGTTCGCTGTACCGTTGACTTTGTCCCTGCCCTGATCTATGTTGTCGCGGAGGATAGTGGTGCGCTGTTGGCGTTCGGCGGTGCGTTGGTCGAAGCCAACCTGGCGAAGCACAGACAGATCTTGTGCAATGTCAAACGCTTTCCTGCGCTCGGCCTCACGTGAGGAATCGGTGCGAGTTGAGGGCGAGGGGGATCTGTCGACGTCCGAGTCTTTCGGACTGGGAGTGTCTTTTTTATCGGTGTCGCGTTTGGTCTGATCGGCGATCATGCGATCTTTTCGTTCGCGATCTGCTTTCTCTTTGGCCAAACGGGCTTCTTCCGCCTTTTTGTCCTTCTCCTCTTTCTCCTTCCTTGCTTTTTCCGCAGCATCTCGGGCTGTGGCGCGACAGGACATGTTGGCTTGATGGCTGCGAGTCAATGCGCATTGAAAGTTGTAGGCTTTTTGGCGGTCCTGGTTCGTCTGGTAGAAAATTTTCCCGCATTCGGTTTCTTCGGGCCAGCATCTTGTGCAGGCGTTCTTGTTGACGCAAGCGGAGAAATCGCCCACGTCGCGGTTGTTATCGCAGTAACCTGGAACTTTGTTGAGTTCGGCGATGCGGGCAGACCAGGCCTTTGCCAGTTGGTCGCAATCCGCTTCGTTCGGAAAGAGAGGCATCATTGGGTCCACCCAACTGGTGGACTGTGGGAGCACGGTAGCTGCGAAAAAGAGAAACAAGCATTGGGAGGCTAGCCTTGTAAGCTGTTTCTTCATTGGTGGTTTCTCCAGTTTAAGGGATTGAGATGGTGCGGGAGCCATCCATACCGTCGGCGCGAGCTTTGGTTTCCTTGTATTTTTTCTTAATGCTTGCCAGCGCCTGGATCGCTTGATCGGCGATTGCCTTGAGGGGTTGACGGCCCAGGGCAATCGAGCCAGGTACAGGAGCCGCGCCTCCGTTACCGGGATGGACCAATGAAAGGCGTGCTTGTTGTGCCTCAACAGGCCAATGGAAGATGCCTGCCCATTGATCTGTTTCGTTGAGCCGGCGGAGGATGGTGCGATGCGGGGCACCTTTATTGAATTGGACCTCACCGAAGACCACCGCTAGCTCTGGAGGGGCTTTCATGGTGACTTCGAAATGCTCTACATTGCCGCGAGATCCTGCCGACTTGCGGATTTCACTCTGTGGCTGGAGGCTATTGCCGGGAACAATGCCGCCTGGTGCCGCACGGAGTTCGGCGATTAATCGGTCGAAGTAATGGCGATAGGCATCCACTTCGATGGCGGTGGCCTCGAGAGCATTCTCGATCTGGATCTTTCGCGTTTCGGCGGTTGCGGCCATTGCCTGGTATTGATCGCGCTCCTGGGCAAGGAGTGCGCGCTTTTGGGAATCGGCCGCTGTGTAGGCTGCCGACATGGCGACAAGGGTATCGACACCGTCGACGAGAGCGTCCTGTCTGCGCTGCTGTTGGATTTGGGACTGGATGTTGTTGAAGCGATCCCATTTGCCGGATTCGGCTGCATACGAGAGAGCCTGTTGTTGCATCTCAACGTCCACAGGGTCATTTCTGCGGATTCTGATTTCATCGAGGCGCTGGGAAAGCTGGGTGGAGGCGAGCAATTGGACATTGCGCATTTGTTGCCTGCCGGCGGCTGTCTCCAGCAGGTCGGTTGCTATCGTGTCATGCAGATCGGTGATGAGCTTCTGGAGTTCCGGAATGGACATGCCACCGAGGCGGGCAGCTTCTCCTTCGACGGTTTTGCGTTTTGCAGAGACTACCATCGTGATGGGTTCCCGCTGGGCCATCCAGGCTTTGGGAGATCGAATAGATACGCAAGGAGCCGTTGCATTGGCACCCACTACGACAGTTTCCGAGAGGGTACCAATCGAGGCTGGCTGCTGGACGAGCACCACGAAACCAATCGGCATGCGATTGATCACCTGACAGCTACCAGAATCGGATTTCAGCTCCAGGGGTATCTGGGCCACCGCTTGCGAGGCTATGGCCAGAGCGGTCAACAATATCTGGCAACGCATATTCATGACTCCAATCTTGCAGCTAGAAAATCAGACCTGCACCGATCGTGGCGGTGTTGGTGTTGTTGTTAAAGATGCCGCTGGTGTTGGCCAGTTTCTTTTCAAAGTCATAGCGTTTGTAACCGTAGGTAGCGCGCAGGAACCATTTCCCGAAGACGTAACCGACACTGGTGCGGAGATCATAACCGTAGCGGACCTCGGGGAGATCGTCGGGTTCACCGTTAGAGAATTTCGCCTGGAGGTAGGTGAGTTTCTTGTCGTAGCGGATAAAGCGGGACTGAACGAAGATTTTGCCTTGGGGACCGAAGGTCACTTTGCCAAAGCCGGAGTAGCCGATGGCAACCAGATCACCCATGTATCGGGTACCGTATCTGGGGGAACCGGTGGCAACGCAGGAACTCTTGGTGGTTCCTGGCGTAATGGGGTTGGTGAGGCAGCGAGAATCGGTGACAAAGGGACGCATGAGATAGCCGACGTTGAGTCCAGGGCCGAACGAGACGTTTTTGATGCGGATGGCGACATCCATGTAGCCGAGCATGTCGGAAGTATTGTTATTGGTGCCGCCCCGGGCCTCACCACCGATTACGACGAGACCTCCAGAGGACTTTGTAGACGAACCGCCGATGATCACGGAGCCGCCCCCGCCGTACTCAAATCCTTTGTAGCGGGAGTTGTTGCCGAACTTGTCGACGATAGAACCTCCTTCGACGAAGACGACGCCGGATTGGGCGAAGGCATTAGCGGTGGCCAGGGCCAAAAGACCCAGCGAACTTAAAATTTTTCTCACAAGACCCTCAATTTACGAAAGTTAACTGACTGCTCAGTTTATCGATGCTACCAGTTGTTTATCTATTTTTCAACAACTTTTGGGCAGATTTGGGCAGTTGAATCAAAAGATTCAGGCATGCTTTATACCTGTCGCGCCGGGACTCTACAATGGTCTCTAGTGCCCCGCTACTGTGACGTGAGCGTGCCGGTTCCGTTGGACCGCCCGTTCACTTATGAATTACCGCTGACATTACGTGATCGTGCTCAAGCTGGCGCGCGCGTTTTGGTTCCTTTCGGGAATCGGAAATTGATTGGCATGGTGCTGCGGTGTCATGATGAAGCGCCTTCGGTTGCTACTAAGGAAGTGTTCCGGTTGTTGGATGAAGAACCGGTGTTGGATTTGGCGCTGCTCAATCTGGGGCGGTGGATTGCGTCTTATTATTGCTCGCCACTTGGTGAGGTTTTGCGGTCGATGGTTCCTTTGTCTGCCGAGACTCGACGGACCAAGGTCTATTCGTTGACGACAATTGGTCGGGACACGGCACGGCAGTTGTTGCTGGGGACTCCGGGTGATGAACCGGCAGTGCAGTTGTTGCGGTTACTGGAGGCTCGGCCACTTTCGAGTTCTACATTGGAGCGCAAGATTCCGAATGTCGCGCCTGCGTTGAAGGCTTTGATGAAGAAGGGCTTGGTTTCGTTAGAGCAGGACGAAGCCGACCGTGATCCGATGCGTGCTCCGGCTGCGCGATTGCGGGCGGAGTTTGCTGCGCGAGTTCGCGAAGGCGAGAAGCTGCCAAAGTCAGAACGGGAATTGCTGTCGTATTTGGAACTGCATCCGGGTTCTCACAATTTGGCGGATTTGGAGACCGTGCTGCCTAAAGCGAGCACGGCGGCTCGGGCGTTGGCGCGGCGAAGTTTGGTGTCGTTGCGGCCTGAGGCTCCTTCCATGCTTGTAGCCCCGGGGCGTGCCCCACATGCTTTGAATGCGCGGCAGCAGGCGGCTTATGAAAGTGTCGCGGCGTCTTTGCGTGCTGGAAAGTTTGAAGCGTTTCTGATTCACGGCGTTACTGGTTCGGGGAAAACTGAGGTTTACCTCAAGCTGATTGAGGAGACCTTGGCGCTTGGCCGTAGCGCGTTGTTGTTGGTTCCGGAGATTGGACTGACGCCTGGCGTGGCTGGGCAATTCTTTCACCGCTTCGGGGATCGCGTGGCGATTCTGCATTCAGCTTTTTCAGGAATGGAGCGTGTAGAACAGTGGCGTCGCATTCGTAGCGGTGCCGCTGGTGTTGTTGTTGGGACACGGTCCGGTGTGTTTGCTCCGGTGAAAAATCTGGGGCTGATTGTGATTGACGAAGAGCACGACCAGAGTTACAAACAGGAGGAAAATCCGCGCTACAACGGGCGCGACGTCGCGTTAGTGCGTGCTCGCGAGTCCAATGCGTGTGTGGTGTTGGGTTCGGCGACACCGAGTTTAGAATCGCGCTACAACACCGAACGCGGAAAGTACACGCTACTTTCGATGCCGGACCGGATTGAGAATCGTCCGATGCCAGAGGTCGAATTGATCGACATGCGGCAGGAGTTTTTGGAGACTCGCAAGCAGAACACGTTTTCTCGCGCACTGATTACGGCGGTGCGGGAGCGTCTGGCGATTGGCGAGCAGACCATGTTCCTGATGAACCGCCGCGGGTTTGCCAGCTTTGCGTGCTGCCGTACTTGTGGGGAACGGATGCTGTGTCGCGATTGTGCGGTGACGCTGACGTACCATCGTCGCGACAAGCGCATGCTTTGTCATTACTGTGGGTACGCGGAGAAGGTCCCTGAGAAGTGTGCGCACTGTGACAGTGACCACATCTACTTCATAGGAGCAGGCAGTGAGAAAGTAGAGACAGAGCTGCATCAGGAGTTGGGCGGTGCTCGCATTGCACGCATGGATCGCGACACGGTAAGCAGCCGTCATGACTACGAAGAAATTCTGCACGGCTTTCGCGAGAAGCGCTTTGATGTGCTGGTGGGAACGCAGATGATTGCCAAGGGCCACGACATTCCCAATGTCACGCTCGTTGGAATTGTGTCGGCGGATATTGGACTTGGCATGCCGGATTTTCGCGCGGCGGAGCGGACGTTTCAGTTGTTGACGCAGGCGGCGGGGCGTGCTGGTCGTGGGTCGATTCCGGGACAGGTTTTGGTGCAGACCATCAATCCTGAGCACTACGCGATACGTTGCGCGGCGGCACAGGACTATGAGAAGTTCTACGCAAAGGAGCTGGAGTTCCGGCGATTGATGCGTTATCCGCCATTCAGTGCATTGGCGAATCTGGTGGTGCGGAGTCCGCAACAGGAAGAGGCGCTACGCATGAGTACGGACATTGGCAACCTGCTCAATCCTGCGCCGGAAGGGTTGAAAGTATTGGGACCATCAGAGGCACCGGTGCCTCGATTGAAACAGGAGTTCCGGTATCAGTTGCTGATCAAGGCGATTCACCGGAAGGTGTTGAACGAGACGCTCAACATGATCCGACGTAAGGTGCTGGAGAGCAAGTGGCCGGCGACGGCTCTGATTGTGGATGTGGATCCTTTGACTTTGTTGTAGGGTGACGCCGAGTCGGCCCATTCAAGGGCACAATTCGCTGACCAATTTAGTGAGTTTTGCAACAGTATTCATGTTCCGTCCGGTGCCTGCCTTCGCTGCCGGAATCAAAAGACGCGAGTCAGCCATGCCTTCTGTATAGGCGACGTAGATTTCCCGAGTTCCCAGCGCCAGAACTTCGTCCTTTCTATTCTTGACCTCATTAAGCGCAGCTGCAGGAGGGTTCCGATCAAGGAATATCGCGATCACCCGGTTGCCGGGTCGATCAGTAAATGGGTTGGCATTCAGAACCGCTGCAATTTCACTGGCAGTGCGGACAAGCACACCGACCGGCTTACCGGCGTAGGCTGCGAGCCTCTTCTCAAGCGCTGTTTTCACTCCCTCTTCGTCGAGCCTGCTGACAAACACGACGTTGCCAGAGGCGATGTAAGTTCGGACGCGAGCAAATCCTGCGTCCTCGCACATAGCGGCAAGATCGCTCATCAGGAGTTTGCCAGTACCGCCTACATTAACGGCTCTCAAAAGGGCAACATATGCGGTCGGATTTGTCATAGGTACTTGTCTTCATCCGCTAGATTTTTGTTCCGACCACCATGGAATCTGGTCCTACCAGATGTTCGCAATAGGCGTCACGGAAGCCTGCTTCTTTCATCCAGCCGATGCAGTCGGCACCGGTGTAGTCGAAGCCTCCGTCGGTTTCAATAAGCATGTTGAGACTCATGAGAAGGCCGAAAGCGTTCTTGGAGCGGTCATCGTCGATGATGCTTTCATAGACGATCACGGAACCGCCGACTGGAAGTGCATCGTAGGCTTTCTGAAGCAGCATTTTCTTTGTGGGTAGATCCCAGTCGTGCAGGATGTGGCCGAACATCAAAACGTCGGCCTTCGGGAGTGGATCGGTGAAGAAACTGCCGGGCACGAATTTGAGGCGGTCGGAGATTTTGTTGTGCTCGACGTAGGCTTCGAAAATAGGGCCGACGCCGGGAAGATCAAAACCGATACCGGTGAGATGGCTGTGAGCAAGGCCCACTTGGACGGCGAGGTCGCCTTGAGCGGTACCGATGTCGGCGTAGGTTTTGTATTTCGCCCATGGGAATTTTGCGGCGATTCCAAGGTTGGCACCATGGCTGATACCGGTCATTGCTTTGAGAAAAGCAGCAAGCCGCTGCGGGTCTTCATAGAGCGCGTCGAACAACGATTTCCCGCCGCCCTTGGATTCGTTTTGTTGAACGCCGGTGTGCAGGGCTTCGGTCAGATTGCTCCAGAAGCCGTACAGCCTTTGGCTGGACATTTCGAGCATGCCGCCGAGGTAGCTGGGTTTGTTGCGGTCGAGATAGAGGTCGGTTGCCGGTGTATTGGCGTAGACGCCGTCCGTGCGTTGCAGGAAGCCTAGCGCTACAAGGGCGTCGAGAAAATCGAGCGCGGACCTGGGGTGAAGATTGAACTTCCCGCGTAGCGCGTCTGCGTTCTGAGGCTGTTTGGCAAGTTCGGTGAAGAGGCCGAGTTCGACGGCGCTGAGCAGAGTTTTGGAGGCCCAAAATCCGAGGCCGACTTGCATGATGTGATCTGGCGTTACGTTGGACATGCTCTCTATTTTACTTCGCTATACTACTCGCGTTATGAGTCATTATCTGGCCGTTGATATTGGCGCGGAGAGCGGGCGGGTGATGGTGGGCTCGCTTGCGGACGGCAGGTTGACGATGGAAGAGTTGTACCGCTTCCCGAATGAGCCGGTTGTTCT
>Ga0315912_10001682_pt1 | contig 26014 bp, 29 predicted proteins | sample VfabasoilMG_FD_204469 | JGI IMG/M metagenome (GOLD analysis project Ga0315912, IMG submission 204469) | Garden soil microbial communities collected in Santa Monica, California, United States - V. faba soil | ecosystem: Environmental > Terrestrial > Soil > Garden | place: USA: California... | reverse complement strand
AACGCGACATGCTCGAGCTGTACTACTACGAAAACTCGATCTGCGCAGAGCGCGTTCTCATGACCCTTGCAGAAAAAGGCGTCACAGACTGGATCCCGCACCATCTTCATCTCTTCAAAGGTGAGCACTTCTCGCCGGAGTACCTGAAGCTCAACCCCAAAGGGGTTGTACCGACGCTGGTACATGACGGCGAGGTCATCCGCGAATCAGCGATTATCTGCGACTACATTGACGATCTGTTCCAGAATGCACCACTGAAGCCGGACACAGGCGCGCAGAAAGCTCGTACACGCGAATGGGTCAAAGACGGGGACGACTACGTCTTCGAGGCAGTCGGTTCCATAAGCTTCGCATCCGTGTTCAGAGCGCGGATGCTGGGAATGTCGCCCGAACTGCGCGCGGAGCACTGGCGAAAGCAGAAGGTGCTCGACCGCGCACTCCGGCAGGTGTCTTGCGTGGAACTTGGCCTGGACTCCCCCTATGTTACTCGCGCGATAGTCTCCTGGGATCGTACCTGGCGCTACATCGAGGAGGCCTTGTCGGACGGACGCCCGTGGCTGATGGGCGACCAGTTCACGCTGGCCGATGTGTGCTACGCACCCTTCGTCGCACGAATTGCCGGCTTGCAGCTACTGAATGTGTGGCTGTCGGACCGGCCTCTTTCCCGCGCCTGGTGGGAGCGACTCAGCGCTCGACCAAGCTTCCGTATCGCAGATGTGGGCCCCTCGGCGGCGGAGCGAGACATCTACGCGCAAGAGGGTCAGAAGATTGCAAAGGGGCTCTCCGAGCGCCTTGAGCGCATTCGCGCCGGAGGCGCCCTGGACATGGCTTTGGCCGCGTTGCGAGGTGGCAAAGCGGCTCTTGCCATTCCATGAGACGAGTATTGTTGGTTGGCAGCGTCGGATACGATGATCGCGAGAACGTCTTCCGCACGCTTGCGAAACACCTCGGCCACTGCGCACCACGCTTCCCGGATGGCGAAGTACCACCGCGCAATCGGTGGATGATGTGGCAGCGCGACGTTTTCGCGCGCAGCCCGGACTTCGAACTCCATAGCTCTACAGATGTGCTGTTCGGCGGAGAGAAGAGAGTATTCGATCGCTTCCGGCTTGCGAATATCTCAAGCGGGCGCGCACCGGCCATTGGGTCCCTTGGCTATGCGAGAGAAGCCGTCGCTTCATACGCGGTGTTCAGGAAACTGAAAGACGAAGGCGCGATTCCGCATGGAGTTCGCTTCCAGATGTCATTGCCATCTGCTGTAGCTGTTTGCTCACAACACATTCGACCTGAAGACCAGGCGCGAGTTGAAGCAGCATACGAGCAGGCACTTGGTAGCGAGATAGGGAATATGCTTGATCATATTCCGCCGCAGGACCTGTCAATACAGTGGGATATCTGCCAAGAAGTTCTTGCTATCGAACAGGCGTGGACAGTGTATTACCCAGACGCAATGTCTGGAGCGATAGAACGTCTTTGCCGCCTTGCCTTACTGGTTCCGGAACCTTGCGAACTTGGATATCACTTCTGCTACGGGGATCCAGGTCACAAGCATATTAAGGAACCAGCAGACCTTGGCGTGTGCGTTGCGCTGGCGAACAGCGTATGTGCTGGCAGCTCTAGAACAGTAAATTGGATCCACATGCCAGTTCCTCGAGACCGGACAGACTCCGCGTATGCATCGCCACTGAGCGACCTTGCGCCCATGAAAGATACCGAGCTCTATTTGGGCTTGATACACCTGAGCGATGGAGTGGCTGGCGCAAAAGCACGAATCAAGGTCGCGCGCGAGTATCGGCCGGAGTTCGGCATTGCGACCGAATGTGGTTTCGGACGCCGTCCACCCGAGACCATACCGGATCTACTGGAACTTCATGCAACTTTGGCACTGATAGATTCTGATGATTGAGCTCTCTCCGGGATAGCCTGCCCTACCGGTTGCGCTCCTCAGGAGATGCAAGCCGACGCCGATACATGCCACCCCAACCCAGTGCCAATGTGGCTGCGATGACGGAACCCAGCAGCACACCCAACTTGGCCGCATCCAGCAGCGCCTGATCCGCATACGCCAGCATCGCGATGAAGATGGACATTGTGAATCCGACGCCGCTCAACAAGCCGATCAGCAGCATACCGCGCCAGGTAACGCCCTCAGGCAACTGACACCAGCCGAGGCGCGTCACTACCCCCACAGCGAGGAAGACACCGACAGGTTTACCAAGAGCGAGCGCCAATGCCACGCCAGCTGTAACACTAAACGCCGCGGACGTAAGGTTCAGGGCGCCAGCCTGCAAAGCGACGCCCGCATTTGCAAGCGCAAACAGGGGCATGACACCGTAGGCCACCCAGGGATGCAGCGCCATTTGCACGCGTACGGCCGGAGGCAGAATCTCCCGCGTCGCCAATCCTAGTTGCCGTACCGGACCGGCCAGCTCCGCCGCGTCTCGGACAGGATCCAATTCACGCGCGGCCAGGTCCTCCCCGATCCGCGATACGGTCCTCTCGGGCGGCTCCGCCTTTCCACTCGAAAGCACCGGGGTCAGCAGCCCCAGCACCACACCGGCAAGCGTCGGATGCACGCCGGCGACGAGCAATCCCCACCAGACAATGGCGCCCGGCAGCACATACACCCATGCAGCTCCAATGCCCGCACGCTGGAATCCCAGGACAAGGAAGATGCCGGCGCCCGTAACCATGAAGCCCGAAAGTGCGAGCCCATCCGCGTAAAACAGGGCGATGATAAGCACTGCAATGACATCGTCGATAATCGCCAGCGCCAGCAAGATAACCCTGACGTTTCCGGGTATCCGCTTGCCGAGCAAGGCCAACACCCCAACCGCAAAGGCGATATCCGTAGCAGTCGGGATAGCCCACCCGCTTCGTTGAGGCAGCGCAGCATTCATCCCGAGAAATATCAACGCCGGCACTACCACCCCACCGATGGCAGCAGCAACTGGCAGACCAGCACGACGAAGACTCTGGAGAGCGCCCTCGTGGATTTCCCTGCGGATCTCGATGCCGACCACCAGAAAGAAGATGGTCATCAACCCATCATTGATCCAGAAATGCAGGGAGCGGGAAGTCCCGCTCGTGCCCAGCGCCATCGACAGCGGCAGGTGCCATAACGCCTCATAGCTGGAAGCGAGCGACGAATTGGCCCAGATCAGCGCTACCAGGGCAGCAGACACCAACACACCGCCGCTGAGTGCCTCGATGTGCAGGAATCGATCAAGAGTCGCCGTTGCGCGCTCAGCAAGAGACTGCGATCGCGTTTGAATTGTGTCCTCGGCAGAATGCCGCATCATGGGCTACCTCGCGTGGCGGCCCGACCGACGCACACCTGTCCCGCTGCAGGAGGCAGTGGACACCCGCGACTATTGTACCTGATCCAGGCAGCCGCCCGACTGTTACCGCCTTCGACTCTTGTTGATGATGGCGCCCAGAATCAACAGATAGCACAGCAGGCGCAGCACGTAGATCATCACGTGTCCGCGATTGGGCTCATCGAGCAGCACTGATCCGGCGCGGTTCATTCCTTCGATCAGAAACGCCAGTCCAAAAGCCAGAAAAAGGACATCGCGCGTCTGGCGCCAGAATTTCAGGAAAAACGTTGCGGCCACGAATGACGCGCAAACGATGATACCCAGCAGAAACCCTTCGACCATCGGACTACTCACTGTCCCACACCAGACCGAATACGAGCACCAGCATGGCCGCAGCGCCGATCGCGAGGCGGTACAGATAAAGATCGACGGTTTGCAATATCACGAGATCAACGATGACAAGGGCATTCGATATCGCGAGTCCGACGAAACACAGCCCGCTCCACAAAAGCAGGCGCTTGCGTGCCCTGAAAGAGGCCCGCAGCAGGAGCACCCCGCAAAGAAGGGCGACGAGCGTGGCGAAGACGTATACCAGAGACTCCATCACTGCTCCTTCTTCAGATCGAAGGCCCGTGCGAACTCCAGCACTGGCGCAGACACCCGGCCATGGATCCGCAATGTCACTCGCGTCACGTTTTGCCGATAAGTCTGCGCTACCCTTGCCATCATTACGCTGCGCTCATCCCAGATTCCATCGTAGGAATACTGCCCTTCATCGCGCATGACAGCCAGTCCGGCACGACGCAGGTCTTGCAGTACGCCGTTGGTGGCGGAGACACTCAGATAGATCCTGCTCGCCATGCCGGAGGAATCCCACACCGAGCCACTCTCCCAGAGAATCAGCAGCGCCTCCAGATGAGGCACGGATTCGATGCGCTCGTCCAGAAATCTCAGGACATCCTTGGGCAGATCTACCGCCACGATCAATTCACGATTCGACGCGTAGGATAGGCAAACTCCACGCCCAACTGCGCAAGACCACGATGCAGTTGCAGGTTGACATCCTGTTGCACGTCCATATATCTGTTGAAATCCGGCGAAAGCACGTAGTACACCGTTTCGAAGTCGAGTGACGACTCGCCGTGCTTCTGAAAGTGGGATCGATCAAACCTCGTGTCTGTCATGTTTTCTATTATTTCGCGAATCATTCTCGGGATCCGTTCAATCTGTTCGACAGACGCCTCGTAGGCTACACCGGTCGTGAACACCACGCGCCGTTCCTTCATCCTGCCGTAGTTCCTGACCCGGCTCTTCAGCAGGTCACCGTTTGCCAGGATGATCTGTTCTCCACCGAGGCTGCGCAGCCGTGTGCTCTTGATGCCAATGTGCTCGACCGCGCCCAGGAAGTCATCGACAGCCAGAAACTCGCCCAACTCGAAGGGCTTGTCGAGCGTTATCGAGAGCGACGCAAACAGGTCTCCGAGCACGTTCTGCAGCGCCAGCGCGACCGCGATGCCTCCAATTCCGAGACCCGCAACAAGCGCCGTGATGTTCACGCCCAGGTTGTCGAGCGTCAGCAGCAGCACAAGCGCCCAGACCACGACATTGAGAATGAAACTGATGATATTGAGCGAACTCAGGGCGGCCCGATCCTCGGTCATTCCCCGGCGACGACGACGGTCGAGCCATGCCTGCCCTGCGGCCATGGCCCAGACGCCGGCCTGCCAGAACAGGGCGATTGTCATCGCGGAGCCGATCACGCGCTGCGAGCCTGGCCCGGTAGTCAGCGAGCGCAGGCCCAACCCGACGGACAAGACGACAAAGAATGCCAGCGTGGTCCGGCTGAGCACGTCAGCCGGAATCTCCAGAAGCTCCGTCTGGGGCGTGGCCCTAGCCTTCCTGAGGTAGCGCCTGATCGTGCTTCGCGCGCCGCAGAGAAGACCAAAGGCCGCCAGCGCAATGACCGCCGCGATGAGCCACGCAGCAAGGCTGTTGCTGAACAGCGGCAACGACCGCAGCGAAGCCACATCAAGCATATTGGACCTCCGCGCGGTCCACGGCTTCCAGGGCCTCGACGAAGCGGCTATGCCAGGCGTGCAGGCTGTTGCGGCGAAGGACCTTCAACATGGCCTGGTGGCGTTCGCGTCTTTCCGCAAGGGGCATGTTCAGCGCCCGCTGGATGGCATCGGCCATGCCGCAGGTATCATAGGGGTTCACTAGCAGCGCGGCAGTCAGTTCACGCGCCGCACCTGCCAGCGTGGAGAGCACAAGGACGCCGGGATCGGCGGGATCCTGAGCCGCCACGAACTCCTTCGCAACAAGATTCATGCCGTCGCGAACCGGCGTCACGATGCCTACTCGCGCGCAGCGAAGGAACCCCATCAGGACGTCATGCGGGAAGTTGCGGTTAAGGTACCGGATGGGCGTCCAGTCTGTGTCGGCGAAGCGCCCGTTGGTGCGGCCGGTAGCCTGCTCTAGATCCCGGCGGATCTGCGAATAAGCCCGCACGTCGGTACGCGACAGCGGCGCTATCTGCAGAAAGGTCACGTGGTTGCGGCTTTCCGGATGCCTTTCCAGGAAGGTCTCGTAGGCGTGGAAGCGCTGCACCAGTCCCTTGCTGTAGTCCAGACGGTCGACACCGACCATGAGACCCCTGCCGACGAGGCCCGCCGACATGCGCCGGCACTCCACGCTCCCCAGTGAACCGCTGGCCTGCTGCTGTATTGCGTCGACGTCGACTCCGATCGGAAAGACATCGATAACTACTTGCCGCCCGCCGACACTGACTTTTCCCGGCGCGACAACACTCTTCTCGCCCCATACATGCGCTATGGCATCACGGAAGGCGGACAGATCACGCGTCGTCTGAAAGCCGATTACGTCGTACTGCAACAGTTGCTGCAGGAGTTCGATATGCACGGGGAGGATCCGCAGAACATCGAAATTCGGGAACGGAATGTGCAGGAAGAATCCCAGCGGCTGACTAGCTCCTGCATCACGCAGGGTCCCGGCCAGCGGAATCAGATGGAAGTCGTGCACCCAGATCAGGTCGTCCTGGCGCAGCAAGGGCATAAGCTCCTTTGCGAAGCGTCGATTTACCTTCAGATAGGCGGCGTACTGCTCATCGCGGAAGCGGATGCCATCTGTGAAGTAGTGAAACAGCGGCCAAAGCAGCGAATTGCAGAAGCCGATGTAGAAATCACGGTAGTCGGCATCATCGAGTCGGGTAGCTGCATAGCTGACGCCGCCCTGCCGAACTACGATCGGGCTGTCGTACGGCTCTGCCGCCATCTTGCCGTCCCAGCCAAACCACAGGCCGCCGCGCTCCCGCATTGCCGACAACAAGCCCACCGCGAGCCCGCCTGTCACGGCTGTGCCTTTTGGCAAGGCAATACGGTTGGATACTGCGACGAGTCGGCTCATCGGCGCTGCTTGTCCCGATGATTCAGCCGCAACGCAGTTCCGGGGCGCAGCCTTGCGCCCGCCCCGCCACTACCATGCCTCCGCCTCGACTGCGAGCGCTGCAAGCCAGTCACGCACCTGCCCCGGTCCTCGAAGCGAAAGATTGCCCTGAATGCGCTGGCCTACGTAAATGGCGTGTCCTTTCGCCCGGCAGACTGCCCGGGAAGCCTGCCCATCTGGATCGTTTCCCAGATAAATCGGTACGCGCCCTGCGAACGGTGACTCGTCCATGAAGGCATCGATGGCAGTGCCGTGGTCTGCGCCCCTGAGCTTGACCTCGATGACGCAATCTCCGTTGAGCATCTCGAACGCCGAGACGGAAGCCAGTGCCTGGGCCACGCGCACCCGGATCACCTCTTCCAGGTGAGGGGCATTGCGGTAATGCAGCGCAAATCCCATACCTTTGTCTTCGAGACACAGGCCCCGCGCGGACGTCGCGATCCAGCCCATTTTCTGGCGCATCTGCCTTCCGGCGTCGAGAGCGTGTACAGGCGCCCCGTGCGTGCGTCCACGGGCATCCCGCCTCTGCAGGCCGTGCACACCGGTGACGGATAATTGCAGTGGCGCAAACAACTGATCGACGCCGGCGATAGTTCTTCCGGTGACGAGCGCCAAGGCGCCCTCGCAGACCCTGTCCAGCCTGTGCAAGAGGTCGATAACCTCACTATCAACGCTCACCTCTTCGGGTGTTGGCGCGATGTCGAGCAGCACGCCATCGATGCCCACGAATAGGCACCACGACGGGGTTCCTGTGAAGTGGTGACCCGACGCGCGGCTGTGGGCGATTGGAGACGTGTTGACTTCCTGCACGTAATTCATGTTACGCAATTATTGCGCTTTTGCAACTACTATGGAAGACGTCGCCCACCGTCGGAGATGCGCCGTTGGTCGGCCGTAAATGAATGATTTGCGCCGATTTTCTGATCAGCGTGACTTTGCCGGTCCGAGAGACAGCGGCCATTCCATACGTGGGCAACACGCCCGCGGGGCCTTTCCTCAGACTTGCCGCTGCTTCTTTCGCGGGGTGCCGGCACTCGCGCGGCCACGGCGTGCCGCGTTGACTGGTTCCGGCGCTGGCTTTTCGATCTGCTGTAACAGGGCCGCCAGTGATCGATCAAGCTCGGCCAACTGGACGTCGCTCAGACTTTGCACGGCACGCTGCAAGACGCCCACCACCCTTCCCGACGTGGCACCCACGATGCCGCGGCCGGATGCGGTGACATGCAGATGAACGGAACGCTGATCGCTGTCACTGCGGCGCCGATCTATCCAGCCTTTTGCAGCCAGAGTCTTCAGCAGGTGGCTTACTGTGGAGCGCTGCATGCCCAGTTGCAAAGCCAGCTGCGATGACTGGATACCAGGATCGCCGGCAATGCAGCCGAGCGCACGGTGCACCTGCACCGGCACGCCCGTGCGCTGCTCCAGCTCGCGGTAAAGCGAGCGCGTGCGATCAACGAGCGTACGTGCCCGCAGTAGCGCGGCGCGCTCAAGCAGTTCCCGCTCCGATTGTGCGGTAATTTCCCTGTCTGGTGACATGTACGTGAATTCTAGGGAGTCAGGACCCGTGCGGCAAATGAACAAAGCGAGCCATATTTGATTGCTGTGTTGCAATCATTTAGTATTTTCCATTAGATGAATGAAGTCACCTACCCGAGGGCCGGTACGGGAAGCACGCCGCATCCCGCACCGGAGCCCAGGAATTTTCGCACTGGTAGCACCTGCCTTTTCCTCGATGTCGACGGCACCCTGGCGGATCTGCAACCCACGCCGGATGACGTGCGGATCGAGCAGGATTTCATCGCGGTACTGGAGCAGATCCGCCATCACCTGCATGGCGCAATCGCCCTGATCAGCGGTCGACCCATTGCGCAACTCGATCAGCTGTTTGCGCCGCTGCAGCTGGCGGCAGCCGGCATTCACGGGTTCGAGAGACGCTCTCACGCCGGGGTGATCTTCAGGCCAACACCCTCGGCAGCCCCCTGGGATGCCGTGCGAGCCCAGATGGCAGACGCCATCCGCTGCCGCGATGGCCTGTTTCTGGAGGACAAGCAGTTTGCTCTGGCCGTGCATTATCGCGCCGCTCCAGACGCGGAGGGCGCCGTACGCTTGCTGGTGGATCGCGCGGCAGCAAGGCTCGGGCCTGCATTCGAGATACTTGAAGGGGACATGGTGATGGAGCTGAAGCCATCAACCTTGAACAAAGCGAGTGCGATCGAAGCCTTCCTCAAGGAGGATCCCTTCGATGGCCGCATCCCCATCTACATTGGCGATGATTTCACCGATTTCGATGGATTCGGTGCGGTTCGCCGCAATGGCGGAGTGGACATCGCCGTCGGCAACCGTGTCGGGGCTCGCTGGCACCTGCCAGACCCCGCAGCCGTACGCCAATGGCTGCGCCGGTTTGCTGCCCAGCGATCGCAATAGTTGCAGGCGCGCCGCCTTGCCGCTACAGGGCGTAATGCCGCACCAGCAGCCAGGAAAGCGTGACCAGCATCAGGATCACCAGCGGCAAGCCGACCTTCACGAAGTCGCGAAATGAGTACCCTGCCGCACTCATCACCAGCAGATTGGTCTGGTAGGCCATCGGTGTGGCATAGCTCAGATTGGCTCCAAACAGGATGGCCAGAACGAACGGCTCGGCCGGCAGCCCGAGCTGGCCCGCCATGGTCACGGCGATCGGCGTACCAATGGCAGCCGATGCGCTATTGGAGACGAAATTGGTCAGCAGCGCCGACAGGGCCATGATCGAGGCGACCTGCATTGCGGGCGGAAGATCAGCGACCGCCACCACGGCTCCGGAGGCGAGCCAGTCCGCGGCGCCAGACCCGACCAGACTCAGGCCCAGCGCAATGCTTGAGGCCACGAGCAGCACAACCTCGATGCTCATGGCGCGCCCGATGCCTTCGAATTTGACGCAACCGCGCAGCAGCATCGCAACCACACCCAGCAGCGCAGCGACATGGATGGGCAGCAGCTTGAATGACGCGATGGCGACGACTGCGGCCATGATGCCCAGCGCCCACGGGGCCAGCGGCGTCCGCGGCAGTATCTGCTTGGAATCAAGCACCATCAGATCCCACTGACCGCGAATTCCCGAGATGCGTGTTTCAGGTCCCTGTACCAGCAGCAGATCGCCGGCCTGCAGGACAATATCAGCCAGATCCGCCGCCGATCGCATCAGGTCGGTATCGCTGCGATGCAAGGCGATCACCACGACGCCGAAGTGCTCAGCGAGGCGGGCATCCTTGATGGTCGTGCCGCACAAGCTCGATCGGGAACCGATCACCAGCTCAGCAACACCCTGATCCTCCCCCTTCTCCCCTGCAGCGATGAATTGACCGAGCCCGTCGCTATCGAAGAGTTCCACGCCCAGCCCATCGGCGATTTCTCGCAAGCCGCGAGGCGTATCGGCCAGCAGCAGCTCGTCCTGTTCCCGGAATTGCAGGTCCGCCCCCAAAGGAATCACCTGGCCGGCCCGTATGAGCTCCAGCAGCGGCAGGCTGCGGCCCAGTGCCTTGGACGCCTGAGCAAGCGTTCGTCCCTCGAGTGACCTTCCAGCGACGATTCTGACCCTGCTTACATATACACGCTGCAGGTCAACCGGCCTTGCGCGCCTGTCGGAGAGCAACCGCGGTGCGACCAGCCACAGATAGGGGATGGCAACCAGCAGGGCACCCGCCGAGATGGCCGTGAAATCGAAGATGCCGATCTGCCGCACGCCAAGATCCGCAGCAATGGAGATGACCAGCAGGTTGGTGGACGTTCCCAGCGAGGTCACCATTCCGCCGCCCAGAATGGCGAAATTGACGGGCATCAGTGTTTTCGCCGCCGAGGTGCCCGTTCGTTCAGCAATGCCGAGCAACATTGGCAGCATCATGATCAGCACCGGCGTGTCGTTGATGAAGGCGCTGATCCCGACACAAAACACTAGCGTCAGCAGCAATCCCAGCGTGGCCGACCATTTCCACAGTCGTGTCAGCATGCGCACCAGCGGTTCTAGCGCGCCGGTCATCAGCATCCCGCGCCCCAGAATCATCAGTGACAGGATCGCGATTAGTACCGGGTGCCCGAAACCCGACAACACATCGACATCGCTGATGCGAACCGAACCCTGGTTGTATGGAAACAGGTAGAAGGTCAGTACCAGCGAGACCAGCAGCATCAGCGCCACAAGCTCCATACGTACTTTCGGGCGCGTGTAGAGATAGAAAGCGATGCAGGCTATGGCAAGCACGACTACGGCGTGCGGCCCCGGGATCTGGTTCATGGCAGCATCCGGTCAGGCCATTGGTTCCGGGCCGTGCAGATGCACATCGCGCTGCGGATAGGGAAACGTGATGCCGGCAGCCTTGAACGCATCCCATATCTCAAGATATACGTCCGAACGAATATTGTTCACGCCATCCTCTGGATCCCGGATCCAGAATCGCAGTTCCAGATCAATGCCGTTTTCAGAAAATCCAATCAGACGCGCGGCGGGTACCGGCGCCTTTTCCACGCGCACGTGCGAGGCTGCGGCGCGTTCCATCAGCGCCATGGCCTGTCGAGGATTGTCGCGGTAGCTGATCCTCACGGGCAACTTGAGGCGTACCTGCCGGTCCGCGTAACTCCAGTTGATGACCTCCGATGGGATGATGTTTTCATTGGGTATCAGTGTGTCGACCCCATCGCGATCCCGTACCACCACATAGCGGGCGCGCAGTTCGCGCACCACCCCAAAACGGGTACCGATGGTGATGACATCACCGGGCCGGATGGACCGGTCTCCCAGCAGGACGAAGCCGCTGACGAAATTCGATGCTATTCGTTGTAACCCAAACCCTAGCCCCACTCCCACCGCACCGCCGATCACGGTGAGCGTGGTCAGATCCAGCCCCACAGAACTGAGCGCCAGCATGATGGCTATGAGAACGAGAAGTACGCGAACCATCTTGCCGATGCCGACGCGAAGGCCGATCGGCAATTGCGCCATGGCCAGCACGCGGCGCTCGATCAGCGCCCCCAGATACGAGGCACCACCCACCAGCATAAGCAGCACCACCAGGGCGCGGATGGCATCGAGCAGCGACACCCGGGATTCCCCCACCGGGATGGCAACCGAATCAACGGCCGTCATCACCGGGCCCAGACGTCCCAGCAGCACCAACAGCAGCAGCATCCATGCAGCCCAACCTACGAGGCGTTCGTTCGGCGACATGAGTCGCTGCGGCGCCAACAATCGCAGCAGGATGAACACGCCCAAGCGGCACACCAGCAGCAACCCCGCCAGGACCGCCAGCGCCAGAAGGGCCTCGGCGTAAACACCGACTGCGCGCAATGCCGCATACGCGGCCAGAGAGGTTGCGATGAGCAGTGCAGAAGGAAGCAGTCGCGCGAACAGCGCGCCGACGACAGCTGCGCCCTCCCCCTTCTGCTGCCACATGGTTAGACGTGGCTGGATTAGTCTCGATACGCAATACGCGAGGCCAAAGGTCATGCCTATTGCGATCAGCGGCCAGGGCCAAAGGCGCTGCAGGGGGTCCGTGATCACGCCTGCCAGCAGATCATGCAACAATTGCCAGACTTTCGTTGTATGTAGAACTTTATCCATTCCGCGTCCGATCCAGCGCCTTGTTGGCCGTCACGCGCGATGTCTTGTAGTAAGCAGCCATCAAGATGCCGTTGCAAATCACCAGGCCGAGACCGACTGGCGCGACGATGCTCCACGCGCTGCCGCCACCAAAATAGAAACTCCATAGGACTTTTAGTGCAACACCGGTGTTCAGCACCATGAACCCTGCCACCCACGAACGCTTCCAGAACGCGAGCGCCAAAGTGCTGAACCACACTGGGATCAGAAGCGCCATTGCGATCTTGCTCAGCGTCCATACGCCCAAAGCATATTGCTGCTCCATCGCCAGGAATGCGGTCGCACGCGGGTCGCTAGTCCCGGGAGCGGGGAGCCAAAACATGCTTGAGGCCACCGCGACAATCGTCAGCACAACGCCCCACGTACTCTTGCGGTACGCGAAATAGCAGAAAGGGAGGACAAAGAGAGGACGGATGTACCAGCTGAGCGGGTTGTGATGCCTAGCCCACGCCCAGGAGAGAAAATCGTACAGCGCGTCCATCGAGCCAGTGTACGGCTAACGGGTAATCGGACCTGTCGCGATATTTCACTATGGCGGTACTCCTGTTTTGGCGACACCACACAGAGCGCCTTGTCAGCTCTCCCGATCAGTCGGGGGGCGGAGTGTGGGTACATCTGGGCTCTGGTGCATCTAGAGCCGTAACATAGACCCGCCGCTTGGACGGGAGCGCTCATGACTCAAGATTTGCTCCGGGACCCCATCTATCGCCGCCGGCACTTCTCTCCAGAAACCATCGAACAGTGTGTCAGGTGGTACATCACCTACCGACTCAGCTATCGGGATCTGGTTGCCATGATGGCCGAACAAGGCGTGGTCGTATCCCATACGACCATCATGCGCTGGGTCTTGCGCTACGTGCCGGAATACGAAAGGCGCTGGGCGCGACATGCCAGCCAGGTGAATCCCTCGTGGCGTATGGACGAGACCTCCGTACCCGTGCGTGGTGGCAATTGCTACCTATATAGAGCGGTAGACACGCAAGGAAAATCGGTGGATTCATTGCTCTGTGCCAGTCGTTGCAGGGAGGCGGCGCAGGCATTTTTTCGGGCTGCCGTGAACAGGACCGAGACAGGTTGGCCCAGCAAGATCAATGTGGACGGACATGCGGCAACGCATCTGGCCCTTCGGCTGCTGAAAGGCGAAGACAACAGGTGGCAATCCGTCCGTGTCCGGAGCAGCCGATACGTCAACAACGTGATAGAGCAGGACCATCAAGCCGTCAAACGCCGTTGTGCACCCATGTTGGGATTGAAGACATTCAGGACGGCCAAAATCACGCTCGCCGGAATCGAGTTGGCACATCGTATCCGCAAGGGGCAATTCCTCCTGCCAGACCGACGTCTCGGGCAGCTTTCTCTTAAGCAACTGTGGGAATTCGCCCTGTATCCGCCAGAAGGCGATAGTCGGCCGACATTCGCATCCGACACCCGCTCAACCCTTCCTGCACCAGAACTCAATATTCGTCGCCCACCCCACCCGCAGGGTGAAGCGGGCAATCTCCAAGACAAGCCAAGGCGTTATGCCAGAAAAATCTTCGACGGCCGCGGCTTGTACCAGTTGATAGTTCCCAGCGGCGGACGATATTGGCGCTACAACTATCGATTCGCCGGGAGAGCCAGAACTCTGGCCTATGGCGTGTTTCCGGATGTCTCGCTTCAGAAGGCCAGAGCCCGTCACCTGGAAGCCAAACGTCTTCTGGCAGACGGCATCGATCCATCAACTAGGAAACAGGACATTGTGGGTGCGGCAAAGGCCTGAAAACACTCTAATCCAGAATGCTACTCAAAAGCGGGGGGACGTCGATGCCGCTTTAGCAATAGCCCTCAATGCTTCCCTTCCAGGAACCACGCCTTCCCTTGGAGCACGCACCTCGTCCAGAGCCTCGAAGCGGCGCCCGCAGAAGATTAGGACCAACCGAGGCGAGTAGTTCCGCCTCCCTGTTAATGGTCCTATTGCGAAAGCCCCGTAGCGACCGAAAGTCGTGTGCCATGCGTTGCTTTGATGCGTACGTTAGAGCTGCAGCAGCACCCGCGCCTGGAAGAACTGCGTCGCGCCCTTGGTATCGAAGCGATCCAGGATGCCGTAGCCGTACGAGAACATCAGTCGCACGTTGTCGGACATGTACCAGTTCACCATGGGCGTGATGCGCCAGAACTTGCCCCCACTGATGGTCTTGGAATCCATGTCCGAGTAGGAGTACCGCAGAACCGCCTCCCAGGCTCCACGGCCGCCGTCGAACACGCTGCTGTTCGGCGACACCTGCCCGAATACTGCACTCTTCGTGTTGTAGGGTTTCTTGTCCCCGGTAAACATATAGGAGGCAAATATCTCGCCACCATGAAAGAAGGGATTGCCGGTCTCGCGGGAGGACACCTGATCGAAGTGGTATTCCGTTCCGAATGTCCAGGACCCAGGCCGGTAATAGGCCTCCAGCCCCACAATGTCGGACGACTGTGCTGCAAACTTTCCGGTGTCGATGGCATAACTCTGTGCCTGGGAGGACTCCGGCTTTGCCCGCATCTGCAGGAAGCCATTGTTGGCAGTGGCGTGCCGGTATGCGATGGACAGATGCAGCAGTCGCTCCGGATTCGAAATCAGAAACGGCAACCAGACGATACGACCCACGATCTGGTTGTCGCTGCGATTGAAGGACTGCTTTTCGGAAAAATGGTCACCGAACCAACCCAAGTTATAAGCAATCCGTCCATCCGCTGAATTGCCCATCCACTTGATGCCGTCTGCCAGGATCGGGAAGAAGGCGTCGTTTATCGTTGCCCGCTCCATCGTCCAGCCCGCGTACCCATTCATGGTCCTGCTGGTTGAAATGCCTTCCTTGGTTCGCCCCACGAATACGCGTCCGTGCAGGCTTGGAATTTCATACTGCAGGCCGGTCTGCCGGACCAGCCATGTGTCGGTGGCTCCGTCGTACATGTACCCGAACGTGTAGGTCAGCCCGGGAACCTTCGGGAAGCGGCCACTGAGCAAAAGCCGCGAGTCGCGCACGGCGGCCTTGTCCTGCAGTGGCATCTGCTCTTTGCTGTCCGCGTCCTGTTCGAAGCCGCTGTAGTCATACAGGAAACCGGCGCCGAGGCGCACGGTCATGAACGGACCTTCGTACTCGTTCCAGTTCACAAGTCTGCGGCGGGGTGCTTCGCCTTCCGGACCGCTGGCATCGTCTACATTGGTCAGCGATGCCATGCTCTGCTCCAGCTGTGCGTCCTCCGCCTCGCCGGCATGACATGCGATAGCAGTCAGTAGACCGCACCCCGCGAGCACTGCCGCACAGGCTGACCTTGATCTGTATGTCTGATTCACTTAGGTGCGTCCATTTGCACGATTCCATCCCTATTCGTTGCCTCGCAATCTCGACGCCGACAGAGTGCGCGTCCTCGCGTGAATCAGCAATGGATTCGCAATTCGACGATTGCGCCTCACAGTCCATACTCGCAGCATGGACAACCAGATGCGCGATGCTTTGAGACGCCGCGCGCGATCAACGCGGGGGAAACCTTAACGCCCTCCCGCTCAAAGGCAAGGTGTCTGGATATGGACGTTAGGCGGCAAGACGCCACGAAGCACTTACGCAATACCTCGAACTGCTACTACAGCATCTGCCGAATCGGACATGAAGGACTCCCTAATGCTGGCGGAAAGTCGTGATGGCCGCGCCCCGGAAACCGCTTGCCTGCCCTGCAGCCAGACACTCGGAAACTGGTCGGTAGTCTAACCCTGTTGTCAGCCCCTGTAGCGGCCCTCATGTTGCGAGTGCAGATTCTGGCATCCGGAGGAGCACGCAGATCTGAACTGAGAATTTAGATAGCTTCGCGCAGCGTTGCCACAAACACTTTGTACATAAGGGATATTGCTTCCTTCGCGTCACCTTCGAGAAGGGTGCGCGGATGGATCTTGTCCTTTTGCACCCTGTTCCCGAGTCCGTGTTGATGCGTTTCATCTTTCAGGTGAACAAAAGAGTTTCTTCGAAGAGAGAGCAGCTTCAAGGAGCTCAACCAGCCTTCAAGGAGCAAGCCACAGGCTTCCGCTCTGGTAAGGGCATCAGCAAACGTCGGGCTGCCACTGACTAACTCTCGGTACTGCAACTCCTCCACCAGGCAGTGCTCGATGACGGCCAAGGATAGCAATAGTGTTGCGGCAAAATTCCCACTGACGAAGACAGATTTGACCTCTGCCATAAGATGGAGAGTCTCAGCTCTGCCCATGTAAGCCATAGGCTCAGAAATGTGACTAGAGAGCCACGTTATCCGAGCCACTCGATCCGCACGAGAACTCTCGTCACGCTCCTTAAGGGCTTGGCCCAGAGACTCAGTTACAGAGATAGAAGTGCTCATGATGACTCGTAACGACTCTGGCTGAGTAGATTTCGCAACCTTCTGGAACACAAGCGCAATAGACTTTCCCGCGCACCTCGTGAAATCGCCCGCGAAGAAGCGCCGCACTCATCTCCTCCCTTGGGGAGGTGTTGTTCGGCAATACTTTATGGGTGTGAGGCAAGTTTTACTGCGGTACCACTTGCAACGAGAAAAAGCATTTGCTTACCGCCGCCGGATATTTCGCTGTAGTCGAGACTAACGGAGATAACGGCATCGGCCCCAAGCTGGTGGGCTTCCCACTTGAGTTCATCCAGGCAGATTTGACGAGCGTCACGTAAGGCCTTTTGCCACGATCCGCTACGCCCACCCACCACATCTCTAATGGAAGCAAAGAAGTCCGAGAAGATATTCATGCCGAACGCACATTCCGCTGTAACAATGCCAAGTGTTTGCTTGACGCTCCCCTCCGCTACCGTAGGCGCAGTCGACAGAAGTATTCGCTCCAAGGCAGGGTCTGAGCGACTCCCATTTTCCCGTTCAGTACCATTTATCAGATTGAACAGATGCGACTGTGCTAGTTCGGCGCTCTCAGAGTCGGAATGCTCAGAGATCAGGGTTTCCAGAGCGCAAATTGCCTCCTGACGCCTACCGGAGTCACGAAGTCGGAGGGCGTTTTCAAGTTTCCCCTTCGTATCCACTCATGCTCCGAACGATTGCTACTTCAGAAATGAACGCGTCGAGCAACGATAGAGTACGACTGCCGCTAGCGCGGGCGTCGGTATTTTCCAACCTTAGGAACTTTTCGCACAGACTTGACGCGCTTCTCGGGCGGACTTAGCAGGGATACCTTCCTTGCCGCGAATAAACCCAGAATTAGGCGAACGTACTCATCGAGCCCATGGGTTTCCTTTGCCCCGGGTTTCCATTCACCGGCGTCCATGCGCGCGATGCCTCGGTTAGCCGCCAACGGCTCGATATCGCCCGTATCGAGGATGGTATCAGGCGGCAGGCGCTCAATTTCCTCCAGCATGAGCCTGAAGGCCTGAGGCCGCGCCAAGTCCAATAATGCTTCCGCGAGGTTTCGACCAGCTTCCTGCTGCTCTGGCGACCACGCGTCGAAGGGAGGCAGCTTCGGCTTTTCTATCCCTCGAGCTTTGCATTCCTCATCGGAAAGGAGAGGTATGCGCACACCCGGGAATCTCGCCGGCTCCGCCATAAGATAGGGCTTCGCCTTTGCATCCATCATTGGCTTGGATTTCGGCATTCTTGCCTCTCAGGTGGCCCAGAAGAACTCATTGCAACAAGCTGAAGCTGTCAGCTCGCGCTCGATATTCTCGACCCTTGACGATCGAAAGCGGTGGCCCTCTCGAGTACTCCCTTCACTTCGTCTCGAATAGGAGAAAAGAAATACTTTACTCCCATTAGGACCAAACACTCTGCACCGGGATCCAGAAGCTTGAATAGATGGCCCGTCGGATCGTCGGCTAAACTGTGATCGTCGATGACTGTGCCGGGAAAGAAGAAACCCGCGTCGTTCTCAAGCAGGTATAAGTCCAGTCGCTCATCGAAATGCTCCCACGCATTGCGGAGCTCTCTGTTGTAGAGGGTCGAGTTCTCACTCAATCCGAACGCATCCCGAAGCTTTTCGGCCCTTTTCGCTTTCAGGCGCTCAAGGGAACTCCCCTTCTTGTCCCGCCCTCTAGATGGCCAGAAATATCTAGACAGCGCGGCAGCGTGCCCAACTGCCTCCTGGACAATACTCACCAGGTAGTCACTCTCAGCGGATACGTCCTTGAGTCTCTCGTATTCTTCGAAGGATTCTAGACAGCGGCCAGCCGAATACAGGATCGAGTGAAGGTAGAAGGCCTCGCACTGAGGCAGGATGCCCCCAAAATCGTCCATAACAATGGCGGCTCGGCGCTCTCGCTCGTCGTGGTTGATATAGGTGATTTTTTGCTCACGCTGTCTCCCCATCTGGGAAGTCTTGGTTATTATCCAAATTGTAGGTATATATTGACATATACCTGCATGTTGTATCATTATCGCGCCGATGAGCGATTCCAGCCACGCAGCCCTGGCCCTAGCACTGGCCGCCAAGCACGGCCTGCTACGTCCCCGCGATCTGGCCGGTACGACGATCCCTCGTGCCACCCTTTCACGCCTGGTCGAAGGCGGCCTCCTTACGAAGCTATCCCGCGGTCTCTACGCCCTGCCCAACCATCCAGTCTCCGAGAACCACCAGCTGGCTGAGGTCGCGGCCCGATGCCCCCAAGGCGTGTACTGCCTGCTTTCAGCCCTGCGCTTCCATCATCTAACGACCCAGAACCCACATGAACTCTGGCTGGCCGTACCCAACAAGGCCCGCAGCCCCCGCATGGACTATCCACCTCTGAGAATCGTCCGCTTCTCAGGCAGCGCTCTCACCGAAGGCGTCGAAGCACACACCGTCGATGGCATCCTCGTCCGGGTGTACTCCATAGCAAAGACGGTTGCCGACTGCTTCAAGTACCGCAACAAGATCGGCCTGGACGTGGCGCTGGAGGCCCTCCGCGAGTGCCGCCGCGACCGGCGCGCCAGCAGCGATGAACTGTGGCTCTACGCCAAGATCTGCCGTGTCGCCAATGTCATGCGGCCTTACCTTGAAAGCATCCAGTGAGCGGCAAGACGAATCTCGCCGCCTCTGTCAGGGACCGGCTGCTGAATCGGGCCAAGGCCGACAACGTCGAGTTCCAGCAGATGTTGACCCGCTTTGCGCTGGAGCGGCTGCTCTATCGGCTCAGCATCTCACCCCACCGGGATCAGTTCCTGCTCAAAGGCGCGCTGCTGTTTGATCTGTGGTTCGAAGAGCCGCACCGCCCTACTCAGGACGTCGATTTTCTCGGGTTCGGGTCGGATGACCTCCCCCGCATCGCGAACATGTTCCGGGACATCTGCGCCATCGATGCAGATGACGGCATCGCCTTCGATCCGACTTCGGTTCGCGCCGGCGAGATCCGACTCGATGCGAACTACAGCGGCATCCGTGTGACCCTGATGGGGATGCTGGGCAATGCCCGCTGCCCGGTGCAGGCCGATGTAGGCTTCGGCGATGCTGTCACGCCGGAGGCGGAGGAGACCCCCTACCCCACCATCCTTCCCGACCTGCCGGCCCCTACGCTTCGCGTGTATCCGGGCTACACCGTGGTGGCCGAGAAATTCCATGCCATTGTGGAACACGGCATGCAGAACAGCCGGATGAAGGATTTCTTTGACCTTTGGGTGCTTACGCAGAGATCGCAGTTCGACGCCGCCATCCTCCGCCAGGCAATCACCGCCACCTTCTACAGGCGGGGCACCACCCTACCGACTGGCACGCCAGTGGGTCTGTCCGACGAGTTCGCCACGGACCGCGCTAAACAGACCCAGTGGCGAGGCTTTGTTGCCAAGGGCCGGATCGACGCCCCGCCCCTGGAGCAGGTCGTCCCTCATCTTCGAGGGTTTTTCTCGACGCTTCTGTCCCTTGGGCCCGAATAAACCCGGGGCACGAGCTATGTGGGTACAGCTATGGGTACCGGCCGGCCTCCGAAACCATTTTTCATTTCGACTCAACTAGTTAGACGCAGCTATCGAGTCCTCTCCTGGGCACCAAGACAGACGCTCTCAACGTATTTCACTACGTCGAGAGAACAAAAGAACCCGCAGTTTGCGGGTTTTTTCGTATTGAACTTCCGGATCACTTATTTGGCAGCGCCTGGGCAGCCTTATGCAGGGATCTGTGCGCCATTGACGATCATCGCGATGAGATCCGGAACCCCGCATGCGTTCCTTCCTCAAGCGACCACGATCGCCGGCATCGAGCTGGCTCACCGCATTCGCAAGCGACAGTACTCGTTCGGACGTGGGCGCCACGGTCCCAACGTGTCGCTGAAGCAGCTCTGGGATCGCGCCCTCGCGTAGGCAACTAGGGAGAGGCTACTTGATCACCCGTGTGCCAAGAACCGCAGACGCCCCAGAACCTTAACTCGTCGACTTTCGAGACTACCGTCAGAATCCGAAGCCTTCACTCAATCATTTCCAATTCGCCCGGCCGCCAGGTCCTGTCGAAGAAGGGCTGCAGCGGTCCATACAGTCGCAGGATGACAGTCCATCCTTTTCCCGGCCAGGTCTGCACCCAGTTGCCGTCCTTGCCCGCCGGGGCCTTGGGGCCGAAGTAGATATCCACGGATGTATCCGCGTTCGCCACGACACCCTTCTTCTGGCTGCCTGTACTCGGAAACTGCTGGTCGGTCTGCAGCATGGAACGCGTCTGCGTGTCGTAGAGCACCAGCGACCAGAACTGCTTGGCGGGAATGCCCGCGGGCAGATGCAGCTTGTAGGTCTTGCCGCCATCGAAAGGCCGCTTCTTCGAATCCACGAAAGCAGCGGCATAGGCTGAGCCGGCTCCCACTTTCTGCACGGCCATGGCGGGGGTGATGCCGGTGGCGTAGAAGAAGAAATAGGAGCGCGCATCCAGGAGCCGCGCCCCCTGATTGAGGAATTCGTGGCTGCCGCCGATGAACGGCGTATTCCACGCACTGTCCGGGTAGAAGTACGCCTCTTTCACTCGGCAGCGGTAAGCCAGCGCGCGCACGGTGGCCTGACCTACCACCGCCGCTTCGGCAAGGATTTTCCGCATGCGCGCGTCGGGATTGAAGGCAACGCCCTTCTTGATGCCGATCGAGGCGAGCAGCCCCAGTGTCTCGGGATCGATGGCATCGGGCGGCTCCTCCTGAATGACTTCGTTCACTTCGTCGAAGTACGACGCGTCCATGGAGTGAATGGTGTTGTAGGCCCTGCCGGAGACATTGATGAAATTTGTCTCTGGCGGATTGGCTGCATCGGCCAGCGGGTAGATGCGCAGCCGCTGCCTGAGGTTGTCCACGCCGGGTTTCGGGTCGCCATTCACCTGGAAGCCGCGGCTGGCCAGGAGATTGTTGTAGGTCGCCGACTTAAACGTGTAGTAGCCCTCCGGCGGCGTGGCCTCAAAGTCCGGGGGCAGGAACAGGAATTTGCCGCCCTTGCCCTTGTCCGGCCCGGCGATGCCCAGATCGGTGACATACCGAAACCAGAAATCATCCACCAGCCCGAGCGTCTCGGGCGGGCTCTCGACAACCACCGGGCCGTTCTTCAGATTCAGCCACGCGACCGCGTAGATACTTTCGGTGTTGGCCGTGAGAAACAGCGAGTGCGAATCCATCAGCGTGTCGAAGATCGTCACGGTCTGGTTGTCGGGCCCGAAACCCCGCACCGCTTTCCGTTGCGCACTTTGAGACGCCGCCGGCATCGACGTCAGGAAAACCTGCACGGCATGCTGGAAATCGAGGTTGTCGAACACTTTCTCAACCGTGGCATCGTCCGGGAATCCATCCTTGAACCGCAGCGTTCCCAGGCGTGTTTCCACACTGTCTGGAGCGGTAATCGCCGCGGGAATGTCTGTCGCCATTCGGGGGTTGTTCATTTCAAGGGTCCTCCGTGCCAAGTCCTGCAGTAGGGCGCGTCCATTGGTTCTTCCTTGAGCCAGCCGAGATGCCCTCAGTTTGAACTCAGGATCGGAAGAATGGAATTGTTTGAGGGAGACTGAATGTCACGGCTTCTGAGTGAACGGAAAGCGCGTATTGAACTCGAGAGTACGATTGAGGGTATCCGGATTGTCTAATAGCGTTTTTCCGCGTTGGCTCAACTAGTTACCCGCAACTATCGAGTCCTCTCCTGGGCAGATTCCCTTACAGCAAACAGACCAGATCGCGTGCACGATCGATCCTAGCCAGCAGACTCACTTCTGCTCAGATCTCGCAAACAGTATCTGGGCAATACCCAAGCCGATGAGCGCACCTATCAGCTGGGCAGCGATGAACGCCGGAGCATCCCCGGGACGAATCCCTGCAAACGTATCCGAGAATGAACGGGCGATCGTAATAGCGGGATTAGCAAATGACGTCGAGGCGGTGAACCAGTACGCCGCGCCGATCCACCCCGCGACCATCCACGGAGCCTCCGATGCGCGGCGGTGCCCAAGCACCACGAGCATGAGGCCGAGCGTGGCCACGATTTCAGCCAACCATTGGCTTAATCCTGTGCGCACGTGGACCGAGGTCTGTAGCAGCGGAAGCGCAAACATGGCGTGGGCGAGGACTGCTCCCAGGTAGCAACCGAGGGTCTGAGCCAGGACATAGGCGCAGGCATCGCGCCACGGCAGCTCCCGCCGAACGGCCATGACCAGCGAGACAGCCGGATTGAAATGCGCACCACTGACAGGAGCGAGCAAGGCAATCAACACGGCGAGAACCGCCACAGTAGCGCCGGTATTGGCCAGCAGCGCTACGGCAACGTTACCGCCCGCCAACTGTTCGGCCATGATCCCTGAGCCGATCACGGTCGCAGCCAGCAGTAAAGATCCCAGACCTTCGGCCAGCAGCCGGCGAAACATCCCTACCCTACCTGAGGCGAACGGCCGATCTCGTCGAGCTTTTCCTTGAGCTTGATGCGCTCAATGGAAGCCAGCGGCAGACTGCTGAATATCTTGATCCGGTTCTCAAGGGTTCGGAACGTGTCCCTGAAGGCGTTCAGCTGTTCCAGTTCCGAACCTTCAACCACAGCGGGATCCGGCACACCCCAATGGGCAGTCATCGGCTGGCCTGGCCAATAGGGACACACCTCGCCCGCGGCGTTGTCGCAAACCGTGAACACGAAATCCAGTGGCGGTGCGCCAGGCGCCGCAAACTCATCCCAGCTCTTGCTGCGCAACCCCTCTGTTGGAAAGTTGAGGTTCTGCAATAACTTCAGCGCCACCGGATGCACCGCCCCCTTGGGGTGACTGCCGGCACTCAATCCCCGAAAGCGTCTGCGCCCCCAGTGATTGATCAGTGCTTCGGCCAGGATGCTGCGCGCGGAGTTGCCGGTACAGAGGAAAAGAACATTGTAGACAGCGTCAGCCAAGGGTCACCGTTTCGGTCAGCAGCAGGCAGCCCGCGGTGCATCCGCAGCCAGCGTGGCGAGTGAATCTCTGGGCGAGCAACAGGCCGCCGCAGAGGCCGGTGGGCTGTAGGTGTCCGCAGTGCCCAGCGTATGGAACGTCTCCCAGGCGATGCCCTGCGGGTCCGTCACCCAACGTTTGTCGCTGCGTGCATAGCAGCACACCGTATCCGATTCGGTCAGCAGGGCGGCGTCAGCCGCACGCAGCTGCGTTTCCATGCCGGTCAGCTCTTCAGACGTGTCGACCTGGAAGCCCAGGTGGTCGACGCCGGGCTCCATCGATCGCTGGGAGATCGCGAAGTTGATACGCGGGTCGTCCAGCATCCATTTCGCATAGTCGCTCTTGAGCACCACCGGCTCGCTCGCAAAGAGCGTGTTGTAAAAGCGGATGCTGGAGTCGAGTTCAGCCACGGCAACGTGGACATGGAAGCGCTTCATGAGGCTCTCCTTTTGCGAACGGCGACGGTGGGCAGGCAGCTTCGGCCACCGCAACAGTTCGCAGTCAGAAACCCGAGCAGAGTGTTCATCTGTTCGTAGTTGGCCGAGTAGTAGATGAACCGGCCGTCCTGTCGGGACACGACCAGGTCGGCATGGCTCAGGATCTTCAGGTGGAAAGAGAGCGTATTGGGGGGCACCCCTACCCGTTCAGCAATCTCACTCGCAGCAAGCCCGTCGGGCCCTGCCTGGACCAGGAGTCGATAGACCTGCAGACGACTGTCCTGCGCCAGGGCGCTCAGAGCATCCACAGCTTCCTTTGATTCCATAAATCCAGAATCATCGAATTATAGGGACTTGTCAACTGCCAGAGACCGACTCCTCCCAGTTGTACTTCCCAGCTCTTCTTGTGGCGGCCCAACGGCCGCCTAAGACAGAAGGGAATCAGCCACCATCGCCATGGTGCACATAGACCGACGTGCTGCCATCTGGCGCCACTAGGTGTACGTCGAACGCCTGCGCCGCCTGCCCTTCTATCTCCATCCCAGGCGCGCCGATAGGCATACCGGGCACGGTCAACCCCTTCGCCTTTGGGCGCTCCTCCAGGAGGCGCGCAATGTCGGCGGCGGGAACGTGTCCCTCAAGAAAGTACCCGCCAACCTCCGCCGTGTGACATGAACCCATGCCGTAGGGCACCCCGACGCGTTCCTTCACTGGACCGAGATTGCTCACGTCGTGCACCACCACGCGGAATCCATTCATCTTGAGATGCTCAACCCACTCGTGACAGCAACTACAGGTCTCATTCTTGTGCACGACAACCAGCCGTGGATCAGCTGCCATGGCCGCGGCATCGGCCGCGTCCATGGCATCCGCTGCCTGTTTTGACTTCACCTCGGTCGAAACGACTTGCTGCCCAGCGGGATCCGGCCCGCGGGAGCAGGCGGTGACTCCCACAACCAGGAAGACGAGGAGCAGGCCTGCAGTCGATTTCATGTAAGCGACTCCACGTTCTACGGCAGCACGTTGATCTTGGTAATCGTGCCATCCATGCCCTTGGCGGTGAACTCGACCTTCACCCGCTGCCCCACATTGATGCCGCGGGCGAGTTCCGGGCTGATGTGGAATGGCATGGTCATGGCAGGCCACTTGATTGCCGGCACGGGCTCATGGGCCAGAGTGACTGTGCCGCTCTTCGCATCGATGGCCTTGATAACGCCGGTGGTCTGGTTGATCGCAGCCGGCGCCGTAGTGCCCTCCATTTTCATCCCAGCCATGTCGTGGCCTGTGTCTGCGGCACCCACAGACAATGAACCTCCCAGACACATCGTCGCAACCAGAATGGAATGTCTCATCTCGTTTACTCCTCTTGCACTAGCTATACATCGAACCGAGTGGCGCGGCGACGCATCAGGACATATGCCGCCGGCAACACGAACAGGGACAACAGCGGCGCGGCAATCATGCCACCGATCATCGGAGTCGCAATACGCTGCATGACCTCAGAATCCCCGCCGTTGCTTCACATGATGGATCACGGCCCAGCACATGAATGACCCAGAGGCCGCCACAAACATCGATGCTTTAACGCTGTGGGTACATTTGAGGGTATCTGGCCTCCTCTGAATCCGGATTCCGTCCTGACTCAGGGAGTTGGGAGCAACTATCGAGTCCTCTCCTGGGCACCAGATCCCTTGATGCAAGGTCCAGGGACCGAAATCATCCGGGCACTCCAGCCCCGCCGAAAAGCCCGGACCTCAACAGCAATCGCGCTTACTTGCCCTCGGCCTTGACCCGGAATACCAGGTCGCGGTTGAACCATCGGGTCGGGCTGGCCGGGTCGTAGTTG
>Ga0315912_10001681_pt1 | contig 26033 bp, 22 predicted proteins | sample VfabasoilMG_FD_204469 | JGI IMG/M metagenome (GOLD analysis project Ga0315912, IMG submission 204469) | Garden soil microbial communities collected in Santa Monica, California, United States - V. faba soil | ecosystem: Environmental > Terrestrial > Soil > Garden | place: USA: California... | reverse complement strand
GCTGCAAACGGCATGCGGTGGAGCTGTGGCGGATCCGGGGCGGGGATCACTCTTCCGGGCTCAGCCGCAACGGCATTCGCGCCATCTGGCATGCGATCCAGGCCGACGCGCGGGGCGCCGCCGTTCCACGCTGAAGCGACGGGCCGTCAGCTCGAGCCTCGAGAGGCGTTCAGCTGGCGCAGATCCAGAAAGGCGCCGCTCGGCTCGCGGAGCGCGCGTTCGAAGGCGTCCAGGAGCCGGGGGGCGGCCACGTCGGGCAGGGGCATGTCGGCCGTGCCGCGCGCCGCGAGCAGCCGCTCGACCACGGGAAACTGCTGGCGCTGTGCGGGGGTGAGCGCGAGCAGATCGTCCTGCATGCGGGTCTGCACGATGCCGGGTGCGAGCGAGCAGAAGTGGGTCTCGGGGCGCTCCGCCGCGTAGAGTTGGATCAACATCGCGAACGCGGCCTTGCTGAGGGAGTAGCCGTTCCAGCCGCGGCTGCCCCGCACCGCGGCGCCCGAGGAGATACCGATGACCTGCTTCACGGCAACGCCCGAGCGGAACACGGCGTCCAGCAGCACCTTGTTCGACCAGGTATTGATGTCCATCAGGCGCCGTAGCTCTTCGAGCGGCGTGTCGACCAGGTCCCGCAGCTCGGCCGCGACGGCGGCGTTGAGCACGATGCGGTCGAGCTCGACCACACCAGCGAGCAGCTGCTCGAGGCGCGCTGGCAGCGCGGAAAAGTCGCTCAGGTCCTGGCAGGCCTCGGCAAAGCCGACACGCCCAGCGAGCGGGGACGAACGACGCTGCACGGCAAAGACGCGATCGCCTCGCGCGAGCAATGCCTCGGCGAGCCCGAGGCCGATGCCGGCGCTCGCTCCGGTGATCAGGATCGTCTCAGCGCGTGCCACTGCACTCGTGTAGTAGAAGATTCGGCGGGCTCCTGCCAGAGCTGCGGGGCCCGGCGCTCCGCATCAAAGCTCCCAGAGCTGGAGCTTGGCGTCACAATCGGCGCACAGGCTCGAGAAGCTGCGCACATCGAGAGCCAGATCTGCGAGCGCCGCTCGCCCCAGGCTGGCCACGGCCAGCGCTCGGCTGGCGCGGCGCCCGAGCAGCTCGCTGAGCCGCCCGAGCTCCTTCTTGCGTTCTAGATCTGCGCTGTCGGGCTGCAGCTTGCCGTCCGTGCGCGGCCGGCGCTCCAGCTCACGGCAGAGCTCTACCACCCGCTCCGCCTGCACCCGGGCCTCGCCCTCGAGCTGCTCCGAGAGCGCGGCCACTCGCTCCAGGACGAGCCCGTACCCCGTCATGCGCGGGAGCTCGCCCCGCGCCGGCCGCGGCGGGTCGCGCCCGCGACCGCGGGCGGAGGATCAGACACGGGACGTGGTGCTGGTGCTGGGGGCCACTCGATCCCCCTTGCCGATCACCGTGACGCCGCTCGGCGAGATCGTATACCCGTTGGCACGGTCGGCCTCGTGGTCCACGCCGATCTTGGCGCCCGGCGGTACGACCACCCGTTTGTCGATGATCGCTCGCCGGACCACGGCGCCGCGACCGATGCGTACGTCGTGCATGATCACCGAATCCTCGACCAGCGCGCCGCTGTGGATGGTGGTACCCGACGAGACGATCGAACGGCGCACCGTGGCGCCCGAAATCACGACGCCGGCCGCCACCATCGAGTCGAGCGCGGTGCCTCGGCGACCGTCGTCGTCGAACACGAACTTGGCCGGCGGCAGCGAACCCGTCGAACAGTGGATCGGCCACTCCCGATTGTACAAGTTGAAGATGGGGTGCACGCTGATCAGATCCATCTGCGAGTCGTAGTAGCTGTCGAGCGTCCCGACATCCCGCCAGTAGCCACGGTCGCGCTCCGTAGAACCCGGCACCATGTTCTTGCCGAAATCGTAGACCGAGGCTTCACCGGCTTCTACCAGCATGGTGACGATGTCACCGCCCATGTCGTGGGCACTGCCGCTGTTGCGCGCGTCCGCGCTGAGCGTCTCGATCAGCGTCTCGGCGCGGAAGATGTAGTTGCCCATCGAGGCCATGACCTCTTCGGGGCTATCGGCGAGGCCGGGCGGGGAGCTCGGCTTCTCGCTGAAGCGCTCGATACGGCTGTCGGGGCGCTGCTCGATGATGCCGAAGCGTTCCGACTCCGAGCGCGGTACGCGGATGCCGGCCACGGTCAGGCCCGCGCCCGACTTGATGTGCGCGTCGATCATCTGCCCGCAGTCCATGCGGTAGACGTGATCGGATCCGAACACACAGATGTGATCCGGCTTCTCGTCTCGGAACAAGTTCAGGTTCTGGAAGACGGCATCCGCCGACCCTTCGAACCAGCGTTTGCCCACTCGCATCTGGGCCGGTACGCTCATCACGTAGTCGCTGAACAGCGTGGGCATGCGCCAGGTGGTGGCGATGTGCCGGTCCAGGCTGTGGCTCTTGTACTGCGTGAGTACGGCGATGCGCCGTACGCCGGCGTTGACCAGATTGCTGAGCGCGAAGTCGATCAAGCGGTAGTTGGCGCCGAAGGGCACCGCCGGCTTGCAACGATCGCGCGTGAGCGGCATGAGCCGTTTGCCCTCGCCGCCGGCGAGGACGATTCCTAAAACGTGAGGGCGCTTGAGCATGTATCCAACGAAGGTGCCGCGCCGGGCGATGGTCAGTGCCACGCCGGTGCCGGTAATGGAGAAAAGCGAACTGCGGGCGGAATATACCTGAATTCCTGGCGAACTTCTGGCCCGATGAAAGGCCCTTTGCAAGCGCCATCAAGGCGTGGTTTTGTCGGGCCCATGCAGATTCAGAAGCAGATGGTCCGGTTCGGCATGCTCCTCGGCCTTTCTTCTCTGCTCGGTTGCCCCCCCGCCGCGAAGGCCCCCGAGGACACGAAACAATCCGACGCGCCCACGGGCGATGCCGGGGCTGCCCCCGCCAGCGAGGCCCCTCCTCCCGCAACCGGGACGACCGGCGGAGGCTGGTAAGCATTGCGCGCGGGCGCCTGGCGCGCTCGCGTTTCGCTTCGCGGACACCGCTTTTCCCTGCGCGGACAGTGGGGCTCGCGATGGCGGGCCTGGTTTTGTGCGGCCCTTCTCGGCGCGGCGGCATCGAGCTGCGGTCGGGCGGGGGGGGAGGTCGCTCGCCCCTCGACCGCGCCCTCCCAGATCGCACCCGCCCCGGCGGTCATGCCGGGCAGGCCATCCGAGAGTGGCACGCCCGCGCAGGCTGCCGTGACGGCGGCTGCTTCGGAAACACAACAGAGCCAGGCTCTCGAAGAGCTGCGTCGATTCGAGACACTCGAGCGTCAACGGACCGACTTTGCCCAGACCGTTGCCTCCAGCGAGCTGTTTGGTGCAGACCCCTACCGAGTGGCGGGCCTTCCCGATGGGCGCTTGCTCGGTCTGCTCCGCGGCAAGGGCGAGCTGCTGCTGCTCGACGCGGAGCTGGTCACCCTGGCTCGGGCGCGGGCTCCGGCGCGCGCCAGCGCCCTGGTGGCGGGCAGCCCGGCGCTGGCTTTTGCCGCCGGAGAGCTCGAAGGGCGCGTGTATCGCTATCAGCTGGGCGACGGCCTACGGCTAAAAGACACGATCGAGGTGCCGGGTCTGCATTCGCTGCGGGCCTTGGCATACGGCCCGCCCGACGTGCTGTACGCCGCGAGCCAGGAGAGTCCCGAGTTGTTCGTGGTGAGCGGCGCCAGCGGCCCCGAGCCCGTCGTGCAGCGCCTCGGGCAGCTCGGGCGCAGTCCGGAGCGCCTCGCCGTGGCCGGGCGGTACCTGGTCGCGTCCTGCTTGTTGGATCACTCGCTCGTGCTGCTGGAGCTGGACGCGAGCGGGCGACCCTCGGGGCAGTCCTGGCGGGCCGTGCTGGACGGGCCGCTCTGGGGTTTTGCGGCCGCCAGCTGGGGACGAGGAGTGTTGATCGCGGCCAGCGGGGTCGAGGATCACCCGCTGGATCGTCGCATCGGCTCGTTCGGTTACATCGACTCGTTTCTGTATGTGTATGAGCTTCGTGCGCGAGACGGCCTGCAGCGCCGTCTCGCGATCGACACCTCCGAGCACGGCGTCTTGACGGGGCGTGCGGTCTCGCTCGATGTGTCCGGCGCGGCCCCGACGATCGTCGTGCAGGGCTACGGCAGTCCGCGCACGCTGCGCGCCCGCTTGAGCCGGGAGCTCGAGCTCTCCCAGCTCGAGACCAGCGAGAGCCCCCCGGGCAGCGCCGATCTGCTGCAGCTGCCGGGGGGAGACCTCATTTCCGCCAATCCGTTGCTCGACGCCTTTGGCATTGCGCCTGCGAGTGGCGAGGCTCGCGTCGTCCCCGTGCCGAGCCGCGACCCGCGCTCGGCCGAGCAGAAGCTCGGCGAGGCTCTGGAGTTTACCAGTCTGATGGCGCCGCAGAATTCGTCGCGCGGTGCGCTCAGCCGCTTTACCTGCGAAACTTGCCATTTCGAGGGTGGCACGGACGGCCGCGTTCACCATACGGGCCGCGGCGACGTGGTGGCGACGACCAAACCGCTGCGGGGCTTGTTCAACAATCGCCCCTACTTTTCCCGGGCGCTCGATGCCGATCTGGCGATCATGGTGAACAACGAGTTTCGCGCGGCAGGCGCCGGCAGCGGCACGAGCCCGTGGTTTGCGCTCGACCTCGCCGCGCAGCCGTGGCTGGCCTGGCTCGGTGTCAGCGCCGAGCAGCTGTCTCCCGCGCTGCTGCGCAGGGCCCTGGCGTCGCAGCTCATGCTGGCCGCGCATCCACCGAACCCCTTCGCCCGACCCGCGCGGCCCTGGTCGCCCGACGAAGCGGGGGGGGCGGAGCTGTTTCGCCAGCGCTGTGAGAGCTGCCACGAGTCGCGTCTGATCAGCGACGACCCGCAGAGCCGCGTCCCCTTCGCAGACTGGCACGATCTGGTGTTCAGCGACGCGGGACCGATCGTGTGGGCGCGCGACAGCTACGAGAGGACCGGCATCGTGCCCCTGGTCCACCCACGCGGCGCACGTGTCCCGTCGCTGCGCCGCGTGTATGCCAAGTACCCCTATTTCACCAACGGCTCGGCGCCGAGCCTGGAGGCCGTCACCCGCCAGGCGCGCTGGAACTCGCAGGGCTTTTACCACCGCGCGCCCGAGGCAATGCGCGGCCTCGGCGAGTTGACGCCCCAGGAGCGGCGGCAGCTGGAGGCGTTCCTGCGGCTACTGTAGGCGCCTCGAGGCGATGGCGGCGCGCCGACGCCATGGCCGATCCGGCCCGACCCATGCGCAATCCGAGCTGTCCTCGCGGGCTGCCCAGGGTAAAGTCTGAAGGTGTTCAAACGGCCTCTGCAGAGCTCCAATGGCCATGGCACCGAGCTGTCTCGCAGCTACTCCGACGGCGAATTGATCTGCCGTGAGGGGGAGTCGAACTCCGAGATGTTCGTGATCCAGAGCGGCTCCGTGCGCATCTTCAAGGCCGCTCCGCTGCCCGCGGCGCGCTCCTCGCTGCCGCAGGCCTCGCCCGCCGCTAGTGTCGAGCTGGCCGTGCTGCACAAGGGGGACTTCTTCGGCGAGATGAGCCTGCTCGAGGGGCTGCCCCGCGATGCCAGCGCTCAGGCCGTGGGGGATGCACAGGTGCTGGTCATGACTCCGGGTGCGCTCTTGGTCCGGTTGCGGCGAGACCCCACCTTTTCGTTCGAGCTCTTGCGGCGGCTGAGCGCTCGCGTACGTTCGCTCAACGCGCGGCTGCTGAGCGCGCTCGCCGAGCGCGACAGCGAGCCTCGAGAGCGTGCGGTCGATCCGCTGTTGTATTCGACGGAGACCAAAGCGACGGAAAGTGTGCCGTGATCATCGACACCCGCCAAGAACGCCTGGTGGTGGTGTCCGATCTGCATGTGGGCAATCCGTACAGCGCGGCCAGCCGCAACCTGGGAGCGTTTCTCGACGATGCGGCCCGCCGTGGCTATGACGTTTGCATCAACGGGGATGGGTTCGAGATCTTACAGGCCCGCTTTGCCAGCCTGGCCGCAGACTCGGTCGGGGTACTGAAGGCGCTGCGGCGTGTGATCGATGCCGGGCGCAGCGTGTTTTATGTGGTCGGCAATCATGACATCGCGCTCGAGAATTTCCTGAGCGCCTGGTCCGGGATTCAGATCACGCCATTCCTCAACGTGAGCTCCGGTACCGCGCGCATCCGCATCGAACACGGCCACCTCTACGATCCCTCGTTCGTGAAGAGCCCGAGGTTTTACGAGTGGATGACGCGCGCAGCGGGGCCGCTCTTGCATTTTTACCCGGACGTCTATCGATTGTGGACCGCGTACGAAGGTATCAAGCACCGCTTGCACGGGGCGTTGCGCGGTGGTGGCTCCGCCAGTGTGTACCACGACGCGGCGCGCATGTTGCTCCGTCGCGGCTTCGACGTGGTGGTGTTTGGTCACACGCACAACCCCGAGGAAGTGGTGTTCGAGGCCGGGCAACGCTACTTCAATTCGGGCAACTGGCTGCGCGGCGGCACGTTTGTGGAGATTGACCGCGGCCAGGTCTCGCTGCGCCGCTGGGGAGCCTGAGATGATCATCGCGCTCTGTTCGGATGAGCTGTACCCCGTACACGCGCGAGTGCAGCAGGAACTCGCGCGGCGAGGTCACGAGATTCGCACGTTCGGCGCACTGCAGAGCGGTGTGGAGGCGCCCTGGGCGTTGTGTGCCGAAGCGGCCGCGCGTGCCGTCTCGAGCGGCGCGTGTGCGGAAGGCATCTTCTGCTGTTGGTCGGGCACCGGCATCTGCATGGCGGCCAACAAGGTCCGGGGCATTCGCGCGGCGTTGTGTACCGACGCGGTCATGGTGCGCGCCGCGCGCAAATGGAACCACGCCAACGTGTTGTGCCTCTCCAACCGGCTCCTGTCGGACGATCTGGCGCGCGAGTTTCTGGACGCCTGGTTCGAGGAGTTCCCCACCGAGGTGGGCGACGCAGGGGTGCGAGAGCTTCGGGGGGTCGAAGAGCGCTGGGGGACGGGGCTTGCAGGCGCTGTACGTCGACCGGGCGGATGATCCGCGGCTCGCGGGCTATGCACTCCTGGCGGACCCGCGGCGGTTGCGTCGCGAGGGCTGGTTCGTTGCCGAGGGGCGACTGGTCGTAGAACGGCTGCTCCAGGAGGGCCGCTATGAGATCGCCTCGCTGCTCCTGAACGAGAGTGCCTGGCGTGCGCTCGAGCCCCGCCTGCGAGAGCGCTCGGTGGGTGCGCCGGTGTACCTGTGTCCCCCGCAGCTCTTCGCCAGTCTGACGGGCCACGACTTCCACCGGGGCTGCCTCGCGCTGGTGCGGCGGCCTGCGCCCGTCCCCGTCGAGCGCGTGATCGAGGCTGCCCGCGCGCTCGTGGTGCTGGAAGGCGTCGGCAATGCGGACAACGTCGGCAGCGTGTTTCGCAACGCCGCGGCCTTCGGCGCCGATGCGGTGTTGCTCGATCCGCGCTCCGGTGATCCGCTGTATCGCAAGACGATTCGCACCTCGATGGGAGCGAGCTTGCGCGTGCCGTTTGCCACGCTGGGCGGCGCAGAGGCGTGCTGGCCCGAATCTCTGTCCCTCTTGCGGGAGCGGGGGTTCGAGTTGCTCGCGCTGACGCCGGCGCCGGATGCGCTCGACATCGATGTGTTTGCCGGGTTGCCCGCTAGGGCTCCCAGGTTCGCGCTGCTCCTGGGGGCCGAAGGGGACGGTCTGAGCGCGGCGGCGCTCGCGTGCGCGCAGCACCGGCTGCGCATCGCGATTCGCCCGGAAGTAGACTCCTTGAACCTGGCGGTGGCTTGCGGGATCGCGCTGCAGCGCTTGATGCCTCGCTGAGCGCGCGGCAGACTCGGGCAGGCCAGGCTAGGGTTGAAACGCCGGGCGCAGCAGTTCGCGGATCTCGGCCGCTCCGCGTTTGGTCTGGCATTCCCAGATCACGATCACGCGGTAGCCGCGCGCCTCGAGCGCCGCGGTGGTCCGCTGATCTCGCGCCTGATTGCGCGTGAACTTGGCCTCCCAGAAGGCACGGTTGCGGGTGGGGGTGCTGGTGGCTTTGCAGCCGTGGCGGTGCCAGAAGCAGCCGTGTACGAAAATGACCCAGCGGGCGCGCCGGTTGGCCAGGTCGGGGGAGCCGTCGAGATCCCGATTGGCCAGACGATAGCGCTGCCCCAGCGCCCGCAGCGCCTGCCGGACGATCAGCTCGGGGCGGGTGGCCTTTTGTCGCACGCGGGCCATCCGAGCCGACGTGACGTCGTCTACCTCGAGCACGTGACCTTCGCGAATTCGGTAGCGCGCGGCGCTGGCCGTGGGCGGTGCCATCCCGGCCGAGCATACACGGCCGTGCGGAGCGCTGGCGCGCACAATCTGAAGGCCCGGGGCCTCGCCAGCGCCGGCTTCGTGCTAGGTGATGCGTGTGGTTCCCGCGTCTCGGTGGCTCGCATTCGGCGCGGCGCTCGGCATGTACTGCGGCGGTTGCGGTTCGGACACCACGACGCTGCCCGCCACGCCGGACGCAACGGCGGAGGCCCCCCCCGTGGTGCAGCGGGTCGTGCTCGGCAGTGGCCTGCGCGCCTTCGAGCCGCAGCCGGACGACGCACATGCGACGCTGATCGCCGGGCCGCAGGGGGCCTATCATGTCTGGACCAGTTTCCTCTCCTACGGCTTCGACACCGATGTGCTGCACATGGATCTGTCGACCCGTTGGGACGACTCGCCCGGCTCGGCTCTGGACATGCCCGGCCGAGTCAGCGCCAAGCCTGCGCTCGACCCACAGGGGTTACCCGCGCTGCTGACCGTGGGTTGGCCGGCGCTCGTCCTGGACCCGCTGTGCGAGAACGGGCGAGCCCTGCGCGTGGATCTGACCGTGTTCGATGACGCGGGCCACTCTGCGAGCGACACGCGGCGCTGGATTCTCGATGTAGCCGAGGAGTATCGCCCCATCGAGTGCGACGGCGCACCCTGAACCGGCGCGCCGCTCGGCACGGGGCGGCAGCAGGGTGAGCCTTACTTTGCGCCGAGCACTTCGCCCGGCACAGCCTTGCCGAGCGCGGCCTGCGCGCGGCGGGCTCCCCTGCCGCGCAGCCGCCGGAGCCAGCCCTTGATGTCCTCGATGAAGAGGTAGAACACCGGCACCACGACCAAGGAGAGCAGAGTCGAGCTGATCACGCCACCGATCACCGCGATGGCCATGGGCGCACGAAACTCGCTGCCTTCCGCGTTGCTGGTGGCGGTGGGCAACATGCCGAGCGTCATGGCTGCGCTGGTCATCAGGATCGGCCGCAAGCGCTCGGGGCCTGCCTCCAGGATCGCCTGCAGCGGGGACTCTCCGTGGTCCCGTACGCGCACGATGGCGCGGTCGACGAGCAAGATGGCGTTCTTGGTGACGAGGCCCATCAGCAGGATCATCCCGATCAGCGCGCCCATGGCCAGGGTGTTCTTGGTCAGGAACAGGCCCAGGATGCCGCCGACCAACGCCAGCGGCAGTGTGACCATGATCGTCAGCGGATGAATGAAGCTCTCGAACTGAGAGGCGAGTACGATGTAGATGAACACCACACCGAGCAAGAGGGCGAGGCCCATCGCCTGGTTGTTCTCGTTCATCAGGCGTAGCTGCCCGTCATAGAACACCGACATCTCCGGCCCTAGCTCGAGCTGGGCGATGCGCGGCTGGAATTCCGCGGCCACGTCGCCGAGAGGGCGGCCGAGCGGGGTCGCCCAGATGGTGATCTGCCGGTGACGATTCTCGCGTTCCACCACCTGCGGGCCGGCGCTGCGAGCGATGTTCACGACATCGCCCAGCTTCACGGGGCCGCGCGGCGTGGCCAGGCTCAAGTTAGCGAGCATGGAAGCGTCCATGCGGTAGCGCTCGTCCAGCCGGACCTGGATCGGGATGTCCTCTTTCTGTCCTTCCTGCCGCAGCTTGCCCGCCTCTTCGCCCTCGACCGCCGTGCGCAGCGCCATCGCGACCTGCGCCGCGCTCAGGCCCCGATCGGCGGCGCGCACGCGGTCCACCGTCACGGCCAGCTCGGGGCGCCCGGGAGAATGGCGCACCTGAATGTCGCCGATGCCCGGCGTGCTCTTCAGGATCTTTTCGATGCCGCTGGTCACGCGTTCGATCTCCGCGTACTCCTCGCCGCGGACGTTGATCATGATCGGCGCCTCGGTGGCGGCGCCCTCCACGAACGCTGGATCGGTGACGGAGATGCGGGCGCCCGCGAGCTTCTGCGCCGCCTGCCGTGCGACCTCCTTGAGCTCTCCGAGCGTCTCTTTGCGCTCCAGCTTGGTGGTCGTGACGATGCGCCAGTTGACCTTGTTCACCTGACCGTCGGGACCCAGGGTAGCAAACACCACCCGGACCTGGGGATGACGGAGCAGCTCCGCCTCCACGCTCTCGGTGGCGCGAGCCGTTTCCTCCAGGGATGTGCCGGCGGGCAATTCGGCCTCGACCACGAACTGCCCGCGGTCTTCGGCGTTGACGAATTCCTGCCCGGTCAGCTTGGCGATGTAGCCCATGAAAAACAGGCTGCCGATCGCGAGAGCGCCGATTACCAGCTTGTGCCGCAAGGACCAGCCGAGCAGAGCCCGGTAGGTCTGTTCGGTCTGAACGTGTGCCCAGGCGAAGGGCCGCCCCAGCCAGGCGAAGCTGCTCCCCTTCGACCCGGGCGCCGCGGCAAAGCGCGCCGACAGCATCGGGTCGAGCGTGAACGCGACGAAGGTCGAGATGATCACGGCCGCCGAGATCGTGATGCCGAACTGCCGAAAGAATTGCCCGACCATGCCCTCGACGAAAGCGATCGGCATGAATACGGCCACGATCGTGGCGGTGGTAGCCAGCACGCTCAGCGCTACCTCTTTGGTGCCGTCGAGAGCGGCCTGCTTCGGATCTTTGCCGCGCTCCAGATGCTTGAAGATGTTCTCGCGCACCACGACCGCGTCATCGATGAGCAGCCCGATCGCCAGCGACATCGCCAGCAGGGTCATCATGTTGAGCGTGTAGTCGAGCACGTACATGACGAAGAACGTGCCGATCACGCTGGTGGGCAGTGCTACGGCGCTGATCAGGGTCGAGCGCAGGTCGAGCATGAAGATCAGGATCACGAGGATCGCCATCAGCCCGCCGAACAGAATGTCCTCTTCGACCTGCTTGATGTTGCCCTCGATGAAGCGCGCCTGGTCGATGATCAGCGACGCGGTCACGCCCGGCGGGAAGGAGCGCTCGATCTCCGCCATCTTGGCCTTGGTGCCGTGCGCGACGTTGACGGTGTTCTGACCGGACTGCTTGCGGATCTCCAGCGTGACCGCCTCGTCGCCGTTGACGCGCACCCGGCTGCGCATTTCCTCGAAGCCGTCGACCACGCGCGCGATGTCGCGCAAGCGTACCGCCGAGCCGTCGGGCGCCGAGGCCACGATGGTCTCCCGCACCTGGTCGACGTTTTCGAACTCGGCCAGCGTGCGCACGCTGATCTCGCGCGTGCCTTCCGCAAAATGGCCTGCCGGCACGTTCAGGTTTTCCGCGCGCAACTGCGTGACCACGCCGGTCGGGGTCAGCCCCAGCGCATCCATGCGTGGCCGATCGAGATCGACGTTGATCTGCCGCTTGGCTCCGCCCTTGACGTCTACGGCGGCCACGCCGGGCACCTGCTCGAGCGCGGGCCGCAGGGTCTCGTCGGCATATTCGCGCAGCTCCGAGAGCGAGCCCGTGCCGCGCAACGTGTACGTCAACACCGGCGCGCTGGACACGTCAAAACGCTGGATGATGGGCTCGCGCGTCTCCTCGGGGAGGCGGTAACGCACCTGGGAAACGCGCTCGCGGACCTCGGAGGCGGCTTCCGAGACATCCACGCCGAGGTGGAACATCACGAACAGGAGCCCGGACCCCTCGCGCGAGAACGAGCGCACGCGATCGATGCCGTTGAGACTGACCACCGAGTCTTCCAGCGGCTTGATGACCAGGCTCTCCACCTCGGTCGGGCTAGCCCCTGGATACGGCACCGTGACCGCGATGGCGGGGAAGGACACATCGGGGAACAGATCGCTGCCCAGGCGCTGAAAGCCCATCAGGCCCAGCACCAGGATCGCCACGCCGAGCATGGCGGTGAAGACGGGACGATGAATCGCGACGGCGGAGAGATTCACGGGGTCGGGACCTGGGCGGAGGGTGCGGGGGCCGGCGTTGCTGCGCCAGCGGCAGGAGCCGCCGCCACGCGGACGGCATCACCGGCTTTGAGCTCCGGGATCGGATCGAGCACGACCTGGTCCTCGGCGCGGATGCCGGCATGCACGAGCAGGTCGCCGTTGGACGCGATCGCGTAGCCGATCTGGCGCGATTCGAGGCGCGAGCCCGCACCCAGCACCCACACCTCATCGCGGGAGCCCGGGTTCTGAACGTTGTGCGGGACGCGCAGCACATTGATGGGGTCGCGCGCGACGACCCAACCGCGCACGAAGGCACCCGCACGCAACGTAGGACCCGAGGCCTTGGCGCGCGCGTTGTCGAACTCGACCACCACCGGCACGCGACGCGTGCGTACGTCCAGCGTGGCCAGGATCGCGCTCACCTTGCCGCTCACTTCGCCCGTGCCGGCGGCGAGGTGGACTTCTGCGCCGCGTTCCAGCAGGTTGGCGTCCGCCTCGCTGACGGTCGTGGCCAGTTTGAGCGTGGTGGTGTCGACCAGACCGAAGAGCGGCTGCCCCGGGCTCACCACCGCGCCGATGCCGGTGGGCGCCTGGGTGATGGTCCCGGCAAACGGGGCGCGCAGGACGTGATTGGCGAGCGCGGCACGGGCCAGCGCATGCTGCGCGCGCGCGCCGTCGAGCTGAGCGCCCACCAGCTGCCGCTGCTGACTGGCTTGCACCCCGGTGGCTTCCGGGACCGTGCCGTTCTTCACGAGTGGGAGCGTGCGCCGCTCGGCGTCCTGCGCCAGCGAGTGTGAGGCCTCTGCGGCGCGGACCTGAGCCTCTGCCGCGGCGGCCTGCGCGGCGGCTTCGGTGTCGTCTAACTCCGCGAGCTTGGCCCCCGCGGCGACGCGGTCCCCCTCCTTGACGAGCACGCGCAGCAGGCGCCCACCGACTTTGAAGCCGAGCTGTGCGTCGTGCACGGCCGCGAGCGTCCCGTCGAGTTCGATGCGCGGCTGCCAGCGGTCGGCGCTGCCGCGTACGACCCCCACGAGCAGCGGTTCCCGCGCCAGCGTGGCCGTGCGCTCGCTGTCGGCGCTGCGCTGTATCGCGACTTCGCTCTGATCGGTCTTGGCTTCGCCGATGCGCTGCAGCGTCCACATCACGAGCGCCCCCGACAGCACGATGCCCGCGACGACGCCGACCAGTGGTGGCCGCGTGGAGCGGAGCGGAGCAGGTCGGGGCGCGGCGCCCGCGGGGCCGGGGGCAGGCGATGGATTGGCTTGTGTCATGGAGTCGGGCCGCGGCATGGAGGTGGGAGAAGTGACCGAGGCGCGAGCGCCTTGGCTAACGGTCCTGACGTCAGACTAACGCAGGATCTTTCCAGCTACTTCCCGAATACGTGGCGGGACCCCGGCACGTTTCCCCCCTCGGGGTGACGGGCCCGCTTCGATACGCGAATCTGCTCGCCTTTGGCCGCTCGGCCGCGCCCGCCGGGTGCCTCGTGAGCGGAGAGGCCAGCTGAAAGCCCGGTGTTCCACCATGCATCCGCGGCGCCGCTCACGGGTTGGGCGGTGTCTGGCTCGTAGCGCTGATCGAGAGCTGTTCGGGCGCTCGGATCTCGAGATCGCAGAGGGTCCCGGCGTCCGTTTCGGTAAAAAAGGCGCGCCGATTGCCGGCTTCAGTCCCGAAGCGCACGCGAAAGGCCACGCTGCTGCGATCCCAGCGCAGCTCGTTGCCGTCCGTCATCCACCCGCTGACCTCGTCGTCGTTCGGGGACCAGACCATCGCCTGGCTCTCCTGATCGAAAAACACGACGTCCCGGTCGGCGTCCCGCACGCGCTGCGTCTCGAAGCCGGAGCTCGGATCCACGAAGGTCACGAACTCGGGATGGAACTCCTCCGGCGCCTCAGCCGACTCCTCGAAGGTCGAGCCGCTCGTGCTCTCACGCTGGGGTTCGAGGTCGAGTCTCTGCGTCTGCTCCGGGCTCGAGCAGGCCCATAGCCAGAAGACGCACACGCCTGCGCTGCGCGAAGCCAACATGGGCCTCTCCTACTACCTGGATCGACTCCACGCGATGGGAATCTCCGGGCGGGAACGTCAGGTGGGGGTGATGGCTGCCAGTGCGGTGCAGAAGCGCTGCATTTGCGGGCGCGTGCCCACGCTGAGCCGAAATGAACCATCGATCAGCGGCTTGCCCGCCATGCTGCGCACCAGGATGCCCTGCTCGCGCAAGGCGGCTTCCACCTCCTGGACGTCGCGGCCGGGCCAGACCAGCAGATAGTTGCCGCCCTGGTGGAAGTGGCGCACCCCGAGGCGCGTGAGCTCTGCGAGCGTCCACGCCTTGGCCGCGTCGACCTCGGCCACGTACGCCTTCGTGTGGCCCGGGTCGCCCAGCGCGGCCAGGCTGGCGACGACGGCAAAGGCGTTGATGTCGTAGGGGCCCGTGACCCGGAACGCACGCTCCACCAGCTCGGGTGCGCCACACGCGAAACCGATGCGCAGGGCGGCCAGGCCCGCCCCCTTGGAGAGCGAACGCAGCGCCAGCAGGTTGGGCACTCCCGTGGCGCCGGGCAGCACGCTCTCCCGCGTGAACGGCTCGTAGATCTCGTCGATCACGAACAACGTCTGCGAATATTCCCGAGCCAGTGCCACGAGACGCTCGGCCTTCACCAACGTGCTGGTGGGGTTGTTCGGGTTACAAATGAAACAGATCCGGGGCCGTGCCGCGAGCTCGCTCCGCAGGCCCGCCCAGGGGAAAGACAGATCCGCCTCGTAGGGGACGGTGTGGATCGACATGCCGCTGATCTTGGCGCACGGCTGGTAGTAGCCAAACGTGGGGCGGGTCGTTAAAAACACGCTGCCCGGCTCCCCGAACGCGTCGAAGATGGCGCGAATCGCGCCGTCGGCCCCGTTGAATACGGCCACCTGCTCGCGTAAGAGGCCGATCGATTGTGCGAAGGCCGCCTCCAGCCCGGCGTACTCCGGATATGTGGCATAAGCCTCTGCCGGCAGGGCGCGGATCGCCTCCAGCACCCGCGCGCTCGGCCCGAGGGTATTTTCGTTGAAATCGAGCCGCAAAAGCCCGCGCCGCCCCTCGAGCGGGGCCACATAACGCTCGAGCGCTTCGACCGTCGGACGTGCTGCGATCATGGCGTTCGGCCTAGCACACGGCGCTGCGCGGAACGGCCAAAATCTGTAGCGTAGAGACATCGACGAAACCTCGCGCGTGCTGGTTTGGTAGTACACTGCGGCGCGGGCGCAGCTCGGGCGAGTACTCAGCCAGGAAATCGAGGAGTGGACGTGTCGGAAGAGTTGGGAGCGGACACCATGGCTTCGCACACGCTGGCCTCGCGGGGTTTGGGCGCGGAGAGTTTGGGCTCGCAGAGTTTGGGCTCGCAGAGTTTGGGCTCGCAGAGTTTGGGCTCGCAGGCCCTCGACGCTGAGGGCGTGGCCGTGCGCGAGCAGACCTCGGTCGCGGAGCAGTCGGGTGTAGACGGTAACGCGGCTGCGCAGCTGGCTCCCAGCAGCGTACCGAACGTCGCGGTCACGACGGAGTCGGGTACGTTGGTGTCTGGCATGCCGGTGTCGGCCATGCCGGGGCCCGACGAAGAGGACGAAGAGGTGCTCGAGGTCGAGCCGGAACCGATGAGCGACGAGGACCTGCCGCCCAACGGCTTTCATGCCTTCCTGCGGCACGCCAACCTGCACAACCTGCTGCAGATCGAGAGCCTGTCCCGAACGACCGGCGTGTTCCTGGTCGTCTCCGGTGGTAGTCGCGGCTATTTGCATCTGGCCGGTGGCGAGCTGGTGCACGCAGAGACGGGCGGGCTCAGCGGGGAGGCTGCCGCGGCGGAGATCCTGTCCTGGGAGGATGGGGAGTTCAAATCGTGCACGCGCACGCTGGCGCCGATCCGCACCGTGCATTCGTCGGTCCAGACGCTGCTCATGCGTCTCGCCAAGGCCTCGGATGAGGCGGCTCATGCGAGGCCGCATCAAGCTTCGCGCGTCGTACGCCGCCCTCTCGACCAAGATGCGCCGACGCAGCCACACTTGCCGCCGACGCTCGCGAGGGACGGCGCGCCGGAGCAGAGCGAGGGCCGAGCGGCCAGCGCCGCGCCACCGGCCTCCCCCCGCGCTTCGCGCCCGCCGCCCTTGCCAGCTCGCTTCGAGCGCGAGGCGAAGCCGGAGTCGAACGGCGATTCGAGGCGTGATTCGAACAGTGTCGCCGACGTGGTGCTGAGCATCGCGGGTGAGGTCATTTCCGGGCGCGGAGCGGCCACGGAGGAGTTTTCGGCGCGTGTCGCATACGCAGCCCGGCTCGCCGATCTGATCGGGCGCGCCATTCGCTCCGGAACGCCGCGCTCGCTCGAGCTACGCGGCAAGAGCACCCAGACGCTCGTGCAATGGCAAGCGGAGGGCACACTGACTGCGTCGCTCGATCTCGTCCAGAACTCGAGGCGCTGAGAGGTCGAAATGATAACGGTAGACGTACTCAGCTCACTCAAGGACATCGACGGCGTCTACGGGAGCTTCGTGGTCGACGCCACGGGCGCGCTCATCTTGCGCGATCTGCCCGGCGTCATCGATAACGGTGCGCTGCGCGAAGCAGGGCCGCGCATCGCGCGGCTCTGGGGCGCATTCCCCGAGGATGATCCGGCGGACTATGTGCTGCTCGAGTTCGCTTCCCACCAGGTGTTCATCAAGAAGTTCGAGGCGGGCAGCCTGTGTATCTTCGTGCCGCCGAGCGTCAATCGACCGGCCCTGAGAATGGCAGCCAATTTTGTCGGTCGCTGGCTCGACAAGCAGCTCGCGGCTCTGCCCGAAGTCGCGGGGCCCGTGTCCGACCCCGCCCCGGAGCCCGCCGGGTCCGCGGCGAGCGGCAACAAGAAGAAGACCTATATTTTTCGCGGCCAGCGCTACGAGGTGTGAGCCCGCCCGCGCGGGGCTGACGCCTCGTCTCCGTCGCATCTGCCTTTTCATGGGTCGAAACCCGGCGCGGACTTCGGGTTTCTCCTACTAGGCCTGCGCGATGAGCCGGCTATACTGGCCGGAACATGAGCAAATTGAAGGGCAAGTGGGCGTTGATCACGGGTGCCAGCCGGGGCGTGGGGCGGCAGGTGGCGCTGGGCTTGGCGGAGCAAGGCTGTCGCCTGCTCTTGCACGCCAGGCAGAGCCAGCATCTCGGGCCGTTGCTGGAGGAGCTGCGCGGCAAGAAGGTAGAGGCGCGCGCGGTCGCGGCGGAGCTCTCCAGCGCGACCGAGGTGGACGCGCTGATCGACGGCGTGCTGCGCGATCTCGGCGGCGTGGACATCCTGTACAACAACGCGGCCATCATGAGCCCCTGGCGCGATGCGCACACGACGCCGGTGGACGACTACCGCAGCTCGTTCGAGGTGAACGTGATTGCGCTGACGCGGCTCTGCGATCGCTTCTTGCCGCCGATGCTGGAGCGCAAATGGGGCCGCATCGTCAACGTGACCTCGGGCATCCAGAACATCCGGGAGCTCTTGCCGTACAGCATGTCCAAGGCCGCGGTCGATCGTTATGTGCGTGACGTGACGCCGTCGCTCGAAGGTACGGGCGTGATCATGAGCCTGCTCGATCCGGGCTGGCTGCGCACCGACCTCGGTGGGGACAAAGCTCCCAATGCCGTGGAAACCTGCCTGCCGGGTGCGCTGGTCCCGGTGCTCCTCGAGGAGGGAGCTCCGAGCGGGAAATTTTATTGCGCGCAGGACTACCGCACGGACGCGCCGAGCTGAGGCACGGCCCCTGCCCACGCGAGCACCGCGATGACCGGGTATGTACTGGCCTTGCACGGGGGCGCCGGTGCGTTCTCGGCGGCGGGGATTCCCAGCGAGCGCATCGAGGAGATGCGCCGTGATCTCGGCGTGGCCCTCGACCGCGGCAGCGACGTCCTGGCGCGCCGGGGCAGCGCTCTGGACGCCGTGGTCGAGGCAGTGGCGGTGCTCGAGGACTCGAGGGTGTTCAATGCGGCGCGGGGTGCGGTGCTTCGCAAGGATGGGCACGCTCGCCTCGACGCGAGCGTGATGTGTGGCCACAGCGAGCGGGCCGGCGCGGTGGGGCTCCTGTGCAGCGTCCAGAACCCGGTGCGTCTGGCGCGCGCGGTACTCGAGCGCGAGCAAGAGGTACTGCTCTGCGGCCCGGACGCGGACGCGCTGGCGCGGGAGCTGGGCTTACCCACGCAGCCGCCCGAGTATTTCCTCACCGATTATCGCGTGCAGCAGCTGGCGCGGCTGCAGCGCCGCACGGCCGGCGGCGGTCCCGAGGAGGAAGGCCAGACCGTCGGTGCCGTGGCGCTCGATGGCGCGGGTCATCTCGCTGCGGCGACCTCGACCGGCGGTACCACCAACGCTCGTCTGGGACGGGTCGGGGACAGCCCGATTCTGGGCGCAGGCACCTGGGCCAACGACGCCACGTGCGCCGTGTCTGCGACCGGCGCCGGGGAGTTCTTCCTGCGCGCGGCCTTTGCCCACGACGTGCACGCGCGCCTCGCATGGCAAGGCGTGGGCCTGGACGCAGCGGCTCGCGGCGCGCTGGACACGGTCGTCCGGCTCGGCGGGCACGGTGGCTGCGTGGCGATCGATCGCGCCGGACATCTCTCCGCTCCCTTCACGACGCTGGCGATGCCGCGTGCGTTTCAGCGCGCGTCCGGCGAGCGCCGGGTCTGGATTCTGGAGAGCTGACGCCCGCCGGAAATCTCTCAGCCGGGCCGAAAGCCTCGGGTCCTTGCGCTAATTTGGTGACTCGGCGCCGCGTCTGGGTTCTAGTGACAGGCGTGGTTCTCGTGCGGAGCGGCCCGACCAGCGCCGGCCACCTGGTGGTCGGGTAGGTAAGAGCGCCAGTGGGCGAAAGGCTTCATGGTCGCGCGTGGCCGTTGGGCGCCCATTTTGATGGTCGAGGCACCAACTTCAGCGTTTTCTCGGAAGCGGGCAAGCGCGTGGAATTGTGCTTGTTCGACGAGGCGGGGGTGGAGAGCCGCAGCGATCTGGTCATGCGCGAGGGGCCGTACTGGTACGGCTATCGCGAGGGCGTGCGACCGGGGCAACGCTACGGCTACCGCGTGCACGGGCCCTACGAGCCGATGGCGGGCCATCGCTGCAATCCGCACAAGCTGTTGCTCGATCCGTATGCGCGAGCCGTCGACGGGCGTGTGCGCTGGGCGCCGGCCGTGTTCGGTCACGAGGGCAGCGACGCTTTCGGCACCATGTCGACGGAGGACAGCGCGGCGTTCGTACCGCGCAGCGTGGTGATCGATCCTAGCTTCGACTGGGCAGGGGACACCCCGCCTCGGCGAGCCTGGCAAGATACGGTGATCTACGAGCTGCATGTGAAGGGTTTCACCTCGCAGCACCCCGAGGTTCCGCCGGCGGAGCGGGGGACGTACGCCGGCCTCGCGCACCCGAGCGTGATCGCGTACCTGGAGCGACTCGGCGTGACGGCCGTCGAGCTCTTGCCCGTGCACCAGTTCGAGGACGACGAGATGGTGCGCTCGCGCGGGCTGACCAACTACTGGGGCTACGCCAGCATCGGCTTCTTCGCTCCGCACAACGGCTTTGCCAGCTCGGGCCAGCGCGGGCAACAGGTGGCCGAGTTCAAGCGCATGGTCGCGGCGCTGCATCGCGCCGGCATCGAGGTGCTGATCGACGTCGTCTACAACCACACGGGCGAAGGCAACGAATCCGGCACGACGCTCTGCTTTCGCGGCCTCGACAACTACGCGTATTACAAGCACGCACCGGAGGCCCCCGGCCGGTATCTGGACCACACGGGCTGCGGCAACACGCTGCAGACCCGCCACCCCCAGGTGCTGCAGCTGGTGATGGATTCCTTGCGCTACTGGGTCGAGGAGATGCACGTCGATGGCTTCCGCTTCGATCTCGCGCCGGCGCTCACGCGCACGGCCCAGTGGGTCGATCCGTTCAGCGCATTTCTGGGAGCGATGCAGCAAGACCCGGTGCTGCAACGAGTCAAGCTGATCGCGGAGCCCTGGGATCTCGGCTCCGGTGGCTACCAGGTCGGAAAATTTCCCGCGTTGTTCAGCGAGTGGAACGGCAAGTACCGCGACTCGGTGCGGGAGTTCTGGTGTCGGGGCGCGTCGGGCGTGGGGGAGCTGGCGCGCCGCTTCACGGGCAGCGCCGACCTGTATCGCTCCGCGGGTCGTCATCCGCGCGCCAGCATCAACTTCGTCGCTTGTCACGACGGCTTTACCTTGCTCGACCTGCTCAGCTACGAAAAAAAGCGCAACGAGGCGAACGGGGAATTCAACCGCGACGGGGAGAGCCACAATCGTGGTTGGAACTGCGGCGTCGAAGGCGCCACGTCGGACCCCGCGGTGCTGGCGCTGCGCGCGCGCCAGCAGCGCAACCTACTGCTCACGTTGCTCGCCTCGCAGGGCGTGCCCATGCTGATGGCGGGCGACGAACTCGGGCGCACGCAGCAGGGCAACAACAACGCCTATTGCCAGGATGGACCGCTCAGCTGGGTGGACTGGAGCGCGGTCGATCTGGGCCTCTTCGAGTTCACGCGCCGCTTGATTCACTTCGTGAGGCGCGTGCCTGGGTTGCGCCTGGCGCGCTGGCTCGACGGGCGCCCCACCGACAAGTGGCCGGAGAAGGACGTCAGCTGGTTCGGGCCCGACGGCATCGAGTTCGGCATGCTCGACTGGGACCGGGCGGCGCGGCGTGCGCTCTGCGTGCACGTCGCCTGCCATCCCCACGCGCCCTCGGAAACCGCCGAACCGGAGCAGAATCGCTGCCTGTTTCTGTTCAATGCCGACGCCGAGTTCGTGACCTTCACGGTGCCGTCCGCCGTGGTCGGCCCCTGGCGGGTGGTGTTTGACACGACCGAGTCGGAGCCGCCCGGAGCGCAGCGGGCCGCGGGTGATATCGTCGTCTTGCCGCCCTTCAGCGCGCACCTGTATCACGCGGGTCCGGCACAATTCTGAGGGCTGGAACAGGCCTCGTTCCAGTCCGGGGTGCCGCCCTGTCGGGCGGGGGTCTGGGCCAGGTCCGTTCTCTATGGGTGCTCGGGTGGATCGTCACCGAACGACGTGCCCACGGCTAGATCGATGGCTTGAAAGGGCTCTGCGCGCACCACCTCCGTGCGTTCGGCGCGGAGCAAGGTGACATAGCCGTCTTCGATCCAGCGCATCACGGTCAGTGTCGAGTCGCGGGGGTCGACGATCCAGTAATGCGGAATGCCAACCTGATGGTAGAGGCGCAGCTTCTTGACGGTGTCATCTTTGGCATTGCCAGGGGACACGATCTCGCAGATCCAATCGGGGTGCAGCTTCACGGGAGTGCCCGTGCGTCGCTCCCGGCAGCGCTCGCGTCGCCAGCCGAGAACGTCCGGTCGCACCACCTCTCCCGTATTCAGCAAGACCTCCACCTCAGTGGCGATCCACCAGCCTCCGGGCCCGCCACCGCCCGGCTTGCGTTGGAACGGTGGACGAACCGCTCCAACGATGCCCGCCTGCGCGTCACCATGTTCACCGCTGGGCGCGGCTTTCTGGATGAGCTCACCGGCCACTAGCTCGTGGAAGCGCTCCCCCTCCGGGAGCGCCCAGAAGTCGTCGAGGGTGGCCGCACGTCGTGCTGACTGGCTCATGGAACCATCGCTAGTCTAGGTCCGGTTCTGCTGCGCTGCAGCGGCGAATTGGGAAACGTTGCGGGCGGTGCTGTTTAACGTTCCAGGCCCCAGCCGGCGCCCCCACCGCTCCCCTTTGGAACTTGATGGCCGCGGGGCCGCTCGCGTCCCCTCGGACTGCTTCTGCCGTGGCTGGATGGTCGGGGCGCAACTCGGGCAGCGGGTGCACCGATTGGGGACGACCTGGTATAGGGGTTCGGGAAGGGCCTCCGGGGGGCGGGGGACCCATGAAGTCGGGGAGTTGGATAGCCATGCGGAACGATATTGCAGCAGCGTTGGTCTCGATGTGCTTCTGCGTGGCGGCGTGCGAGGGGACGCAGCGGACCTTCGCGTCACAGCCATCGATGCTCAATCCCGCATCTGGGCAGGGCGATGACGCAGCGGCTGAGATCTCCGCCACGCCAGCCCTCTCTGGTTCCGGCGTCGAAAGCCAACGAGTGGGTGGCCTGGCCCCGGGAGCGACTCCGATGTGTCCGGGCACCGACTGTGGCGGTGAGGCTGAAGATGCCGCCGAGGCTCAGCCGTGCAATCCGAACCTGGGCGAATGCGGTGTCCCCTGTGCCGGCTGCTCCATCGCAGGCGAGTGCGTTGGAGCCGGCAGCGTGAACGAAGACAGTGCCTGCCAAGTCTGCGACCCGGCGCGCAGCGCCGTCGCATGGTCGAACGACGATGACGGTTCGTGCGACGACGGACTGTTCTGCACCGTGGAAGACCGATGTAGACAAGGCGCTTGCGGTGGAACGCCCCGGGAGTGCGACGACGGTGTCGCTTGCAACGGTGTCTCGGCGTGCAACGAAACGGCCCGTGCGTGCTCTCCCCCGGAGAACCAGTGTGGGGCAGGCGGCTTGTGCGACGTTGGTACCCGCGCCTGTGTCAGCGCCTGCTCCGGTTGCAACATTGGCGGTGTCTGCCTGACCAGCGGAGCCGAGCAAGCCGGCAACCCTTGTCAGGTATGTGATCCTGGCCGCTCGAGCACGAGCTACTCGGCTGCTGTCGGCAAGGCCTGCGGGGCGGGTGCCGGTGTCTGCTCGCAGCAGGATACCTGTGACGCGACGGGCAATTGCCAACCCAATCACCTCGCGCAGGGCACGGCGTGCGGCAACGCCACATCAAACGCCTGCAACCAGGCCGACACGTGCGACGGCAACGGTGCCTGCGAGCAGCGGCTGCTCGCCAATGGAACACCGTGCGATGACGGCCTGTTCTGCACCGTCGGCGATCAGTGCAGCGGCGGCAATTGCGCCGGGGCGGCCCGCACGTGCGAGGACGGCATCGCCTGTAACGGCATCTCTCAATGCGACGAGGTTGCTGCTCGCTGCAGCCCAGCGGTTGACCAATGCGGCGCGGACGCGCGTTGCGACACGGCCACGAGGGGCTGCGTCAGCACCGGCCCTTGCGATGGCGAGGAGGACTCTGAGCCGCTGGAAGGGGTGCTACAGATGGTGGACTTCGGTTCTGCCGACGTAGCACCCGCCGATGGTGGTGAGTTTAGGCTCTTGGCGACGCGGGGGACGGGTCTCTTCACCGGCATCTTGCGTCCAGGCGTGACCGACGTGTTACTGGCCCAGTTTGCGTTGGTGACAAACCTCCAGGCGAGCGGCTCCAGCATTTCGGCAGGTGGCGGCTCGTTCGCGACGTTGCACCGGGAAGCGAGCCGCGGCGGAGCCTTCACAGGCTTCCACCTTCTCGGAGGCAATGGGGTAGTTGCAGCGGGCAACGTCTTGACGCCGACCGTAACCCCAGGGTTTGGCGCCACAGTTTTCCGACCGACTCTCGGAGACTGGCTCGTTGCCGAATTGGCGTCGACCGGACTCGTCGTGGGGCGCTTCTCGACCGCTGGAATCTACACGGCGGGTGGCAGTACGGCGGTGGCGACGGGCGGCCAGTTGGTGAAAGTTGCATCGACCTCCGCCTCCAACTCCGGGATCGTTTGGAGCAACGGGCAGAGCGTATTCTTGTCGCGAGTCAGCTCGACAATCCTGTCCCCGTCCACGGCGGAGACGCTCGGCGCGGGCGGGGGGCCGGACATTGCCAGCGTCGGCAACGACTTCGCCGTGGCCTGGGCCACCGCCGATGGGTTTCAGTACCGACTGCTAAGCTCGGCCGGTGTCTCCCGTTGCACCCCGGCGACCACCAGCGTCAGCTTTGGTGACGGCGTTTTCGGAGAAGGAGACGCGGTGGCGCTGGCTAATACGCCGAACGGCGTTTACGTGCTCATGGTGGACTCCGACGGACTAGGGTTGTTTCGCATGGACGGGAGCTGCCGAGTGGTCGAATCCGCGGTTGTGACCGTGCAGGCGATCCAGCCTCATGATCCCGGCATCGCGGCGAGTGGCAGCAACCTGGCGCTCGTCTGGAGCGAGGGCTTCGCCACCGGGACAGATACGCTTCCCAACAGCGCTGCGCGAGTCATCTCGACGAACCAGCCGCTATGTGCGCAGTAAGCGGGATTCCGGGGAACGTCGTCGCGTGCTGCACCGCGTCGCGCGGAGTCCGAGGGCTGAGAGAGGCCCAGGCCTGCTGGCCCATGGAGCATGTAGGTGCGTCTGCTCCCGAACGGCACGACAACGTTCCGGGGTGATGAACTAGCGGCTTCCGCCCCGGTCGAGGCGCCTCGCCAGCCGTTTAGCTCGCTGATATGGTCCAGCGTTAACTCACTCCTCGGCGATGCGACTCGGTCGTGGTCAGCCGCAGGCCAGCCCCTCCCAGAAGAAGGAGCCCACGCATGTCCCCCGTCGTTCGTAGTGCATCGTTCACTTCTGCCCTGGCCATGGCTGCCTCGCTGGTTGCCTGCGCGCATCCCGCACTGCCCGGGAACAGCGATACTTCGGCCAATTCTGGAAACGATACCACCAACACGCTGCCGAACCTGGGGAACAACACGGCCGGCAGCAGCGGCACGGGCGTCGTGGGCAATGGCTCCGCGGGCACCGGCGGTATTTCTACCGGTCCCGGTGAGGGCCCGCCCGTCGTCACCTTCGACCCGACGATGGAAGGTCCGCCCCCCGTGGCGGTCGAGGTCTGTCGGGCGGCGACTTACAACGACAAATTCACCCCGGGCCAGAACAACCCGCCGGCACCGAGCGATCAAGAGGTGCAGGCGATCGTCAACCAGATGGCCCAGGGTGAACGCATCAAGCAGCTGTTTGGCATCGATGCGCCCGGTGCGGGGACTGCGCCAGACTATAACGACATCGAGCGCAGCCAGGATACGGTGCTGCAGGACGGGACGCGGCTCCGCGGCTACCAATATCGGGATGCCGGCCGCGGCGTGAACCTCGCCGCAGGTCAGCCGGGGCGCCCGGCGGGCGGCGACTTTGCCACCGTCTTCCCGGTGGCTGCCGCACGCGCCGCGTCGTTCGATCTCGATCTCGAGTATCGCATCGGCGAGGCCATCGCAGACGAGACGGTGGCGTCTCAAAACTCGATGCTGCTCGCGCCCTGCATGAACATCCTGCGCCATCCGTACTGGGGCCGGGCGCAAGAGACGTACAGCGAAGACGTGTTCCATACCGGACGTATGGCCTCCGCGCTGACCGCCGGCTTGCAGACGAACGTGGCCGCGTGCGCCAAGCATTTTGCGGCGAACAACATCGAAAACGGGCGCGCCCAGGCCAATGCGTCCATGGATGAGCAGACGCTGCGCGAGATCTACGGCCGCCATTTCGAGATGGTCGTTCAGGACGGTGGCGTGGCCTGTGTCATGGCCTCCTACAATTCCGTCAATGACATCAAGGCGACGGAGAATCGCCACCTGTTGACCGACATCTTACGGAATGATTTTGGGTTCCAGGGGCTAGTGATCACGGACTGGTGGGCGATTCGTGGCGATCAGAATCTGCCGTCTCAAGCGACGGCCCAAGATAACGCCAAGAACGTCTTGCAGGCCGGGGTCGACATTGAGGTGCCCTGGGCGCTCAACTTCAGCCAACTCGGTGCGCTGGTGAACAATAACGAAATCTCGGCCGCCGAGATCAGCACGGCCGCGGCGCGCATCATCAAGCAAAAGGCGCGCTTCAAGGCGCTGTACGCGAGCGAGCCGATCGGTCTCAAGCCGCCCACCACGCGCCTGGAGCAGGGGTCCATCGCGGGCAACGAAGCCCACGTCGATCTGGCGCGCGAGGCCGCGGTCCAATCGATGGTGCTGTTGAAGAACGACAACGCGACCTTGCCGATCAAGACCGACGGCAGCATTCGCACGGTCGCCATCATCGGCCCGACGCGCACCTATACGCTGCAGAGCACGACGCCGCAGCCGAACACGCAGACGGCTTCCGCGATCAACTTCGTCACGGATGCCAACCTGGGCGATC
>Ga0315912_10001680_pt1 | contig 26067 bp, 33 predicted proteins | sample VfabasoilMG_FD_204469 | JGI IMG/M metagenome (GOLD analysis project Ga0315912, IMG submission 204469) | Garden soil microbial communities collected in Santa Monica, California, United States - V. faba soil | ecosystem: Environmental > Terrestrial > Soil > Garden | place: USA: California... | reverse complement strand
GCAAGCCCAAGGACGCGATCGCGCTGCTGAAAGCCGACCACCGCCAGGTGGAGGAATGGTTCGAGCAATACGAGAAGGCGCGCGACGACGACCGCAAGCAGCGACTGGCCAACCAGATCTGCCAGGCGCTGAGAATTCACACCACCATCGAGGAAGAGATCTTCTACCCCGCCTTCCTCGAGGCCACGGATGACACCGACCTGCACCACGAAGCCGAAGTGGAGCACGACGGCGCGAAGCAACTCATCGCGCAGATCGAAGCCTCGGCGCCCGAAGACGATTACTTCGATGCCAAGGTGAAAGTGCTGTCCGAGATGATCAAACACCACGTCAAGGAAGAAGAGCAGCCGGGCGGCATGTTCGCCGAGGCGCGCGACTCCGACATGGACCTCGTCGCCCTGGGTGAGCAGATGGCCAGCCGCAAGGCCCAGCTCGAAGATGACCCGGACGACGTCGAAGGCACGCCGCCCCCGCGTGGCCAGCGATCACGGTCGCAGCCCGGCCGCCTGGCCAAGGGGTAACGAGGAGCGAACATGCCGAACCGATACGGAAAGAAGGCGCAGGAGAAGGTCGAAAAGGTAATGCGCGAACGCAAGCGCGGCACGCTGCGCAGCGGAAGCACTGGAAAGAAGGTGACCAGCCGCAAGCAGGCCATTGCCATCGGGTTGTCCGAGGCACGTCGCGCGGGCGGCAAGGTGCCGTCGCGTACGCGCAGCAGCACTGCCCGAAGCCGGGCGAGGAAGAAGAAGTAGCGCCTGGCCGCTCGCCCCTACGGGCGCTGAAGTAGGACTCCGCGCGCGCCGGACGGCGGCCGCGCTGACTGCGCGTGCGTCGCGGGCGCGACCAATGTGCAGGCGGGCCTGGTTGACGCGGCGAAGCACATGTCACCCCACACACTTCTATTCCTGGCGCTGGGTGGCGTATCCAGCGCCGTGATGGCGGCCGAAGCCGAAGACACCCCACCCGCGCCCACAGTCTTCGTCGAAGAAGCCGCGCAGGATGGTTTGACCGAAGTCGAACTCGGTCGCGTGGCGTTGGAAAAATCCCAGAACCCGACTGTGCGAGCCTTCGCGCAGCGCATGGTGGCGGATCACCAGAAGGCCAACCTGGAACTCGCGGCGCTGGCGCGACAGAAAGGCATCGTGGTGCCGATGCAGCTCGACTCCGAGCACATGGCCGTGGTCAAGAAACTGGAAGCGCAGAGCGGCAAGAGCTTCGACGGCCAGTATTCGCACCACATGAACATGGGTCACATGAGAGCGATCTCGCTGTTCGAATCGGCGACCAAGTCCGACGACCCGGATCTCGCGCAATTCGCCAAGCGCATGCTGCCCACACTCGAGGAACATCTGCAGCTCGCCAGCCAGTTGCCAGGGGGCGGCGGCGAATGGAATCACTGATTCAGCTGCTGGCCCGATGACTGGGAGCGACCGCGCGACCGCTGGGAGATTTTCCATGCGGCCAGCGCCATGCTCAATTTCGTCGCCTTCACCTGCGTGGCCGTGGCGGTCCTCAAGGGCTAGCCACGTTGCTGGCGCTCGATCTCCTTGCGCAGGTCCGCTTCCTTCTGCTGCAGGTCCGGCGTGTATTCGGCGCCAAAGTCTTCGGCCTCGATCACCGGGCGGATCTCGATGTCCGATTCCTCGCCGGGCATCGGGGCCGGGCAACGCTGCGCCCATGCCATGGCTTCTTCCATCGACTTCACTTCCCAGATCCAGAAGCCCGCGATCAGCTCCTTGGTTTCGGCGAAGGGACCGTCGGTCACCGATTGCTTGCCGTTCAGTCGGAACGTGATGCGCTTGCCGAAGCGGCTTGGCTTCAGGCCGTCACCACCCTGCATGATTCCCGCCTTCACCAGTTCCTCGTTGTAGGCCGTCATGTCCTCGATCAACTTGCGGGTCGGCAGAGCGCCGGCTTCGCTGTTCGGGGTCGCCTTCACGAACACAATCACCTTCATTTCCTGCTCCTTGAATGGATGGGCCGAATGGCCCGGCTCCAGGGGTTGCCGATTGGTCGGCCCGCGGATCGACATTTGGACGGCAAAAACTGGCCATGGAGGGCGTTCCGAGTCAAGGATTTCCGCCGTAAGTGGCTGATTGGCTAAGGATTGCTTGACTCCAAAAGAGGTCGCCGCCAGAATGCGCGCCCTCTCAAGGCTCTCGGTTCCCTGGTAGCTCAGTCGGTAGAGCGTCGGACTGTTAATCCGTTGGTCGTTGGTTCGAGTCCAACCCAGGGAGCCAACTCATCGTCTTACCGATCATGCGCTTAGCGAACTCTCGCTCTGAGCGCTTGCCGCGCGACTCTCGCGCCAAACACAGTACGAATAAATTTCGAGACTGTATGACTCCTCCAGAGGTCGCGTGGACACTCTGACTCCGAAGCAGCGAAGCGAGCGCATGAGCAGAGTGCGCGGGGCGAACACCAAGCCCGAGATGGTCGTGCGCCGACTGGTCCACTCGATGGGCTACCGCTACCGACTCCACAAGACAACCATTCCCGGCAAACCCGACCTCGCGTTCGCGTCGCGCAGGAAGGTCATCTTCGTCCACGGCTGTTTCTGGCACCGTCACGATGCGCGGGGCTGCAAGCTCGCGCGCCTCCCGAAGTCGCGCCTAGATTTTTGGCTTCCCAAGCTCGACGCGAACGTAGCGCGTGACGCTAAGATACGCGCACGACTGGGGGACTTGGGTTGGAGCGTGCTGACCGTCTGGGAGTGTGAGCTCCGCGACGCCGACTCCCTCAAGAAAACAATTCGGGGGTTCTTAGAAGCATGAACGCTGTGGAGCTTTTCGTCGGGGCCGGCGGCCTCGGCATGGCGGTGAGCCAGGCGGGATTCAAGCCGAAGCTCGTTGTGGACTGGGATCAGTGGGCGTGCGACACGATCCGCGAGAACAAGAAGGCCGGCCTCAAGCCGTTCACGAACTGGCCGCTGATCGAGGGCGACGTTCGCGAGGTCAGCTTCAAGCAGTTCGAGGACAAGATCGACATCGTGACGGGCGGGCCGCCGTGCCAGCCGTTCTCGATGGGCGGCCTCCACCGCGCCTACCTCGACGAGCGCGACATGTTCCCTCAGGCGATCCGGGCGGTGCGCGAGATGCGCCCCCGCGCCTTCGTCTTCGAGAACGTGAAGGGCCTCACCCGCGCCAGCTTCACTAACTACCTGCAGTACATCGAGCTCCAGCTCAAGCACCCCGACCTGACCGCGAAGCCGCGGGAGACGTGGCACGACCACCTCGCCCGCCTCGAGGACCACGAGACGAAGGGCAAGTCCCGGGGCCTGGAGTACAGGGTCGTCAAGCGCGTGCTCAACGCGGCGAACTACGGCGTGCCGCAGAAGCGCGAGCGCGTCTTCATCGTGGGCTTCCGCGCGGACACCGGCATCGAGTGGCACTTCCCCGAGGAGACCCACTCGCGCGCTGCGCTCCTGTGGAGCAAGCAGTCGGGTGAGTACTGGGACGAGCACAAGGTCGCGAAGAGGGACCGCCCGAGCGACGCCCGCGCGGCGGGCCGCGAGAAGCCGGCGAAGCTCCCGTGGCTGACCGTCCGCGACGCGATCGCGGACCTGCCCGACCCCGAGCTCCGCCCGAACGTCTCGCAGAGGATGTTCCGCGACCACCGTTTCCAGGACGGCGCGCGCAGCTACCCGGGCCACACCGGGAGCCCGCTCGACGAGCCGGCGAAGACCCTGAAGGCCGGAGTGCACGGCGTGCCGGGCGGCGAGAACATGCTGAGGCGGCCCGATGGCTCGGTGCGGTACTTCACCGTCCGCGAGAGCGCTCGGCTCCAGACCTTCCCCGACGAGATGATCCTCCACGGCTCGTGGACGGAGACGATGCGGCAGCTAGGGAATGCGGTCCCGACGAGGCTCGCGCACGCGGTCGTGAGCGACGTTCACGGGCACCTCAAAGGAACCGCTTAATCTTCTCCATCATCTTCACGGTCCGCTCGTCCTTGGGCGTCTCACCCAGCTTCTTGATGCTGTCAGCGATCTTGTCGCGCGCCTGCTGAGCGCGCGCAGCCGTCCCGGCAGGTCGGCCGCCTCTGCCTGGATGCAGCGAGTCCCAGAGTGAAGCGCGCCCGGTCATGCGCTCACCGCCGACGACCTTGCTGCCGAAGCCCATGCCGTTCCACGCAGGCCGAAACGTCGTGATCATCACCGACTCAGCGAGCGTGATGTAGGCGTCGTTGAGCACGAGGTAGCGGCACCTGAAGTCTTCTAGCTTGAGGTCCTTGTCCTTCGCGACCGCCTCCCGGATCGACTGGGCGTGGTGCTCCAGGCGCGACCACAACCGCTGCTGCGTGGTCGTCTTCGGGTTGAATCCCTGCTTGGCGTTCTCGCGGACCGCGCTGCCGATGTAGATAGGGTAGCGCGAGCCGCCCTTCCCCTTGTCGAGGCCGACCAGCTCCTTGTACGCGGCGTGCTTGCCCACGTAGTAGATGGCGTAGACGCCCGCGCCGGCGAACCTGTCCTTGGGCGGCAGCTCGACGAGGGGCTGCTCGACCAGCTCCAGGGCCAGCGTCACGCCGACGTTCTCAACTGCCAGTGGGTCGAAGGGTTCCGTCATTTTTCTTCTTGAATTCCCGGGTGGAATTCGCGAAGCCTAGCTGACGGGCTGGGCGGGATGCTAGGACGGAGGTCTCAGGGAGTCCCCTGATCAGCGGTTAGGAGGTCCTCGGGCCCCAAACTGCTGAAAATCAAGACCGCAGGCCGCCCCGGGGCGGGCGGCCCGACACGGCCGGGAAACTCAGAGGCAGATTTCCTGGGCCGGTAGCAGCGGCACCAGGTGCCGCGCGAGGGCCTCGGCCGGGTCCTCGCCGCGCTCCCTGGCGGTCATGGTCATCCGCAGCGCCGCCAGTACGTCGCCCCGCGCAATCGAGCCAGCATCGACGCCCGCCTCTGCGGCGTGCAGCAAGAACATGGACTGGTGCAGCGCGACCAGGTCGCCGTCACCCCGGCCGCACGAGGCGCAGACGGCGTCGACTATCTCCTGCGCCTCGGGGCACATCCCGCGCCCGAGTTGGGCCTCCACGCTGGCGCGCACACGCGCCCTCATCGTCACTCCCTCGTTGCTCATCGCTCACTCCCGGTTGTTAGGTCTCGACGCGAGCACGATCTCACGCGCGCCAGACGCCGTCTTCCATCATTTGAGGCCAGTTGCCCGAGGAACGTTGGTTGACAAAAGGAAAGGGCCCCTCTCGGGGCCCTCACTTCTCGACTCGCGGGCGAGGTCAGCGCCGCAGGAAGAACCTCGCCCCGCAGCGCCTGCACCTCTTGAGCTGGCCGCTGTGCACGCCGCGCTTGGCGTACCGAACCTTGCAGCCCGGGCAGGCCCACTGCGTCTCCGCGACGACGGTGCACTCGACGATCCCCACCTCGCTCAGGTTCATCCCCGTGTCCTCCTTGACCTCGATGCCCGGCGTCCCCCTGCTAGGGCCGCTCACTCCGCCTGCCTTCGCAGCAGCATCGAGGGCGCGGGCAGCTCGTCGGTCCGCTCCAGCTCAAGGGTCGAGTCCTCGTCCAGGGCGCGCTGCACCCGCACGGCCAGCGGCATCTCCGCGAGCGGCAGCTCCACTGTGTCATCGTCGGGGCCGATGCTCTGCTCCGCGCGGACGACCCGCAGGCCGGCGCGGCCCATCCAGTGCAGGACCAGAAGCCCGAACAGTGCCTCGTCGCGGAGCTGGTCCTCTGTGCCCGAGGTCAGCGCGTCGAAGGTGGCCTGGCCCACCAGCCTCGCGAAGGTCGGGGCCGCTGTACAATTTGCGTTGCTCATCTCATCACTCCTAGTAAGTGGTGTCGTGGGAAGTGGCGCGGGGCCGTTGACGCGGTCCCGCGCTGCGACTGCTAACTACTCTCCGCGCTTGATCAGCTTCACGCTGGCAAGCCACTCGGCGGCCTCCTCCTCGTTCAGCTCGGCGGCGAACTTCTCCGCGCGGTCGGGCACGTCGATGCCCTTCTTGCGCATCTCGGCGGCGTACCACCTGACGCTGCCGGGCGAGCAGGAGGCGCCCTTGACTTCCCGGTTGACGAGGTCCGCGATTAGCGCGCACGGGAGTCCCCGCTTGTCCATCAGCAGGGCGCGGGCGAGCTCGCCCACGGTCGGCCCGGTCGGCTTCTTCTTCGGCGCCTTGGGCTTCGCGCCCGGGGCCTTCTTCGAGGCCTCCTGGGTCGCCTGGAGCGACCGAATGCGGTCCAGGAGCTTCGCCTTCGTCGCGAACGTCTTCGGGCCGGCCGGCTTCGGCGCGAGGGAGTTGTGGAGCGCCAGCAGCTCCTTGGAGTTCATGTCCTCTAACTTCTTGCTCATGTGGCTCACTCCCCGTCGGGCTGCGTGTTGACGAAGTCCACCGCCTCGTCGATCTCGCGGTCGTCCTCCAGCAGCTCCTCGACCGGGACGTCCACGGTCTCGGCCAGCAGGTTGAGGATGGCGGCGCAGGTTTTGACGAGTCGCTTGGCGGCGGCAAGCTCCTCGCGGCTCAGCGGTTTCTCGTCGGGGTCGTTGACTAGTCCCTCGAACGCGCTCTGACAGTCGTCGAGGTCTCCAGCGGTGTTCTGGAATCGGCAGTAACTCATGTTGGCCATGTGGCCCTCCTAACTAGCGCCGGGGTGGCGCTGTTGGAGTCATTAGGTCGCGGTCCGCTGGGTCCGCGAGCCCCCTGTCCCGCGACCTACCCTGCGGTTAGCGCTGGGGACACATATATAAGTGGGCCTCCCGACCGACTGTCGGAGGGCGAACGCGCGCCGGGGGCATGATCCGCAAAGGAATTTCCGCAGCGTGGGCGGCTTCCGGCCACGGCCGGTAAAGGTGAGGGGCGGATTTCCGGGTCCGCCCCTCGTGCTTCGCCCGCCTCGCGCCGCAACTCAGAAACGTCGCGGGGCGTGCTCTGCTCAGGCCAGGGGCACCAGGTGCGCCTGGGAGAAGTGGACCGAGTGGACGCGGTCCCTGGTGGCGCGGGGTAGATAGAGGTCCACCTCGCGGCAGTACGGGAAGCCGGCCAGCTCGGCCGCGTCGTCGTAGGCCTCGCTGCCGGGGGCGACGCCCTCGGCCCGCGCCTGCACGTCGAGGGACCGCACCGGGTCGAGCCCGGTGCGGAGCGCGCGCCCGATCGCGCCGAGGGCCAGCGCGACGGAGACCATGCTGGGCTTACGCGGCGCCATCGCCGAGCGCCTCGATCTCGCGCTCGCGCAGGGCGAGCGACAGGGTGTTGAGCGGGTTCGCGCGGCCAGCGCGGAACGTGCGGATCGCCACGATGATCCCGTGGAGCCGCGCCTCGGCGAGCTTCTGGTAGGTCTGCACCTTCGAGTAGGCCTCCAGCTCCATCGCGCGGGCGAGGTGCTGGGGGCTGAGCGGGCGCTGCTGCGTCGGGGTCGCGTCGAGCAGGGAGAGCACGGCGGCGGCCAGCGCCTCGTTCTTCGAGCTGACGGCGAGCTGCGCCATGTGGCCCAGCTCGCTCGGGCCGGCGTGCTGGAGCTGCTGCGCGTAGTGGGTGCGCTCGGGGGAGCCTAGGCCCGCGCGGGCCAGCACCTTCACGGGGCTGTCGTAGAACTGGCGCTGCGCGACGATCTGCTCGTTCGGCGCGCCCGCCTGCTTGAGGATGGCATCGAGCTCCTTCGTCGCGGTGTCCTTGATCTGCCCGATGGCGGCGACGGTCTCGGACTCGGCGTACCGCTGCTGGTCGGCGTCGGAGATGCCCGAGCTCTTCCAGCGGTTCGCGATCTCGCTCTTGCGGGTCGCGATGTCCTTGTTCAGGCGCTCGATGGCCTTGAGGGCCTTCGTGTGGATCGCGTCGAGCTGCGTGGCGAGCTCGCCGATCTGCGACGGCGTGAGGATGGGGGTGTTGGTGAGTTCGACTGACATGCGCTCGGCTCCTGTGAGGTTGGGGTCCTCCGGTCGCCTGTTGAGCGCGCCCCTAGCCTGGGGGCAGGTCGCGAGCCATCACGCGACCGGATTGATGCTGGAAAGTTTGCCGGGCCGCGCGGGGAGCGCACACCATCGTTCTCCGGACGTGCTCGCCGCGGGAGCGCTGGCGCTTCTACCGCTGACGATTCAAGGGCATGGTAGTTAGCCGCGCTCCGACCGCGAGTCGGAGGGCGCTCAGAACAGGCGGCGGAACTGGTGGCGCGCTGGCCTACTGGGCGCGCGCGGCTCCGAGGTGCGCTGGCGGATGTCGAGCATGGTTACGAGCTTCGGGCCGACCGGCTCCGAGGCCAGTCCGCCGCAGCACCAGCAGAGGCGCACGCGCACGACATCGTCCGAGAAGCACGGGCGCTCGCAGCGGAGGCATCGGAGCCAGCCCACTCGGCGGATTACGCGAGGGGGCTGGGAGTCGTGATCGACCACCGCCTCCCGGCGACTCAGGTTGCCGTCGAACTCCCAGGCGCGGGGCTCGTCGAGCGGCCGGGCGATCGTGCGCTCCTCGAACGGTCGGAAGGCGTAGCTCACTGGGTCGTGGTCCCGCGCGTCAGGTGCGGGCGGTGGGAGTGCGCGAGGTCCCCGTGGTTCCGCCGCTCTTCGTACTCGTCGCTCATCGCGCACCACTCCTCGACGGTGAGCCTCGGCATCGGCCCGATGCAGGAGCCCTCGCTGCGGCGGGCGAGCGCGTCGCGTCCGCCCATCGCCGCGACCGCCTTCGGCGCGGTCCTCTCGAAGGCGTCGAGGTTCTGCTCGGTCCTCTCGATGAAGCCGAGCGCCTCGGCGGCCGTCAGACCCTTACTGTTCGTCATCGTCGTCCTCCTGTGCGGGGCGCGCGCTCGCGTACTTCGAGAGCAGCGCGGCGAGCTGCGCGCGCTCCTCGGCGGGCATCGCGAGCAGGGCCTCGGGCGAGAGGCCCGTGTCCTCGACGCGGACGCGCAGGCGGTCGGCGAGCTTGTCCCCGTAGCGCCACTTCATCAGGACCTCAAGCAGTCGGTCGCTGTACTTCGTGACCGTGAGCGGGCGCTCCTTGCCCTCGGCGTCGAGCGTCGTGGAGATTCGCCCCTGGAACACCACGGGCTCCTCGACGCCCTTGACCGCGCGTCGGTAGGACTCCTCGAGGACTGCGTCGAGGGCAGTCTCGATGCACCTGTCCCAGGCCGCGCGGAACTCCAGGTCGTTCTCGCGGTGGTAGTAGCAGGTCTGCCTGGAGACGCCGGCCGCGGCCGCCGCCGTCTTGGCGCTGCACGTGTCGGCGAGCACCTGGAGGAAGACCGCCTTGAGGGCTGGGGTGAATGAGTTGGCGTTCATGCGCGTGACTGTGCCGTGGCGCGTTAGGCGCTGGAGCCATCGTTCACCGATTCCGCTCATGGGCTTGCGCCCCTCGGACCTGCTGATCGCGGGTCGGCGGGCCCAGTTCCACGCGCGCGAGTGACAGGACCGCAAGCCACGGCGGACGGCAAAAACGCGGGGGGAATGAGGGGCGATCTTCGTCCACGCGCTCGCTCTAACTTCCGGGGTTGCTAGGTCTTGTTCGGGCTGATTGTCGTCGTCGTCGTTTCCTAGAACGACGACGAAGCTGACAATCGAATCCGGCCTCGACAAACGGGGAGTGACGAAGCAGCCTAAGCGATTGTTCTTGTTCGTTTGTCGCGTGACTAAGCAACGCGACGAAGCTTCGTCACGGGGCGTGACTAAGCAGCTCGCTTTTTCGAGCCCCGTGACTAAGCGAAAAGTCACTCGCGCCCCGCGATCTTCACGACGATTCCGGCCTTCGGGTTGTCGGGGTCAACCTGCTCCAGGTAGAGCGGGCAGTCGTGCGTTCGCCCGCCCGGGATCGCGAACCTGATCCGCCGCCTCGCCGAGCTGTCGGAGATGTTGTCGCGCCTGCTCAGCTCCGCGGCGAGGTCCCTGAGGCTCACCTGTCCGCCGCCGCGCTCCGCCATCTCGCGCGCCATCTCCAGGATCGGGTCGGTCGAAGGGGTGAAGTCCTGCTCCGGCTCGGCCATCACGGTCCGCCGCAGCACCAGGGAGTCCGCGACCCTCTCCATGTTGAAGCGCATCGGTATCTCGCGCTCCGCGTCCTTCTGCTTCCGCACGGAGACGACCATCGAGCGGCCGTCCGTCGCGCGCACGACCTCGATCGTCGTGTCCATCGCGCCGAGGAGCGAGCTGCTGCCGCGCATGCCCTTCGTCGGGTCCTTGCCGGAGTGGTGGACGACGGCCACGGTCGCGCCCGTCTCGTCGCGCAGCCGCTTCATGCTCGCGATGTACCGCCCCATGTCCTTCGACGAGTTCTCGTCAGCGCCCGCGGCGGTCTGGTTGAGCGTGTCGATGACGACGAGGCGCAGCGGGCCGAGCTCGGCGGTCACGGCCTGGACGAACTCCCGCATCCTGCCGTCGCGCTCGCCCGCGAGGTTGATCTCGTCGCGCATCAGGTGGAACGTCGCGGGCCTGTTGCCCGCCCCGCGCTCGACGCGCCAAGCCCGCGCCCTCTTGCCCAGACCAGGCGCGCCCTCGGCCGCGATGTACAGCACGCCGCCCGCGATGACGTCGCGGCCGTGCCAGGGGATGCCAGTCGCGACCGACATCGCGACGTCGATCGCGAGGAACGACTTGCCCGACTCGGGCTCGCCGTAGATCGCCGCGAGGCTCTGCTCGACGAGCACGCCGTGTACCAGCCAGTTCGGCGGCGGCAGTGCCTCCAGCTCCTCCATCGTGAGGAAGCGCCACCGGCTCGGCTGCTCCTCGGCAGGCTCCGGCTCGTAGGGCTCGAACTCGTCGGCCGGATCGGGCGGGGCGAGGTACTTCCCGCGCTCGCGCAGCCGTTCGACGAGCGTGGCAATGGTCACGCGCCCGCTCCCGCCCGAGTGCAGCGAGTCCCACCGCCGCCCGATGATCCACGCGTCGTCCTGGTAGCTAGGGTCGCCCGTGGACCACTCGATGAACTCCTGCCTGCCCTCGCCGTCCGTCGCGTGGTGGCACGCCATCATCAGCTCAAGCCAGAGGTCGTGCTCGGAGAAGTCGCACGGGTCGATCTGCTCAAGGGTCCGCGCGAGCTGCTCGGGCGCGAGCTCTCCCGCCCCGCCGCCCGAGCTCGCGCGCTCCGGCCTGCGGATGCGGTGGGCCAGGGCTGCGGGAAGCTCCGGCGCCTCGGCCAGGCCGGGCGCGAGGTCGTCCCACTCGTACCTGCGCCCGTTCGGGTGGACGGAGCCGGGCGCGACCACCTGCCTGCCGCGGGACTTGAACTCGACGCCCTCGTACCCGTCGAGGCTGTCGAGGGTTGTTAGGTCCGCGGGCTTGCGGAACCAGTAGTGGTGCCCGCCCGAGCCGGTGAGCGTGTGCGGGCACGCGGCGAGGTCGAGCGAAAAGTCGCGGGCGAACTCCGCGAGCACGTCGCGCCCCTCGGGGAAGTTGCGCGGGTCCACGTCGAGCACCATCCAGTCTGGCGGCAGCCGCACGCCGACGTTCGCGCCAGTGGCGGACGCGGACTCGACGACGCGCCCGCTGTCGTACTGGCGCTGCTGCCAGTTGTTGTCCCTCGGGCTCTTGCCCCGGTCGCGGCCCTTCTTGTCGATCGCGTTCCACACGTGCAGCGGGATCAGCGTGAGGCCCGCGGCTACGAAGGGATCGACGTTGCCTCGGAACAGTGGCGTCGGGCGCGCGCGCGTCGCGGCACCATGTCCACGCTTCGGTTGTTTCCCCTGTTGTTTCTCTGCTGATGGCCCCGCGACGTTGGTCTCGTCGTCGGGGCCTTTCTCTTTCCCGTCACGCATGGACCTGCCCCTTCGCGACTCGCGCTGCGAGCATCGCGTCGGCCGAGCGGCGGATTCCCTCGCTGATCGGGTTGCTCCTGGTCGCGTGGGCGCGGAGGTCCCCCATTCGGTAGCGGATCGCCTTCAGCCCCATGCGAGTGAACGGCGGGCCGCCGTTGTTCACCCCGGCCATGCAGCGGTACCACGCCAGGGTCGCGACCTTCAGCCGCAGGAACGCGGCCGCCTCCTCGGTGGTCACGAGCGCTTCGTCGGGTAGTTGGTGGATCTCGGCCAGCTCCGCGGGCGTGAGCCTGCGCGGCTGCTTGCGGGGTTTCGTCTGGGTCATGTTGGGACTCCGGGCAGATGTCCCCTGCGCGGGTCTCCGCGCGGGGGCTGCCTGGAGTGCGTCCCAGAGTGGGCTCCGTCGATCCCCTCAGCGGCGGGGCGGAGCTGGCCTTGTCGCCGGCCGGCGCCGGGGCGCGAGTCCCCGGGTGAGATTCAAATCTAGACTACGCGGCGGCTCGCGTCCGCCATCGTTTGATTCGGAGCCCCCGGTTCGGCATCCGGCCCGGGGCCCTGAGCTCGGCAGGCCGGAGGCGCACCGGAGCTCCCCGGGGTCGCCTGGGGAGCCCGGGTGCGTGCCCCGGCCGTGCCGTCCCGGGTCTAACTACGCGGCGAGGGCCTGCGCGGCCGCGCCCGCGTCGTCGTCCGCGCGCTGATCGGATGTCGGGGCGCCCGCGTCGATGCGCGTTGGCGGCCACTGCCCCGGCGTCCACGCGACGCCGAGCGCCCCGAGGATGTAGACCGACGCGCGCTCCTGGTACTGCATCAGGTGCTCGACCCCGACGTGGATGTAGCCCATCGTGACGTTGCTCGCCGCGTGGTTGAGCAGGTACTTCAGCTCCAGCAGCGGCACGCCCGCCTGCACGGCCAGCGTGGCGAACGTGTGCCGGAGCGCGTGGCCCGTGAGCCCGCCGAGCTCGTGCTGGCTCACCTCGGCGACGTGGCCGCTCGCGCTCTCCGCGGGGAAGAGAAACGGGCTCTTGCGCTGGACCTTCGGCGCCTCGGCGGCGCGGTGGGACAGCAGCTCGACGAGCGGCGCCGAGAGCGGCAGGTCGAACGCCCGCGCGGCGCCGCCCTTCGGCTTCGGCACGTGCAGCCTCTTCCCGTCCGCGTCCAGGTGCTCGATCCTCGCTTCGCAGGCCGCCGTGCGGCGCATGCCGGTGAGCAGCATGAACAGGTGCAGGTCGCGCCGCACCGGCTGGAGCCCGAGCACCGACGCGCCCCACGTGTCCAGCCGGTCCGCACCCGCCTCCACCTTCCGGCGCTTCGTCCCGTGGAAGTCCACGTTGGCGGTCGGGTTGCCCGGGAGGTCCGGGTGCTCGCGGAGCCCGCGGTTGTAGACGGCGCGGAGCACGCGGAAGGTGCCGTCGGCGACGGTCGCGCCGCTGTTCTCCGAGATACGGACGTGCCGCTCGCGCACCCCCGCGCGGTCGGCGCCGATGTCGGCCAGCGGCCTGTCGAGCCAGTCGCCGAGGTACTGCTCGAGGTTGTACTGGTAGTCCGCGCGCGTCCTGGGCGAGAGCTGCTTCGCCGAGAAGTGCAGGTCGAGCGCGTCCTTGAGGGTGATGCCGCGCGCCCTCGCCCTGCGCCGCTCCTCGTTCGGGTTCAGGCCCGAGCGCATCCCGACGAGCGCCCGCCTCGCGGCGTCGCGGGCCTGCTTCGCGTCCATCGACGGGTGGTCGCCGAGCTTCGTGCGGACCTGCTTCCCCTTCACGAGGGACTGCACGTAGAAGCTGCGCCTGCCCTGCGTGACGATCAGGTAGAAGCCGCGCATCTCGCTGTCGGCGTAGAGGGCGCTCTTGCCCGGCGGTGGTGAGGGGGCCCTCTCGACGAGGGACTGCGTGATCTTCGCTTTCATGTTGGCTCCGAGTTGCTCAGGGGCGCGGCTAACGGCCCGAACACGCTTCGGATTCAAATCTCGCCGTGTGTTCGCAAAGCCATTTCGCCGCTCGAAGCCATTAAGTCGCAGCTATTTCCTTGTGTAAGCGCTCCTTAGCCGTCTGATTTCAAATCGTGGTAGAGCTAGCGCGTGCAAACTGTTAATCCGTTGGTCGTTGGTTCGAGTCCAACCCAGGGAGCCAACTCTTACAAGCACTTACGCGCGGTCCGGCGCAGTACGTGAACTTACATCCACTTCCGTTCGAGCACAGTTGCAGCCGCAATGGTGCTTTTCCCGCTATCTACTTGAAATTTTTTCCGACGCCACCAGTCTCAAGCGTTAAGAGCAGCAGTGTTTGTGGGCTTTCAGACGCTCTTCAAAAAAGTGAAACCCTCAACGCTGGCCTACTGCACGAAGGCTGCTACCCCATGGGTCCTCGTGCGCAATTCGAGGAGACACGCGATGAAGATCGCTTTGTTCTGCTTCGAAGCCAGCCGGGATGACAATGGCAAGCTGCGATTCCGGTTCGCCCTCTGTGTCGCAATGACACGGTCGGTGGCTTCGGAGGGTCTGTTAGCCCTGGTCTAACCGGGAGAAAGGCGGTCGAAAGGCCGCCTTTTCTTTTTGCCCGCCAATAAAACGCGAGCGACGGGTAAGTCCGGCAAGCCGGCGCCCGATGTCGCTCGCGTGGCGCTTCACGATGGTTGGGACCAGGAGTAGAGCCTTACCCATCGCTGCGACCTGAGATCGCTTTTTTATCGTAGGAGCTGACCCCGTACCTACGGACCTGCGTCATCACGCGCCTGGTCTTGCCATGGCAGGCAATTCAATCTCTATGCAGCCTCCTCGGCGTCTTCGTCGGCATCGTCCATTGGGTCAGCTACCGCAGGTCGCGCTGCAAGCATCTCCCGGTAATTCGACTGCGTACGCTGAAATGCTCGCGCAAGCTGGTTGTCGGCAATCGGTTCTAGACGCACGCTATTGCACAACGGGCGCATCGGGACGCGTTGACTCGCATCCCACGGCTTGCCCTTCGCGGCCTCCGCCCATGCTTCGCAGATTGCATTCAGATACGCACATGCCTCGAACCAGTGGCAACCGACGCAAGGCGAACTGGATACGCGAGCATTCATCAGTGCACCGCTGCCTTCGGGCGGCGCTTCAGGAATTCGATCTGGTCGAGCGCGTTGCAAAGATCGCGCACACGGTACTCGTGACCACGCGCATCCGGTTCTGGTCCCGGGCCGTGGCAGGAGAGCATATTGACTTGCAGCCCGACCTTCGCGGATTCGCGCGCAAACTCGACCGCCGTGATGATCGCGAACGGCTGGAAATGCAGCGGATCGCGGATCGGTGCCTTGTTGTACTCGGCGCGCATCATGCTGACCACAGCCAGCGCCTCGCGCCATGCCGCATCGACGGTCGTGCCATGGATGAGGTGGCTCTGCTCCAGCAGTTCGACGCGGAAGGCGTCGAAGGTGCGGGCTTCCACATCCACGAACAGGCGGTAGCGCAGGACGTGGTCTTCGCGGACAAGTGATCGGTTCGTCATTGTGTGGTTACCCCATTCGGCGGGTTGTAAGGCAGCACTTCGCGATCCACTGACTGCGCCATGCGCCGGAAGATTTCGACCAGGCGATCCGCTTCCGAGCCGCCGCCTTCGAGCGCCTGAATTTCCGCGAGCTGGCGCAGAGAGTCGGTGATCTGCTTGCCTTCTTCGATGGTGAGCGCACCTTCGGAAATGGCCTTGATGACTTGCGCGGTCTGCGTGGACAGACTCGCCGTCACGTCCAGCTCGAATTCCACCGGTTCACCACGCGACCGCATCGGAGGATCAAGACGCGCAGCCCAGATCGCGATGCACGTGGAATCACCCCCGCGCGCCTTTGCTTTGATCAGTTCCGCAAGCTCGCTGCCGTCCTGCTCGAGCTGTTCGCGCAGAATCGTCTTGCGGTTTTTCGATCCGGGTTTGCGTCCTGCCGGGTTGCCAGATTGTCCAGGTTGAAAGGCCATAGCTCGTCTCTTGCTCTAACTACGCACTGGTTCTTGTTCTTCGGTGTGTGCCCACAAGCGCTTGCCGCGCTACTTCGACGGACTCGGTGTCCGAAGCAACGGCACGATCAACCGCTCGTGCTGGCGGCGCAGCTCGTCCAGGGTCAGCACCGGCGGGTCTTCCCGCTTGGGGTACGTGTACCGGTTGAACGAGACAACTCGCTGCGAATCGCGCGGTGTGCGGGAGATCGACATGTGGTTACTCCAACGCGCTCGACATGATCAGCGCCTGCTCGGCAGCGCTGTTCGTCTCACGGATCTTCTTGAGCTTCGCGAAGCTGCCGCCCATGGCGCGTTCGGCTTCGCGCAGGATCAGCCCCGCACGCGCTTCCAGCCGCTCCAGTCCCTTGCGGGCGATGGCGAGGCGGGCGCTGGCGGCCGGGTTGCTCTGCTCGCGGTATTGCCGGATGTACAGGGTGTGGTGCGATTCGCCGAGTCCCGACAGGAAGGCGGGCGCGCCGAGCACGGCCTGCAACGTGCGGAGGTCGTTCTTCTTCAGCGCTTCGCCGACGAAGGCCCCGCGTTTGTTTTCCGGCAGACTTTTGACGTGGTCGCGAATCTCGATGGCCAGCTGGTCACGCGTACCGCCTTCCAGCGGCGCGGAAAGCGACTTGTCGAGCGCTGCGATGAAGTCGGTCAGAAACTTGTGCGCCTTGTCGAAGGAGCCCATGACGCGATCCACCGTCTTGTCGGCCATCTCGCCGACGCGCAGTAGCTGCTGCGAAGGTGTCCACGCGTCATTGCTCTGGGCGGCGGTGCGGGCCTTGCCCACAGCCTGCAGACCGGTGAATGCGCTCTCGAATGCCGCGCGCATGGATGCGAGCACATCCGCGTGCTCCGGTTCGTTCTTGGTGTTCTTGGGGAGCAGGGCATCGATGTTGCGCGGGTCCAGGTCGATGGGAGCTGCGTAGGGCCCGAGGGCGAGCGCACCCGGCTCGCGCGTGACGAGCTGCGGCGCGCGGAATGCGCGGCCGGTGTCGATTCCAGCGGGTTCGCCGCCCTTGCCGGAGCTCGCTGCGTCGCGCGCGAGCTGCACCGCGTCCTGTCCGCGCTGAACGCGCGCCAGTTCGCGCTGCTCGTCAGCCGTGAGCGGGGTCGGGGCATCGGCCCCGTCGAATACTTCTGCTTGGGTTGCCATGTGGGTTTCTCCTGATGCTGTAGTTAGGCGCACGCGTGCTCGCACTGCGCTGCCAGCGGTATCGCACATCCCGGGAAACGTCACCAAGTTCTACTTGCGCCGCAAATGCTTACGCGGCCGCAGCCGCCGGACATGCGGTCCGTTGCAGTCGTGATTTCGCAGACCTGAGAAAGCATCGAGCGTGATGGAACATCGCGCGCCCATGCGCACACGTCACGTTGATGCTCATTTCCACGGTCAACACCGACCGCACTGGAGATGCATCAATGAGCACCAAGAAGACGAAGTCCGCTGCGAAGAAGCCCGCCACGAAGAAGGCAGCGAAGGTAACCACACCAGCCGTGCCGCGCGTGAACAAGAACGGCATCACGCAGCCCGGCGAAGGCACCGCGTGCCGCGCGATCTGGGACCTGCTCGACAAGCTGAAGGCCGACGGCAAGGAGATCACGTTCGAGGTGCTGCGCGCCGGCATCGACGCCAAGGTTGCCGATGCCACCCTGCGCACGCAGCGGCAGCGGTGGAACACCTTTCACGGCTGACGGATCACCACATGCCTGCGCGAGCCCGGGCGCCTTCGGCCCGGGCTTTTTATTGGCCGTCGGATATCGGGTCCGGTAGCCGCGCGTCGTAAGTGCTTGTCCCGCCTAGGCGTGGATGGGTGCGAGAAGCCGCAATCGAGCGCCCGCCGAGCCAATAGGGGCGCGAATTTGCCTCACCCTTCCCCCCTCATGCCCCCCGCCGTTCGCACGCGAGCACACGAGCACGGCGAGAAGCAGGAGCAACAGAGTACCCGGAGAACACTGCCCTCTGTAACCTGATGATCTACATCAGAACATGTGTGCCATTCGTTGCAAGTCTTGATCCCAGTACGTCGAGAGCCATCAATCCCTTAGGTGCGGTTGCGCGGGGTTCTGCCGAAAGTACCGCAACTCGTGGGGTTTAATTCATTGAATCCGTGCGCTGCGGGGCTCACTATGACTCCCAGATTCAGGAGACCAGGACGACGTGGCAAAGCAGCGACCCAAATCGAAGCAGGCGGAAAAGGCGCTCAAGTTGCGCTCCGATTTTTGGCCGGAGCTCAACGAGACCTGGCTCTGGCACCGCAAGCGTCACGACGGCTACACCACGATCCCCAGGACCATTCCGCTGATGATGAACATTATCGACAGCATGTCGAAGAACAAGCCGGCGGGCCGGACCTACCTCGGTCTGTGGTGCCGCGCGTTCGACGAGTCGCTGGTCGTCATCGAGAACCCGCAGACCTACGCCTTCGAGGCCGGGTTCACCGGTGAGCGCGCCGCCACGACGTGGAAGCAGCGCATGGCATCGCTCAAGGATATGGGTTTCATCGACTCGCGCCCGGGTAGCTCGGGCGACTTCCACTACGTGCTGATCTACAACCCGCACAAGGTGGTCTTCGGAATCAAGGACAAGATCCAGCCGCAAATGTTCATGCAGCTGAACGACCGGGCAATTGACATCGGCGCGACGGACCTGTCGCCGCCCGTGGAGAACCAAGACGAATTCGAGTTCTAACCTCAGGAGAACTGCCGTGCTGACAGCTAGACGGTCCTAGCCGAAATCTGCCCGACTAGGACCAAGAAAAAGGGCCCTTCGCATCGCCTAACTCGTGGTGGAGCGTCGGTGCGGGGCCCGTGGCGGATATCGCTATCCGTTTCAACAATTAGTGTACCGATTGTTGGCGTGGCTTTCGAGCATCACGTCACATTCGGACAAAGGGTTAGTCATGTCTTCTTACACGATTCGAGTCGAGCTTCATAACGCCACTTGGCAGAACTACGCAGACCTTGCGAAGGACCTCGCCGCCAAGGGGATCACTGATCTGATTACCGCCAGCGACGGCGTGACCTACAAGATGAGTCCCGCCGAGTACAACTACGAGGGCGACGCGACGACCGAGACGGTGCTCAACAGCGTCAAGGCGTCGGCGAACAAGACCGGGTGCAGCAGCGCGGTCTTCGTCACGCAGGCAAATCAGCGTATGTGGAACGGCCTCCAGCCGGTTCAGGCACGTCGCAGCGCCTAACGAGGCGTCGGCACCCCCGGCAGGATCATCTGCCGGGGCTTTTTCTTCCCGGACACGCGCTCCCTTGGCGAACTGAAGTAAATGACTGTGACCACAGGGTGCCGCGCAATCAAATCTGCGGCTTTTCGAGCGCGATGCGAGCCTGCGCCACGACAGCGGTGAACAAGAGGGTTTCGAGATGAGCCTATTGAGCGAGATTCAGGAAGCGGTACTGCAAGAGGGGTCTGCGTTGGCTCCGGTGCTCCTAAAGCTTCGGCTGCTCGCTGCGAAGCTTGGCAGTGCGCCTCTTGAGGAGTGGGTCAAGCACGAATCGGAGGGCTATCCGGACGACGCCGTGGTTCCGGACTATCGAAAGGTGGGCGTTAGTTACACTGGATGCTTTGCCGGCCCGTTCGGCTCCGGGTACAACAATGCGCCGATCCCAACATACTTGATAGAAAAGATCGCGGGCGAGAAATGGACCACTCACGAAGACCGCGCAAGCATCTCGGCGATCGATGATCTCCTCAAGGCCAAGAACGACGGAGGTTCCTTTCATCTTGAGGCTTCGAATCTAATTCTTCTTCTCCAGGGCAAGGTGTACCCAGGATATAACCCGACGTCAGTGTCAGGGCACATCGCGAGGGGGTCAATTGTCGCAATCCAGCACGCGGTGCGCAGCCGTATTCTTGAACTAACTATCGAGCTTGAAAAGTCTGTGCCTGATAGCGCATCCGTAACATTCGCAACGCGCGGTGCTGCGCCACCCATCACTTCGGATAAGGTCACCCAGATCACCAATCAAGTTGTCTACGGCAACGTAACCACAATCTCGAACAGCGGAGCCGGCGCCACGATCAACATCGCAGTTCAACAGGGCAATCAACAGTCCCTTGTTGACGCATTGGTGAAGGCTGGCATCACCGAAGACGATGCCGCTGAGTTCGGCCAGATAGTCGCCACCGATCCACCTAAGAGCAAGGACAATCCCTTCGGCTCGAAGGCGCAGGCCTGGATCGCCGAGAAAATGACGAAGGCTGCGAGTGGCGCCTGGAAGATCGGCGTCGACGTGGTGACCGAGGTTCTCAAGGAAGCGGCACTCAAGTACGCAGGCCTCAAGTAGATCACCTTCCCTTCCGCACTCGTGCCGCGAACGCGCGTTGCTGGTCCTTGTGCTGCGCGATGGCGATGAGTTGACCACGGCGCGGCTTCTCCGCGATCCAGTCCGCCAGCCTCTGGTCTTGAAGAATGCGCTCGCCGTAGTTCCGGCGACGGGTTGTTGGCTTCGTTCTCATTGATCGATCCTCCTCAAGCCATCCTGCTGATCCCCTGCACTTTGCAATCGCCGCTCGCCCGCTGCTCTGACCCTGGGGGCTGCGTCGCTGGTGACCACATGCGCCACCAGTAGTTCGTCGCGTTGAACTACGGACACACGCTCCGCAGGGGTTCGTTGCGGAGGGTTCGTTGCCGGGTTCGTTGCTTAAGGTGTAACGAACCCAACGAACCCCCTGCGGGGTGCTTTGCACACCCGCAAGCGGGGGTTGTCGTTGATGGGTAGGGGTCGTTAACGAACCCCCAACGAACCCAACGAACCCTCCCTACCCCTGCTTTTCTAAAATTCTCGGGGGGTCTACGTATCGGAGCCACTTGTTCCCCGAGGGTGACTTGCCCGGCGCATCAACTAACAAGCTCTTGGCGCGAAGGCGGTGTATCGCATCGCGCACGCGCTTCTGCGTCATTGCTCGCTCGGCCTTCATTTCCGCGAGCTGGCCCTGCAACGAGTTCGAGCTTGGGTACTTCTCAGCATCCACTTCGCGCTTCGTCCACTCGTACACGAACTGCTCGTCATCGGCAGCTTCCTGCTCGGCGGTGTCTGCGGGTGATGGTGTGGTCACCACGGTCGGCATGTTCGGGTTCGGCTGTTCGACGACCAGCGAGGTGATGGGGTCGCCGTCTTCGTCTTCGCCGAGGAACACGCGCTCCATGCGGAATGCGATCACCGTGCCGGCTGCTTCGTCCTTGACCTTGTCGAGACGTATCTGTGCTTCGTACTGGCCTGCGCCTTCAGGCTTGGAGCATTCGATGGCGAAATCAACTGCACCGCGCAACGAGCTGTGGCCACGCATGCCGCGCGACGTGTCCTTGCCGGTGTGGTGAATCGCGAGCACAACCCCACCGAGCGCGACCTGGAGCTCCTGCATGATGCGGATCAACTCGCCCATGCCCTCGCTGCTGTTCTCATCGACGCCACCGCCACCTGCCTGCGCCAGCGTGTCGATGCAGACCAGCCCGCCAGCCAGCTCTGCCGCCTTCAGAGCGTCTATCAGCTTGGCGCGGTCGCTCGCGTTGCGCAGGTTGATCGGGTCCATGACGAACCGAATGCCTGTGGTCACATCGAAGTTGAAGCAGTGGCCCAGGTTGCCCGCGCTCGGGATCATGGTGTTCAGCGCCATCGCGAACCGCCACGCCTCAACGCGCTTGGGTATGCCTCCTCGACCTTCGAGGGGCACATACACGCAGGGTGCCTTCGTCACGCGGTGCCCGAACCAGCGCTCGACGCCCGTTGCGATGGCGGCTTGCAGGTCCAGCGCGACGAACGACTTAAACGTGCCTGAGTCGCCGTAGATCACGCCGATGCCCACGTCGGGTATCACGTTCTTGACGCGCCACCGCTGTTCGCCGAACGACTGAAGATCGAGATCACTGAGCAGCAGGATGCCGTCTTTGATCAGCGCAGGGCCGGCCTTGCGGTTGGCGCGCGAATCGCCGTCGGCGTACTCAGCTGGCAATCCGCGCTTGATCCTTTCGGTTCGCTCCTGCGCTTCCGCGAAGAGGCGCCAATTTTCGGTGTCCTTTGACCGTAGCTCCTCAGGCGTTAGTTCGGTGTAAAGGTGGGCGCTGAACAAGCGCTCAGGATGGAGCTTGGCTGCGTCGCTCCGCTCGCGAAACCACTGCGGTGCATTGTCTTGTGCCGCCGTCGTTGCCTGAGCGTTATCGTCACGCGTAGCATTGCTGCTGCTGTTGTTGTTCATGTGTCTTCTCCTAGCGCCCGGCGATTTGCACTCGTCCGGGCGCTTTCTTTTTGGGTCGCGTGGGCAACCGCATTACAAGCTCCCTGTACTGCGCAGCGCCGCCGGGTCCCCGTGGTAACAACCCGGGCAGCAGCACCGCGCAGCGCACGCGGCATGCAGCGGCACCCCCTGTACGTGCACGGTAGCCGCCACGCGTGAGCGTCACCAAGTTCAAACTCCGCTCGCACATGTACGTGCGTAGCGGACACTTCCGAAGTGCCGCAGTAAGTTGCGCATAGATAGTCTCGGAGCGCGCGTCAGCTGGCGTGCTGTTCCCACGGCTTCGCCTGCTGCGCGATCTGCATGTGGGCAGGCACCACTCGGCGCGACTCCAGGTACTTACGAAGGTCGCCGACCATGTAGACGACCTTCGTCTTGCTGATGCGCACGAATGGCGGGCCGTTGTCTTGACGGCAACGCCATGAGCGCAGGGTGGGTTCGGGGATGCCGAGGATTTCGGCAGCGGTCTTGGAATCGACGGCGAGCGCGTCGGGTAGTTCGATAGTCATAGCGGGCACCTAGGGCGGAGATCACGATCCAGCAATTGCTGGCGTCTCGCGGCTGGTCACCCGCTTGGGATGTTCGGCGTACTGGCGAGACGGTCACGCATCCATGCGTGCTGCTCTAAGTCACCGACGTGACAGTAGCGGAAATTTCTTCGATCCTATCGTGGACCGGCCGCCCGCTCGCGACCCGAGCAAATTAGCAGCGACGGGCGCCGGACCGCAACGACTTTATTTCCCGGCATGCCGGCTTTTCTGGGCGAATATCATGATTACGTTTTCGCCCGCCGCAACCTTGCCCTGCTCGACGATCCAGTCCGCGACCTTCTGCACTGCGCCTTCGAGCGCGCGCATGTCATTCGAGTAGTGACGCGCGTGGACGTCACCTGTCTTGTGGTTAAGCAGCATGCGGCGCAGGTCACCGTCGATCTTGCACTCCATGGCCACGCTGTCGAACGTGCGGCGGAGCGCATGTGGGTGCACGTCCGCGCCCGCAATCACCGTCAGCGCATCAATGGCCGCCGGTGCGTTCAGTATGTGCGGGCACTTCTTGCCGTTGGTGGCGAACACATACTCTGCGGAGTTGCGCTGCGTGACGCGACGGCGCAGCACCTTGTCGGGCACAACCTGGGGATTCTTGCGCGCCGACAGCAGCTCGTGCATGACGGTGCTCATGGGAAGGATGAGCTGCGTGTGATTCTTGACCACATCCTCGCGCAGCGTGATCGTGCGCCCGTCGAGATCCACGTCGCTCCACTTCAACGATCCCGACTCGATACGGCGACACCCTGTGAGCATGATGAAGCTCAGCCAGTCCGCGGAGATGCGCTCGTTCTCCGTGCGCCCATCTGCGGCTTGCTTGCGCAGCCAGTTCCAGCAGGCGCCGACCTTCGTCAGCGGAACGCGCGTGGTGCTCGGCTTCGGCGGCTTCACGCGATCCTTGAGCAGCGCCCTCGCCCGCTTCACCGGATTCACCGCGAGAATCTGGTAGTTCCCGTCCTCGGTCGAAAACTTCTCGCGCGCGTGATTGAGGAAGATCGACAGGTAGACCGTGAGCTTGTGCGCTTGGACCTTTGATTCCCTCTCCAGCTCGACGACGCGCGCCAGCACGCGGTCGCGGGTGATCCCTGCCACGGGCTCATCTAACCACGTGGTCAGGTGCCGCTCGGCGAACCGTTGGTAGTCATCCTTCGTCGCAGGCCGCAGCGTGCGGTGCTCGAAGTAGTCCAGCATCACTTCGCGGAGCGTCATGCGCTGGGCCACGCTCAGGACCTTCTGCCGTTCGGCCTCTTCAGCGGCGGCTTTGCGCTCTTCCACCGGATCGACGCCATTCAGCATCTGGGACTTGAGCTCCAGGGCCTTCGCTCGTGCCTGGTCAACGCGGTACGGGTCGTTGACCCGCCCGATGCTGATGGTCCGGGCCTTCTTCGACCCCTTCACCCGGAACGTCAGGATGTAGGTGCGTACCCCACTCCGCTTCGCATACCGGACTCCGAGGCCTTTGATGTCTGTGTCCCAAAGGACCGGATTCAGTTGGTCGCTGCCGGCACCCGTGAAGGCTTCGACAACAGTATTCGTCAGCTTCTTGCGCATAGCCGTAACTCCCGTGCGAACTGCGTGCGAACAGAACGGTCCCACAACGCGCCACGACGGGCAACGGCAGTTTGCATCTAAAAGTTAGGCGTTTCAGTCACTTACAGCGACGCGCACAAGGGCGCATAGGTGTGCAACAAGCGAAAATTGCGACTGTTAATCCGTTGGTCGTTGGTTCGAGTCCAACCCAGGGAGCCACTCTTACCGTGTTCATTCCGACGACACGGGCAATACCTCTCTCACCGACCTATCCGCTGATCTCGGCTGCGCTATTCATTTCGCCAGCCAACAGATGGTCCGAGATCGTCGTTTTCAACTCCGCCGTCTGATTCAGCCACTTCATCGGCGATGTTCCGAGGAAATGCCGGAACTCGCGATTGAAGTGTGACTCGTCGTAGTACGGCTCCAGGTGTGTCTTTCGATCTTCGGCGCTCTCCCCTCCGAGCCGCCCTAATCGCGCATAGCTGTGCTTGAACCGCTCGATGCGCGCGAACTGCTTCGGCGTCATCCCCATGCGCGCAACGAAACGTCGCTCAAGTGTGCGGGAGTCCACTGCGTGCTCGCGCGCCCACTTCAAGATCGATTGCGTACCACGCGTAACCCGGATGCGTTCGAGCAGCGGCTGAATCATCGGCTCGTCCACGACGGTATCGTTCAGCTTCCGCAGGAAGAACCGATCGAAGACGCTCGCGAGATCATCGACGGAAGGTAGATTGGCGACCTCGTCCTCGAGATCCATGACCGCGGATCGTCCAAGATCCGCGCAGGCCACGGTGACGTCGCGAAAATCATCGAGCGGCATTCCGAGCAGCGCACGCAGCGCGCGCGGATCCAGCTTCACGCCGGCCATGCGCAATCCGCCAGGACTGCGCGCGAGAATGGAGTGCGATCGCCCACCGATCACATAGCTGCGGCGCATTTCGGCAGATTTCTCCGGCTCACCGATGCGCCAGCGAGTGAATTCTCCCGCAATCCGAAAGATCAGCTCCGCATGCCCATCGGGCAACAGTAGTTCGGGCTTGACCACTCTCGCGGAAGGTCGAACGCACGGCCCGTCAGGATCCGGCTCGACATACCAATAACAATGTATCCATCGCCTGAGCCGCGCATCGGGTCGCAGCCGCCAGTAATGCATGCCCTCACGCGCCATGGTGGGTGCCGAATTTGTACAAGACTCGTTGCGCATGCCGCTCGATACTCGCCCGACACATGAATGCCAAACTCAGTATCAACGGGCCAACGCGCACCGTCGAGATGAATACCGGCCCCGATCTCGGGACAACCACGATCACACGCCGACAGTTCCTGGTCGCCACGAGCGTGATCGGCGGTGGCATGGCGCTCGCCATTCTTCCGGGTGAATCCGCGGCGAAAACGCTGACGCCGATGGAGCTGACTCCCTGGCTCACGATCGGCCCGGACAACATCGTCACGGTGCGTACGCCTGGCCCGGAATCGGGAACCGGCAACACCACGCAGGCCGCGATCTATGTCGCGGAAGAACTTCCCTGCGACTGGGCGCTGGTGCGCGTCGAACCCATCTCCTTCCATCGCAATACGAACGAGGGAAATCTCTACCTCGGTGCCACGGGCATCTGGTCAACCTTTGCCGGCGCGGGTGCGTCGGGCGATGTGATGAAAACACTCATGCAAGCCGGCGCCAGCGCGCGCGAACGGCTGCGCGCGGCCGCGGCCTCGCAATGGAAAGTGCCGGCGCGTGAAATCGACATGCGCGATGGCGTGCTGTCGCATGCGCGCTCGAAACGCCAGGCCACGTTTGGCGAGTTCGCGGCGCGCGCCGCGGCGATCAAGCTCGCCAGGGAACCCGAGCCCAAGCCGCGCGAGCAATGGACGCTACTCACCAGGAAGAAGCTGCCCATGGTGCACACGCGCGCCGTGGTCGACGGCAGCGCGGTGTTCGGCATCGACGTTCGCGTTCCCGGCATGTTGTACGCCGCCCTGCTCCAGTGTCCGGTGCACGGCGGTCGACTGGTCAGCTACGACTTCGACAAGATCAAGGCCATGCCCGGCGTACGTGGCGTCGCGGTGGTCGATCCGGACGAACCGCGACGCAACTACA